>JABEBX010024190.1_pt1 | contig 27853 bp, 28 predicted proteins | sample 7245971 | NCBI WGS metagenome assembly JABEBX01 (sample SAMN14506365, study PRJNA622280) | hot springs metagenome | biome: hot spring [ENVO:00000051]|acidic hot spring [ENVO:00002120]; feature: spring [ENVO:00000027]|sediment [ENVO:00002007]; material: sediment environment [ENVO:01001048]... | reverse complement strand
CAGCAATGAAAATACTCTCTGCAATCGGTGTTGTTGATATAATTCTTATAGGTATAAGCGGGTCGATAGAATTATCAACGCTTTTAACTGTTGAGCCATTAAAATATGCAATGATGGAGTTAAATTTGCACCCTGTAATGTCCGGGGCACCTGAACATATATTTGGATTCCTTTCCAATGGAAAGGCGGTTGGTTTCATTCCTCTGGCGGGAATACAGTCACTTCTTGCATATCCGTTTACAAAGGGAAACGCAGGATATATACCTGGATTATCATCCTATCCGACATATGCATGGGCTCCATCTGTTATACATATAACACTTGACCTCATGGTAGGATTCGGACTTCTTATGGGATTATTCTGGTTTGTTGTGCTTATCTTAAAATTAATGAAAAAAGATATATTCAACATGAAATACATTCTCTACGGCTTTATTGTCCTTGGATTTCTGGGAATGTTTACCATGGAGGATGGATGGTATACTGCAGAAGTTGGCAGGGTACCTTATATAATATTGATGCCGTATAACTCTGCCGGACAGCCCATTATAGCAGGGCATTACGGTGTTATGACAATAGCGCAGGCCGCATCAACATCAACTGTAGTCTGGTATCTTGGTATAGTGATTATACTGTTCTATCTGATAATTATACCATTTACATTTTATTTCAATGCAAAGGTATTGCGCCTGTCAAATGTTGAGGAAGATCTCAGGAAAGCAGAGGTTGACCTTGGCATTGGAGATGGAAATAAAGATATAAAAGGAACAGAAGCGGGGATGAGATAAATGTCATTTTCATATCTTGAAGCAAACGGTGTATTTTTAAAGATTGTCATAGCGACTATGATAGCATTCCTATTTTCGGAATTTATTGCTGTATTCCCTATATTTGGGAATTATGAGAAGCATAAAAAGCTGGTATTAAAACACATAGTTCCTGTATGGGAAATAACGGGAACAGTGATTGTTTTCTTTGTTGTTGAGCTGGAATTAATATATTCCGGATTAACTCCAATAGCTTCATACCTGTTTATTCCTGTAATAGGAACATTTGTTGCATTACTTATTTTAAGGAATGTTGCTATAATTTATTCTGAATTTATATGGAAGAAAGCAGATAGCAGACTTCTTATGATGCTTTATTCAGGAGCTACATTTATCATGGTAATTGCTTTTGTTACAGCAATTGCAGCATTGATGGTTGGAAACTCTGTATCAAATGCAATACCGTCACTGCCGCCTTTAATACACCTTAACTCACCATTGGACAAATCCTATGTTGATTATTATGCACTCCTTACAGCGCCTGTATATTCAGCAGTTTACTGGGAATTCCTCTTTGGCACCCTGTTTATAGCATTTGGAATGTCACAGGTATTTTACAGGACTGCAAGCAGGAAAAGCTATATTCCGCTTGGAACAATAGTTCTCGGTTTGATATTAAATGCAAATGCATGGAATGTTGTTGCAACGCTTGACGGTGCAAAATTCATGAGTTATTATATGGTACTGCCGGTAATTATAACATTACTCGTTCCGCTGTTATACATGTATAAACCGACAACAAATCTTGCATCATATAAACCGTTCTGGTTTGTAGTAGTAACCATAGCAGTGCTTTTCCTTGAACTTCCCATAACCAATATTGATGGCGGAGTAGATCCTATAACTGCATTTGCATCAACAAATTCAATGCAGTATGCAAATTTCTGGTTAAGCATGATAGGAGGTATAATATTCCTGCTGCTCATGATTGTATACGCATATGTATATAACAGCGGAAGGTTTTCAATAAATCCTGAAAGCGAGACAAAATCCACAGCAAAAGCCAAAAAAGAAAAAGAGCAGAAAATAGAAACAGAAACAGAACCGGTTGCAAAAAATTAATTTTTTTTAACAGATTAAATTTTTTATTTTAATATTTACTTATTAATGTTATTACATCCTCGTCATTTACTTCATAATCAAGGCCGACTCTTGCCTCTATTTTTCTTGTGGGTCCTGTTATAATAGCATATCTGAATGTGGAAATCATTTCCCTGCTTATTTTTCGGCTCACATCACGTACTGTAGCTCCTTCATAAAGTATTAACGGCCTTTCATAGTCTACCTCGCCTGATTTATTTCTCATATAAATTCTAACCATATCCAGCGATTTATATATTTTTGCTTTCATATTCTCTAAATTATAGCCTGTTTCCGCCGATACCTCTATATAATCCCCAAATTTATTTAATTTCTTTTTTAATTCAAGTTCATCATGTGGCATATCTATTTTATTAACCACCATAAATGATTTTATATACACTATATTTCCTTTGAAAAAATCAATGAGGTCATCCATTGTTATAGATTCTCTTATATATATATCACCGTTAACTATTTTAAATTCCTTTGCTATATCTCTTATATCCCCATTATTTATGTCAACATTTTTTGGCTTGTGTATTTTTAATCCGCCATAATTTGTTCTCTTAAATCCTATATTCTTTCTTTTCCTGTTTAAAACTATGCCTGCTTTATATAGCTCGGAAACAATTCTTTCAATTCCTTTAAGTTGTATGTCTGTTACCATTACTATAAGATCCACGTTTCGTATAGTGCTTATTATCTCCCTGCCACGACCGGCACCAAGCGCTGCATTATCAATAATTCCCGGCAAGTCAAGAATCTGTATCTGTGCACCATTATAGTTTAATGTACCCGGTATTACTGTAAGGGTTGTAAATTCGAAGTTGCCCACAGTGCTTTTTTTATTTGTAAGTGCATTTAATAATGAACTTTTTCCTACATTTGGATAACCAACAAGTGCCAGTGTGGCATCACCGCTCTTTGAGACAGAAAATCCATATCCTCCTGATTTTTTATGTGATTCCTCCTCAATCTCAAGCCTTGAAATTCTGGCCTTCAAAATACCGATATGCTTTTCAGTTGCTTTGTTCTTCTGTGTTTTCTTAATCTCGTCTTCTATTTCCTTAATTCTTTCCTCAATTGTCATCTTCTCACTTTCAATTCATAAAGGTATATTGCTTCGAAATCAAATTCCATTGATTTTATCATATTAAATACATAATTATTATATTTTTCAATAAGGTAATTTATATCTGTGAGGTCTGAGAGTATAATGTATATATTTCCATGAGGATTCAGATATTTAAATGCCTCATCCAGAAATCTTCCTGTGACCTCAAAGCCATCCTTTCCGCCTGCCCACTGTATACTTTCATTCTCAACCGGAAGGTATGGCGGATTAAACAATACAGTATCATACTTTTCTTTAATATTGGAGAATAAATCGGATACAAACACTTTAATTTCAGCATTATTCATTTTTGAATTTTCTTTAATCAAATCAACGGCATCATTTGATATATCCACTGCTGTAACATTATGCCCCTTTAATGCCTGGTCAATTGCTATAATTCCGGTTCCTGATCCGATTTCCAGTATCATATCTCCACAAATAATATTTTCCAGCATTAAATATGTATCCTCTGAAGGTTTGTAGACATATTCAGAATTTTTAATATTGACCATTCTTTTCAATAATAACTCAGGCATATTTTATGTTTACCAAACATGCTGAAATTAAAGACATAATTGTGCGGTTTTATTGGATTATTAGGGAATTTTATGGTCATATTGTCGAACACTATAGCAATAACAGCAACATGTATTTACAGTAAATATAATATTATTATTTTTAACTGTATGTCACAGTGGAAGTACCGCCATGCTTTGATACTTCAAATGATACATCGGCAACAGATGAAAGCTCGCTGTGGTGCGTTATCATTATCATCTGTGGAATTATATTTTCTCCTTTAAGAGAATACTGTATTATATCCTTTAAGTTGTTTCTCCTGTCCTCGTCAAGAAAGTTTGTTGGTTCATCCATTATCATGGTGCTGATTCTATCAAGAACATAATTGGCCACTGCAATTCTTAATGCAATTGCCAGTGCTGTTTTTTCACCGCCACTTAGTGATTCAATCCCCTGCTCCATTGAATTCTGGGTCACAGTTATATCGAAATTTTCATCAACAGATATATCATCAAAGTCCAGGTTAAATGACTGTAAGTATTTCCTTGTCATATTTGTAATTGATACCGAACCGTCCTTTCTTATCATTCCCTGTATTCCATTGTAATCAAATGCTTCCCTTATTTTTTCAAGTTTTAATATTACATTTTTTAATTTATTATACTTATTTATATCATTTTTAAGTTCTTCAAGTTTTTCAAAATTTTTATCTATTCTTTCTTTCCCTGACTCAATTAAAGTATTTAGCTCCACCCGCTTATTCGAATATTTTTCAATTTCCAATTTTTCATTCTCACCGGTTTTATCAATATCATTATAATTTTCCAGTTCTTTATTAATATTCAATATTTTCGAATCCAGATTTTTAATGTATTCATTTCTTTCACTTATTTCATTATCTATCAACTTTAATTTTGCCACAAACCCTGACATTTTTTCTTTTTCCTGATTTAAAATACCTGCCTCATTTGAAAGTTTTTTTGCTTCAATGAATTCTTTTCTATCCGGCTTTATTCCTGTTTCTGTCTCTATGGACTTTAATTTACCGATTTCATCATTGATAATATCTAAGAGCCTCTTTTCGCTAGCTTTAAGTCCGGTAATATCCAGTGAATTTGCAATGCCTGCATATTTATTGTATAAATCTATAGATGGCTTAAGTTCCGATAATTTCTTATCCAGATTCTCATTTTCATCTAAAATTTTGATATAGTATTCATGACCTGTAACATATCTAGCAACATCATTTTCCGCACTTTTAAATTCATCATTTAAATTTCCCATTTCATTATTATATGATGCTGCAGTATCGATATCACGTGAATCCAGTCTGGAATATGCTTCCTGTAATTTTTTAATATTGTTTTCAAAATCCTCCTTTTCAATCTTAATATGTTCTATTTTATCGACCATTGCACTGTTTTTAGACTTATATTCATTTATGACATCATTCCTGTGTAATTCTGTCAGTTCTGTCCCACAGAGCGGGCATTTGTTTTTTCCACTTAATGTATTTATATTTTCATTGTTTTCGGACATATTTCTGTTTAATTCACCCACGCTGGCCTTTAATGATGCTATATTATCACGTATTTTCTGGATTTCTTCACTTAAATTATTTTTTCTCTCTCTTAAATTGTTAAGATCTTCAGGTGTAATATTATATTTTTTTAATATGTTGTCTATAAAATCTTTCCTGCTTTTAATTTGTTCTGCAATATTTTTCTTTTTTGAATCGACTGCTATATAATTATTATAATCATCATGGTATTTTTTGATATTTAAAGAATTTTCATTGCGTTTTGATATTGCGTAATCATATTCTTTCTTTTTTTCTTCAAGCGGTTTCATGGCTGAAACAGAATCCTCATATCTTTTTATGGATTCATTATTTGACGCTAATTGCCCCTTTATCTCTTCTATTCTATCATATGAATTAAAATATTCTGTAAACAAATCTCTGTTTTTATAATAATTATTTGATTCTATCTCTTCAAGCTTTTTTAATTTATTATTAATACTGTTTATTTCAACATTCAAACTGCTCTTTTCATTTATTCTTTTATTTAAGGCCTGAACATAATCCGATTTAATTTCATTTTTCTGTTGTTTTGAATTTATAAGCGTATTTCTTTTTATCAGTTTTTCTTCTATTTCCTCCATTATTTTTTTATGCTTATCCAGTTCCATATTTAATTCAGAAACCTCTTTTAGATATATATTATTATTACTTTCAAGGTCTTTATTCTCTTTTAATAAACGCTCCCGGGTGCTTACTGAATCCTGAAGAAGCATTGATTCATTTCTGAATCTTCCTGTAATTTCTTTTAATTTATCAGCATTTTTTGAAAGCGATGTCAATCCTATAATATCGGAAAGTACAGTTTTCCTTTCTTTTGGAGTGCCTGTTATAAGTGAATCCATCTGTCCCTGCTCCACAAAAACCGAGTTTTTAAAAACATCCTTCGATACATTGAGTATTTTGGTAATTTCGGAGTTTACACCCTCATATGTTTCTGCCACTATGATATCATTCTTCTTAACAAACGCCAGGCGATCAGCATTTTTTGCATTTTTTATTCCAAAATGCCTGTATACTTCATATTTATCTCCGGATATATTAAAGGACAGCCATATATCGAAGAATTTTTTTCCTTTCTTTATAAGATCATTGTTTCTTTCATTATTCCTTGATTCTGCAAATAGAGCAAATTTCATTGCATCAAGTATACTGGATTTTCCTGCCCCGTTTTTTCCTGTTATTATATTTACTCCATTCTCAAAATTTATTTCAGTATTTTCGTGCGATAAAAAATTTACCATCTTTAATGAATTTATAATCATTCATCCACATCCATTATTTTTTTAATTAATTCATATGAAGAATCTGAATCCTCATTTTTTATTGAATTAAATATATTGTCTGCAAGCACAGCCATGTTATCGTCCTTAAAATAGGCCTTAAAATAATCCACAAGCTTTGACATGTTTGGTCTCTCATTTATCGTTTTAATTTCTTTTTCAAAGTATGGGCCTCTTATTATAACATTTTCAAATTTTTTAACTCTTTCCCTTATTTCAGTTCTGTCCATCTCACCGTGCAATGTCAGCGTCAATAAGGGTTTTTTGGCATTTGTTCTCTTCAATGAGATTATATTTTCTAAATCATTTATATAATTTTCATAATTTGTTTCTATATCATTCTGGTAACGGGTTGATTTTAATTTTATTTTTTCAGCATTTATTTTTCCATCGTGTATTTCAACAAGATTAACGGATTTTCCATTTTTAAGGTAGCCCTTAACTTCATTAGTGCTGTTAAGATCTGTTGAGCCAGCATAGGAAAAAACAGGGTATTTATTATCAATTAAATGAGAATCATGTACATGGCCGAATGCTAAATATTTATAATTTAAAGGCAGGTCTTTAGAATCAACCTCGCATGCCTCCGGAATTAAATACGGTGAAACGCCCTGATGTGACATCATGATGGAATTTTTATAATTTTTTGCCTCCACATCTCCTTTTCTGTATTCGGTTATAATATTATTTTTTCTTAATCCCTTCATATTTGACAATGCAGATAAAAATATTTCATCTCCACCATAATTAATCAGTGTATTTTCAATTTCATTTATTCCCATTAATTTAACGCCAAGGAAGTCAAATATTCTGGATGCAATCTCATCCGTTCTTTTTGGCCGGTCATGGTCACCCATTATTAAATACATGGTTTTATCTTTTTTATAAAGCCTGAGCATGGCCTTTTTAAATTCGTTCATTGCCCTGTTCGATGGAGACCATGTATCGAATAAATCTCCTGTATGAACAAAGAAATCAACGTTTTCTTCAATGCCTATATCTATTGCCTCATTAAAAGATTCATAAAAATCCTCCTCGCGCAAATCCATCATGTATTCTTTATATCCAAGATGTGTATCCGATAAATGCAAAAAAGTTGCCATTAAAAATCACCGAGAAGATTTTTTGTTTTCTTTTTTACTTCATCGGGGTCATACATTTTTTTAACTTCCTCTCTTGCTTCCTTTAATAGTTCTATTACATCTATGTCGGATCCGCCTGCCATTGTTTCCCTGTCCCTTATCTTTACTATTGCGGGCATTTTTACGATTTCACCGACAATTATTGCCTCACCGGTATCAAGTGATGGCAAATCGCTCATTAAATATTCAGTAATATTCTCGCTGCTCTCGAGTATGGCATTCTGGTCAGATGGATTTGTTACCCTTAAAATAATCTGTGAATTGCACTGGCTCAAAACATCAGCATCAATTTTTCCCGGCCTCTGTGTTATAACTACAAGGAATATTCCAAATTTTCTGCCCTCGCCGGCTATTTTTTTAATCATTTTAGCTATATTGCTGTTATTTCTCGGCGGTACAAAATTATGTGCCTCCTCTATAAAGACAAAAACAGGATATTTAAATTCAGATGAAAGTTTCACATCGTAAATAGATGTTAAAACCCTGTAAGAGAAATAATTTGCAAGGAACTGGTCCATTCCTGAGAGATCCATGACAGACATTTTTCCGGGGCCCAGATAATCATTGATTCCTGTTGTATAATCCTGGAATATTTCCTTTATTTTTCTTAAAAATACAAGCCTTCCCCTTATTTTTCTGTAATCCTCCTGTGGAAGCGATTCCGCTGTATCAAGAAAATCATTTAAATCTTTCTTTCCTTTCATCTTTTTATATATATCATCAACAATTGAAATGAGGTTTGTATATCCCTCTTTTATATCCATTATGCCCTTAACATCATCCGGTGAGAGGTCGCTGAACCTTATTGTAAAATTGTTGATAATGCCTATATCATTGTTTGTATATCTTCCTGTGCTGAGAGGAGTCCTGAAAACACTTATCCTGTCAGAATATATTGAACCGTCTGTCTTTTTCTTCATAAAAACATAATCTGCATGTGGGTCAAGCACTATTATAGAAGCACCTTTTTTTAACAGTTCCTCCATTATTACGGAGGCCGTATGGCTTTTACCGGCACCCGTCTGTGCAAGTATTGCAAGATGCCGTCTGAGTCCATTTACATTCAATGATATATTAACGTCATTGTCGGGCAATTTTCCTATATTGAGTGCCTCATCCTCATTATATGAAAATATCTGCTCGAGTATGTCATTTCCTGCTAAAAATACTTCCATTCCGGGTTTTATTATCTCTCTGGACTGTGATAAATATCCATTTTTGAGCCTGCCGAGAACGGTTGAAATACAAATATTTACAAAATCATTCAGGCCTGTCCTTGTATATCTTGCAATGCTGGAAAAATCCATGTTGTTGTTCATTAACTCGCTTTTGGAAACTATTTCTTCTATTCTGCCTATTATTGTCTCGTTGCTTATATTAATATAAACATACTCCCATTTTTTTATATTTTCATTATCGGGTATTACAAAGCTGAACTTTCCCGATACGTTCTCGCCTACTGTATAGCCAATACTATGCCCTGAATCTTGCACGCCTTTCACCCCTTGTTTCGTAGAATGTTATACCCAGTGTTCTTTCAAGCTCTTTCATATAAAGTCCCTCAATCTCCTGTGTTCTGAATTTTACAAGCCTGTCAACATTGACAAGCCATATATTATAAACCTTGTATCCTGTATAGCCATAGAATATTAGATTAATAATATTTTCATCCAGATTGTATGCCTTATTTTCAATTGTTTCATGCACAAATTTTCTTGAAAGTATCTGAACCTTGATTGGAAGGTCACGAACCTCCGGAAGCACATTAAACGATACATAATTTATATCTGAACCGGCCATTGAATATTTATACATTACAGGTGTTGTATAACCTGCGAATTCTGCAAAGGACCTTATTAAATAATGATCGTTTCTGTATATAGAAGATTCTCTCTCTATCATATCAGTATTTTTGCCTGACATTTTTGCCTGTTCAAGCAAATATTTCTTAAAGCATTCTGTGTAAGAGCTCTTTGCCATAAAAATTAATGTTACATTCTTTTTGAATGCAATGCTTATCATCTCTTTCAGCGTTGAAAAATATTCGTTCATGAAATGCTCATAATTTTCCACAGGCAATTCTCTGTTGATATGCGACAATCTGCCCTTGAGCGAACCGTCTATAAATATATATTCAGGGCTATTATTTTGAAGAAATTCTATGACCGATTTATGCTCTGAATGCTCCATTAAAAGAATTGTAAAATTACGCTGTTCAACAGGATCTACTGCAACAAAATCCGCCATAAAATTTTTGGTCACGCTATTATTGTAAAGTGTGTAAGCTCTTATCAATACAATATTTCTTCCATTATAAAGCATCCTGACAAACTCTGATGAGTCCGTGGCTGCAACATTTATGTTTTCCGGTTCGTACGGCTTGAATTCGTAGTAATTTGCATCAAACAACGGCCTGTAAAATTTTGATATACCGGAATTATGGTCCATCTCAAGTTCATTTATGAGCGAACCCTTTCTGCTTTTTAAATATTCTGAAAAATCCGAAAATGTATCCATTTATTTCAACATATTTTATTTTAAAATAAACCTTTCTATAGATTCATAGCTCTTAACAAAATGCTTATTATATATGTTGCCATTGCTTTTTATAAGATTATTACCGCCATATGCTGTATAACCATATTAGCAAAAAGGCTTTAAAATAATTCATTATGAAGATATAAATTAACATTAAATGATTCATAGAAAATAAAATTACCATGTTTATAGCAACAGGAGGAAAAAATATGTTTCCAAACATCAGGGCGGAAAACGAAAAAATGGAGGAGGTTGTTGAAATTGTTAAATCAAAATTTAACATATACGAGATTACTGTTAATCCTGCAAGCATAAAATTCATTTTTTTCGACAGTGATAATCCTGATATAAACGGCAGTTTTGATGAGCTGAGAAAAATCCTTGTGCCAATGGGCTTTATACCGCTACTTGTACTTGACATTGAACATTATATAGAAGTTGGCATACGCCCGAAAGCATCTTACAGGAGCAGTAAAGTAAATCTTATAATGTTAATTTTAACACTGGCTTCAACCATATACGTTGGTTCAATATATGCAAGCAGCTTTGTGCATCCCGGACCATTATCAGAGGAATATAAACTTCTTTACGGCTTTGTATTTTTTTCACTTCCGTTAATGTTTATTCTTGGAATACATGAAACAGCACATTACATTGTGGCAAGAAAATATAAAGTCAATGCGTCACTACCATTTTTTATACCATTTCCATATCTTATCGGTACTTTTGGAGCCTTTGTTTCACTGAGGGATCCTGTGCCAACAAGAAAAGCCATGGCAGAAATAGGTGCAGCAGGCCCCATAGCAGGATTTATAGCTGCAATACCACTGCTATTTTTAGCACAGTATTTTGAGGGTATATTCAAACCGATCGGCAATTACATACCGTTCGAGTTAAATTATCCCATGATTTACCATTTATTTGGAATTATTGAACCGACAAAGGTACCGGTATTTCCAATGGTATTTGCTGTATGGGTCGGAATGTTTGCAACAGCCATGAATTTAATACCTGCAGGGCAGCTTGACGGCGGCCATATTGCAAGAGGTCTTCTCGGTCCAAAATCTTACATACTCGGTTATGTTTTTATCGGGTTTTTATTCTATTTAACCATAGCATACGACTACCTTGGCTGGTTCTTCCTTGCATTGTTTGTTATTTTTATGGGAATGGCACATCCACCGGCATTAAATGATTACGAAAAAATAACGAAATATGATGTGGCAATTGGTGTTTTTGCTCTTATTATGTTTATCCTGACATTTACTCCGCTCCCAATTAAGCCTTAAAAAATATTAATAACAATTATTAAATATAGAGCAAGGGCCTGTGGTCCAGTGGTTATGACACTTCCCTCACACGGAAGAAATCGCCGGTTCAAATCCGGCCAGGCCCACTATAAATTTTAAATAGAAATATTTTTTTTAATATATATTGTAATTAAAGAAGAAAATTGAAGATTACAGTAAATAATTGGCTGGACTGATGCCTTATCGTAATAAGCAAAATAAAGCATTACCTTTTCATAATGTATTTTTTTATACATTATGCATTGAATTCAGTAATCAAACTTTTTCATGTGGTTGTTTTTCCCCAATCATTTGCATCAGGGTTTCTTCACATTCTCATCTTTCGATTCAAACTGTACTGTTACATGATTTACATGATATTCCAACAGCCTGTTGCTGATCTTATTTTTCATATCCTCAAGGTCACCAATTCTTGTTGATGGCGTAACAGTTATATGAACGGTGGCAACCCTTTCATGCTGGCATATATCCCAGATATGCAGATGATGTGCCTCAGGAAATTCCTCAGTCAGTCTTTCTTCTACTTCTTTTATATTTACAGACGATCCCTCTAAAAGGACATTAATATCACGCCTGAACAGTTTCCTGTTTCCATATAATATGATAAATAAAACAACATAACTGCCGGTATACTCAATAAATGACAGGTGGGAATAGTAGGCTATTATTGAAAATAATGCTGCAGAAATAAGTATGAAGATATCCTGGATTGAGTGCATCAGCATGACCCTGAAGTTTGATTTTTTGTCTCTATCCATTAACATTACTGCAACTAATAAAAGTGGAATGGAAATCAATGATAATATAGCTGTTAAGCCATCAGAGCTAATTTTCCCGGTAATAAGCATTATAGTGGTTATGTATGCCGAATATACTGCCACTGCAATAAATAACACTATTATAAATATATTGAGTAAAGCCTCGGCCCTGTGATATCCGTAAGAATGAAAATCATCTACCGGTTTTTTAGATATCCAGTTCACAACAAATATCATCATAATGGATAAAGCATCAACAAGTCTATCTGCTGCAACAGAAAGCGCCAGAGGATTATTTGATTTTATATAAGAATATAGAAACATTATCAGAATAAGCCAGTATATAATTCCGGCCATTATATTGCCTCGATTCATATGCCATGACACCCTTTTCATTTCTTTATAAAGTAATATTATAAAGTCGTATTAATGCTTGTTCAATGAATGTTTAATACATTATATCCAGAATTTAAAGTGCTCATAATTATGTTTAAATATCAACTCATTTTTTTCAATACTTCTGTAGATGAAGTCATCATTTCAGATTATGGATATATCATATTTGGACACATTATATTTGGACACATTATATGTTTTAGATAACCTTCTGGCATCTATTTCCCGGTAATATCGAATTAATAGAAAGCCGATAGGTTGCATACTATAAAGAGGACAATATTCTTCTATACTTTAAAACATCCTCTTTAATACTTTTTGCTATTCCTTCATAATATTATTGTAAAAATAAAGTGTTTAAAAATCGTATATGACTTTTTATTTTCTATTATTCAGACCCATTGTTTTCATAATTAAAATATCAATTATGCGCATTGATTAATTTTGTCTCGCTTTTTTCTGAATCTAACTAAAATAAACATTAATGAAACTGCAATAGTGGACCTATTAGGTCATCAAATATTGTACTTACAAACATATCGGCTTTCTTGCCAGAAATCAACCAGGAAATAGAGCTAAATCCAATGAAAAAAGATATCTCATAAGTTAACGCAATTTTATATGATACATCCCTTTTGTGGATGCCGGACGTTTTTCCAGAGTGACTTTAAAATTTTTGGATCTACCCTATCACATATTAATATAATATATAGATATTTAATTTTTCTATGGATATAAATCATAATAACAGTAAGTATCCGGGAAAAGGATTTCATGACAGCACTATTTGATAACTGGATAATGCTTTCATGTTCTGGTTTTTATATTGAATTAATATCATCTCAATTTGCATTCACGTAATTCAAAAAAATTACAACTTTTAAAATTCTTTTACTATCTCCGGAAATGAGAAAAGGAGGTAAGTAAGAAAAATTGTGAAGTTGCTAATAAGATTTTATAAATCTTCTAATGAGACCTGATATACCCACAAATCAATTCTTAAATTTTTATAATTTTTGTAATGCAGTTACATCAATAAATCTACAGAGAGTTACGTTGACTATCTACAATCATTTATTTATATAAAAAATTCATAGAATTATATTAAAAATATATCATAAAAAATTGGCAATGACTTATGATAATTTTTTAATGTCTTTTATATGCATAAAATAATATTTTGCCTCCTCTACCGATTTCACATGGAATTCATAAGGGTCACTGTAATCACTGTTCCATAATGCATTATATATAATATCCTTATTTTCAGTTATTATTAAAATATCTATATCGCTGGCATAATTATAATTTCCCTTTAAAACAGAGCCAAATAGATATAATTCTGAATTCCTGTCAACCGATTTTATAAGATTTAATAAATCTTTTAGATTTTCATTTATATTATCAAAAGCATTTTTTCTTCTTTTATACAGCTCAGCAAACATTAATAATCTCCTCCCTGAAATTTTTAATCATTTCTATTAGTTCATCTACATCATTTAAAGAATATGAAGAAACAAAATATCCTGAAGATATGTAAGCATCACTTAGATATGATAATTTAATACCATTTTTCGAAATGTATAGATTTATTAAATTTTTACATTTTTCATTTGATATTTTAGATAGAAATTCCAGAAGAACCTTGAGGTTATGGCTTTTCGGAAAATCACCTGAGCTTTTAATTAACAAAGCTTTTAACAAAAATTCCATTGATTGTTGAAGATTAAACAACGATATGTCATAATACTTTTTATCCCTATTAAAGAGAGAGTTTTCGAAAAACCTTCTGAATTTTTCAATATATGAATCATATTTTTCGTTTGCTGTCAATTTCTATCGATGGTTGCATATCCTAAATACATATAAATTTTGCATTTCTCGATATCATAACGTCTGAGAATACCTGTCTTCCAGCACAAAACTAATATATTTTAATAATTAATTTTTTTACAGCCTTAATATTTCTTATAATAGATGTTCACTGCATCATGCATTTTTCTTATCCGGGAGATTCATATGTATCTCTTCTTTTTTTATACATTAAAAAGAATGCCGGAATGATTAGCACTATTACCATTATTAAAAATATTGTGTTTGTGACCAGTCCGAACAGTATCATTATGGCAAATCCGGAGAATGTAAATAGTGCTAAAATAAGATATGGCATCCAGTGTACATTACTTCTTTTTCTGTAAAGATAAATGGCAGTGAAAGCATCTATTCCAAATTCCATCATTAGAAATATTCCGGATATGGATAAAAGTTCTGCAAAAAAAGTTTCAATTGACGGTGCAAACATCATAACGGCGTTTATGCCTTCTGCTGCTATTGCTATGATGGCTAAATTTACATAGGGACTTTTATATTTTTTATGAAGGTATCCAAAACTTTCCGGAAATAGCTTTTCTCTTGACATTGCATACCAGGCCCTGCTAAGTATATATGTGGTGAGCCACAATGAGCTTGCTGTCGAGCTAATAACTGCTATATCCATTATAAATGCATATTTTGGTATTATATAATTTGCCCATGTTGATAGCGGGTCAAGACTGGCAGAAAGTAAATTCATTGGTGTTTCTATGTCCATTAATGTCATTGTTATAATATAAATTATAAAAACAGAAATAAGGCCGACAATGCCTGTTGTTCCGGGCCATTTTTCTCTGTTAAATGACTCTTCTGAAGCATAGGAATCTATTTCCCAGCCATCCATTATAGTTGCTATTACAGGAAAAGCAAGCATGTATTTATAAGGACTTTTTAAAATATTGTTGAAGCCAAAAAACCAGGAACTGTTTATATTATTCACAGTTACTGTGGGAAGATATAAAACTGCTATTACAACAAAGACAGCAATAATGGAAATTTCCATGACCAAAAATATTTCCGTGAGTTTTGCAGTGGGCCTTGCCCCAAGAATTGATGCCAAAAGTGTTATAACAACCCAGAAACTGCCAAGCAAAAATATTGTGTAAACACTTGAATAAACAGCGCTGTTAATTATTCCTGTACTGTATAATAATGCATCAGTGTATTCTCCTGCAGGAATAATAATTGGAGGTATGGAAAAAAAGTATGCCAGTGTTATTACCCATGCCTGGAAAGAACCATATCTTCGCGAAACAACCTTATTGCCCCAGTGGTATGATGCTCCTGCATTAGGGTAAAGTCTGTTGAATTTTCTAAATATTATGGCGGCACCGAGCCATACCGGGAACACAATTATTATTGCCATAATGGAGTAAAATCCAAGGTACATTGCTATCACTCCATATGATGCGGCAATACTGAACGCCGGTGCAACACTGGATGTTGAAAGCGCAGTAAGATCCTTAAATTTATGAACATTTTCTTTTAAGGATCCTGTTGACATGTTTTGAAATAATTTCACTTTATCACTTAAATTTACTTTATTTTACTAAAGTAAACTTTAGTATATTAATTTTATCGCACAGAATTTTTTGGAATTGGTAAATAAAAAATCAATTTGAAATAATATTAAATAAACTTCAGTAATTCAGGCAGTATTTGTTAATAGGCAATTGAAATTGTTTATACATGGACGTATATGAAGCAATAAGAAAAAGGAGAGATGTCAGATCATGGTTTGATTCAAAGCCTGTTCCTGATGAAATACTGGCGAAAATTTTAATGGCCGGCCATCTGGCACCATCCGTGGGCTATTCACAGCCATGGAATTTTATAATAATAAAGAAATTGGAAACAAGGAAAAAAATCAGAAAACTTGTTATAGATAAAAGGGCTGATTTTGAAAATCGTTTAAATGGCGATAAAAAAAATATTTTCAATACAATAAAAATAGAGGGAATACTTGAATCTTATCTAAATATCGCAGTGACATGTGATTTTGAACGCGCAGGTCCTGATATAATAGGCAGGTCAACAATGAAAGAAATGTCGGAGTACAGCTCTGTGCTTGCAATTGAAAATATGTGGCTGGCTGCCAGGGCTGAAAACGTTGGAATAGGCTGGATAAGTTTTTTTGATCCTGAAGATATAAATAAAATACTTGGCATACCTGAAAAAATAAAATTGGTTGCATATCTTGCACTGGGATATTTGAGAGAGGATCATAAAATTCCTGAGCTGGAGGAGAGAAACTGGAGGAAGCGTGAAAATTTATCCTCTCTCATTTACGAAGAGTCATGGGGAAATAATATTGACGAGAAATTCTCCAATTATATAGATAATACTGAAATATAGAAATTTATTTCTATGAATTGTTCAGCTTTGAATTAAAATTTGGAGAAACTGCAAATTCATTTGGCTGATTTTAGCGTAATTTTCTGCATACTATATATTCCCGGATATCGTTCATATAAGAGGTAAAAGATATATTGTATTTTACCAAAGATTAGTTGAAATTTTACCTATGGAATACGTATATGTCAGATATGTGAAAATTGGCTGAGAAATACATGTTTACATATATAATTTAGATTTGTGTATTTATGATGAAAAGATGCTATACTTTCCTTCCTATATGAAATATCAGCTGGATCATCCGCCAGTTACCATACATCTTACGAAGAAGATTGAGGAGAACTTTGATGTTGTAAAAAACAACCGGTTATATGCAGAAATTATAAGCAAAATACTCTAAGGCACGTTCAACATAGATTAGGAAATAAAGAGGCATCCAGTAAGCAAGGCTGTGATTTCTTACCATAGAAAATTCAAGAAGGCTAAAGGCAGATATGCACAGAGATGTATATGCAAAAAATGCAGAAAAGGGTAGGCACTATGGAATGATGGAAAGCGTGATCGGAGCCACAGGGAAGGATAGAGGCAGATTATTCCTACTTCTGGGATACTGAGAGCGCAATGGTGGTTTGCGAGAAAGCCTTCGGAAAGGCGAATGTTAAGCTCACTAACTTTTAGCAACTTTCTTACGATAATGGAAAGAAGAATGAATACAACAAGGGTTACAACGAAGGGAATAAGGTGCCAAAAAAGAATTCAGGATCACATGCGCATGCGGCATATGCTGAAAACATATAGTGATGAAGTCCGTTGATAATGATTACAAGAGTATGGTCAAATACATGAAAGAGCATGACTTGAGTCATGGCAGCTATGTAAAACATATATATTAGTTGGATATTTATTCTCATGAACCAAACAAAGAACGCAAACATATTACTAGAAGTCACAAGTAATAGATCGCATGGAACCAAAAATAGGAACGGAGACATTTATTTGTTCGGCAACGGATTAAAGGAATATATAGGTTCATCAGATCTTCTAGCCAATCTTAAATTCCCAAAGGCCGGTACTTCCATTCCGAAAGAAAAGATAGAACTGAAAGCAATCATGGATATAATCTCATATGAGCAATTCGACGATCTAGATGTTTATATTCCATATGTAAAGGATGGAAAACTCATAGTTCCGAAACCGCTATCAGAAAGGCATAGTAACGCCTATAACTTTAGATATAATGATTGCACGGTTTCAGGTTCAACGGTTTGGCCAGAAATAATTGACATAGACGGGAGGTTTACTCGCATAATCACGATGTTGTGCGATAATGAAGATTGTGATAAAACTTATTTTATTTTTAGTCACTGGGCAAGTGTCGATATAAATATTGTTCCGGTATATTTAGAATATAAATAGTATAAAGTATCCTTATTGAAAAAAGACCCTTAGTTAAATTCTTATTTTTGTCGTAGAAATAACCTCCTGAATAGTCTTTCAAGAAAAATAAAGATCTTCACAATAAAGTGAGGACCCTTCTATCAAATGTTATCGAAAGAGACTTCATAACTTTAATTCTAACACCTTCTGTCAGGTCATTTTCACCCTCACATCTTTTTTAGAATCAGTTTGTTCCCATCCAAGGCCGGCTTTACGTTCGAGCCACTATCGATTCCAGTCGACATGGCAAAATCCTTAGAAATACTAACATAGATCTATTGATAAATTTTTTGAATGATTTTGATCCAGAATATAATATATATTCATTGCTTATCAATTGAATTTCTTGATATTACATAGTACTTTCGAGTATATTCGACTACAAAATAAGAAATATTTAGTCATAGATAAAAAAAATATTTATATAGAGAATAAACGTTTGTTTAACATGTTTAAGTGAAACCTCTCTAATATCACCAAATGCGAGATTCTGCTGTTGTTTTCAGATGGAAAAGCAAGAGGATCTAAGTAAATAAGGAGGCATTTGGAAAAACTATAAAGGTAAGGTAGAGAATAGGACCGACAGGCACCTTAGCGATTTGAGGAAAAATGATCTAATCATTCAGGGCCAGTTAAAAAACAACATACCTGTTGAGTCTACCGCCTAACTGGAAGACACTGCTCTTCTTTCTGAATACCTAGAATCTGGGCATTGCACATATTTTCTTGTATATGGGAGACGTGAACGAGGACATATATAGAAAAAGGCTCATGTAGGTGTAGTGTATGAGTAATTCATGAAAACCACTTCCAAGAATATTTCAATATCCATAAGGAGTTATTCCCTGGTCCTAAAGAATACCAAACTGGAGTCGAATTTCAAGGAAAGGATGATCAGCCTCCTGAAGAGGCGAGGGTGGAAACTGCACTGGATACTTATGACCTCGCCACATGCAGCTAAGTTATTAATGCGGTTTCTGGCTAGGTTGAGTGAAAAGATCTGGAATGATTTAGTTAACGCATTAGATAGCTGGGGCGACAACAAAGAGCTTAAAAAGTTAATAGCTGAACCACTGTAAGATCTTCAGATCGTATAGGTTGTTTTAGAGCCTTGTAGAAGGCCTATGATCAGCAAACGAAGATGCCTGCAAACCAAAGGTTAGGCGATCAGGTTTCATCATTCTGTCTCTTTATCGTTCTCTTGAAGCATATTAATAAGCTTAATTACACTAATAAGTTCATTCCCAAGTCGATGTACACAAAACTATTGAACTTGCCTCATAAGGAGAGCTGTAGATAAGGAACTTGATAGCTGAAGACTTTAATAATACTGTAGGTTTTCTATAATTGATGTCTTAAAATAACTAAAAAAAGTCGTAGAGTATTGGTTTTTCATTTAATTGCTCCGGCCGGGATTCGAACCCGAGTCATCGGCTCGAAAGGCCGGAATGCTTGGCCTGACTACACCACCGGAGCTATATTTATGGAATGTGGCAATATACTGGATACTGCACTGCATAATTGCATTATATTAATTAAATATTTGTTTTGCCAGTGTCATTTTACGCTCTTCTCCCATTGATATAATGTCAACATTTTTTCCTGTTTCTTTCTCTATAAATTCTATATAATTCCTTAAATTTTCAGGAAGTGCCGCATAACCATTTTCACCAAGAGATTGACTGCTGTTAATTTCCCCCCAGCCCGGAAATTCCTCATATTTTACTTCAAGCCTTTTGAAATCCTCTATTCTTCTTGGGAAATATGAAATTTCCTTTCCATCCAGTAAGTATTTAGTAACAACTTTAATTTTATCAAGCCTGCCAAGGACATCAACTTTTGTAATTGCAAGTGAATCTACATCGTTCATTTTAATTGTGTGCTTTAATAACGGTATATCAAGCCATCCAATTCTCCTGGGTCTTCCTGTTGTTGTTCCGTATTCATTGCCGAGATCTCTTAATGTATTATCATTGATTATTTCACTTGGAAACGGTCCGGAACCAACTTTAGATGTGTAAGCCTTGAACACACCGATGACACTGTCCACTTTCCTGAATGAAAATCCTGAACCGGTGGAAACAGCTCCTGCAATTGTATTTGATGATGTTACGAAGGGATAAATGCCGAAATCTATGTCCAGCATGCCACCCTGTGCCCCCTCAAAAAGAATATTTTTGCCACGTGAATAATCATCATTTATTATATCCTCTGTGTAATCCATATACTGCAAAATCTCTTTTCCGGAAGTTAAAAGGTCATTAACCATTTTTTCTCGCTCCTCTTCACTGCCGTATAAAGTATCATTTAAAAGATCCTTTTTCATTCTGTATATTATTTCTACCTTTTCTTTAACTATATCCATGTCATCAAGATCAATAAGCCTTATACCTGTTCTTGCATATTTATCTTCATATGTTGGACCTATACCCTGCGATGTTGTACCTATATTAAGACTGGCACGAACTTCTTCCTCTTTTTTGTCCAAAATTTTGTGCATTTTTGTTACAATATGTGCGCCGGAACTGATTTTTATTTTAATATTTTTATTTGTCTGTCTTAAAAGAGAGATTTCCTCAATGAGCTCATCAGGGTCTATTACCATCCCATTGCCGAGTATAACAACATTACTCTGAAGCGCCCCGGATGGTATTAAATGGAACTTAAATTTCTTTCCATTTATAACCACTGTATGGCCGGCATTGCTGCCACCATTGAATCTTACAACATCGTCATAGTTCCTGCTTATAAAATCAGTTATCTTACCTTTTCCTTCATCACCAAACTGCAGCCCCAAAATAACAGAGATCATTTAAACCTATAAGTTATATTAATTAAGTATAAAATTTTGATGATTAAAAAATAATTTAATTTAGATATTTTGTAACCTCATCATTTGAATATACATGGAAAGTTTCTCCAATTCTTATTGAAGCAACCTCAGGTTCTTTCATAGATGAAGCATCCTGTACTGCAGCCTTAAGTGCAGCTATTCCCATTTTAATTGCGTCTTCAAGGTTCATATCTTCCTTATATTCTTTTTCAATATAATCAGTTACAGCGTCTCTGCCTGCACCAATTGCAACGGATTTATATTCATTTATTGTTCCGGCAGGATCTGAATCAAACAACCTTGGACCTATTGTGTCTATTCCTGCAAATATAATAGAAACACCGTATGGTCTTACACCGCCGAACTGTGTATACTGCTGCATCTGGTCTGCAACTCTCTTCACAAGATTTTCTATATTTGTCAATGAACCGTAAGTGACCTTTTCCTGCTGTGCACCAATTCTTGCAAAATCTATAAGAACTCTTGCATCTGCAACAAGCCCTGATGTCACTGTTGCAACATTATCATCAACGAGCTGTATCTTTTCAAGGGATGTTCTTTCAACAAGCCTGCTCCTTGCTTTCTTTTCCGACATAAGAAGTACCCCATCCTTGAATTTAATTCCAAGTGCTGTGGAACCCTTCTTTACAGCCTCTCTTGCATACTCAACCTGAAATAATCTCCCGTCAGGAGAAAATACTGTTATAGCTCTATCATAAGCCATTTGACCCTGCTGCATATATTCACCTCAACCTTTATTATATCATATCATTATAAGCTTTTTCTTCGAAAGTATATGTATATTTCATTATAAAATTTTGCCTTAGTAAAATTAATAAAAAAGAGTTATATACATGTCACTGTACACAAAGTATTTCATTTTGAATAAAATGCTAAAAAGTGTTGCATGGATATCCTGTTTTTGATAACTTTATGCATATAAGAAGAAATGGTTTTTATCTTGATGCAATTAACAGGTTTAAGAAATATGGTGGAACTGCAATAAATCATGTTAATTTTCCTGATTATGATTATACACCGGTGGAACATTATTCATTGCTTTATAATGATACAGAAAAAATATCAGGGGAAATTACTAAAGCAGGAATAAATACTGTAACAACAATAGGTCCATATCCTCTTGACTGCTTCTATTTTATTTCTGCAGGTTTAAATCCTGTTGATTATATGAAAACGGGAATAGATATAGCAGTTAAACATATAATTTCCGGGATGGCAGATGCACTTGGTGAAATAGGCTATCCTCATTTTCCTGTAGATGATTGTATAAACAAAATTTCAGAAGAAATAACAATTTATGCAATGCAGGCATGTAATGACCATGATATACCTTTAATACTTCATACACCTGATATGGATATTAATGGTTATAAACACATAAAAGAGCTCGCATATAAATATTATAATCCTGAGAGAATTTTAAAACATCATGCGGAGCCACAGGATATTGAACACGGATTTCCAATTATTGAATCTCTTATTGCATCAAGAAAAAATGTAAGGGAAGCAATAGCCTCGGGCCATAATTTCATGCTGGAAACAGATTATACAGACCAGAAGGAAAAACCAAATAAAGTTATTCCACCGGAATCTGTGCCAAAGAGAGCTGAAATGATAATTAATGAGTATGAAAACCATGAGGAAATACTTTATAATATATTCTCCGAGGTCCCATACTCATTTTACAGAAAGGAATTTTTCAATAAATGATAACTTTTTAAATCCTGTTAATATTCCATGATTAGAATGTTAGATATAAGCAAATACGACAAGGTTCTCGAGGATCTTAAATCAATGCTCTTTTCAGAGAGAAAATCAAGAAAGCTAAATAAAGTAGAACCTAATTTTTATAAGAACCTTCATTCATTTTTTGTGGAATTAAATTTAGAAAAAGATAGGGTAGTAACAACAGATATTAAAGAATACATGGAAATCACCAGTCTATTATCAGAGGCAAGAAAAAATTTTCGTGCCTTTTTTCAGGTAAGATTTGAAAAAATAGCCAAATATTCTGTATATGAGGATATAGAAGAGTTTTTGTATAATTTAACGGGAGAGGAGAAAAATATTCTTAAAGAATTAAATTCAAAGATGATGGGATATTATGAAGACTTCACCGCTATTGAGAGGGAAGAGGAGGAACCTGTTGAGGATGAAGCTGTTGAGGAAGAAACTGTTTCAGAAGACTTAAGTGAGAATTACAATAAAAATGAAAATTTTGAGGAAAAAAAAGAAATAAAACCAGATGCCGGAGAACTGGTGCTTGTCAGGATATTGAAGGACCAGCCGGTAATAGCACAGCCGGACCGGGATTACTATCTCCATAAAAATGATATTATATACATTATGGATTCTTTTGCAGGTATCCTTGATAAACACGGGGCATGCAAGGTAATACAAAAAAAGTAAAAATTTATTATTGAATTATATATATTATATGTATGAATAAGATATGTGATGTGAGTGGCTGTAACGAAATCAGCTTTCAGACAGTCCCTGCTGACATAGCCGGCAAGGTTTTTTCATTTAAAGAAGAGAAGACAAAAGTGCATCTCTGCAAGGCGCATTATAAGGAATATAAAAGAAATACAAAAAAGGAAAGGGAAACGCAGAAAATGGACTGGTAAAATAAGCAATGAAGGCCGGAATAATATTGAATGCTCCCCACGGGCCAGGATGCAGATACTAAAAATCAGGGTTGTTATGTATCCGGATATTTCCAGTTATATAAAGGTAACTTTAAATCCAGAAATAAATTCCGTGGTGGTTTATAAATGATTGAGGACTTTTCTAGGGGAATATCCGTAGTTGTTACCGTTTTAAATGAGGATAAGAATATTCGTGATCTTCTGGTATCACTTGTAAGTCAGGAACAGCCATTTGAAGTCATAGTTGTGGATTCAATGAGCACGGATAAAACTCCGAATATTTTAAAAGAATATGCGGACAAATATAGCTTTATAAGGTATACAAGGAGGAAATCGTCACGCGGCGGGGGAAGGAATCTTGGAGTTGATCTGGCAAGATATGATTCCATAGCTTTTATTGACGGCGATGGGATTGCCGCGGACAACTGGATAAAAAATCTCAGGAGCTTTGCAAATGATTATGATGTTGTGGCAGGAGCTGTACATAATACCGGTAATAACAAATTTTCACTTGAAAGAATGAAAATTTATTTCCATGGATTTGATGTTACACAGCCCAGTTCAAATTTAATGTATTCAAGAGATATTTTCCAGCGTATAGGGGGTTTTGACGAATCTTTTGTTACAGCAGAGGATATTGATCTTAATATAAGGGCAGTCCTGGCAGGTGCCAGAACTTTTCAATGTCAAAACTGTATAGTTTACAGTAAAGTGAAAGAAAACTATTCTGCCTTTAGGAGGCAGGCATACTGGAACGGCTATGGAAGAATGCAGCTAAAGGCCAAGTACGGAAATACACTGGACATTGTTAAAAAATTTACACTGAAGGATTTTGTTGAGCCAAAGTATATAATCAGGAATTTCTATGGTACACTCGGTTATATGAAATGTATGGGTCATACAATAATCAACAAAAAGCACTGATTTAAAATTTCAATAGCATTCTACCTGGATAAAAATGAGGATATAATCTTCTTTTCTGCATTTCTTATATGTAAAAGTACAGAGGGTTTTGAGATTTTAAATTCTTCAGCCAGATCATTAAGATTTATTGATCTCGGCCAGTCAAGATAACCTCTGTTCAATGCCTCTCTTATAACCTTTCTTTCAGTGTCGGTCAGGTGAAGCGTTGTAAAATCCATACTCAGCTTTCTTGTAAGGTTAAATACATCCTCGCCTGAGCTTATAAAGTTATAATCAAATGAATATATTTTATTGTTTTTTTCAATAAGTTCCAAATTTTTCATTAATGAACTCCTGCTTAAATGCAGTATATTATAACTTTCTCCACCATCATGAGCTATGAATGGATAGACCGGAATTCCGCCTGAAGCAAGTATTGAATCCATTATTCCATGGCCTCTTTTAGTTCCAATAAGCATATTCATGTATTTTCCTTTTATAAACTTTATACTCTCGAAATCCCGTGAATACTGATCCATTATGTCGCTTCCAAGGGAATATGCCATAATGGAATTTTTTGAGCCATTAATTCCATATATATTTCCAACAATGATTTTTGATTCGTTGTCATCAGTAGACCTTGCAAGGCTACAGTCACTTCCAACGTGGACATAGAGAAAATACATGAGATGGAAGAAGTTATGTGTATTTAAACATAGCGTAATGGAAAATAGGCAATTACCGGTGATTGCAAAATATATAAATATAAATCGTAGGGAAAAAACCTTAATATATTATATCATAAGATTAAATAATACCTGATAATTTATGTACATGTTAACAGATGATACTTTGCGTGAGGGACTTCAAACTCCCGGTTTTTCCATGAAGCCCGATGAAAAAATTAAACTTGCATCTCTAATTTCAGATGCGGGAGTAGAACGTGCACTTGTTTCATATCCACCTGCGCATATTTCAGAAGTAAATGTAACAGTGGAAATAGTGAAGAAGAAATATTTTAAGGAAACATATGCCCTCGGACGCACTGTTAGGGAAGATATAGATCTAATTTACAGCACCGGCTCGGAAATATCGCTTCATCTTCCATTTACTGTAAATAACTGGGATTCATTATATGATATAATTAAATACGCATGCAGCCTGGACAGGAAAGTGGAACTGGCATTTGTTGACATTGATATGTTTGATATTGCAACAATAATTAAATTCGCTCTGAAGATGGAAAATCTTGGAGTAGATGTGCTGCAGCTTCCAGATACAAGAGGCGTTCTTTATCCTGAGAAATTATCTAAAATAATTAAAAGTGTAAAAAATGAGAGCAGAATTAAAATTGAGGTTCACTGTCATAACGACTATGGAATGGCGGTACCCAATACAGTTGCGGGCATAAGTGCTGGAGCAGAATATGTCGATACAACCATATTCGGAATAGGGGAAAGGAATGGTATTGCAGACTCTGCAACCATAGCAAACTATCTTATCTCTGATGAAAGAGAGAATAATATAAATAAGGAAAAATTAAAAAAGGCATACGACTACGTTTTAGAACTTATTAATACGAAAATAGGGCCTGAATTTTTTAATTATAATTTCCCTGTATACGGTAAAAACTGTAAAACTCAGACGGCCGGAACTCATGTAGCATCCTCCAATGTTTTTGAGTGGAAAAATTATTCTGTAAATGTTTACACCGGAAAATCCATGATAAGGAATATTTTAAATAATTTAAATTTTAAATTTAATGAAAATGAACTGGGAGATATAGTTAATAGAATCAAGGATGTTTCTGTTGAATCAGGCAATGCATTGAAATCAGATGAAATAATTAAAATAGCCGGTGAAATTCATGAAAAAAGTCATTGAAATTGGACAGATTGTTGCCGGACCGACAGCAGGTTTAATACTTTCAGATTATGGATACGACGTTATTAAAATAGAAAAACCCGGTACCGGGGATATTGCCCGAAATCTTTCAGGTACAAGTTCAGGCACATTTCCATATTATAACAGGGGAAAGAGGAGTTTAACACTTGACATATCAAAGGAAGAGGGAAGAAAAGTTATGTCCAGAATAATAAAGTCCGCCGATATAATTATTGAAAATCTTGCCCCGGGAAGCATGGAAAAACTTGGTTTCGGGTATAATGATGTAAAAAAATTGAATGAAAAGATTATTTACCTTTCAATTAAGGGATATATGGAAGGCCCATATCACCACAGGAAATCCCTTGATTATCCCATAGAAATAGAATCGGGTCTGGCATATATGACTGGAAAGTATAATGAGCCAATGAGGATGGGTGCATCAATTGTGGACATGACCGCTGCCATTCTTGGTGTAACCCGCGTATTTGACATGCTTGCCAATCAAAAATATGGATATATCGAAATAGGATTATTTGAAACGGCGATGTTTCTCGTGGGCCAGCATATCGCTACTTACCAGATTAATGGTCAGGACATCCCTCCAATAAATGAAAGAAATTTTGCATGGGGTGTGTATGATTACTTTTTAACCGCGGATAATAAGAGGATATTCATAGCAGTCTCAACAGATGAACAGTGGAAAGGTTTCTGTGATGCATTTTCAATGGATGGCAGTTTTTCCTCAAAGAAGTATGCGACCAACAGTGACAGGTATAGCAATAGAGATGTATTAATACCGGAAATTCAGAAAAAGCTCATATTAATGAGTTTTACAGAAATTAAAAATAACCTTGACAAATTCAATATAAGCTATGGAATACTTAACAGACCATGGGACCTTCTTAAAGATGTACATGCTGAGAGATACATGTTTAACAGCTCTTACAATGGTGTGGATTATAAATTTCCTGCAACACCTCCTGTACATTCTAGTAATGCATCGGTTCCGGATTTGGGCAGAGACAATTACACTATTTTGACCGAATTTGGATATACAAAAGATGAAATTGACAGAATGGTCTCAGCAAATATTATATAAGAATAATTTCACAGATTATAATATATTATAATACTACTTTATATATAGTTAAAATATGTTTAATGATGAACAGTAAACCTTATGAAGGTAGCGTGTCAGATAGACTTGAGAGGCTTCCATACAGCGGGGTTCAGAGGAATTTTCTGCTAATGGTTGCAGGCGGCGAATGGGCTGAAACACTGATGCTTCTTGGCAATGGTGCGATCCTTGCCCTTGCAATATCAGTATTGCATATAAGTGATACAC
>JABEBX010017376.1_pt1 | contig 27857 bp, 30 predicted proteins | sample 7245971 | NCBI WGS metagenome assembly JABEBX01 (sample SAMN14506365, study PRJNA622280) | hot springs metagenome | biome: hot spring [ENVO:00000051]|acidic hot spring [ENVO:00002120]; feature: spring [ENVO:00000027]|sediment [ENVO:00002007]; material: sediment environment [ENVO:01001048]... | reverse complement strand
CTGACTTTTTCGCCCCGGCTTTTGATGATGTCGTCTCGCCGCGCCACGAAATACAGCCAGCCTTCTTCGTCGGTGCGAAACAGGTCGCCCGAATACAGCACCATTTCACCGGGAATCGGCCCCGGACGCAGACGCTGCGCGGTTTGCTCGGGCTTGCGCCAGTAGCCGCGCATCACATGGCTGCCGCGGATGACCAGCTCGCCGGTGCTGCCCTTGGGCAGGCGACGGCCTTCGTCATCCGCCAGCCAGACTTCTTCATTGGGCATGCCGCGCCCGACGCTGCCGGGGCGCACATCGAGCTGTTCCGGTGGCAGGTAGGTCACCCGCTTGCACTCGGTCAGCCCGTACATGGAAAACAGCGTGGCCTGCGGAAACAGCGCGCGAATCTGCGCAATTTGCGTTTGCGGCAAGGCCGCCGCGGTATTGGTGATCAGCCGCAGCGCCGAGAGATCGAACTCGTGCAGCGCCTTGAGGTTGGTCAGCAGGGTGAACATGGTGGGCACGCCGGGGAATACCGTCACCCGCTCCCGCGCCATATTGGCCAGCACCTTGACCGGAAAGGTGAACGAGCGCTCCAGCAGCACGGTGGCGCCCAGGCTGAAGGCCATGAGAACCTGATACAGCCCATAGTCGAACGCCAGCGGCAGGGCGCAGACGATGATGTCGTCCTGCCGCAGCCCGAGGTAGGCGCGCACCGAGCGCAGCGCGGTGAGCATGTTGAGATGCGTGAGCATCACCCCTTTGGCATCGCCGGTGGATCCCGAGGTGTAGATGATGGCGGCCAGATCCTGATCGATCAGATCGGGTTGCGTAGGCGAGCAGGCCGCGCCGGGCAGGGCGGCAGGAAAGGCGCATTCGCGTGGATCGGGCGAGCCGACGTCCGGCTTGCCCTGCGCGTAGGCCGTGAGCATGTAGCAATGACGCACGCTTGAGTTCAGCGCCAGGGCCGCACGGCTGGTTTCGGCCAGTTCCTGCTGGGTGAACAGAGCGCAGGCTTCGGAATCGTTGAGGATATAGGCCAGCTTGTCGGCCTTGGTGAGGGTGTTGACCGGCATGAACACCGCACCGATCTTGAGCACGGCGTACATGGCCGCGATCATTTCCACGCAGTTGTCGAGAAACAGCGCCACCCGCTCACCGCGCTGCACCCCATGAGCTCGCAGTGCCGCGGCGATGCCCTCCACCTGGTCGGCCAATTCGCCATAGCGGGTCGTCACGCCTTCGCGCACGATGGCGCGATGTTCGGAAAACTCGGCGGCGGTGGTCTCGAAAGTGTGGTGAAGCAGCATGAGCATCCATTAAAAACGAGGTAACTCAGCATAAAGGCGCAGCGTGCTGAAGCGTCACCCCGCAATCGCACGGAAAGCGCCAGAGTGTGATTTTTTTGGGGGGCGTGGTGGCGCGAAAGCGACGGCGTCCCGCTATGCTTGAATTTTCAATTCAGAGCACAAGCATGGGACTGGGGCTTTACATCATCGGCGACGAAATCCTGTCGGGAAAGCGGCAGGACAAACATTTCCCTCAGATCCTGGCTCTCCTCAAAGCGCGAGAGATGCGGCTGGACTGGGTGAGCTATCTGGGTGACGATCCCGCCCAGCTGACCGAGGCATTTGCCGCCAGTTTCCGGCGCGGCGATGTGGCGCTGAGCTGCGGCGGCATCGGTGCCACGCCAGACGATCACACTCGGCAGAGCGCCGCAGCCGCGCTGGGCCTGCCGCTGGAGTTACACCCCGAGGCCAAGGCGCTGATTCAGCAGCGGGTCATCGAAGCCGGGCTGGGCGATGTGGACAGCCCCGCCAACCAGCAGCGTTTGAACATGGGCATGTTTCCGCAGGGCAGCGCCATCATTCCCAACCCTTACAACCGCATTCCGGGCTTTTCCATCCGGCAGCACTACTTCGTCCCGGGCTTTCCGGTCATGGCGTGGCCGATGCTCGAATGGGCGCTGGATGGTCCGCTGGCGCATCTGCACGGCCAGGGTCATCAGGTTGAACGGGCCGTGATCGTGCGCCACGCAATGGAGTCCGACCTCACGCCCTTGATGGAAGACATCGAGCAGCGGTATGCGGGCGTCAAGGTTTTCAGCCTCCCCAGCGTGGATCACCCGGTTTGGGGGCGGCACATTGAACTCGGCGTGAAGGGCGACTCGGCGGCCGTAAGTGAGGCTTTCGACTATTTGCGAGCCCACCTCCCGGAAGGCAGTTGGGAAGATGCACCAAAATGAGCTGAATCGCACCGAGAAAGTGCATGAGAGTTTTCGGCACGTTTTTGGTGCATTTTCCGCCGTCTGCAAACCCCGTCTTTTCTCCTGGTGGGAGGCGCTGGGTTTCAAACGATCTGGGCACGCTTTCTGCTAGATTCCCTGCACTGCGCGGAGCATTGCAGCAAACGATGTCAAGTGGCGTCTTCAGCACGGCCGATGACCACCCCCAACGCATTTCAACCTGACAGGAGATTTTCATGAGCAAAACAGTCGCCGACGTGATGGGCCTGGTGAAAGAGCACGATGTCAAATTCGTGGATTTCCGTTTCACCGACACCCGCGGCAAAGAGCAGCACGTCACGGTGCCTGTCTCGCATTTCGATGAAGGCAAGTTCTCCGATGGTCACGCCTTCGACGGCTCGTCCATCGCTGGCTGGAAGGGCATCGAAGCCTCGGACATGCTGCTCATGCCCGACCCGAACACCGCCAATATCGACCCGTTCTACGAAGAAACCACGCTGCTGCTGAGCTGCGATGTGCTCGAACCCGGTGACGGCAAACCCTACGACCGCGATCCGCGCTCCATCGCCAAAAAAGCCGAGGCTTATCTGAAAGCATCGGGCATCGGCGATACCGCCTATTTCGGTCCGGAACCCGAGTTTTTCATTTTCGACCAGGTCCGCTGGAATGTGGACATGTCGGGCTGCTTCGTCAAGATCGACTCCAACGAAGCCGCCTGGGCCACCGGCGATAAGATGGAAGGCGGCAATATGGGCCACCGCCCGTCGGTGAAGGGCGGCTATTTCCCGGTGCCCCCGGTTGACAGTCTGCAAGACATCCGCTCGGAAATGTGCCTGCTGCTTGAACAAATGGGCGTGCCGGTCGAAGTGCATCACCACGAAGTGGCCAACGCCGGCCAGTGCGAAATCGGCACCAAATTCTCCACTTTGGTGGAGCGTGCCGACTGGACGCAGATCATGAAGTATGTGATCCAAAACGTCGCCCACGCCTACGGCAAGACCGCGACCTTCATGCCCAAGCCCATCGTCGGCGACAACGGCTCGGGCATGCATGTGCACCAGTCCATCTGGAAAGACGGCAAGAACCTGTTCGCGGGCAATGGCTACGCCGGTCTGAGCGACTTTGCGCTGTATTACATCGGCGGCATCATCAAACATGCCCGCGCGCTCAACGCCATCACCAACCCTGGCACCAATTCCTACAAGCGTCTGGTGCCTGGCTTCGAGGCCCCGGTGATGCTGGCTTACTCGGCGCGCAACCGTTCGGCTTCGATCCGTGTGCCGTTCGTGCAGAGCGACAAAGCCCGCCGCATCGAAGTGCGTTTCCCCGACCCGACTGCCAACCCTTATCTGGCCTTCTCCGCCATGATGATGGCCGGTCTGGACGGCGTGGAAAACAAGATCCACCCGGGCGAAGCCGCGAGCAAGAACCTCTACGACCTGCCGCCGGAAGAAGAGGCCAAGATCCCGACCGTGTGCTCCAGCCTCGACCAGGCACTGGACTATCTGGACAAGGATCGCGCTTTCCTGACCAAGGGCGGCGTGTTCAGCGACGACTTCATCAGCGCCTACATCGAGCTGAAGATGGAAGAGGTCACCCGCTTCCGCATGACCACGCACCCGGTCGAGTTCGATATGTACTACTCGCTGTAAGGTGGGAGGGTTTTCAAATGCGGCCTTCGGGCCGCTTTTTTTTGGCAATTCCGCCACGTCCTGTCGGCCGGGTGTGCGGCACGCGCGTTGCCAGACTTACACTGACCGTTGATTTTTTGAATGCGCGCCACCATGACCTTGTTTGCCCAATTGACTGCCCGATTGACTGCCCGATCAAGCGTTCGTTACGCCGCGTTTGCTTTGTTCGCGTCCCTGGCGAGCGCCTCTGCCGCTGTGGCGCAGACCGACCCGCAGCGCGTTTACCGCTGCCCGGACAACTCCTACACCAACGATCTTTCCGAGGTGAAGGCGAAGAACTGCAAACTGATCGATAACGCCAATGTGAGCATCCTCTCCAGTCCGGGCATGACGCCCAAGGTCATCGGATCGGGCAGCAAACCCAGCGCGCAAAATGCAGAGCCGAGCGGCAACCAGGCCGCGCGGGTCGCGCCCTCCACGCAAAAAGAGCGCGATCTCGAGGCGCGGCGCATTCTGGAGCAGGAGTTGCAGCAACAGCAGGCGCGGCTCGAGCAGCAACTCAAGGCCTACAACAATGGCCAGCCCGACTACCTGCCCAGCGAACGGCTGGTGGGCGGCGGGGTCAAGGGCGGCGAATACGCCCAGCGCGTGGCGCAGATGAAAGACCAGATCGCCATGACGCAGGCCAACATTGCCGCCTTGCAACGCGAGTTGCAAAAGTATCCGCAATGAACGTCGCAGCGGTCGGCCAGCCGGGCGCGACCGAGTATCCCGGCCTGGAGTGGCTGGCCTCGATGGCGGCCCTGGTGGATGCCGAAGGCGCGATTCAATACGCCAATCCGGCGCTGGAAAACGGGCTGGGCGTCTCTCGCCGTCTTTTGAACGGGCAAAACCTGAGCCACTGGATGGATTGCCCCGCCCTCTGGCAGGAGTCTTTGCTCCAGGTGCGCAGCAATGAATTCAGCAGCAAGCGCTTTGACTGCATGATGCGGCTGCGCGATTTGCGCGAGGCGGTGCAAGTGCAGCTGATCGTGGCGCGCACCGATCATCCTCAGGGCCTGCTGCTCGCCGAGGTGGTGGAGATCAGCCAGCAGTCTCGGCTGGAGCGCGAGGAGCAGTGGCACAACCAGGCGCAAGCCAACAAAGAGCTGATACGCAATCTGGCGCATGAGATCAAAAACCCGCTCGGCGGCATACGCGGCGCGGCGCAGTTGCTGCATGCCGAGCTGCCCTCTGCTGAATTGCAGGAGTACACCCAGGTCATCATCGCCGAGGCCGACCGGCTGCAAACCCTGGTGGACCGCCTGCTGGCGCCGCATCGCAAGCCGCATGTGGTGGGCGATGTGAACATCCACGAAGTGTGTGAGCATGTGCGCACCCTGCTGCAGGCCGAGTTTCCGCAAGGGCTGACCATCGAGCAGGACTACGACGCCAGCCTGCCCGAATTTCGCGGCGACAAGGAGCAGCTCATCCAGGCGGTGCTCAACATCGCCCACAACGCGGCGCAGGCGCTGCAGACGCGCATCGCGCAGGGCGATGCGCGCATCGTGTTCCGCACCCGCGTGGCGCGGCAGATGACGGTGGCTCGTCAGCGCTACAAGCTGGCACTGGTCTTGCATATCGTGGACAACGGCCCCGGGGTGCCAGCGGAACTGAAGGATCGCATTTTTTTTCCGCTGATCTCGGGCCGAGAAGGAGGGAGTGGACTGGGGCTCACCCTGGCCCAGACCTTCGTCCAGCAACATCAGGGAACCATCGAATGCGACAGCCAGCCCGGCCACACAGAATTCCGCATCACCCTTCCGCTGCCTTGAAGGCAGGGCTTTCGTCGCAAGGGAGCGCGCGATGAAACCGATCTGGGTGGTTGACGACGACGCCTCGATCCGCTTCGTGCTGGAAAGGGCGCTGCAGAAGTCGGGCATGGAAGTGCGTAGCTTTTCCAATCCGCGCGACGTGCTCAGCGCCTTTGCCGAAGGCTGCCCGCAAGTGCTCATCAGCGACATCCGCATGCCGGGCGGCAACGGTATCGACTTGCTGCAACAAATCCGCCAATCGCATCCAGGCCTGCCCGTCATCATCATGACGGCCTACTCCGATCTTGATAGCGCGGTGGCCTCGCTGCAAGGCGGCGCGTTCGACTATCTGAGCAAGCCCTTCGATGTGGACAAAGCGGTCGAACTGATTCAGCGGGCCGTCGATGAAAGCCTGCGCGAAGAGCAGGCCGATGAAGCGCACAACGAAGCCCCCGAGCTGCTCGGTCAGGCCCCGGCCATGCAGGATGTGTTCCGCGCCATCGGCCGCCTGGCGCATTCGCAGGTGACCGTGCTGATCACGGGAGAGTCGGGTTCGGGCAAGGAGCTCGTCGCCCGCGCTCTGCACAAGCACAGCCCGCGCTCGGGCGGGCCGTTTGTCGCCATCAACACCGCGGCCATTCCGAAGGATCTGCTGGAAAGCGAGCTGTTCGGTCACGAGCGCGGCGCCTTCACCGGCGCGCAGACCCTGCGGCGCGGTCGCTTCGAGCAGGCAGAAGGCGGCACCTTGTTCCTCGACGAAATCGGCGACATGCCGCTTGAACTGCAGACCCGTCTGCTGCGCGTGCTATCCGATGGGCACTATTACCGCGTGGGCGGACACAGCGCGATCAAGTCGCATGTGCGGGTCATTGCCGCCACGCACCAGAACCTCGAACAACGTGTGGCCCAAGGCCAGTTCCGCGAGGATCTGTTTCACCGCCTCAACGTCATTCGCCTGCGCCTTCCGGCCCTGCGCGAGCGCAGCGAAGACATTGCTCCGCTCACTAAACATTTCCTGCAGCGCAGCGCGCAGGAGCTCGGCGTCGAGGCCAAGCGCATCTCCGCCGAGGCCCTGCGCGTGCTGCAGCAGTTCCCCTTTCCCGGCAATGTGCGGCAGTTGGAGAACCTGTGTCAGTGGCTGACCGTCATGGCGCCGGCGCAGACCATTCAGGTCAAAGACCTGCCAGACGATGTAAAAACGGAAGTTCGCTCTGAGCAAGCGCCGATGCCTGCTGTGGCGGCAGCAGCGTCGGCCGATATCCCTTTTATTGCGGCTTCAAACCCCGATTCAACGGCGATTCAGCCTTCGAACGAGGACTGGGAGCACCGCGTCGAACAGGTGGCCCAGGGCTTGATCCGCAGGGGCGAGCCTGATGTCATGCACCATCTGACCCAGCGATTCGAACGCGCGGTGATCGCCGCCGCGCTGGCGCAAACCCACGGTCGGCGCATCGAAGCGGCGCAAAAACTCGGCATCGGTCGCAACACCATCACCCGAAAAATTCAGGAACTGGGGATGGAAGAATGAGCTGGGTCACACGACGGCAATCACCGGCGCGTGATCGCTGGGGCGCTCGTTCTTGCGCGGTGCCTTGTCGATGACGCAGCTCTGCAGCGAACCGCGCAAGCCCTCGCTCACCAGAATGTGGTCGATGCGCAGGCCCTGATTTTTGCGGAAGGCCAGATTGCGGTAATCCCACCAGCTCCAGCTCTTGGGAGGCTGGTCAAAGGCGCGGAAGGCGTCGATCAGTCCGAGCCCGAGCAGCGCCTTGAAATGCGCGCGCTCTTCGGGCGTGCAGTGAATCTGCCCGGCCCAGGCGACCGGATCGAACACATCACGATCTTCCGGTGCAATGTTGAAGTCGCCCATCAGCGCCACTTTCGCATAACGCTGCAGTTCCGCAGCGACCCATGCCTGCAGCGCGTCGAGCCAGCGCATTTTGTAGGCGAACTTGTCGCTATCCGGCGCTTGCCCATTGGGAAAATAGGCGCCGATCACCCGCAGATCGCCAAACGTCGCGGCGATCACGCGCGCCTGCGCATCCTCGAAGCCGGGAATGCCGCGCTGCACCTCGGCCGCTTCGTGGCGACTGAGCAGGGCCACGCCGTTGTAGGTCGGCTGACCGAGGCACACGCTGTGATAACCCGCATCCAGCAGCTCGGCATGCGGAAACCGATCGTCGGTCAGCTTGGTTTCCTGCAGCGCCAGCACGTCGGGCGACTGGGCCTGCAGCCAGTCGAGCACCTGCGGCAGGCGCACGGAGAGGGAGTTCACATTCCAGGTGGCAATTTTCATTTATGAGGGAGAATCTTCTAAATATCGGCTTTAGCTACGCATCTAGCTACACAAGACAGGCTCGGTAGGCACCTGAATAGTACGGGCTTGATCTGCTCCCAGTCGGCGGGTGAGAGGGATTTCATCCCTGAGTAACGGTGTAGTCACGCTGGAGTAACGGTGCGAGCGTTACGCATGTCACGCGTGACTCCGCTGTGACAACGGCGTGACTCTCGCGTGACTCCACGGAATGAAGCCCCTTCGATGCCCCTTCGGTGCCCCATCGAAGCCCCTTCGAAGCCCCTTCGATGCTCTCGGCGCGATTGTGGGCAGGGCGTCCGTAATCCCTGCCCGTATCTCCGGCCATGTCCACAATGCCGATTGCCTGTTTTTGGACAGGTGCGTTCAGGATGTCCAAATACGGTCGGTTTTGGACAGGGCGGCGCATCATCCGGTTTCCGGAAGATAGCCCCGGCTGGGCAGTCTGTAACAGGGTTTATCTGCCGGTTTCCGGCAGATAGGCGGCTGGCAGTCTGTAACTTTGTTTATCTTGCAAAGTTTGCAAGATAGGCGGTCGGCGCGGTGAGTTGTAACCGCGTTTATCTGTCGGTTTCCGACAGATGGGCGGTCGGCGCAGGCGAAAAAAAAGCCACGCGGCGCAATGCCGGTGGCGCAACTCCCAAGGAACCGGGATCTATTCGGCGGGCGGCGGCCCGAATGTCTCAACCCAGATCGTGCGGCCCGTCTCCGGGTCTGTGGTGCGTGTCCATATGAGAGCGTCGCTCCATTCCGGCTCACTCAGTCCAACGATGATGAATCTGTCCGGTATCTGTGGCGCTGCTGGTCGGCTGCGCTCCAGGCGCTTGATGCGGGTTTCAAGTGCGCTCATGGGTCGTTACCTCCAGTGCGTTGATGCGTGCCTCAAGCGTCGCCACCTCGTGCGCCTTCAGCAGGATTTGCAGCAGATAGGCCAGCTTCGCGGCGCGGTTCACGTCTAGGCGTCCATGCCTTGCGTCGCGGTAAAGCCTGCTCAACTCATCCACCACGCCACGCACGTTGGACAGCTCTATAGGCGGTCTGCCTCGACGTGGGGGGGTGTCCTCCACGTCGGGCACCTCTGCGGCTTGCAGGGCGTTATCGCTCACGGTCAAGCGGCCTTATGCGGGCGGGGTGCCTTTTCCCAGACTCGGCGGTTGTTCGAGGTCGGGTCGGAAATCAGATGCACGGCGAACTGACCCCATGCCAAGGCGTATGAGGTTGCTCGCTTGCCCAGGCGTTGCGCTGCCGATCCGGCGTCGCTCTGTGCGGCGCTCAGATTGGCCTGCGCGTCCTGCCACTGGCGCAGTGCCGCCCGTGCTGCATCAACGGCCGCATCAAGCTCCTGCGCGGCCTTCTCGGCGGCTTGGTGCGCCTCGGCGGTCTGTTGCTCCAGCTTGGCAAACTCAGCTTCAGCGGCGGCGCGTGCCTGCTCTCGGTCGATCTGCTGGCGGGCCTGCTCGACTTCGCGGTCGATCTGGGCCTTGCGGTTCAGCTCCTGCATCTGGTCGTCGAGGGCGGCAATGTCTGCCGGGTCAACGGGTCGGCCCATGGCGCGGTCGCGGATCAGGGCGGCGCGTTTTTCGTGGAGCGCGTCGAATGTCATGTTCATGGTGCTCAGCCTTTCGTGGTTTGGTTGATGTTCTTCAGCACTTGGCGCCGGGTGGCGTCAGTCAGTGCCTGGCGTGCTGCCCGGTTGTTGGCAAGTGCGCGGGCTTCGCTCGGTGTGAGCGACTTCACGCGCTTTGCAACCTGCCGGTTGATCTCGCGCTCCAGGGCGCGGTCGGTGGTTTCGTTCATGGCTCTTCCTTTCGGGGTTTGACGGCCTCGCGGCCTTCGGTGGGGGTGATGCTTTGCCGTCGCCAGAAATCGGCGCTGTGGCCTTCCTGGCGCGTTCTATGGCCTGCCCTGCGAGCGTCCATGCTTCCGGGCTTTGCCGTATGACGTTCGCAGCGGCCGGCCGGTTTGTCGCCATTGATGGGCGCAGGGATCGGGCGATGCTGTCCCAATGCTCAGCGATTGCAGGTCGCCAGATGTCCCAAAGCTCAGGCGAGCAGTGCGCTATCCATTGACCATCGGCACCAAGGGTGAACCTGACTCCAGCAGATCGGGCTTTGTGGAACTGGGTAATTGCTTCGCTCATTCGAGGCCTCCTGTGGTCGCTGCCGGGTCGCCGTCCAAATCTCCAAGATCAACACCTAACCCGCTGCGCTGTAATTGCCCCCTGCCCATGGCATAACTATTAGGGTGGGCAGTTTCTGCCATAAGGTGCCCCTGTTCGGTCTGCACCTCGTCGGTGGCCTTCAAACCCGCATGATTGCTTGCTTTGCGCGGTTTTTTCGCACTGTCGGCTAAGGGCATTTTTTGCCCTTTGGACTTCGGCGCTTTGGCAGAATTTGCCCTTAGTTTTGCGTCGCTAAGGGCAGAATCTGCCGTTACTAAGGGCATTTTCTGCCGCTTCGATTTGTTTTCAGCGTGCAGCTTTTTGAGTGCCTCAGTCGCTTGCTCGACGGACTGCCAGCGTTGGTAGGTGTGCCTCGCTTGGTGTGCCTTTACGCCACGGTGCGGCGAATCGAGCACGTCCAGGTGAGTGAGGCTCCACAAGCTCGGCGTCTTGCCTCCGCTGCATATCCCGCCTTGCACCTCAAGCTCGATGAAGCCTAAGCACTCAAGCTCGCGGGCGGCCTTCAGCACTGTGTGGTGACTTGTCCATCCTCGGCCATGCAACCCGCTGCGGTCGCCCTGACTGGGCTTTAGGTGAGTCCCGATAAGCCCGTTGCGGGTTGCTCCCGCTTGCCGTGCTAAATCAAGCCACAGGGCGCGGGCGGTCGGTGGCAATGCTCGCCACGCATGGCTGTCCATCAGCTTGTAATAGGCTCGCACATGCTGCCCCAGAGGGTCTGTTTTGCTCGGCGGTTTAGCCATGCTGCGCCTCCGTCGTCGGCTGCGGCGCTTTGACCAGCAGGTAACGGCCTATCCGGTGCACGCGGCCATATGCAGGGGTCTCGACGTCCACCATGACCGTGCTGATCTGCCAGCCCATGCGGCGCAATTCCATGACGCGGGCGGGTGGGCAATACACGTCAAGCGCTCGGCGGGCTGTTTCTGTGTCGAGGCTTCCGAACACAAGCAAGTGTTCCGCGATGCGTCGCCGCTGCGCTGCGCTTGAGTTAGGATGAAGCCTTGCTTGTTTTTGCTTTACCTCGTTGCCCGGTTGCCGCCGGGCTTCGTCTTTTGTGGGGATCGCGTTCATGCTGCACCTCCGGCGGTACGTGCATCCATCCAGGATCGAACGTCCTCGACTCGCCACGCGGTGACGCGCGGTCCAAGTTTGACAGGTCGCGGAAATTTTCCTGACTTGCACCAGCGCCACAAAGTAGGCGAGGAGACGGGCAAAACCTCAGGGATAAGCTGCGCTTCCCGGATGAACCCGGTCGCCGGTAGGTAGTAAGTTGCGTAGGGGCTTGATGCTGCTTTCATCGGTGCGACACCTCATGAAGTTGAAGTGTCTACACCATGTCAGAGCGAGTTCTTCACGCGAACGTCCACCACCAATGCGTGAGAGGGTTACTTCCTCCCGCTGAACTTCGATGTTTTCCAGTATTTCGGCTTTGCTGCTGTGCGCGTTCGGCGCGGCGTAGCAGGCTTTGGCGCGGCTTCGCGGTTTTGCTTCTTCTGTGAACTGAGATACCGCTCCTCAAGCTCGGCGTCGTTGCGGTTTTTCTTTTCCTCGCACCACGCTTGCCAGTGCTTGCGGACTTCGGTCAATGACAGGCCAGATGCGTTGCTGCTGGTGCGCTCAAAATCGCTTCGGCTCCGATGTTGGACTGGCAATCCCCACTGCGCAGCGTGAATATCCAAGTAAAGGGCGTTGCGGCGGGAGAGGATCGCCTCCTCCGACTTGCGCCTGCTGGCCTCGCTGCGCTCCGTTCCGTTGCCCCCCAGTCCTGCGGCCAGCTTCAGTGCAGCTAAATCCGCGCTTGCTTGCCGTGTCGGCTTCCAGCTCAGAAGGTCGCTCACAATGCCGTCGATCTGCGCAGAAACCTGCTCCAGCAGATCCATGACGGCGGGTTCATCGGGGCAAAGTGCCTGCGCTTTCCGTATGCGCTGCCACGCGGTGAGTATGAATCTCCCGTTGCCCGTCTGCCGTGCGCGGTCGAGGTCGGTATGCGCTGCCAGCCAATCGTCGGCGCAGGGCTTGTGCGCAATGCCGCTCATGGTCAGGCTGACTTCCGGTGCAGCGGGATGACGTTCTCACGCTGCCATGCTTGCCCGCTCTCGCACGCCTGCAAGAAATCCGTCCACGTCGCAAGTGCGGCGCGACGCTCCTCGAGATAGTCATGCTGATCGTAGATTCGCAACATGCCGCCTAGCGTGTGGTTCAGGCAACGCTCTGCGACGATGGGCGCGACACCGAAGTCAGAGAAGTAGCTTCGTGCCGTCGAGCGCAGATCGTGCGGGCTGAATCGCCGCACCTTGTCGGCGTGCCTGTCGCAGAGTTTGTGCAACATGGCATTGATTGCGCGCTGCTCAGAGAACCAATCGCCGCCATGCTTTCGGGCGCGGTGCCGCGTGCGCGCTGGCAAGACGAAATCAGATCCGCAGGCCAGCAGGCGCAGGCGCTCGAACCATTCGACTACGGCGGGCACCAGAGGCACCACAAATCCGGTGCGGGTCTTACTGATCTCTGGCGGGATAGTCCACAAACCGCGCTCGAGGTCAACGTCTGACCATTTGGCGCGGTTCAGTTCGTTGATGCGTGTAGCGGTCGCCAGCAAAATCTTGACGGCGAGCGCATTTGATTCACCGATGGTCGGCAGTTCGCGCAAGATGATGCGCAACTCATCCTCAGAGAGTTTGATCCGCTGTCGAGGTGCAGGCGGCTTGCCAGTGATTGCCGCCGGGTTGATGCCGGTGCAAGGGTTGGTTGCGACTGCGCGCCTGGCCTGCGCGTGCTTGAAAATTTCGTTCAGTGCGGTCGCAGTGACTGCTACCACATGCGCGCTCTTTCCGCTCTTGGACAGGCTCTCGAGAAGGTGGACGATCTCCTCGGGTGACACATCCTTGATGCGCAAGCCTCCGATGCGGGGAAGGATCAAATCCTCGATATGGTGACGGCGCTGGCTGACTGTCGCGGCTGAAAGTAGGGGGAACCGCTTTGCCATGTAGTCCGTCGCAACGCTGCGCACGGTCTGCGCCTGCATTGCGGTGCGCAGTGTCTGCTGCCGCACTGCTGCGACGTCCACGCCCTCCTGAATCTTTGCGCGCTCTTTCTTGGCGCGTGTTCGTGCGGCTGTCAGTGATAGATCGGGATAGCGGCCTAAGGTGAGTTCGCGTGCCTTGCCGCCGAATCTGTAGCGCAGAACCCATGTTGCAGCGCCAGCAGCGGATAAGGTGAAGGTCAGCCCGTTGCCGTCAGCTTTGGCTACGGGGTTTCCCGCTCTGATCCAGTGCCGAATCTGAACATCCTCCAGCTTCTCAACTTCACGCGCCATCGCTCACCCCTTTTGTGTGTAGCTGGCGCTCTAGCTACGCATCTAGCTACACAACATTGATGCGGTGTAGTGTAGCTTGGTGAAGTTCAATGATGCAATAGATCATTGAAAAATCAGCAACTTAACGGAGAGGTGAAGGGCTGTGATTGCCTCATGAAAGCCTGATTCATATTTCAGGTGGCAATTTTCATGGTCGTCGCTTTTTCAAACGTCCTATTCTGCCTGCGACGCACCAGCGGAAAACTTGCATCTGGATACATTCGCTTTATTTGAGATGTTATAAAGTAACTCCTATTTTGTCCTCAGGGATTTCTCATGACAGCCCGATCCTTCCTGCTTTACCTCGCTCTTTTGTCGCCGCTCTCGCTGTTGTTCGCCAGCGGGGCGCAGGCGGCGCCGATTTCCATCGTGGCGGCAGAAAGTACCTATGGCGTCATTGCGCAGGCCATCGGCGGGGATGCGGTGAAGGTGGACAGCATCATCAGCAATCCGAACGTCGATCCGCATAGCTTCGAGGCGACGCCGGCCGTGGCGCGCAAGGTGGCGAAGGCGCAGATCGCCATTCTCAACGGCATCGGCTATGACGAGTGGATGAGCAAAATGCTGGCGGCCAATCCCGCCCCGCAGCGGCAGGTGATCGTGGCCGCCGAACTCGACCCTGCGCTGATCATGGCCGATCGCAATCCGCATGTGTTCTACGATCCGCTGATCGCGCTCAAGGTGGCGGAAAAACTCACGCAACTGCTGCAGCGAGCCGATCCGGCGCATCGCCAAGTCTTTGCCGCGAATCTGCAGGGTTTCAAGGCGCAGCTGAGTCGGCTGAACGAGGCGCAGGACGCGCTGAAAAAGCAATATCCGCAGCTCAAAGTCACGGCCACCGAGCCGGTTGTCGGCTATCTGCTGCGGCAACTGGGCTGGATTAGTCTGGGCGAGAAATTTCAATTCGACGTGATGAACGACACCGAGCCCTCTCCCGCCGAAGTGGCGCGCTACGAAGACCATCTGCGTCAGCACAAAGTGGCGCTGCTGTTCTACAACCGCCAGGTGACCGATCCGCTGACGGATCGCCTGCACAGGGTCGCGCTGGATTCCGGAGTGCCGGTGGTGGGGGTGGATGAATTCGTGCCGCCCAAGACCAGCTATGTGCAGTGGCAACTGCAAACCCTCGCCGCGATCGAGCGGGCGCTGGGCAAGTCGCATTGACCATGTCGGCTGAACCTTCCGCGATGAACCTTCCGACCGAGTGGGCGGTGCAAGCACAGGGCCTGCGCTGCGCACTCGGGGGACGCACCGTGCTCGAAGGACTGGATCTGCACATCCGCCCTGGGCAGTTTGTCGGCGTGTTCGGCGCCAACGGTGCGGGCAAAACCACCTTGCTGCGCGCCTTGCTGGGTTTGCAGCCGCTGGAGTCGGGGCGCTTGCGTTTGCTGGGGCAGGAGGGCGTGTCCGCGCGGGCTCACATCGGCTATGTCTCGCAGCGCGACCCGGTTGGCGCCGACAGTTTTCTGCGGGTGCGCAGCTTCGTCGCCACGGCCTGGCAGGGCGAACGCTGGGGGCTGGGGCTCGGAGGTGCGCAGCAGCGTGCGCAGGCCGTCGATGCGGCGCTGAAGGCGATGGAAATGGAGCCGCTCGCCGAACGCGGCATGGACGCGCTCTCCGGCGGGCAGCGCCAGCGGGCGCGCATCGCCCAGGCGCTGGTCAACCCGGTGCGCATGTTGCTGCTGGATGAACCGCTCTCCAACCTCGACCCGCAGGCGCAGCAGCGCATTTTGCAAACGGCGCGCCGGTTGTGTACCGAGCAGGGCATGACGGTGTTGATGACCGCGCACGACATCAATCCGCTGCTGCCGCATATGGATCAGGTGCTCTACCTCGCGGGCGGCCGGGGGCGGCTAGGCACGGTGGATGAGGTGGTCAACGCACCGGCGCTGTCGGCGCTGTACGGTCTGCCAATGGCCGTAGCGCGCGAAGGCGGCTATCTGTTCATTCATCCCGCCGGTGGTTTCATGTCCGAAGAGGCCGCACATTGCGGTCACGATCACGGCCATGCCGGCGAAGGAGAGGGCGCATGATCCTTGGTCTGGAATATGGCTTCATGCGGCATGCACTGCTGGCGGGCAGCGCGATTGCGGTGTTGAGCGCCGCCGTGGGCTATTTCATCACCTTGCGGCGGCAGGCGTTTGCCGCGCATGCGCTGTCGCATGTCGGCTTCACCGGCGCGGCGGGGGCCATTCTGCTGGGCCTGAGCCCTTATCTCGGCCTGTTTGCTTTTACGCTGACCAGCGGCGTTGCCCTGGCGCTAACGGGCGGGCGCATCCGCCAGCGCGATATCGGCATCGGCATGGTGCTCATGTTCGCCCTGGGGCTGGGCGTGCTGTTTCTCAATCTCTACACCGCCAACGCGCAGTCGGCGATGAGCATTCTGTTCGGCAGCATTGTGGGCATTACCGCGGAGCAGGCGGGTTTGTCGTTGCTGGTGTGTGTGGCCGGTCTGGCGGGGCTGGCCGTGCTGTATCGCCCGCTGTGCTTCGCCAGTTTCAACCCCGAAGGCGCTCAGGCGCGGGGGGTGAATACCCGGCTGCTTGATCTGCTGTTCATCTTGCTGGTGGCGGCCACGGTGGCGATTGCCGTACCGGTGATCGGAGCCCTGCTGATTTTCGCTTTGCTCATCGGCCCCGCAGCCACGGCGCAGACTGTGAGCCGCAGCATCGCGGGCGGTGTCGGTTTGTCGATGGCGCTTGGGCTGGCGGTGACCTGGGGCGGGCTGGCTGCGGCGTATTACATCGGTTATCCAGCCAGCACCTGGATTGCCTCGCTGAGCTTTGGCCTGTATTTGCTCGGCCATGCCTGGCGCGCTGGGCAGGGCAGCTCGAGCTGAGCTGAGCGCGCCCTGGCTGCGTCAGCCCAGATCGGCATCGAGCACCGCGCCGCGATGCGAACTGCCGACTAGCGCCGCGAACTTGGCCATCACGCCGCGGGTGTAGCGTCTGGCGGGCGGCGTCCAGGCAGCGCGGCGGCGGGCGAGTTCTTCATCGCCGACGTGCAGGGTCAGGCTCAGGGAAGGCGCGTCGATGGTGATACGGTCACCTTCCTGCACCAGGGCGATGGGGCCGCCCACCATGGCTTCGGGGGCGACGTGGCCGACGACCATGCCCCAGGTGCCGCCGGAGAACCGGCCGTCGGTGATAAGCCCAACCGACTCACCCAACCCCGCGCCCACCAGCGCCGAGGTGGGCGCGAGCATCTCGGGCATGCCGGGGCCGCCCTTGGGCCCGAGGTAGCGCAGCACCATGATGTCGCCCGCCTTGATCTTGCCGGCCAGAATGGCTTCGAGCGCGCTTTGCTCGTCGTCGAACACGCGCGCGGGGCCGGTCATGCTGGGCTTTTTCAGCCCGGTGATCTTGGCCACGCAGCCGTCTTCGGCCAGATTGCCCTTGAGAATGGCCAGGTGGCCGTGGGCGTACATCGGCTTGTCGATGGGGCGAATCACGTCTTGCTCCGCGCTGGGCTGGGCGGGAACGTCCTTGAGATTCTCGGCCACGGTCTTGCCGTTGATGGTGATGCAGTCGCCATGCAGTACACCGGCTTCGAGCAGAATTTTCATGACTTGCGGAATGCCGCCAGCGCGGTGCAGATCGGTGGCGACATATCGGCCCGAGGGCTTCATGTCGCAGAGCACCGGGGTGCGCTTGCGAATCACCTCGAAGTCTTCAATGGCAAACGGCACTTCGGCGGCATGCGCAATGGCCAGCAGATGCAGCACCGCGTTGGTCGAGCCGCCCGTGGCCATGACCACGGCAGCAGCGTTTTCCAGCGCCTTGCGGGTGACGATGTCGCGCGGCTTCAGCCCGGCGCGCACCGCGGCGAGCAGCGCCTGGCCGGAATCGCGCGCGGACTGCACTTTTTCCTCATGCACATTCGCCATGGTGGACGAGTAAGGCAGCGACATGCCCATGGCCTCGATGGCGCTGGACATGGTGTTGGCGGTGTACATGCCGCCGCAGGAGCCGCTGGTGGGCACCGAGCATTGCTCGATGGCGTCGAAATCGGCATCGCTCATACGCCCGGCGGCGTGTTCGCCCACGGCCTCGAAGACCGAGACGATGTTCAGATCCTTGCCCTTGTAATGGCCCGGCAGAATGGTGCCGCCATAGACGAAAATGCCCGGCACATTGCAGCGCAGCATGCCGATCATGGCGCCAGGCATGTTTTTGTCGCAGCCGCCCACGGTGACCACGCCGTCCATCCACTGGCCCTGCACGCAGGTCTCGACGCAGTCGGCAATGACTTCGCGCGACACCAGCGAGTACTTCATGCCCTCGGTGCCCATGGACATGCCGTCGGCAATGGTCGGCGTGCCGAACATCTGCGGATTGCCGCCAGCGGCGCGCACGCCCTCGATGGCGGCGTCGGCCAGGCGCTGCAGGCCGGAGTTGCAAGGGGTGATGGTGGAGTGCGCGTTGGCAATGCCGATCATCGGATTGCTGAAGTCCGATTTCTTGTAGCCCATGGCATAGAACATGGAGCGATTGGGCGCACGCGATGCGCCCACGGTGATGTTTTCGGAACGCAGTTTCTGGGGCATGGCAGGCAGTGGGAGCGGGTCGACAATAACGTCATTGTCGTGCGGCAAGCGGCGGCGTGCACCGTCATGGAAGCGGCGCAGTAGTATCCAAAGGTAAATATTGGTTTGCCCGCGCGCCGCTTGAAAGGATTGCTCAAGGCAAGCCCGTACACTTCACGCCCATGCTAGTTCACCCCGACTTCAATCCCATCGCCCTGCAACTTGGCCCGATCAAGGTGCATTGGTACGGCATCATGTACCTGCTGGGCTTCATCACTTTTTGGCTGCTGGCGCAAAAGCGCCTCAAAGACCAGCCTTATGCGCGCCAAGGCTGGACCTCGCGCGATATCGAAGACTTGCTGTTTGCCGGCGTGTTGGGCGTGATTCTGGGGGGGCGCACCGGCTACGTGCTGTTCTATCAGCCGGACTATTACTTCTCTCATCCGGCGCAGATCGTCGCGGTGTGGGACGGCGGCATGTCCTTCCACGGCGGGCTGCTCGGCGTGATGGTGGCGGCTTACTGGTTTGCGCGCACCCGGCGCTACTCGTGGCTGCAGATCATGGACTTTGTCGCTCCGCTCATTCCGCCAGGCCTGGCGTTCGGGCGCATCGGCAACTTTATCAACGGCGAGTTGTGGGGACGGCCAGCGCCCGATTGGTGGCCCGGCGCGATGATCTACCCCAAGTCCGGCAGCATGGTGCCGCGCTTTCCCTCCGAGCTCTACGAAATGTTCCTCGAAGGCATTGTGTTGTTTGTGGTGCTGTGGTGGCTGTCGCGCAAAGAGCGGCCGCGCGGTTTCATTGCCGGGTGTTTCGCGCTCGGCTATGGGCTGGCGCGTTTCACCGATGAATTTTTCCGCCAGCCCGATGCGTTTCTCGGCTATCTCTGGTTTCACCTCACCATGGGGCAGTTGCTGTCGATCCCGCTGATCATTCTGGGCAGCGGCATGATCTGGTGGTCGCTGCGGCGCAAAAACCGTCTGCTGGCGCTGGGGCAGTCGGCTTCTTGACATCGGTTTCAGCCTGGCGCCGACGCGCTCTCGGGCGGGCCGATGTGCAGGCCGAGCGGTCTGGCGAGCCGCGCCAATTGCAGCACAGCGCGGTCGCGGCTCAACAGGTTTGCTGCATGCTGCGCCAAGGCGAGGTCGAGAAACACTTGGTCGTCAGGATCGGCACACACCAAGCAGTGCTGCGCGGGCGGTGTGGTGCAGCACTGCCCCCAACGCGCAAAACAATCGGCCAACTTGAGGGCTGATGCCTGGGGGTCGAACCGCCTGGCCAGCGCCGGATAGTGCACCACGCGCAAGGCCTCGACCTGCATGGCGGCACAGTAAATCCAGCGCACGCGGCCGCGCTGTATGGCCTCGGCCCAAGGACGCACGCGCGGGTCGTCGAACAGCGCCCAGTCGAGCAGCACCTGGGTGTCGAGAACGCACAGGGCAGGGCCAAGCAAAGGGGAGGTCATGCGGGGGAGGTGTCTGCCGGAACCTGATTGAGCGTTGATCCCTGAACCCTACTGGGACAGGTGGGCAAGGTCACTGCGCTTTGGGGACGTCTGCGCGAGACGTCACGCGCACACACAGAATTTCCAAGCCCGAGGCACAAATTTATCGGTTCAGGAAATGCCGACCCAGCCAAGCCCGACAGACGAAACTGATTGTAGGGCGATGAATCGCGGCCGGGGAAGAATCAGAGCAATTTGCCCTCGGCGCCCAGGGCATCGTCGAGCTGACGGGTGAGTTGGGCCACGGCCTGCGCATCTTCTTCAAACGCCAGCGACGCCTGCGCCGAAGCGCCTGCGGCCTTGTTCGCATTGCGCGACTCGATCAGGCTGTGCGCCAGATTGAGCGCGGCAAGCACGGCGATCCGCTCGCGGGCGCGCACCTTGCCCATATCGCGAATGGCGCACATCTCGGTGTCCACTTCGCGCACGGCGGCCAGCAGCGCGGCTTGCTCGTCGGCGGGGCAGGCCAGGGTGTAGATCTGGCCCATGATGTTCACATCCAGCGTGGTCGTGCTCATGCGTGTGGGTCGGGCTCGCCCGAAATGGAAGGGGTCTGATCCAGCCGTGCCAGCAATCGGTCGATGCGCTGGGTGGCGTCGTGCAGGCGCTGACGCATCTGGTCGCGCTCGGCTTCGAGCGATTGCACCCGCTCGGCCAGCAAGGCGTTGGTGCGCAGCAACTCGTTGTGACGCAGCAGCAGCCGCTCAACGCGCGATTGCAACTGAGCGATGGCGGGGGAGGGCTGTCGTTCATCCATGCGAGGCATTCTAAAGTCGGCCACCCGAAAGTCGGCAAAACGACGCTGTCGCCCGGCTAACATGACGGTCGTTGGTGCTCGCGCGGTGGTTCACGCTGCGCAGTTAAACGGGAAACAGGAAGAGCCATGCCCCCGGCAGATGCTCCGGCCTGTGCTGCCCCCGCAACGGTCAGCGACCGAAGGCGCAAGCCTTCCGTTCGGACAAGCTCTCCACTGAATTTTCGGATTTGGGAAGGAGGTTCGGATCGCGTCGCCAGCCCGGATACCGGCCAACGACGAGAAGACGCGCAGCTTCGGGGCGAAGGGGCGCATCAAGGCCAGCCGGGTGCGCGCAGCGCAGCGCCTGCGAAGGTTGAGATGCGCTCTGGGCCCTGCCGCGGCGCACTTCAGCCGCGCCAGCCGTGCGGGGGAACACGGCAGCGCTCATTCATCCGGAAATTCAGTCATGTCTCAGCAGTTCCCTTCAAACGGCGTTGCTCCAGCCTCGTCTGGGCCTCGCGTGGTCCACTCATCTCAACCGATTTTCTTTCGCACCGCGCTGGCCGCGGCCATCAGTCTGGTCGGGCTGAACGCGCAGGCGCAGACCGCTCCGGCCGACGCCACCACGCTGCCGCCGGTGGTGGTGTCGGCCACGGGCTACCCGCAGCCGCTGGCCGATGCCTTGCCGGGCGTCAGCGTGATCACCCGCGAGCAGATCGAGCAAAGCGGTGCACAAAACCTCACGACCTTGCTGCAGCAGGTGGCTGGCGTGCAGGTGACGAGCAACGGTGGCCCTGGGCAGTCGGGCAATGTGTATGTGCGCGGTTTTGGCGGGCCGGATGTGCTGGTGCTGCTCGACGGCGTGCCCATGAACGCACAAGACGCCACGGGCGTCGCGTATCTCAACAACTTCACCACCGATCAGATTCAGCGCATCGAGATCATCCGCGGCAATGTGTCGGCCATCTACGGCTCGGGCGCGATCGGCGGAGTGGTGTTGATCACCACACGCGCGGGCAGCAAAAAGCCGCAGGCCTCGATCTCGGTCACTGCAGGCAGCCGCAACACGGCCACCGTGTCGGCCAACGCCAGCGGACAGGTCGGCAACACGGCCTTGCAGGCAGGAGTCAGCCGCTATACGACGCAGGGCGTCAGTGCAATCAACCCCGCCCAGCTCAGCAATGCCAACCCGAACAGCAACGGCTACGGCAACACGACAATGAACGGCTCGATCGTGCAGACCCTGGCGCCGGGGCAGTCGCTGGGCCTGCGCGCATTCAGTAGCAAGGGCCGCGCCAGCTACGACAGCTATGGCGTCTACGCCAGTCCGACCGATACCAATCTGAGCAGCACCTCGCAGGATCTGTATCAGCTGTTCAGCGACAACCAATTGACCGCCGCCTGGAAGTCTCATCTGAGCGTCTCGCAGCAGAGCACCACCAACACGACCGAGAACTTCAGCGCCTACCCCTACAGCGGTACTTATCGCACCCGGGTTCAGCAACTGCTGTGGCGCAATGTGGTGCAACTCGGCAGCGGCTGGACGGCCACGGGTGGGCTGGAATGGCAGAGCCAGGGCATCAGTTCGATCACCGGTTCGATTCCCTCCAGGGATCGCCATGCCAAGGCGGCCTTCGTCGGACTGGACGGTAGCGTCAACGGCAACGAGTTTCAATTGAATCTGCGCCATGACGCGATTGACGGCTACTCGGGCCAGAACACCGGCTATTTCGGCTACGGGCGAGAACTGGGCAGCGGTTTCAAAGCGATTGCCAGCTATTCCACCGCTTTCAATGCTGCGCCGCTGGGCTATCTGTACGCGCCTTACTACGGCAACGCCAATCTGAAGGCGGAGAAGGCGCACTCTGTCGAGGCCGGTTTGCAGTGGTCGCAAGGGGCGAACGTGCTGCGGGCCACGCTGTTCCAGACCAAGGCGACCGACCAGTGGCAGTATGACTTCACGACCAGCACCTTCCAGAACATCGCCAGCAGCCGCACGCGGGGGTTGGAGTTGACCGGGCGCGGCGCGTGGAAGGGCTGGGCGTATGACGCCAACTTCACGCTGCAACAGCCCGTGAATACCAGTCTGCCTGGCGACCCGACGCTGCAGCGCCGCGCCCGCAGTCTGGCCAATGTCTCGGTCAACCACGAGTTCGCCTCAGTGCTTTATGGCGCTGCGGTGCATTACAGCGGTCCCCGTTGGGATAATGGTTCGGCCGGCCGGGTCACGCTAGGGAGCTACACCACGGTCGACCTCACCGCCAGCGGCGCGGTGTCGAAAGACTGGAGCTGGAATGCGCGGGTGCAGAACCTGTTCAACAAGAAGTATCAGACGGTTTACGGCTACAACCGCGAACCGCTGGGCGTGTTCGTCGGTCTGACCTGGCGGCCCGCGTTCTGAGAGGGCGTGAACAAATCCGCCATGCGCTTTGAACGCTCAGTAAGCCCCGGTGCACGCAGTTCGTCGCTGTGGCGTTGGGTCTTACCGCTGCTGCTCGCCGCGGTCGTCGCGGTGGCGCTGTCGGTGGGGGAGGGTGGCTGGAATGCGGACATCGTCTGGCAGTTACGCCTGCCGCGGGTGCTGGCCGGCATGGGGGTGGGCGCGTTGCTGGCGCAGGCGGGGCTGGCCATGCAGATTCTGCTGCGCAATCCGCTGGCCGATCCTTATGTGCTCGGGGCATCCGGCGGCGCCGGCTTGGGCGCCATCGTGGCGCTGCTGCTGGGCGCGGCCTTGTGGCTGGGCAGCGTGATCGGGGCGGGCGCGGCGCTGCTTGCGCTGCTGCTCATGGGGCGGCGCATCATGGCGAGCCGCGACGACGAAGCCTCGGCCCAGCTCATTCTGATTGGCGCCATGCTGGCCGCAATGGCCGGGGCGCTGTCCACCCTGCTGCTGACCCTGGTGCCCGATCAGCAATTGCGCGGGGCGATGTTCTGGCTGGTGGGCAATCTTTCGGGGGCCACGCATGGCCTGTGGCTGTGCGGGCTGGCTGTGTTGGGCGCCGTGTGGCTGCTGTGGCGTCAGCGCCGCTATGACCGGCTATTGCTCGGCAGCGAGGCCGCGTGGCTGCTCGGCGAGCCGGTGACGCGGGCGCGGTTGGAACTCGTACTCTTGGCCGCTTTGGCCACAGGCGCTTCGGTGGCGGTGGCCGGAGCGGTGGGATTTGTCGGGCTGGTCGTGCCGCAGGCCTTGCGGCTGGTCGGTCTGCAGCGCATGCGCGATCAGGCCTGGGCCGCTCCCCTGGCCGGGGCGGCTCTGGTCGTGGCCGCCGACACGCTGGCTCGCGGGGTCGTCATGCCCTATGAGCTGCCGGTCGGTGCGGTCACAGCACTCGTTGGCGCGCCGGTGTTCATTCTCATGCTGCGGCGGGCGCGATGAAGTCGGACGCCTGGCTGCAGGTCGATGCGCTCGATGTCGTGGCCGCAGCGCATCAGCCGGCCTTGGCCCGCAATCTGTCGTTTCGCCTGCAGCCGGGGCAGCGGCTGGGGCTGATTGGTCGCAATGGCGCGGGCAAGTCCACCTTGCTGCGTCAACTGGCCGGGCTACTTTCTTTGCATGGCGAGCGCGCCGCGGTTCGGCTGGCTGGGCAGCCCTTGTCTGAACTGGGCCCGGAGCGTCTGGCAGCGCTGCGCACCCTCATGCCAGCCCAGCCGCGCGACCGCTTCAACCTGTCGGCGCTCGCCCTGCTCGAACTCTCGCAGCCTGAACCTGACGGGCCCTCCGCCCATGAGGCACTGCGCCGGGTGGATGCCTGGGCGCTGCGAGATCGCCCGGTGCTCGACCTGTCCGCCGGTGAGCGACAAAGGGTGAGCCTGGCGCAGGCGCTGGTACAAGGCGCAACCCTGCTGCTGCTCGACGAGCCGGTGGCGTTTCAAGATCCTGGGCATCAGTCCCTCGTGGGTGCGGTGCTGTCCAACCTGAGCGACCGCGTGGTGGTGTTTTGTGCGCACGACGTGAACTGGGTCGCGCGTTGTGCCACCCATGTGCTGGGCCTCGGCTTGCAGCAGCAGGCGCAAGGCTGGTTCTTCGACACCTGCGAGGCTGCTCTGCAAGCCGAGCGGCTGCATCATCTGTACGACTGCCGCTGGACGCAGTTGCGCGACGCCAACGGACTCCGCGCCTGGGTGGCCCTGTAGCGCTCGATTCAGGGCTGCGGCTGCGGATCGCCGATACTTACGCCATGGCAACAACGATCTCGCCCCCGGACACCCCCAAACCCCCACTGCCCAAGGCCAGCCGCTGGCGTGTGCTCAAGGCCAGGGTGAGCACGGCAACGCGGCTGTTGCTGAGCAAGCTGGGGCAAAACGGACCACAGTGGCTGATCGCCTTTCTGGCGCTGGCAACAGGCGTGGTGCAGATCAGCCCGCAATTCGTGCAGATGCGCCAAGCCGTGCTCGACATCCTGGCGCAGGGCGCCGACGGCATCTCCGGTTTGGCCGATCTGGCCGCGTTTCCGCATGTGATCATCGGCATCGGGCTCATTCTCATGGTGCCGGGCTTGCTGCTGCGGGCGCGGGTGGCCTGGGTGCTCGGGGTGCTGCTCAGCGCCCTGTCAGCCGGGCTGGCCTTGTGGGCCACGCATGGGCTCAACGCCACCGTTGCGCTTTCGGGCCTGCTGCTGCTGGCGCTGCTGCTTTACACCAGCCGCTTTGCCCGCAGCAGCCTGGCCGCCAGCTCACTGTTTGCCCTGCTGGGTGTAGGCAGCCTGCTGATCTACGGCACGCTGGGCAGCCTGTGGTTCGGCGCGGGATACACGCCGCCGATTCACAGCCTGCCCACGGCGTTTTATTACACCATCGAGACCATGTCCACGGTCGGCTATGGCGACATCGTGCCGCACACTGTGCAGGCACGAATGTTCACCGTATCGCTGATCGTGGTGGGCATTTCGGTGTTTGCCACCACGCTGTCGGTCGTGATCGGGCCGCTGATCGGGGGCAGTCTCAAACGGACTCTGGAGGGAAAAATGCAACGCGAACAGCGCAAAAACCATTACGTCATCATCGGCGCGTCGAGCCTGGCTTATGCCATGTGGAAGGAGCTGAGCAGCCGGGGCGTGCCGGTCACCATCATCGCTCCCAGCGGCCACCCCTCGCCGTTTCCCGAAACCGCCGACGTCATCACCGCCGACGCCACGCGCAGCGAAACGCTCGAACTCGCCGGTGTGCCCAAGGCCAAGGCCGTGCTCACCCTGCGCGACGACGATGCCGAAAACGCCTTCGCCGTGCTCGCGGTGAAGGAATTGGCCCCGGGCGTGAAGACCATCGCCGGGGTCAACGACGTGCGGCACGTCAACAAAATCCGGCGGGTGCAACCCGACGTGCTGTTCGCCCCGCAGCTCCTCGGCAGTCAGTTGCTCGCGCGCGATCTGTTCGACGAGCCCATCGACAACAGCACCGTTCACAAACTGTTGTTTCCAGAGACTTGAGGCATGAGCTGATCAAGCGATGAAAAACGCCCGCATTTGCGGGCGTTTTGTTGCAGGGCCGAAGCCGGATCACTCGGTAATTTTGGCTTTGGCGCGCAGTTCGTCCTGATACTTGGTGACTTCCTGGCGCTGCAGTTCGGCCTGGATTTGCGGCTTGAGTTGATCGAGCGTCGGGGCCTTGGCCGGTCGGGTGGCGTCGAGCTTGATCACATGCCAGCCGAACTGGCTCTGCACCGGCGTCTGGGTGTACTGGCCGGGCTTAAGGGCTTCAAGCGCCTTGGCGAACGGCGGCACATAGTTGTTGGGGGTGGACCAACCCAGATCGCCGCCATTGGCTGCGCTGCCGGTGTCCTTGGAGTATTTCTTCGCCAGCTCGGAGAACTTGGCGCCCTTTTTCAGCTGGGCGATGATGTCCTGAGCTTCTTTTTCGCTCGGCACCAGGATGTGCTGCGCCTTGTATTCGGTGGAGCCGAAGCTCTTGACGAATTTGTCGTATTCGGCCTTGATCTGGGCATCGGTGATGGGATGCTTTTGCAGATAGGCGTTGAACAGCGCGCGGATGAGGATGTTCTGGCGCGCGATGCGAATCTCGTCTTGCACTGCGGTTTCTTTGTCCAGGCCGAGCTTGTCGGCTTCCTGCACCATCACTTCACGGCTGATCAGCTCGTTTTTCACCATCTCTTTGAGTTCGGGCGTGACGGCCTGGCCCTGCTGCTTGGCCATGCTGTTGGCGACGGAGTCGGCCAGGGACTGCGGAATGGGCTTGCCATTCACAGTGGCGATGTTCTGTGCCCAGACGGGGGCGGCAAACGCGCAGCTCAATGCGGCAACGGCCAGAATGCGGGAGAGTTTCAACATGAAGTCATCCAGAAGGGGAGGGAACAAACGACCAGGGCGCACGGTCAAGTTTTCAGTGTGCGCTGACCTCGGGAGGGTCTCCGGGGGCCTGGCAATCGAGCACCAGCGCATGAATCTCGTGGTGCATCATCGAAGCCAAGGCATCATACACGAGGCGGTGCCGCACGAGACGCGAGGCGCCAGCGAACCGCGCGCTGACGATGCGCACGCGGAAATGACTGCCCATCGCATCGAATCCGCCATGCCCTGCGTGAGCGGCGGACTCGTCGGTGACCTGCAGCGTTTCGGGCTTGAGCGCCTGCTGCAACAGGGTCTCGATGCGATCTCGGCGGGAAATCGGCCCGGACATCAAGCGTTCTCGTCCAGCTTCATATGCTTGGCCAGCAGCAGCGACTGCCCGAGCACGAACACCAGCGTCAGCGCTAGGCTGCCGAACAGCTTGAAGTCCACCCATAGGTTGGTGGAGAAGTTGTAGGCGATCACGATGTTGAGCACGCCCATCAGCGCGAAAAAAGCCACCCACGACCAGTTGACGCGGTTCCAGATCGGATCGGGGAGTTGCATCTGCTTGCCCATGAGGGCGCGCATCAGATTCTTGCCCTGAAACAGTTGCGCCCCGGCGAGGATGAGGGCAAACAGCCAGTACAGCACGGTGGGCTTCCACTTGATGAAGGTGTCGTTGTGGAACAGCAGCGTCGCGCCGCCGAAGACGACGACCACGGCCAGGCTCATCCACAGCATCGGCTCGACCTTGCGGTGCTTGAACCAGACCCAGCCGATTTGCGCAAAGGTCGCGGCGATGGTCACCGCCGTGGCGGCGTAAATGCCAGCCACCTTGAATACGATGAAAAACAGGATGATGGGGAAGAAATCAAAAATCAGTTTAGGCATATGAAAAATAAAAAATAGATTTTTTGGGCCGCAGAAAGTTGCCTCAAAGATTGAATGGGCTGCTGGCGCCAGCGGAATAGCAATTGGTCGATGGTATCGGCTTACCGAAGGTACTCCTACCTGCGCCCCTACACCTGGCGGTGGCCGCCCCCATCATCTGTTTAGCGGGATTGTTGCCCGCGGTCCGGGTCATGAGGCGTTCTCCATGTCAGCCTGGACCGGTAGTTTGCGGGCGGATGCGGCGATCTCGGCCCCCGCTGCGGCAAAGCGGCTGTCTTGTTCAGCGATGAGCGCATGGCAGTTTCCAGTTCGTGGTAAAGCGGGATCAGAGATCGATCACATCGCCTTGTTTCGGGCGTTGTACCCGGGTGTTTTTGAGCCGTGCGGCAAACGCGTCCATGCTGTCCGGATCGCCGTGAACCAG
>JABEBX010017728.1_pt1 | contig 27961 bp, 24 predicted proteins | sample 7245971 | NCBI WGS metagenome assembly JABEBX01 (sample SAMN14506365, study PRJNA622280) | hot springs metagenome | biome: hot spring [ENVO:00000051]|acidic hot spring [ENVO:00002120]; feature: spring [ENVO:00000027]|sediment [ENVO:00002007]; material: sediment environment [ENVO:01001048]... | reverse complement strand
CAAGCCGGGTCGTTGAATCAGGAACTATATTTGGTGGGCATCGTGAGCGATAAAACCACCATTGGAAGCCCACGACTTCAGTCGTGGGAGGATGTCACTTTATAATAAATAGTTATATATGCCTTCTTAGAAAAATCTTTCTGGTGCTTTGATGATTCTGTCAGATTATGACATAAACGGCATGATAAAAATGAAAAGGCTTGTGATAAAGCCTTTCATGGACGAGATAGTAAGGGAGAACGGAATAGACATGAGGCTTTCCGATGAAATAGCCCGCCATGTAGCCAAAGGCCCTGATTACATTATGGATCCCACAAATGAGGACTTCATAAAAGAATGCTACAGGGTCGAAAAGAACATGAAGAAGATGATAGTTGATTCTAGGGAACAGGTGCTCCTTTCAACGCACGAATACATAGAAGTGCCGGACGACGTGGCCGGGTTCGTGGAGCTCAGGAGCACATGGGCAAGGCACGGCCTTTCCATGCCGCCTACAATAATAGATGCGGGCTTCAAGGGCACAATAACCTTGGAAGTGATAAACAATGCGCCGTACAAGATAATGCTCAGGCCGAACCAGAGGTTCGCCCACGTGATTTTCGTAAAGCTTATGAACCGCACAAGCTCTGCGTATAAGGGATTCTACAGCGGACAGCTCGGCGTGAAGCTGCCCCAGGTATTGAAATAATAATTTAACCAATCAAAAAAAGCTGCAATCAAAAAAATGGGAAAATAAGGATAAAAATAAAAATAGAAGGAATTCAGGGGATTTACCTTGAAGAAAGGTCTGACAATTCCGAGCTTGAGGTGCTCACTGCAGTTTTCTGCGGCCCTCCTGTTGAAGATACCAGCACAACATCGCCTATGTTCTTAATGTTCTTGAACAATATGCTCTTCTGCTGTATCATGCGCCTTACCTCATCTTCAGCGGAATTCTTCCATTCTTCCATGAGTATCCTGCTTACTTCTCCCTTTTCCAAATCCACTATGGCGTCCCTTACCTCTCCAAGGTACTGGCCGTTATCGCTATATATATCCAGATTATATATCTCTGAAACGCGCATCTGATCACCAAGTACACTTCTCCATTAAAGCTTTAAATAGTTTCTGTATCTGCCGCGCATTAGCCATTGGGGCACGCTGGATAAAAACGCCTCGGCCTGTGAACAAACTGATAGAAAGATTTAAATATCTATTTGCCAACTATAATATTGCTTGTTTTAGAAAGCTTTAAAAGCTTATTTGTAAAGGGATTTTACTGAAACTTCAAAATTGTCGAGATAAAACTTGTTTATGCTTAAAGAGGTAGATATAATGCCGAATAAAAACTCAAAGAAAACTGAAAAGAAGTCATTAAAGAATTCCGGAAGCAAGCAGGAAAGCCCTGCCATAGAGAAAGTTACTGTTACTGATAATAAAGTTAATGTGGACAGCGCCAAAGAAGAGAAGAAGAGGGGCAGGCCCAGAAACCAGCTTGCAACGCAGCCGCAGGGGCAGGGCGAAGGCTTTTCCTCCTCGGCAGTCGCAGAGGTCAGCAGGGTGTGCCCGAGCTGTGGCAGCACGGACCTCATATTCGACAGCGAGCGCGGTGAGCTCGTATGCAACAACTGCGGCCTTGTCATAGAAGAGAACATAACTGATAACGGGCCTGAATGGAGGGCGTTCGATACCGACCAGAGGAACTCCAGGGCAAGGACAGGAGCGCCAATGAAATACACCAGGCCGAACAAGGGCCTTGTAACTGAAATAGACCTTTACAACAAGGATATACGAGGGGTAAGAATACCTTCGAAGAGGCAGGCCCAGCTCTACAGGATGAGGAAGTGGCACAAGAGGGCAAGCATCGCAAGCTCGAGCGAGCGCAACTACCTCATAGCGTTGCCAGAGCTCAACAGGGTATCAAGCTATCTGGGTTTGCCCGAGAACATAAGGGAGAACGCAGCGCTTCTGTACAGGAAGTGCGTGCAGAACAACCTCATTCGCGGCAGGCCTATAGAGACTGTGGTGCAGGCTGTGATATATGCGGCATGCAGAAAAGCTGGAATGCCAAGGACGCTTGACGAAATAGCGAACATATCCGGATTGCCGAAGAAGGAGATAGGAAGGGCTTACAGAGCCATATCGCACGAGCTCGGCCTGAAGATACCGCTTACTGATCCGATAGCATACGTGCCCAGGTACGTGAACGCGCTTAAGCTCTCCGGAGAAGCGCAGGAAAAGGCTGTGGAGCTTCTGCACGAGGCGATGAAAAAGGGCCTTGTATCCGGCCGCAGCCCCACAGGGGTAAGCGCAGCAGCGGTGTACATAGCCGGTGCGCTCGCAGATGAAAGGCGCACGCAGAAAGAGGTGGCTGATGTGGCAGGCGTCACGGAAGTGACTATAAGGAACAGGTACCGCGAGCTGAAAGAGCAGTTGAATATAGACGTCAACCTCTGATAGCATGAAGTATAAGAATAGCATTGCCCTGCTCGCCATTGTTTTGTTGGCGGCAGGCGCATTCCTCATATACTACAGCTTCAATGCAGCGAACGCGACAACCGGGGCCAGCAGACTGTCTGCGGTGCAGCCTGCGCAGGCAAACATAACCAAGGCAATAAACATAACCGCTTCATATATAGAGCAGGTGAATAAAAGCAGCTACCTCGTTTTTTACCCTAACCTGAAGCAGGCTTATACCTACTTAGACAAGGCGGAAGGCATAAAGAACGAGGATCCCAGCCTTGCATTCTCGACGCTGAACATGGCGTATTCCAGCGCCCAGGGCCAGCTGGCAAGCATAGACAGGTACGAATACATCTCTTTATACATAACAATAATACTTACCGCGATAACAGCGATAGCGCTTTACCTTATAATGAAGCCCGTAAATCCAAAATCCTCAGGCAACGGCAAATAATTCCAGTAAGCAAAGTGCAGTTTGATTACAGCTGTACCAAAAACTGTAGAATAAGCTTATAAACTATCATGTAAAAATATAACTTGGATGGGTTTTATGCAATGGGGTTTTTCTACTCTGTTAGCCTAAAGTCTATCCTACAAAAAGGGTGGAAAAATGGAGAACTCAATAGAGGAAGGTATGGAAGTGGATCTGAAGGTCGAGGCGAAAGGGGTGCGCGGTGAAGGGATAGGCCATTTTGGCGGCTTCGTCGTTTTCGTGAACCATGCCAAGACAAGGATAGGAAACATATACAAGGTAAAAATAACAAAAATACACAGGACCTTCTGCTATGCCGAGCTGTCCGATTCCGGACAGCAGTTTGTAGGCAACGGAAGCCTTATAGAGATATAACCAAACTGCATAGCAAGCCTTTTATAATTAACCTTGTAAAAGCTAATGACCACGTTTATTTTGTTTTTTTACGACCTGATGATACTGCTTCTGTGAAGCAGTATCTAATATTTTATCTATAATAAGAAAGCCAAAAAACTGTAAAACGGATGTTCTATTGGGAGCTGTAAACATTCTGCCAGTTTATTGAATTATAATTATTCTTAGAGGCGAACATGTATGGATGAAAAGGATTTCAAGAGATATATGAAAGGGACTACGACAGTAGGCATAGTCTGCAGCGATGGAGTGGTAATCGGTGCGGATTCGCGTGCGACAATGGATACGTTTATCGCGAGCACAGAAGCTCGGAAAGTCTGGCAGATAGACAATAACCTTGGCATGACAATAGCAGGCTTGGTCGGAGACGCCCAGGAGCTCATACGGATACTCAAAATTCAGAACGAAATCTACAAGATGAATGAGAACAGGCCGATGTCACCGAAGTCAGCCGCAACGCTCTTGTCGATAATACTGCAGGAAAACAAGATGATGCCATTCTACATACAGCTAATAGTCGGAGGCGTGGACGGCGACGAAAACTACATATACAACATAGACGCTGCCGGCGGCTATTCCAACGAGAGCAAATTCACCTCTACGGGCAGCGGCTCTTTGACTGCTTTGGGCTATCTTGAAGATGCGTACAAGTCCTCAATGGCAGTGAAGGACGGCGTGAAGCTTGCCGCAAAGGCACTGAGCATAGCCATGAAGAGGGATTCTGCAACAGGCAACACAATAACGGTGGCTGCCATAACGAAGGGCGCAGGCTATACCGAATACACTGGCAAGGACCTGGAAAAGGCCATAATGCAAAAGTAGCTGCTTGGATTTTATTTTTCCATTTTGGGGTTTTACATTTTATTTTACATTTTATTTTACATTTTATTCGTAATGAGTAATCAATCTTATTTTCGGAGTGATTTATTGGAAGAGAAAAAGAACGAAAAAGACACACAATCAAAAGAGAGGATGGAAGAGCTCTTCGGGAAAATCGAATCCCTGCTGCCTAAAGACTCCGGTTTTGTCAAGGCGGAATTCGAAGGGCCAGATATCGTAGTCATAGTAAAAAATATAAAGTCCATATATTCAGAAGAGAACATCGTGAGGGAAATAGCTTCTGCAATAAAGAAGAAGCTCATAATACGGAGCGAGAATTCCGTGCTCATGCCTCCTGAAAATGCCATGGAAGTGATAAAAGGCCTGATACCTGCAGAAGCGGGCGTGGGAAGCATAAAATTCGTGCCCGATTTCGCAGAGGTCTATATAGAAGCGTTGAAACCTGGCTTGGTCATAGGCAAGGGCGGCACGACGCTCAAAGAGATAGCGATGCAGACGAACTGGGTGCCAAAGGTCTTCCGCATACCCACTATGGATAGTGAAACGATAAAGGGCGTAAGGCAATTGATGTACAATGAGAGCGAGTTCAGGAAGAAATTCCTCACCTCTGTGGGGAAGAACATAAACAAAGTGATAATGAAAAGCGAATGGCTGAAGGCAACCGCATTGGGCGGTTTCCGTGAAGTCGGTAGAAGCAGCCTGCTGCTTGAGACCCCGCATTCGAAGGTCATGATAGACTGCGGCATAAGCCCGGAGCCAGGGATAAAGGGTCTGGACGCGAATGCCAACGGCGAAGAAAGCAACAAAGCTTTCCCGTATTTAGATAGCGCGAACTTCTCGATAAACGAGCTCGACGCTGTGATAATAACGCATGGCCACATGGACCACATAGGCTTCGTGCCGTACCTGTTCAAATACGGCTATGAAGGGCCTGTTTACTGCACGCCTCCGACTAGGGACCTTGCGGCGTTGCTGCTCAATGATTACATTAAGCTGGTATCGCGCAGCGGTGCAACGCCATTGTACGATGAGAAGGACATAAGGAAGATGCTTACGCATATGATAACCAGGGATTATAACGAGGTCACTAACATAACCGACGAGCTCAAGCTTACTTACCATAACGCAGGCCATATACTCGGAAGCTCCACTGTGCATCTGCACGTTGGCGAAGGCATGTACAACATAGTGCACACAGGCGACATGAAGTACGGCTTTACCCGGCTCTTTGACCCAGCAGTCACGAAATACCCAAGAATAGACTCGCTTTTCATAGAGAGCACATACGGAGGTCCGAACGACATAACGCCTAACAGGCATGATTCCGAAAGATTGCTCATGGAAACGGTAAAGCGCACGATAGACAACGGCGGCAAAGTGCTCATACCCCTTTTCGCAGTAGGCAGGAGCCAGGAGCTGCAGCTTGTGCTGGAAAGCTACATGATGGGTGACAACAGCCCATACAAACTGGACGTGCCTGTATACTTGGACGGCATGATACTTGATGCAAGCGCAATACATACTGCATATCCGGAATACCTGAAAGAGACGCTGAGAAACAGGATACTCAGCAACAGGTCTCCGTTCGAAAGCGAAATCTTCGAAGTGGTGAAGGGCGAGCGCGAAGAGATCTTCGACAAAGGCCCTTCCATAATACTCGCGAGCGGCGGAATGATGAACGGCGGCGCCAGCGTGGAGTATTTCAAGAGGCTTGCCGACGATCCGAAGAATACCCTGATATTCGTAGGCTACAACAGCGCAGGGTCCCTCGGAAGGCGCATACAGAACGGTGTCAGCGAAGTGCCGCTTCCTGATGAAAACGGAAAGTTGGTCTCTATAAAAGTCAACATGGGCATAAAAACGGTCGAAGGCTTCTCCGGCCACAGCGACAGGAACCAGCTCATTAGCTTTGTGCAGAAGCTGAGCGCAAAACCAAAGAACATATTCACGATGCATGGAGACGAAGCGAAGTGCGAAGACCTTGCGAGGACATTGGGCAGGCTGGTGCATTCAGACAGCAGGGCGCCCATGAATCTTGATTCGATAAGGCTCAAGTAGTGCCCGGCGCATAGTATGACGCATGCGGAAGAACAATGGGAAGCGAACATATTGAGATATGGGCCTATACTGCTATTTCTCCTGCTTTCTGCCCTTTTCATCGCAAATTTCGTCGTATTAAACAATAGTGGATTTATACTGTACTCGTTCCCGCTGTTCATAATTCTGGGCTTCTTCGGATTCCTGAGCGAAAGGCTTTCAAGATACGAAATAATAGCTTCGCTTTCGTTCATAGTCGCCGGGGCCCTCCTTTATTCCGGCAAGCTGCTAATGCAGTACTATGCTATATTCTCGCTTGTGGTTTTCCTTTTTATAAGCATTTTTATAAATGGGACAGAGCACAAGATCCTGGCGTATTCCTTTTTCGCCCTTCCTGACGCTTTATATTTCATTGGTTTCATAAGCAACGCAAATTTTGCAATAAACTCTGCGATAATAGGCTACTACCTACTTATAAGCGCGGTCATATCGTTGTTTCTTACTGCTGCTGCCGGGGATTCGAAATTCCATGCAAAGATAATCAAAGCTCTCTCGCATGAAACGCTTAATGCAAGGTTGAAATATGCGGCTATAATAATAATGGCCCTGCTCATACTTGCGCCGGTTTGGCCTCTCGGGGAATCCATGGACCTAAGCATATTGCCGCATGCTACGGTCGTTCTAAATAACTTTTACCTAAAACCGATCGCATTAAACAATACTATATACAGTTACCCGGTTCTCCTCAACGAATCGCTTTACGCCAATTACACAACGGCAAATTTTTCCAATGCCCAGTTCTTCTACCCTGGCAACGTAAAAATAAATGCAACGCTGCATCCTACTACAAAAGCGGGAATCTATATTGCAGATTTACTCTTAAATCTATCAGAATCAAAGGCCTTGGAAGATGTATACTTATACTTCATGCCTATGAATTACTCCAATAAAACAGTAACCTACGGCAGATTGATCAGCAATATCTCCGGTTATTCCGGAAACAGGGTCGATAAAATCGCTTATTCCGGCGGTTATGTGAACCGTAGTAAAAAAGTTTATATAATAAATCGCACGGAAGCAACAGAAAATCTTGACACATACTTCTACCCATATTACCAGTTGGATTCGTATTGCTCCCCTGGGTATAACATTACCTACAATGTCTCTTTGTCTTTCAGCAAAAACGCAAGTTTCTTCGAGTTATACAACGCATCCAACTTTTTATCTGGTATAAATCTGGCGAAAAGTGATAATTACGTGTCATATCTGAAAAGCTTTGCGAAGAACAGCTTCGAAAGCTTCTATAACGTATCGCATGTGGACTCAAGCTTCTATTCAAATGATAGCTGCTTCTTCTTTGTCGTAGTTACACAGAACCAGACTATTGCAAAAGGTGAAATCGGTTCGCATTACAATAAAATAATAGGCTACAATAATGTTACATTCAAACTTCCTGATCTATTTATGAATGTATCAAAATATATGACTGAGAAATACTCATTTGCCTGGAACAACATGGGTTATGTGTCAAATCAGTACAAAAACTATTCCTCAACGCAAAATGGCAAATAGCCGCATGAGCCATCCGCACGACTGCATGGCTGCATCAATGCCGCAGCCGCAGGCATATCGGAATATGGCTTTTATAAAAGTATTTAAATATTTATCTGTGTATAATATTTTTACTAAAGTAAACAAAAATATAATGGTGTATTAATGTCCAGGGTAAAAAAAGCTATGGCTAAGGTCTTTTCTACGATATACAGGTTCAGGCATTTCATACTTGCCCTGCTTCTTCTGCAGGCATTACTGATATCTACAGGTTCTGCCGAATCCGCATACCTGTATTCTTCCGGCACAATAGGGATATTATCCGAATTGGCGTACATAAAGACCCTTCTTTCACAGATAGGCCCAATCCTCAGCGCAGTCCTTTTTATAGTCGCAGGCATATTCTACGCCTTGGGCCAAATAATGCCTCCGGACAAGCGCGCAAATTTTCATACAGCATCCATAAACATAATAATAGGCGCAATAATAATAGGCGTTCTCAGCGTAGCTTCCACATCGTTGGCGTTGGCGTCATCGCATCTGCTCTCTAATGCCACTATAAACGCAAGCTGATGGTGCCAATGTATGCTTATGAAATAGGCATCGCAGTCGTCTCCATAATGCTTGCAGTCGGAGGGATAGTGTTCGGCCTCGGTTATTCATTCGATAACAAACGATTGAAAGATTTCGGAAGCCGTGAGATACTGGAGTCGCTTATAAACGGGGCGATAATCGGAGTTCTTATAATAGCCTTCGCGCAGAACGGCATTTTTACCGGAATAATAAACTCTGTCGCATACCCTATTTCCGGATACTCCTGCGGATCAGCAGGCTATAACTATGCCATATGCTTCGCGGAAAATTACATGATGGGACTTGGCGTTGTGAAGATCCAGGGGTCTGCGTATCCATCGCTGTTCGAAGTGTCGAGCGGCATGCTGCTTACCATATCAGGGACATACGCTTTTGTCGGATTAATATCCTCCCTGCAGTTTAGCATAGGCCTTGCATCGATCTCCCTGAGCTCGATATTCCATCCGCTGCTTATGCAGTTAAACAGCATAATGCAAGTGCTGACACTTTCCATATTCAGCCTCTATATACAGTATACCATAATAAAAGTGGTTTCGGCTGTCGCGGTGCCCATAATGCTTCCGGTCGGCATAGTCTTACGCACGTTCTACTTCACAAGAAGACTTGGCGGGGCCATAATGGCGATATCAATAAGCCTTTTTGCTATTCTTCCCCTGACATACGTTTTCGACGCTTCAATCGCAAATTCATATTCGTCCAGCGTGGCAAGCAATCTGTCCAGCACGATGGACTCAATGCTTGTAAACCTTACCTCAACATCGACATTAAAGTCCGTCAGTTACAATTCACTGCTAAATCTCATATCATCTATACTCAAGGAAGCGGAAAATTCAGTGATTTCATTATTCGATGAGCTCGCAATGCTCGTCGTGCAGACGGTATTCTTCCCAATCCTGAGCGTGATCCTAACCATAATATCCGCAAGGGAGCTTGCAAGGGTCATGGGCACAGAGGTTTCCTTTTCAAAGTTTGACGTGTTCTGATGAGCCTATGGATATAAGCCAGTTGATGAAAAGAAAAACGGAAGTCGCAGAGGCCTCCATAGCCATACTAGTGGTAATAAGCCTTTTAGGCAACTTAAGCCTAGCCATAATCGCAGCCATAGCATATGGCTTTTTACTGTTCTGGGGCAGGCCTTTAAAGCTAAGCCTGCAATCGCAGCGGATATTAAGGCACGCGATTCCGGGAAAAACGGGGACGTTCGAGCTTAAAGATGAAGGCCCATGCGCCATCACAAGGCATAACGGGTATTATGTGGCCATAAGCATGGCAAGGATCCTGGGTTCGCAGGGCAGCAGCCTTGACATAGAGAAGCTGGAGGCTGTCATATCGCGAATCGCTTTCCCGTTTAAATTCTCAATAATGGTAGAAGAATTCAATTCCAAAAAAATTATAGAAAAGCTGGAAACCAGGAAGCGCATGAAGGAGATAGAGCTTTCCAGGATCGTCAACCGCAAAACAGGGAGCGGCGCCATAAGGACGTCATCCTTGAAGGCGGAAATAGATTACATAGGCCAGGAATTGGTTAGCCTAAAGACCCAGGGCACGCCCCTGAAGGTGGAATACTATATATCTACATTCCAGCATTCGGAAGACCTGTTTTCTGCGCAAAACAATTCGCTTCTAAGGCTCAAGCAGCTAACCAGCCTTTTTGATTCCGCTTTTGGATCGAGCTCATCGCAGCTTAACGGGAGGGAGATAATCAAACTGATAAATTCAAGGGGACTTTTCGTGATGTGATGCCGCAAACATTGAACTCTATAATCCTTTCAAGGCAAATATTCGCCACTTCGCCTTCCGAAGACAGGCCGACAGCTGAAGACAGCTCTGGCTTATATCTCGGCCGTACGCTGAAATATAACCTTCCGATAATGTTCAATTTAGACTCCATGGTCAATCCGCATATATCGATAATCGGAATCAGCGGCTCAGGGAAAACCAACTTTATGAAGAATCTGGCTTTAAAGTTCAAAATACTGGAGGATATGCGCATAATCATGCTGGATTGGTCGGGCGAATACTATAATTTTGCAGTAAACATGCAAATGGACTGTTTTACGTTCGAAGACGCTATGCAGCCTGCAAATTATTCCATTAGCGGGTCGTTCTGCTCGTCATCCCATTATTTTAACATGTCCAAAATTAAGGCCGCAGAGCGTTCCTATTCCTCCGGCATGCTGCTCTCAAAAATAGAGGAAGCGATATTCTCATCATTAAACGGTAATCAGAGGATTTCCATATTTATCGATGAAGTATGGCATTTCCTAAAGGATATAAAAGCCAGAAATTTTATCTCGAAAGTGTACAGGGAAGGCAGAAAATTCGGTTTGAACATGGTTGTGGCAACACAGCTCTACGGAGATCTGAGCGGGGACCTGATCTCCAATTCCGGTACGATATTCATATTCAAACTCACCGGCAATGAAAATATAAACGGGCTTTTAAGGTCCGGCCTCATTTCAGAGCCGGAAATCCCAAAATTGCTCAATTTCGAAGTCGGCATGTGCTTTTGCATTTTTTCAAAAAAAGATTCCCGGATAAGCAAGTTTATACTAAAAAAATCGCAGGTCTTCCAGCTTGATAATTATTCAATAAGGTGCAGTAGGATGGAGCTAAAAATAAACGTGAAAAAATTCCTTGATATGTCAAAAAAATTTCTTGCAGGCAAGGACGCGGCGTCGAAACTCAGCTTTTTTATAGAAAGCCGCGGAGGGCACGAGATCGAATTGCATTCTTTAATCGGGTTTCTGCTGGAAGAGGGCGAGAAAAGGCCTTTTATAATAAGTTTTTGCAGGTCCCTGGGCATTGGTGACATCGACATAATCGCGGCTTATGCCAAGGCATGCTCTGCATTGGGTGAGAAAATAAATGAAATCTGAAAAGCCTGCATTGCGCTGCGTTTATAAAGTAAATGCAAAATTGGTTTCCGGAGTTAAGCATCTGGAACACAGCATAAATGCGCTCCCGAATTCAAAAATACTGTCCCGCGGCACCAGTATCGAATGCGAATTGGGCATGGATAAAGGCGAGAGGCTCATGCTCCTGCTTTCACGGGACAGCATACAATTCACCTTTTTTGTTGACGTGGAAAGCTTACACGACGAGGCTTCGAGGCTCATAAAAACGCTGGCTGTATTGGAATACCTGTCGAAAGCGTATTCTGTGGAGATTAATTCAATATACCCGGACATAATAAGGGCGCTCAGAGCCATAGATTCCGACTACAAGGCAGAGCGTGCGAACGATCCGAAATATGAAAGCGTTATCGATCAACTTTCACAGCAAAATTCGTTCCTCGCAAGGAAAACCCTGAAACTCTTACATGAAAAGGCCGAAAGCGAAAGGGCCCTGCTGAAGTATGCAACGATTTTTATAAAACTTGGGGCTTCATACGGTTTTTGGTCTGATGCCAAAATCGGGGAAGTTGCCGAAAAGACTGCCTTGGATGCAAAACTTTTAAATTGGGCCATAGAATTTTCGAATTCAGAGGTCGCTGAAAATGCTAAAACTACATGAGCTGTTCATTGTTTCGATTATCCTGCTATGCGGCAGCGCAGCGCTTATTATCAAAGGAATCGCATTGGGCTTCGCCGTAGCTGGGGCTGCGGTATCCTTGATTATAATTTTATTATCTGAAATAAATCAAAACGCAAATACCCTGACAATAAAATCAAACCGCAAAGCCATTGATAAAACATGCGGACATTTCCTTGATTTGCTTGCCGCAGTCAAAAGCAATAAGGATTCAATGCTAGCATGCAAAGACCTCCCTGCCTGCTATGAAGATGCCAGACTGCGCATAGACAGGCCCGGCCTTTTCTATAATCTGGCCAGTGAAATATTCGGTCCGGAATCATGCCTCTGCAATTATGGGGATAGCAATACTATTTTAAGGGATGGCTATTTCACCCAGGCGAAAAGTTCGTCCATGCAGATAGCTTCAAGGAAGCTTTATGAATCTGGAATAAAGCTCGGGTCAATGCAGATCCGCAATACGCCGAAAGCCCTGATGCGCAAAAACCTCGCTTTCACGTGCGCGGAAATCAATTCGAAGCGCTTTAAAAAAACCATATCAAATTCAAACGATTTCAAAGGCCATGTATTGATTTTAGTCACCGGGCAGACAGATTATAAACTTCTTGAAAAGGCGGTATCCTCGCAGTCACCGGTCAGCGGGCTAACGTTGTTCCTTATCTCGACCGGGAAAATAAGGGTGCTAGCGCATGATTGATCCATATATTTACCGCTTCCTGATTTTCATACTTATAGACATACTGGCAATCGCGAACGCATTCATCCTGATTTCAAGCCTCAAAAAGATAAATTATATATTGAAACTGCTGTTGCCGTTATCCCTATTCGCTATCGGAGTCGCGATAATTTTGGTGGTCTAATGTTTGGCAGGGTAAAATATTTGTACAGAATAGAAAACAGGCTATGGTCCGATGCCTACGCGGTCATAATCTCGCTCCAAGCATCGATTATACTGTTTAACCTGCTATTCTTCATAAGGGCCCCGGTCCAATATTTCTTCTTTGCTTTGGCTATGCCGATGCTCGCCATATTGATATGGCGCCGTTTTTCTGCCAGCAGGATCACTTTAAGCTATGCCCTGGCGTTGGCGGCAATGCTGTGCATTCAGTCAATAATACTGGTGTTGACCAATGCCTAAGCTATTCAAAGTGGCTTCGTGCCCAAGCAAGCAGCTTGACAAGCAGGTGCTCCTGGAGCATATCGGCAGGAACCCCTTCGGCATAATATATTCTTTTTCGGACGCAACTACAAACATCCTGCTTGGTTCCGGCAATCCGTACGAACTGCGCCTCGGAATAGAAAGCGCGATCAGCGGGCTAGAATTCGAAGAATCGGAGGCCGAAGTAAACCCCTCATACAAAACCGCTTTTTTTACCTTCTACAAGTCAATAGAGGTTTTCAGGGCATCCCTGCTGAGCGACATATTCTCCACCGGGATCTATGAAGGCATGCTGGGGCTCGTTTTTATCCCGGTCTACGGCCAGGAATTGGAGAAGGGCAAGAAGGCCATAGAGCGCATACTCGAAAACTCGCCCAGCAGGGTAAGCTTCAGCTCGAAAACCCTGCTCGGCAATTCCAAGGGCGATTCATATTCCGAGCAGCACGAAGTTTTTTCGAGTTCTGAAGAGACAATAATGCTCAAAGAGGCCCTGGACGAGATCAACCGCTCTGTGATAAGCAATGGCATGGCATATAAAATATCGATTTTTTACAATGTTCCCGAGCCTTCGGAGGCCAGGCTCGAGCAGTACCTGGACTCCAAATTCCTGCTTTTCAAAAAGGAACAGGCAAAGGTTTCAGCGGTCGGCGAAACATTTGAAATCTCAAAAAGGCTGGCTAGCATTCCGTTCGGCGCCATAATGGCATCTGAGCTTATCGGTTTCTACGGCAATGTAGGGATAAGCTATGTCATAAGCTCAAGGGCGATATGCAACAGCGAGGGCATAATGCTCGGCACGCCCTCATATTCTTTCGGCGGCAACCAGGGCAAGGTACGCATAGATAAAAAATTCTTTAACCTCGGATTTATTGTAAGCGGCCTGCCGGGTTCCGGAAAGACAAGCGAAGCGATGGGCATAATCTCGCAACTCAATTCGGATGAAACAATTCCGAAGACCAAGATCGTGGTCCTTGCCCCTACAAACGAATGGTCTGAATTCGGCTATGCGAACAAGATGAACGTAGTAAGGCTCTGCAACGACAGAACCCCAATAAACTTCTTTAAGCCGCCCAAGGGCGTAGACAGGGGCCACTTCTACCAGGACCTGGCCATGCTCATAGCTTCGGCTTCGGAATCCGGCCCCTACCAGAAACCGCTCGAAAAATGCCTTCTTAATGCCTTCAGGCGCTATTACGGCACGCATGATGAAACGGATCCGACAAAGCTCTTCAATGAAATAGAAGAATCCATAATCGAATTGCATGGCAAGCGCACAAACGTAGGGGTAAAATACACAAAGCACGGGGAAAACATAAAATCGTCGCTCGAAGGCCTTATAGAGATACTCCAGTTCAAGGAATATTCCGGCACGGAAGGCCTTGACATAGAAAAGGCAATCGACCAGGGCTTGGTATTCGACGTTTCCGCAATAAGCGTGCAGATGAAGGTTTTTTTCTATGCCCTGATACTCAACCAGATATATGCGCTGGCGTCGAAATTCGCCCTTGATGGCGACGACAAGCTCAGATTATTGATATGCGTCGAAGAAGCCCAGATGCTTTTCAAGGATCCAAAGTCCGCAACTGTTATTGACCTGAAGTCAAGGATACAGGATTTCAGGAAGCTCGGCGTGGGCCTCATGCTGCTTGTCCACAGCGTTACGGACATAGATTCAGGGATACGACGCCTATGCCAGCTTAAGCTATACCTGAAGCAATCGCCTGACGTGGCGGAAACCGCCGCGGAGGACCTGATATTCTATAACGTGGAAGACGATGACGTAATCGCAAAGCTTAAGCACCTTGAGTCAGGCACAGGGGCGCTTAACTACATAATAGAGCGCAACGGAATAAAAACCAACCCTGATACTGTATTCGTCAAAACCATACCGCATCAGAATTTAATCGCGCCTGCCGTTTATCCGTCGGCATCCAGCGCAGAGGAAACGGAAAAGAGCCCGAATACATGGATAATCATCGTTCCCGTGTCCAAAAAGCTCCCAGAATACTGCAGGATAAGGTTCCTTGGCGCTTTTATGCTGGAATTGACTGTCGACCCCGAGAATCCAAAGGTCGAAGCAAACCTGGTAAAGGACAGGGAATACGCCATAGAATTCCTGAACGACAAGCGGAAGGTTATCTCAAGCGGAAAGTTCATTGGGGGATACGCCTCGCGCATGGAGGTATAAACGCCATGCGATAAAAGGCTAAATGCTTTGCTTCGGATAATAATTTGTGGTTTCATGGTGGCTAAATCGAGAGACTCAAATTCAAGGCTGGGTGATAATGCAGCACCTATATCTTATAAGATAAAATTCGTAACGGATTTTGAAACATTCAAATTCTTGGGAGATGAGGAAATCCAGATAAGCATTAAAAAAGGAACGAAATCGATAAAGCTAAATTCTAACAATCTCAAGCTGCTCGGAGCTACTGTAACTTCGAAGGGCAAAAGCCAGGAATGCAAAATAACGTATGATGAGAAAGGCAAGGCAGTAAGCCTTGCAGTAAAAACACCTGTCTCCGGGGCATGCGCCCTTTCGATAAAATTCTCTGGCATAAACAACGACGATATGTATGGCTTCTACAGAAGTGAATACAAAGGAAAGGACGGCAAGACAAAATACCTTTTGACCACGCAGTTCGAGCCCGCTGACGCAAGGGCCGCATTCCCATGCTTCGACGAACCCGCTTTCAAGGCAAAATTCGACATAACTCTTGTAGTGCCAAAAGAAATGCAGGCCATATCAAATATGCCGATTAAATCTGTAAAGGCTATGGGCAGAAACAAGGAAGTGGAATTTTATACGACTCCGAAGATGTCCTCTTACCTGCTTTATCTGGGCGTAGGGCAGTTTGATAAGGTGAGCAGCGCAAGCGGCAGGCTAAAGTTCAATGTGTATGCAACGCCGGGAAAAGCCCCGCTTTGCCGCATGGCGCTCTCCTATGCTAAAAAGTTTGTTGCATTCTACGAAAAGTATTTCGGAATAAACTACCCACTCCCGAAAGTTGACCTTATAGCGATTCCTGATTTTGCTGCGGGCGCCATGGAAAACTGGGGCGCAATAACCTTCAGGGAGGTGGCAATACTCGGGTCTGAAAAGGGCTCTGCTATAAGCGCGAAGCAGCAGATAGCCATAACAATAGCGCATGAGCTGGCGCACCAATGGTTCGGGGATCTTGTGACGATGGAATGGTGGAATGACCTTTGGCTGAATGAGAGTTTTGCCACGTTCATGAGCTATAGGTCCGTAAATGCAGTATTCCCAAAGTGGAAGATGGACAAGCAGTACTTCGATGAGGTGATAGCGACGGCCTTTAGCGCAGATGCGCTCAAAACGACCCACCCCATAAGCGTGGATGTGCATACGCCGGAGGAGATAAACGAAATATTCGACGAGATAAGCTATGAGAAGGGCGGAACCGTTTTGCATATGCTTGAGGATTACTCAACGCCTAAGGTATTCAGGGAAGGCCTGCACAATTATCTGAGGCAGCATTCATATTCAAATGCCACAAAGTACGATCTTTGGGGCGCTATCAGGGACGCAGCAAAGAAATCGTCGCCGCAAAGGGCATCGCAGATAAAAGCCTTTGCGGACAAATGGCTCGACTATACAGGATACCCGATTGTCATTTCGCAGAGAATAGGCAGCACCTTGAAGCTAAGGCAGGTGCGCTTTGTCGTGTCCAACATATCCGGCAGCAATCCAAGCAAGCCATGGCCCATCATGCTGAAGTACACTGAGGGCGGTTCGGATCCTGAAGCTGTTTTTATGGATAAGAGCGAGATGGACCTAAAGCTCAGAACCTCTGGCATGGTGAAATTGAATTACGGCCAGGATTACCTATACCGGGTAAAGTATGATTCAGATACATTGCAGGGGATAGGCAGTGCTATAAAAGCAGGGAAGATAAATGGTGTGGATGCCTGGGGCGTCGAGGATGACCTATTCACCCTTGCCCGCGGCGGCGCGATTAAGGCAAACGAATACATGAAATTCATAGGCGATTACTGCATGGATGCGGATTACCCTGCAAACATCGGCATAAACTGGCATCTCTTTTGGCTGGAAAGCAAGCTTTATGATACAGACATGCTCGGGGGCATTAAGCAGCTTGAGCTTGAATTCGGCAGAAGAACCATTGAAAGGCTTGGATGGGCAAAGCGTGCGAACGAAGAAAACACCGACACCATGCTCAGGGGCCTGGCCATTGAAGCGCTTGGCAGGCTCGGCGACGGCAAGGCAATATCTTTTGCGAAGGAAAAGATGGAGCAGCGCATTTCCGGCAATGAAATAGACCCGAACATCAGGTCTGCAGTGTATTACACATATGCGTGGAATGGCGGCTCCGCAGAATTCAGGGCATTGTCTGGCTTGTACTTGAAGGAGTCGAACCCTGAGGAGAAGAGGCGCCTCCTGCAGGCATTCGGATCCTTTACCTCGGAAAGTGTGATAAAGGAAGCCCTCGCATTTTCCATGTCTAAGGGCGTAAGGCTGCAGGATTCTTTTGTCATACCTACAGTGCTGTCCTCAAATCCGAAGGCGCTGGAATACATTCCAGCGTGGACGTACTCGCAATGGAAGACCTTGATGGAAAGATATGACATAGGGACGCATATGCTGCAAAGGTTCGTGGACAACTTCTCATCATGCTATAAGATAAGCGACTACAATAAACTGAAGGCGTTCTTTTCGAAGAAGCAGAACCTGCGCGGGGACGTGAAGAAATCACTTGCGCAGGCCCTGGAAAAGATAGAAACAAACATAAAGTTCAGAAAGGCAAATTCGCTGGACGCATAGCGTGTTGACATGCCTATGCTATTCGACGCATTTGTGGCGTTTTTAGCGCTGGTATGGGCCGGCCTGATGCTGCTGAATGTTTCAGGCTTTATCTCGAAAATACATGACAGAAAAATCCCGGACACGGAATACAACCCAAAAGTCCTGGTAATGCTTCCGTGCCGGGGGGTTGACGCGACGCTTTCTGATAACATCAAGTCATTGAAGTCGCAGCTCTACAGGAATTTCAAGCTCATAGCCATAGTGGACAGCGAAGATGATCCGGCGGTAAATCCGCTCAAGGAAAACCAGGTCGAATATGTAATATCTTCGGCGGAATGCTCAGGCTGCAGCGGCAAGGTCAGGGCATTGGCTACGGCGATGGGGAAATTCAATGATTATGATGCTTATGCAATAGTGGATTCCGACGTCGAAGCAAGCCCGGCCTGGCTTGAAAAGCTTATTTCCCCGCTCAGGGATGAGGATATCGGAATATCCACCGCATTCCCATTGTTCTATCCAATCGGCGGCTTTTGGTCGAGGGTCAAAATGGTATGGGGCTTTGTCGGGAATGGCCTGATGGAATCAAGAATGACAAGGTTCGGATGGGGCGGTTCCCTGGCGTTCAGGAAGGGCCTTTTGGATGACAAGCATTACGAACGCTTCCTGGGCTCAGTATCTGACGACATTGCAATAACAGCCGCGGCCAGAGATAAGGGGCTTGGAATATATTATGTCAACGAGCGCATAGCAAAGGTGAACAGCGATGACAATTTTTCCAGGTTCAGGGAGTGGGCCAACAGGCAGACTGCCCTGTCCATATCAGGGAGCAGAAAGATTTTAAGGTATGGTGTAATTGTATATTCTATGGATATACTTCTTATGGCATCCTCAATTGTGCTTTCTGTTTTTGTAACGCCGTATTTTCTAGCGCTTCTTTTGCCGTTCCTCATAGGTATAATAAAGACATACAGGCGCGCAGGCATTGCGTATCCGGATCTGTGGCTGATATACCTTTTCGTCAATTTCGTTTACCTGGCAAACCTTCTAACCGCAAGCAGGATGAAAAGCATCGCCTGGCGCGGCAGAACCTATGCCATAAAGTAAAAATAGCGTTAATGCAAAAGCGCATTTAGGCGCAAAGCTTTAATCTATTGTAAACAAAGTAATTCCAATGGAAGTAAGAGAACTCAAGGGCATCATTCCCAATGAGATAATAGAATCGATAGCCTCAAGAGGCATAACCACGCTTACACCTCCGCAGGAGCTTGCGATAAAGTCTGGCCTGCTTGAAGGCAGGAACCTGCTGGTTGCATCGCCCACTGCCAGCGGCAAAACCCTTGTGGCGGAAATCGCATGCGTGAATGCCATACTGTCAAAAGGCATGAAGGCCATATACGTCGCGCCCATGCGCGCGATAGTGTCGGAAAAATTTGCCGAGTTCAGGGAGTCCTATCCTTACATAAAGGCCGCGATATCTATGGGCGACCTAGATTCATCGGACCTCTGGCTCGCCGATTATGAAATGCTCTTCGTGTCTACGGAAAAGCTCGACAGCCTTATACGCCATGGAGCTTCGTGGATAAGCTCTGTCGGCTGCCTGGTGTTTGATGAAATACACATGCTCGGCGACCAGAGCAGGGGCCCTACGCTTGAGCTTCTGATGACAAAGCTGATAAATTCGGGAAGCGCGCAGCTTGTGGCCCTCAGCGCCACGATAGGCAATTCGCAGGAGCTCGCCGACTGGCTCAAGGCCAAGCTCGTGCAAAGCGACTACAGGCCGGTAAAACTGCTGAAAGGCGTGGTGAGCGGCGCCAAAGTATTCTACTGGGACGAGACGTCGATGAGGGAAGAGGAACTGTCCGGCTCGAGCAAGATCCCGGAAATGCGGGTGGTGGAGGACACGATAAAAAAAGGCAAGCAGGCCATAATATTCTATGCAACTAGGAGAAATGCAGAGGCCGGTGCGACGAAGCTGTCCGCATACCTAAAGCCTTCGCTTAAAGCCGAAGATTCAGAGGCTTTGAAAAAAGTGGGCTCTGATGTGCTCAACGCGCTCGAAAGGCCCACGAGCCAATGCATCAAGCTCGCCGAGTGCGTAAGCGGAGGCGCGGCTTTCCACCATTCAGGTCTTATCAATTCGCAAAGGGCCGCGATAGAAGAGGCTTTCAAAAGCGGCAGCATAAAAGTCATATGCGCAACCACAACGCTTGGGTACGGAGTGAACCTTCCTGCGCATACAGTTCTGGTGCGCGACATGAGCAGGCACAACGGCATAACTGCCGAACGGCTCAGCATAAACGAAGTGCTGCAGCTTTTCGGAAGGGCCGGCAGGCCGAAATACGATACAGAGGGCCGCGCCCTGATGATGTCGAACAAGCGTTATGAGGTCCAGGACATATACCTTAGGTATATAATAGGCACTCCAGAGCCCATAGACTCAAGCCTTGGCGTCGCTTCAGTGCTGCGTACGCACATACTCTCTTTCATAGCGGAAGATTTCATAAACAGCACCAGGGGCCTGGAGGAATTCATATCCAAAACGTTCTACGGGTTCGAATACGGGAACGATACGCACATAAAGGAAGTGGTAAGGCAGGTTGTCGGCGAGCTGGCGGATTGGGGCTTTATATCGAAGGTGGATGACTATTACACGGCGACAAGGCTGGGCAAGCGCATAAGCGAGCTTTACATAGATCCGCTGTCTGCCAAGTGGCTCATAGAATTCCTGAGCGCCGCGAAGGATGAGACGTCGATATTATACCTGATATCAAATACAATGGAGATGCGCCCATACTTAAGGCCGAACGAGGAATCCGAGGCGGAATATGTTTTCTACAAGAACAAATTCGGCTCGGATCTGCTCTATAAATACGAAGAGATGTCATACGGGTACTACAATCCGATAGAGCCGTTCACCACTGCGCTCATGCTCAGGGACTGGATAGGCGAAACTGAAGAGGAAGGCATAATAAAAAAGTACAAGATAACGCCTGGCGCGCTGTACTCGAAGCTCTCCAATGCCGATTGGGTGATATACGCTGCGGTAGAGGTCGCAAAGATAATACATGAGAATGTGCGCCAGCTTGTGGATGTGCGCGTAAGGCTCAGGTATGGAATCCGCGCCGAGCTCGTAGACCTTGTAAGGCTCGAGCAGATAGGCAGGGTGAGGGCTCGAAAGCTCTATGCGAACGGGATAAAGACCGTGGCAGACATAAGGTCAAACAGGGAAAAGGTCTCCGTAATACTCGGCAAGGACATAGCCGCAAAGGTATTCTCGCAGCTGGAATGAGCGGCATTCGGATCCCGTGCCGCATACAAAAGGATTAAGAATTATAAAATCAGTATATTTGTATGGCAGGACCGGTGCGCAGCATGCTGAAGAAGTCCATGAAAATTATGGACGACAAAAGTTACAGGAGCGTGAGCGCTGCCTCAATGCATTCACCGTTCGATGTCATAGCCGAAAAGAACGGCCGGACCATAATACTGAAGTTTGCATCAAACATAGATTCGATAACCGAAAGGGACGGCATCGCTCTGTCTAAGCTGGGATTCTTTTTCGATGCGGAGACATATGTCGTGGGATACGCTTTCAAAGGTACGAAAATCGAAGACGATAAAATATTTGCAAGGCACGGCGTGGACTGCATATCCGCAGATACCCTTTCGGAAGTCATATCTGACAGAAGCCTTCCGCACGCCAAAAAATTCATGAAGGAACCCAGGCGCATAAACGGCTCAGAGCTCAAGCGGATAAGGAAGATAGCAGGTATGAGCATGGAAAGCCTTTCCGACTCCACAGGCGTATCGAAAGACAGCATATACAGGTACGAGCACGGCTTCAGCGCGATAACCTCCGCTACGCTGAAAAAGCTTGAGAAAGCCCTCTCATCAAAGCTCGAAGATTACATATCAACGGATCTGCATACATATTCTGATGCTTTCGGCGTTGCCAAAGGCGAGATGATTTTCGTAGACCTGGGCACCGGCCCCTTTGAGAAAATGTGCAAGATGAGGTATCGCTTCGAGCTGGGGAACATGGCGGACAAAAGGACCATGCAGAAGCGCGCATCTTTTTATAAAAGGCTGAATGCGGAATTCGGTGACTACCAGTTCGTACTGGGCGAAAACCTGTGCCGCAAAAACATTTATGGGATACCGGTAATAACAAAAGAGGAGTTCGACTTCATAAGCGACGAGTCCGAGCTGAGTGAAATAGCAGAGGAGAGGGCAGGCACCTGATTGCCCTTAGCCCTCTAGCTCCATTTGATGTCAATGCTGGGCTTATCTGGCTCGGCGCGCTCCGCCCTGTCTGAATCGGAGCCCTCTTCCGCTTCTATCTTCACTTGGCAGCCAAATCGTGCGGACATAAAATCGGAGGCCTGCGAGAAAGCCTCGAAAAGCTCCTTCTGGCCTATTTCAGGCAGCGGCTTGATCGACGCTATGGACTTCGCATATCTTGACAGGAACTTTGATACCTTCTCCTTTTCCGCAATTCCCTCAAGGCTCTTGTCCGACATCGCTTTGCCTATGCTTTTTTCCGTGGCAAGCGCGTTGTAAGCCCTGATTTTCCATTGCGCAGGGAGTATCAGCCTTATCCCTGATGGCACGGCGCCAGGCTTGTCCCTCGGCGCTGTGAGTGCCTCAGCCTTTGAGACGTCCTCTATCGCGTCCCGGAGCATCTGTTCTATTGCTTCGGTTTTACCGCTTATCATCGATTCATCGGCTTCGGGCCAGTGCTCTGTCAATATGAAGCTGTTTTTCCCAAGCTCGTGCCATAGCTCCTCGGAAACGTGCGGTATCGCCGGAGCGAGCATCAGAAGCACGTTTTCTATATAGTCCGATACCACCAGCTGGTTCCTGCCGCCCCTGTCGAAGTACCATTTCAATTCATTGAACGATTCGTAGAACGCCTCGACGTACGCGTTCCTTAAGGAAAGCTGGTCCATATAAGATGTCACGCTCTTTATCTTGGAGTTGAGCCTTGAATACATCCAGTAATCTATGTGCGTCAGTTTCTCGGCGTCCATATCCTGAAGCTGGCTTATAACGCTGTCTATGTAGTTGATTTTGGAGTTAACGCTCTCTACGCCTTCCGGGCTGAAATCCGTGTCCGTGCTCAAGTCCCCGCTCACGACCTCTACGAACCTTATAGGGTCGGCGCCGTACTCCCTGATGGCTTTCAGCAACGGTATAACATTGCCAAGGCTCTTGCTCATTTTCTGGCCCTTGTAGTTTATCATTCCGTTAAGCACGATCTGCTTCGGCCAGTACTCTTTCCTGAAGAGCGCCACGTGGTTGAACATGTACATCGTAATGTGGCTCGGTATCAGCTCAGAGGCTGAATGGCGTGAAGTATACCTGTACCAATAATCAAAGGACTCCTTGCACTTCTTCAACACTTCTATGTCTATCCCGGTAGCTTTCGCTGCGGCCTCTTCGCTTGTGCTCTCTTTTATAATAAAGTCGAAGAACTCGAAAGTCAAGTTTTCCGGCTTTATGCCGTACTGCCTCAGTATCGGCACTATTGTATAGAATGACATGTATATTGTCGAATCGGAAAGCGATTCTATTATGTGGGTCTTGTCGAACGGGAACTTTGTCCCAAGCCCCTGTGCGCGCTCGGCCGCCCTGAGGTCTATCCATTCTACCGTGGCGTTGAGCGCAGCCGCATATTTTTCCGGATATATATTTATCGAAGGCATGAGCTCCAGCACCTTCGCCTTCCATTCCCTGTTGCCGTAGTCGATAAACCACTGGTCATTAATTATCTTCACTATCACGCGCTGCCCGCACCTGCAGAAAACCGGTTTCTCGTTCGCCATAATATATATATATGACATCGCCTTTGCGGATTCGAGGTCTTTCGCTACGCTCTCCCTGGCCGCAGACACTGACAATCCCTTGTAAGCGCCTTCTGTCATTGTTCCGTGCCTCTGCTCATCCTTATAAATCTTTTTTGTTGCCTCTTCTATCTTATCCTGCGCCGCTGTGGCTATGTCCAGGCCTAAATCTTTAATATAACGCTCTGAAGGCAGCATCCCATCATAATCCTTCTGCATCCCATCAGTTTTTATTATGGCCTTGAATGCCTTAGGTACGTTTATTCCAGAAGCCTCAAGCCTTTTCAATGCCACCAGGTCGAAAGGCGCATGCGCGGGGACCGACATCACAACCCCTGTGCCGAAATCCGGTTTGACGAAGAAGCCGTCCAGCACCGTGATCTCTGATTTATCAACCGGATTTATTGCGGTCTTGGAAAGCAATTCCGATGGCTCTACATCTTTTTCTATAAGCAGATCCATCTGGCCCGCAAGCATTTGAACTGAAGGCTTCGATATGTAATATCTTTCATCGCCTGCTTTTGCAAGCACATATTCCGCCTTGCCGTTTATGAAAAGGTTTGACACTCCGTATATTGTCTCGGGCCTGTACGTCGCGCATATGAAGCTTGCTTCTTCGCCCTTCACCGCGAACTTTATCCCGAACATCCTTTCAATCTCGGGCTGTACGTCGCCCTTGGTGTCATGCTGGCCCACGGCGCTGTTATCATTAGTGCACCACCCTACAGGATGGTTCCCCTTCACCAATAGGCCAAGCCTCATGAGGTTTTCGAACTGCCATTCGACCATCTTGCTGAACAGCGGGTCTATCGATGTGAATTCCCGGCGCCAGTCTATTCCGAATCCCGCTTTTATAAAGCTCTCCTTGAATATGCCCTTGAAGAAATTCGCTATAAACAGGGGGTCTGTCATCTTGCTTATATCCTCCTCGCTTATCTCGAATTCTTTCAATTCCTCGAGAAGGCTCTTGTCCTTCGCGGCTATGCGCTTGGCTATAGCAAGTATGGGCGTGCCTGTGAAATGCCAGCCCATGGGGAACAGCGCATTGTAGCCGCGCATGCGCATGTATTTGGCATAAAAATCCGCAGTGCCATATGTCCTTAGATGGCCTATGTGCGGCGGCGTGTTTACATACGGCCATGCCGCAGTAATGAGTATTGGATTTTTTCCGTTCTGGTCCGGCTCAAATATTTTCGCATCTGCCCATGCCTTCTGCCATTTTGGCTCTATCTCCTTATAATTTATCATCTTTAAGCACCAATTCAGATAGCAACAAGAACAGTTTGGCAATAAAGCAATAAAAAGCATTTGTTTAGAGGCACAGGAATATGATGCTGTCGGAACCTCCTGCGCCCGGTGCGCTCGGCTATCCCTCACTTCCTAAGGATTAAGCTTTGCTCTTCCGTGAGCATGGCTTCGAGCAGCGCAGAGCATGCACGCAGGTATTCCGCGGAACTCCATATCAGGTCCTGCGCCGGCAGTTTTCCTACTGCGTCATTCTCGCCTTCCCTGTTCGGATTAAGGAATTTTTCGTCTATGGGCTCCTGCTCCGGAAGGCTGAAGCTATCTGCGGGTATGAGCTTCTCGATCTCATCGAGTATCGCAACCGCTTCAGAGGCATTTCCGTTTTTAATATAATAATATGCTTCGACGGCTCCGAGAAGGATCCACGGGCCCCCGCCAAAATAAGTGTCGTTATCGTACCTTTTTGGCATTTTGCTCACATAAACGCTTTTCCCGTCCGCAGACTTGAACAGATGGTTTCCGGCCAATTCCTGCAGAGTCGCTGACTTTACCCCTTCATCGAAAAGCTCGCCGTCGTCGAACAGCGCAAAGGCTATATACGATGCCGCATCGACTTTCGGGTTCTCTTCCACGCTGTCCGAGAATTCGCGCCTGAACTTATGCATGATTCTGCCTTTTACGAACATATTATTCAGGAAATATATGATGCCGTCATAATCATTTCTGTAAATCACTTTGCGCATCTCTTCTATTCTGCGCTCTTCGCCCCCAAGGGCCCCATACATGCGGATTGCAGACTTGAGGCCTGCGTATGCCGCAGCGACAGTGTAAGAGTGCAGCTTCTCTGGGTGCTGCTCCCATGGGCCCGCGCAGGGGAATTTATAATTCTTGATCACATAATCCACGACATCATTCATGTCCCTGCTTATTGCGCTTAATGTTTTTGGGCTTAGGGATTCCGCCCCTAAATTTTTGACATGCTCGGCGGTTGCGAAGAGAACCAATGGCGCGGAATCCAATTGCTTCTGCCATGAATTCACATTTTCAAGCTCCGGCGTATCATCTATGACTTTGTCATTTATAACGGCTCTCACAGGATTGCCATCAGGCCCGAACCTCGCAGTTATATGGTTTTTCAGCTTTTTCAATTCCTGGTCTCCGAATTCAAGCTGCAAGGCATTTTTAATCGCAGGCATGCGCAAATCGATCGTGTCCCAAAGCTTGCCCAAAATTTTTGACGAGCCTTCACGGGCTCTTTCAGATGCCCTTACAGATCCAGGATCGTTGAAATCGGAAAGGACTTTCGAAGCGTACGACAAAGCCGAGGCCGTAAAGCAAGAATCCCTGTACCACATGAATCTGTACCATAAATAATCAGTAGCCGCGCGCATGTAGCCGTCTTCATCTATGCTGTCGCATATGTGATTAACGGCCCTGATCGAATTCTCGCGGAGCTTTTGCATATATACAGAGGGTTCCTGCGTGCTGTGCAAATCGCACGTTTTTGTTTTTGGGTCTGTAAAATTTGTTTCCAAATTTACACCAGAAGGTCTAGCCTACCAATATAAAATTGTGCAGCTAATTAAAATACCTTTATAACGCTTTATAACTAGAATGGTATAAGATTTCCATGGAGATTTATGCAATCAGGGCAGTTGCCTTTATCCTAATAGCCTTAGGGTATATGCTCTTCGACGTATTCAACAACAGGAACGTGCCCAACGTTTTTGCCTATGCCACGCTCGCATTGGGCTTTGCAATGACCATGCTGTATCTTAATTACTTAATAATAATGGAAAGCGTGCTTATCGCGGTAGCCGTACTGGGCCTGGGCTACTTCGTATACAGGATAGGTCAGCTCGGCGCAGCAGACGTGATAGAGCTCGCCGCGCTCTCGCTTATCCTGCCTTTCCTTGACAGCGGCCTACTTTACTATTTTCCCCAGGGCTACATGCCTGTGGCTATATCGCTCGCGATAAACAGCGGGATAGCAGCCCTGATAATCGTGCCGCTCTATTACATACCAAAGGCTTTGAAGCATGCAAGCAGGAACAGCAGGACGAAACCGGAAAAAGCAGATTATTTCAAGACCGCGCTTATAATAACCGTGTACGCGTTCTTTGCCGCTTTCCTATACCTATACGCAGGTATGCACCTGTACGGGCTTGCGCTCCTGATCCTCATAGCGCTCGGCTCGGCACTCGTCATATTCTACGAAAAGCCGATGATGGCTTACATGGTGCAGTACGTTTCGCGCAACGGCATCGAGCCTGGCGATATAATAGCCACTGCTATGCTCAGCGACAGGGAAACGGCTTCATTGAGGAAAAAGCTGAAGCAATTCGACAGGCTCGTGAGCGAAAAGCTGGTAAAGGAGATGAAGGCAAAGAAATTTTCCCGGAAGCTGCCAGTATACAAGAAGCCCATACCATTCGCAGTCCCTATATTCATCGGCGCTGTGGCCGCAATACTGCTTGGGAACGCGCTTTTCCTTCTTTTTGGCGCCGCGCTGTGACTTATCCTTAGGGATTCAAGCGCGCATGGAGTGGTTATAGAAAGATTTTTAATCTGTTGTAGCCAATCTTAAAATGTGATTCGGTGGATTACGCTAGAGAGCACATAAAGAGGTACTGGGTTTTCGCTTACAGGAGGGCCTTGGGCATATCAATGTTCACCTTCGCAATAACCCTTGCTATCGGAATGATATTCACTTCCATGCTCGCCTCCCTTTTTATAGTCAGTCCGCTCGTCGAGCTCCTTTTCTGGGCGGTGCTCGTCGTCATCACGTCGCTCACGCTCATAATAAGCTTTGTGGACGCTCATCTTTCTTCTGTAAAATTCATGAACAGTGAAGAGCACCGTAAGCACAGCAAATACATAGGCATATGGATGTTTTCGCTTGTTGTAGGAGTGCTTGCATTCCTGGTCCCTGCGGTTTTCCTGCAGGATTATTACGTGGAGCCCATAATACTGCTGTTTTCATTCGGCGGCATAATGTGGGTGCTGTACGCTTCGGTGAAGCTGCTTTTCAAGCATAGCTATTT
>JABEBX010019820.1_pt1 | contig 28020 bp, 15 predicted proteins | sample 7245971 | NCBI WGS metagenome assembly JABEBX01 (sample SAMN14506365, study PRJNA622280) | hot springs metagenome | biome: hot spring [ENVO:00000051]|acidic hot spring [ENVO:00002120]; feature: spring [ENVO:00000027]|sediment [ENVO:00002007]; material: sediment environment [ENVO:01001048]... | reverse complement strand
TATAATAGTTATATAAGTTTCAAAAAATATTAATTTAAGTCTAATGAAACATTAACTTGGCGGTTCCAATGCGGCGGAGCCAAGGCCTATGAATGCGTGCAAGATATGCCCATGATCACAGGCCGTTGCCATTAGTTTGCGGTTTCCCGATAAAAACGGGCACACCCCGATGCTGTCATAAGGGGGCTGGAGGTTGATGCGTTTGCTGCGCCAACCTATACTTAATGGTGTGAGTATGATGATGGATATTAACCTTTCACAAGCACCGCAAACGCCGCAGAACACGCTCTATCAGCGTGTTCAGGGGGTGCTGGATACACTTAGGCCGATGATCCAATGGGATGGCGGCGATGTGGAACTCCTGGGTGTCAGTGATGACGGGGTGGTTTCCGTGCGGTTTCATGGGGCCTGCGTGGGGTGTCCAAGCTCCCAGGCCACGCTGCGGATGGGGCTGGAAAAGAACATCCGGGAACGTATTGCGGAGATCACGGCGGTGATATCTGAGGATGAAGTTCAGGAGCCCCGCCCCGCAGAATCGGCTTGATTGACTTAGGGATTGTGAAAGAATAAATTCGCATTTTATGGCGCAGGAGTTTTGGCCGTCGGCGAGGCGCGAGCGACGAGCATACCTCGCCAGAGGGTCTGTAAGAAGCGAGCAACGAAGCTGGCGGCTGTGAGGATCCAGTTACGCGGCGGGCTTGACATCGTAATTGAGCGTCCTACTATTGCGTTGAGACAATGCGGAAGATGAAGACGCTTATTGCAATCCCGGTTTTTAACGAACAACGCCACCTGCGAACGGTGCTAAGAGAAATCCGTCTGCATACAAATGCGGATATTCTGGTCATTGATGACGGCTCCACGGATGCCACGGCTGAGATTCTTCGCACCATGTCTGATATTTCTGTGCTGCACCATCGCCGGAATATGGGCTATGGCCAAAGCCTGATTGATGCCTTTAATTTCTCCTCCCGCCACGGTTATCACTGGGTTATCACGATGGATTGTGATGAACAGCATGAACCCGCCGCATTACCGGAATTTATCGCGGCGGCGCAGGCGGATGATGCGGACATTATCAGTGGATCGCGTTATTGGCTCCCCAAATCGCGACAAGATGAACCACCCATGGATCGGCGTCTGATAAACCAGCTCATCACGGATGTGATAAATCGCAATTTAAGCCTGAACCTGACGGACAGTTTCTGCGGTTTCAAGGCGCATCGCGTCCCGGCGATTGAAGCGCTGAATTTATGTGAAACCGGTTACGCATTTCCTATGGAGTTCTGGGTGCGCGTGGCACAGGCGCCGCTGCGTGTTGCCGAGTTGCCCATACGGTTAATTTACAATGATCCGAACCGGCATTTTGGCGGCCAACTTGATGATCCAAACAATCGCCTCCGGCATTACCTGGAAGTTTTCTTCCGGGCATTGCATTCAACAGCATGTCAGCAATCACTGGCTGCGGGATAAGTGGACAACACAATCTAAAAAGGTACCGGGGGGTACACCTTGGCGGTTGTTAATTTGAAATATTCGTTGGCACGGTTTATGTTTCCATGAGAGGAATAAAGAAATCACATGGAAACAGCCAAGCCATCCACCCCGGCATCGGCAAGACTAACAACGCTGATCCCCCGGCCCGAAGCGATTGTTGTGCCGCGCCGGCACGGCGTGATTCTCATTGAGCCGCCGGCGGGGCAGTTGATTGAATTTCTTAATACTGTTCATCATGGCTCATTTCCCGGTGATGGAATAACCGCTCTGCCAATACCGGCTCTGGCGGAATTAGCCCGCAGAGAGTTAATGGATGCAATGGTCCATTTTGCAAAAGAAACCGGCTTTATGCCGCCGACGGGTGATGCAATGGCCAAGCCGTGGGTGATTACCGGCCATCAGGTGGAGCTATATCATCCCGGTGTCTGGAGCAAGGTGATTTTAGCGGATGCGTTGGCACAGAAAAGCCGCACTTTGGCCATTGATCTGCTGGTGGACCATGACACCGTGGACCATCTTGGGTTTGCGGTGCCGCATTTCAATGGCTCGCGTTTGAAAAAAACTACTGTGGAATGGGCGGAAGCATCGGCGCTGCCGGCGGAATTTATATTATCGCCACAGGGTGAGCGGAAAAAGTGCTGGCTGGACCAGCTTCAGCAATTTCCGCTTTCAGATACTGATTCCATGCGGCAATTTGCGGATCTTCTGATCAGGGATCCGGATCCGCGGTATGTATCATGGATGAGCCGGGCGAGAAGAACATTTGAAAAATCGTTTGGGATAGATGTGCAGCATGTGCCCTGCGGTTATCTCTGTGCGGGTGTGGCGTGGCATAGCTTTGTTCTGGCCTGGCTGGGCAATGCGCCAAGCTGGTGCCGCACATACAATGCCGCCCTGGATGAATACCGGCGTCAGCAGGGCATAGGCAATCCGGGCCGGCCCATGCCCAATCTCGCCATTACCGATGCTGAAATTGAACTTCCATTCTGGATTTATGCCATTGGCCAGCCCCGGCAGCGGCTGACCTTGCGCCATAATAACGGCCTGCAGTTGCGGTGCGGTGCAACGCGCATTGATGTTACAGATATGATCAGCGGCGATATGCCGGCGGGCGGTGAAAAACTGCGGCAGAGTCTGGATGCGGCGGGCCTGCGGGTGCGGCCCCGGGCATTAACGCTGACCATGTTTGTCCGATTGCTGCTTTCTGATTTGTTTATCCATGGCATTGGCGGGGCGTTGTATGATCAAATGACGGATCGGATCATGTCACAACTTTTTGGCGCTTGTCCCGCGTATGCCTGCGCTTCCGCCGGATGGTTGCTGCCCGTAGCGGCGGAGATAGATCAGTCCCGGCATGTCGGGACTGATATTTCCGGACTCAAATGGCTGCGGCATCATGTGCGCGGTAATCCGGAATTGTTAAACCCGCAATTCCCGTTATCCGGACCGGCTGCGGAATTATCACAGCAACGCCAGGAGTTCATTGCGCGTATTACCCGGTTGTCAGCCAATGATCGGCAACGGCAGCGCCGGCGGGATGCTCAATGGCAGGAGCGGCGCGATGATTTCCAAAAATTGCATGAGGTTAATCATCGGCTTTTAATGTTATTTAATACGCAATATCAGCAGCTTGATGCGCAGATGACCCGGGCGGAATTAATTCAGGAAAATTTTGCGGTGGCTGCCTGGCGGGAATATTTTCTGGCCTTGCATCCGCGGGCGTCCCTGCAAACACTGGTACAGACAATCCGATCTCGCTGCCACTGAACAAGGGCGTGGCAATTTTTCCTTACCAGTTCTGGGAGCGCGGGTGTCCCCACCCGCTTTGACCGTTGAAAACGTCTTCGCAAGACGGCTAATCAGCCTCATTTTGCGACGATTTCGGGGATGCCCGGAAAAATTGTCACGCCCCTGAACAATACACAGTTGATTCTCCTTGCCGCCGTGATTACAATGTAATACTATGACGTGTATGTAAGAACAGGAGATTGGTGATGACCTTGATTAAAACCATTCGGAAAGTCGGTAACGGCAGCGCGCTTCCATTGGATAACACACTGCTGGATATCGCGGGGCTGCATGTCGGTGATAAGGTGCAGATTGCAGTTGACGGCCCCCGGCTGATCATCACGCCGGCGAATACCGGGATCGGGAAGCAGCGATTGAGTAAGATCATGGGAGAAATTCGCGAAAAATATGGCAAAGCCTTGCGTGAGTTGGCGAAATGAGTCATAGGGAGATTATATTTTTATCCGTTGCTGACGTGATGAGCTTACACGATGATTCCATCGCGCACGAAGGTGGAATGGCCGGGTTGCGCGATCACGGACTTCTGGAGTCCGCGGTCATGATGCCGCAGGCGGCATTTGACGGACAATATCTGCATATTGGGATCGCCGCCATGGCGGCAGCCTATCTGTTTCATATTTGTCAGGCGCATGCTTTCCATGACGGCAATAAGCGCGCGGCAGTTGTCTCCGCGATTGCGTTTTTGAAAGTCAACGACCATGAATTAACCGCAACCAACGAGGAACTCATCGCCCTTGGCCTCGGCGTTGCGGACGGTGTCTTGGATAAATCCGATACGACAATCTGGATGCGTAAATTTTCCAGGCGCATGGGAAAATAATGTGTCCCGATATTTCCTGTTTGACCGGAAGTCCGCACAAGTATCGCCGCTTGGGGTGTGGCCAATGCAGCACCGCATGATAATGCGGTGGCCAGTTCACATCAGCATGGTAATGTGATGGTTTGTCAACTGCTGCGCATCGGTTAGGGATCGTGAAACAATAAATTCGCGTTTTATGGCGCAGGAGTTTTGGCCGTCGGCGAGACGCGAGCGACGAGCATACCTCGCCAGAGGGTCTGTAAGGAGCGAATAACGAAGTCGGCGGCCAAAAGAACCAGCCAGAAAGTGCGAAGTTATTGTTTCACGGTCCCTTACCACCGTTTTCGCTCATGCTTTCTTCACCCGCCTGAAATATCACGCACCGTGCAGCAGCGTTATATTGGAGATTGTTTATGATTGACGCTTTGATTGATGGTATTCTGGCAGACAATATGTTGCATATATTTTTACAGAGTATGCTCAAGCCACTTCAGGCATTTCTTGCCGCGGGCGTTTTGACGATGGCGACGGCGGCCATCATGGCTCTGGCATTGGCACACGCCGAGCCGGGGCGTTCCGGCAAGCGGCCGATCTCGACTTGGGCGGGGCGGTTTTTGTGTCTTATTGCACGATTCGCACTTCGCCTGCGTTACCAAATTGATGTCGATGGCGTCAAGGCGATAGCGGAAAAAGGCCGGGGCGGGATTCTTTTTCTGCCCAATCATCCGGCGTTTATTGATCCGGTCATCATGGTGGCGCAGTTGCACAAGAAGTTTGGGGTGCGGCCATTGATGGCGGAAGATCAGATGCGCAATAAGCTGGTGCGTACATTGGTTGATACGGTGCGCGTTTTGCCGATTCCGGAAACCTCCGGCATAGAACACGGCAAAGCGGATCGCGTACAAAATGCCCTGGCGCGCTGCGTTGAGGCGTTGCGACAGGGAGATAATGTATTGCTGTATCCGGCGGGCCGGCTAATGCGGGAGCAGACAACTGATCTGGGCAGTGCCAGCGCGGTGGAACGCATCCTTGCACAACTGTCGGACGTGCGGGTGGTGCTGGTGCGGACCACCGGGCTGTGGGGCAGCAGCTTTGGTTGGGGCACGGGCACCGCTCCGCGGCTGGGAAGAGCGTTTAAGGCACATCTGCGTGATCTGATGCTAAGTGGAATATTTTTTGCACCCAAACGCCAGATACGTATCACATTGTGTGAACCAGTTGATTTTCCCCGCCAGGCGGGCCGGGCGGTTATGAACCGGTATATGGAGGCCTTTTATAATCAGGAAGCTCCGTCGGCACGTTATGTTCCTTACAGTATTTGGGAACGCGGCGGCGAGCGTGATTTGCCGGCACCACCACCGCCGGAGCCGCAACATCTGGCGGAAGGCATTCCACCAGGGACCGAGAAGATTGTTCTTGAATATCTGTATGATCTTACCGGCCTGCGCAGCATAACCGCCCAGTCGCGCCTGGCGCGCGACTTGGGCCTGGACAGCTTGGCGATCATGGATTTAATTGCATGGCTGGAAAAAGAATTTGGCATAACCGTGGCCGCGGTGGAGTCGCTGGAGACGGTGGGCGATGTCATGCTGGCGGCGTGTGGAAAACTTGCGGCAGTCAGCAAAGATCCGGCGATTTCAATGCCTGATCCGCGCTGGTTTTTGGATTCAGGCGCGGCGCGGGTGCAGTTGCCAGCGGGAAAGACAATTCAGGAAGTATTTCTGGCTCAGGCGCGGCAACGTCCGGATCAGGTGGTGGTGGCCGATCCGCAACGGGGAATCCGGACGTATCGTGATCTGATCACATCTATTTTTGCTTTGCGAACGGAAATTGAAAAAATTCCCGGCCAGCATGTGGGAATTATGCTGCCGGCATCCGTCGCGGCGGATGCGGTATTTCTGGCGGTGCTGTTTTCCGGCAAGATACCGGTGATGGTGAACTGGACCACCGGGGAGCGGAATATGGAGCATGGATTGGAGATCGCGAGGGTCAGCAAGGTACTTACCGCGCAGGCGCTGTTAAACCGCTTAGCCGCGCAGGGCATTGATTTATCGGCGTTACATGACCGGATGATTACGTTAGAAAAGCTCTCCGGGTCGTTGGGGCGGCGGGCTAAAATCCGTGCGGCCTTACGGGGGCGTTTTTCATGGCGATCGCTGGATCGTGCGGGAGCGACGGAAATTGCGGTGATTTTATTTACCAGCGGATCAGAATCTCTGCCCAAGGCCGTGCCGCTGACGCATGAGAATCTGCTCACGAATATGCGCGACGCGCTGGCGAGTTTTCATATCCGGCAGGACGATCGGTTCCTTGGCATGTTGCCGCCCTTTCATTCCTTTGGGCTTAATGCCGCCATGCTTTTGCCAATTCTTGCCGGTGCCAAGCTGGTGCATTACCCGAATCCCAATGATGTTGCGGCACTGGTGCGGGTGATCGAAAACTACCGTGCATCAATATTGCTGGGCACGCCGACATTCCTTTCCAATATTGTCCATGGCAGCCGCAAGGATTCGCTTGCCGCGTTGCGGATTTGCGTGACCGGAGCGGAAAAATGCCCGCAAAGTGTATACGACGCCCTGAAGGAGAGATGCCCGCGTGCCTCCATTCTGGAAGGCTATGGCATTACTGAATGTTCGCCGTTTGTTTCAGTAGCGCGGGAAGATGACATCCGGCCTGGTGGCATCGGAAAGCCGCTGCCCTCAATTCAATGGGTGATTGTAAATGAAGACACGCAGTGTGCCGCAGGAGCCGATGAAGCGGGCATGTTGCTGGTGCGTGGGCCGAGTATTTTTGGCGGCTATCTGGGCGGCAGTGCGGCATCCCCGTTTGTGCAATGGGGGGGAGAAACGTGGTATCGCACCGGTGATCTGGTCAAGGCGGATGCATCAGGGTGTCTCTGGTTTGTGGGGCGATTGAAGCGGTTCGTCAAGCTTGGTGGAGAAATGGTGTCCCTGCCGGCAATTGAAGATGTTCTGGAACATCAATTCCCATCTCCGGCCGATAGCGGGCCGACACTGGCGGTGATTGCAAGATCGGAAGATCAAACCCCGGAATTGGTGCTGGTTTCCACGCGGGCCTTGGATCGTTCCGCGGTTAATGCGGCAATTCGTCAAGCCGGTCTTTCCGGATTGCATCACATCCGCGCTATTGTGCAGGTGGAAAAATTGCCATTGCTGGGGACGGGAAAAATTGATTATCAAGCGTTGCGGAACGTGGTGAAATAATGCCGTGACCAGAGATGCTTTTATTATTTGGGTGTATTTATATGGTGCCGCAAAAGGCAACAGCGCAGAAAAACATATTTTCATAGCCAACGCTCACGTTACGCACTGTTCCCGCCGGCGTGGCCGGCGGGTATGGTGTGGCAGAATGCCAACGGTTGCCCACCACGAAGGAGGATTCTCTCATACAGTGATGGCGCAGGCTTCACAGCGCTATAATCCGGTACTTTTGTTTTGTAAAAGGCATGTTATGTTTCATTCGATATCTGGCACCATGGATTGCTGAACCGTAGCGCAGCAAGGCCTTCCCCCCTGTGGCCTTCCCAGCGATTAGCCGCCTATAATCTGGAACGTGTTGGCAAGATTTTTTTGGGAGTCTGTTTTCGTGGGAACGGTTCTGCATTGGTTCAGAAGAGATTTCCGGGCGAGAGATAATGCGGCATTGGCCGCGGCGTGCCGCATGGGTGATGCGGTAGTGGGTGTGTTCTGCATTGATACCCGCTGGTTCCCGGCCAGGCGAGAAAAGACCGGGGCATTTCAAGCGGCGTTCTGGCTGGAGTCGCTGCGGGAACTTTCCGGCACGCTGGTGGACTTGAACATTGCGTTGAAAATCATCAACACCGACGATCCCGTGGTGGCAATCCTTTTGCTGGCCCGGCAGTTTTCCGCCCAGACCATTACATTCAACAAAGATTATGAGCCTGCACAGATTGCCCAGGACCAGCGTCTGATGCGTCAAGCCGGCCAATTGAATATCAGTGTAAAAAGCTACAAAGATGCTGTGATATTTGAAGAATTTGAGGTGCTGACCGGTTCAGAAAATCCGTATACCATTTTTTCCCCTTACAAGCGGGCGTGGCTGGCCAAGCTGGCCGTGGAATCGGTGCAACCCGTGGGCCTGCCCCAAAAAATGCTGGCCATGCCAACGGCACCTGATCCCGTCCCCGATTCTGAATCGCTCGGCCATGCCGCCGTGAGATTGGCGATTCCAGCCGGTGAACATGGCGGCGCGAAAATGCTGGAAAAGTTCACGCGGCACAAAATTGGCTTTTATCGGAAAGACAGGGACATCCCATCGGTCGATGGTGTATCGCAACTTTCCGCCCATCTTGCAGCAGGCAGTATTTCCATCCGGCAAAGCGTGGCCGCGGCGGTGGCCCACGGTGCCACAACCGGTTGCGGCGGTGCGGAGACATGGCTGTCGGAATTGATCTGGCGGGAATTTTATCGCATGATTCTCTTTCATTTTCCGCATACCGCCCAGCGCGCATTCCAGAAAAAATATGATCGTCTGGCCTGGAGCAACAAACCTGAATTGGCCGCAGCATGGGCCGCCGCCCGCACAGGATATCCAATTGTGGATGCGGCGATCCGGCAGATCACGCAGACCGGCTGGATGCACAACCGCCTGCGCATGATCACCGCGATGTTTCTTACCAAGGACCTCGACACGCATTGGCGCATTGGAGAGCGGCAATTTATGCTCTGGCTGATGGATTATGATCAGGCCAGCAATGTTGGCTCCTGGCAATGGAGTGCCGGCACCGGTACAGACGCGGCCCCCTATTTCCGCGTGATGAATCCAATTCTTCAGGCGCAACGTTTTGATCCAGAAGGCACGTTTGTGCGGAAATATATTCCAGAACTCGCCCACGTACCGACTGAATTTATCCATACGCCGTGGGAAATGCCGCCGCTGCTGCAAAGCCAGATCGGTTGCGTGATCGGCGATGATTATCCCGCTCCGATGGTGGACCACGCCACCGCGCGGGTCCAAGCCATCGCCAAGTTTCAGCATCTCTGAAAACACCGCCATAACCCATCGGCTTATTCTGGTGACACGCCATGAACCGGATTATAAAGACATCGGCGTCCCGGTCATCAATCCATTTTCGATGTAAGCGATCCCTTACCGCAGATTGCTGCTGTCGCGCGCGCCGAGGTTGCGGTAAATGTCCAGGGTGGCTTCGGAATTGTTCAATGTATAAAAATGGATGCCCCGCACGTTGTGATCCAACAGGCCGCGGCACTGTTCCGTGGCCCACAGCACGCCCACACGCCGCACCGCATCCGCATCGCCATTGCAGCGATTGATGGAGCGGATGAGCTTAGCGGGGTAATGGGCACCCAGAGCGGTTTCCGCCATGCGCTGCATGGAATTCAAGCTGGTAATGGGCATGATGCCGGCGAGAATCGGTACGCGGATGCCGGCAAGTTCGCAGCGTTCCTGAAAATCGAAAAAATCATGGTTGTCAAAAAACAACTGCGTGACAATATAATCCGCCCCGGCATCCACCTTGGCTTTGAGATAATCCATTTCCCGCAGGCGGTTGGGCGTGGCAGGGTGGCCTTCCGGAAAACCCGCCACGCCAATGCCAAACCCGCGCACATCGGCATGGGTGTGATGGTTATTAAAGGCTTTGATATACGCCACCAGATCCACGGCATGATGAAAATCATCCGCGGCACGGTCATAGCCCGCCAGATCACGCGGGGCATCACCGCCCAGGGCCAGAATATTGTTGACACCCGCCGCGGCATAACGGGAGAGAATCTCTCTGATATCCGCCTGCTTGTGACATACGCACGTCAGGTGCGGCACGGGATCAAGGGCGGTCTGTTCCTTGAGGCGCATAACCAGCGCGTGGGTGCGGTCCCGCGTGGAGCCGCCGGCACCGTAGGTCACCGATACAAACGACGGCTTGAGTGATTCCAGCCGGGTGATGTGATCAAAGAGTGTCTGTGCCGCGGCATCACTTTTGGGCGGAAAAAACTCAAACGAGAAGGTCGTTTTGTCGCGGGCTAAAATATCGGCGATGTGCATTCTCATTGATCCTTTCATCCGGATAGACAGATACTAGCTTCGGCGGCTCTGAAATGCAATAGAACCCCACGGCCTTTTGTATCCGCCATCAGAGACCCGCAACCTTGCCCGGCGTAATGCGTTATATCAATAGGTCTCTTAATCTTCGTTCATGGAGTTATGACGTTGACCGTTACTGCGAATGCTGTCGAAATTCAACCGTTGGAATGTAGTCATGATAAGATTTTTCCGGTTGAACCGGCTCATGCCGGGAATTCCATCATCGCCGGGATATTGCTGGCGGTGTTTCTGACTTTGTATGCGTTACTTCTGCATGGTTTTTATGAACCGGCGCATCCGGGGGTGGATCAAAACGGGTACATGGTTACTGCGCGGCTTTTAAGTCAGCATGGGCGGCTTTATTTCAAGCCGCACCATGCGCTGCAATTTGCGGGCCGCATGATGATACAGACGCCGGATGGAAAGATTTTTGCCAAGTATCCACCCGGCGTTGGCATTCTGGGGGCCCTTGCGAGAATTATTTACCGCCCCTCGGCAATGTATCTGGTGGATCCGATCTTCACGGTCATGGCGTTATTTTTTGCGTATTTACTTTTCCGCACCATGCTGGATCCATTTCTGGCCCTGATCGGGGTGATATGGCTGGGGCTGAATCCGGTGACGCTGGCATACGCGGATGATGCCAACTCGCACGGCGCGGCGCTGGGATTTACGGTTTTGGGGTTCTGGGCGCTTTTAAGCTGGTGGCGCAAAGGTGGCACCTGGCGGGGAATCATCGCGGGGCTGGCCCTGGGATTTTGTTGCAGCATCCGATACACCGAATTTCTCTGGTGCCTGCCGTTGCTGGCGTTGGTGGGCATGGCGGTGCGGGGGCATCGGCGATCATGGCGGCAGGGCCTTGCGGTGGTCATTGCTTTTGCAATACCTGTGGTGATTCTGGCCATTATCAATTGGGCCTCCTTTGGTGCGCCGTGGCGGACCGGCTATTGGTTTTGTAAAGAGCAGACGGGGTTTGGGTGGCAATATTTTATTGGCAATGCCGGGGGCGCTATTCCGCGGCAGGGCAACTGGCAAACCGTGCTGGAGCAGATGGAAAATCTGGGGTTATTTCTGCTTTTTCCTCTGGCGCTGGCGGGATTGATCCGATTATTCTGGACCAGCCGGAAACTGGCGCTAGCACTGGCACTGTGGGTGGTTCCGAGTGCCACGGTTTACATGTTTTATTACTGGGCACCCACCAATGATTCCACCACCGGCTATCTGCGATTTTTTCTGGATGTATTTCCGGCCATGATTTTGGCGGCATTGTGGATGCTGGGCCGCGCCACCGGGCCTAACGCCGCCTCCCGTGCTCTGGCGGTTGGATTTTTGACATTGATTGGTGCCGGTTACAGCGCCTGGACCATGACGCCGCAACTGCTTAATGCGCAGGGCCAAAAACTTCAATTGCTGGCCGCCCGACAGGTTCTGCGGGAGCAACTCAAGCCCGGCAGTGTGGTATTTGCCGATGAGCAGATGTGTAATTATCTCAATAGCATAGGCGGGTACCGGCTTTACTCCGCATCGATGTTTTCGCCGCAGGCATTCAGGCAGTTTGATCATGTGGCGGATCACACTGGGCCGATTCCGTTCCAAAAAGCGCGGGCGGAACTTTATGCCAGCATCCTGGGCCGCAAAACCGCCGCCGGCCAATGGGTTCCCAAGCCGCTGGCACAGATACATGCCATGGAGTTGCGTATCATGAAGCGGGCATGGCGGGCGCATGAACAGGTGGCCTTTCTGATTCCGTCCAATCAACTCTGGCCGCTGCTGCCGCGTGAACCGGGCGTGCGTATCCGCCGAATTGCCATGCTCAACCCCATGGCGCTGCCGGCGATTGGCCATACGCAATGGATGCCCGGCGCAGCACCGATCAATCCGCATATCATGCAACGCTGGCGGCTAATGCAGTTGAATTTGATGCGGCGGAACCAGAGAACACTGCTGATTCTATCACCGGAAAGACATCCGCGGCCCGGTTCCACCGCCATACGCTGGGTGTCCCATGGAGCCATGCCCAACCATGATTGATCGCGATAGAGTGCCCCACACCGTTGAAATCCGATAGGCGATTCGGGCGTTGGTACGGTGGCGGCGTCAAACCGCCGACCAAGCCGGGCGGCTATGTGTTCGCGGGCGGGGCGTCAGTTGCGGCGGGGTTCGTGAGGGACAGCGGGTGGCGGGGCGGCCACGCGTGAGGTTGGCCATATAGAAACCGCGCCTTGGCTTTCCAGAATGGAGCTAATATCAACCTTCGGGGTGCTGGCCGTCAGGCAAATCAGAAATTCCTTGGATCCCAGGCGAGTGATCAGCAATGTCCACGCCTCGGTGTTGTGTTCGTGACTGCAGTGGCCATAAATGCTCAGGCCTTTGGCCACGGCATGGTGGTGAAACGGAGAAAGTAACAACTCGCAATCTTCATGACCAAGGGACCGATCGCGCAAAACTGGTTTAAAAACTAGAGCGAGGTATTGCATCAGGTCCCGCAGGCTGTGGACATGATGAATATCATCATCAAAATGCTTGGGATCTAAAACCGCGAAACATTCTTCGCGCGTCATTGCCGGCAGATAACTCAAGGATGCCTCCACCTGATGGGAAAGTTGTCCCATCCAATACTGAAATGAATCGGCCATGATCAGCGTTTCTTTATGTTCACTGCACCGGCCACAATTAGGGCAGCGGATTTTTGTGGGTTTGAAGAGAAACGGGAGAAACGGCTTTTTGACGTGCGTGTGATCCAGCGTGCCCGCGCAGGACGGGCACATCATGACGATCTGCGATGGTTTCTTTGCCGGAGGTTGCATGGCCCGGCTCCTTTCTTTCTCAGCCGCGAAGAAAATATGGCATATTCCCAAATCTTCCGGCCGGCACTCAAGCGTTAGGCGCGATGCGCTGTTTTATTTTTTCGTCTTCACATCTCCATGCGACAACAGAGTTCAGAACTGTACAACCACGTTGTCACGACAGGCCCAAGGGGAAGCTGTGAACTCAATATCATGCACTTCCCGAAGCGGCTCTTATATACTTCTACTACGTTGGCGAATAAAAAGCAAAGAAAAATTGTGGAGTTTTGTAAAAAGCCGCCGGAACGCGACAATCCAGCGGCATCATTCACGTCGCGGGGCGTTGATCCCGAATCCGCCTCAAGATGCCAACACATTTGTATCGCGGGGCTTTGGTCCGTTGGCCGCATCAAACCGCCGGCCAAGCCGGGCGGCTATGTGTTCGCAGGCGGACAATTCACATAGCCCCAGGCTTGGCCTGGGGTATCAATATATACGCTGCATGAAAACCGGAATCCGATGGCCAATACGGGCATGGCAATTTTTCCAGGCAGTCCCGAAATCGTTGCGAAAAGAGGCTGATTTAGACGCATTGCGAAGACGTTTTCAACGGTCAATGCGGGTGGTGACACCCCGCTCGCTCAGGACTGGTACGAAAAAATTACCACGCCGGCCAATAAACAACGTCCGAATCTGTATATAATTTTCTTGACTTATACCCTGCTGTGCGATACTCTCCAATTTTTATAGGGCATGGGTTAGCGGACGGTCGAAGTAATTGCAGTAGTACGGCGTCTTTTGAAACAAGTTAATAATTCAGGAGCGGCATCATGAACAGACCTTGGTTACAAAATATCTCCAATGGCATAACCGGCTTGATCCATCAAGCATCAGGACGCAGCGCTATGGCTATGGCGGGCGGTAGCCTGGCAGTGGCGTATGTCCTTGCGTTGGGAGTGTCAGCGGTCCAGGCGACCAGCATTGCACCGGAAAGTTATAGTGTCATTCAAGATTCCAACTGGGTCGGCTATGCCGCAACAACGACATCAAATTCCCAGACATTTACCAGCGTGTTAGGCTCCTGGCAGGTGCCTGCGGTCACTGGTCAAACTACTGGAAGCCCCACTTACGCGGCGTTTTGGGTTGGGTTGGACGGATTCGGTAATTCTACTGTAGAGCAGTTAGGGACCGATAGTAATTACACACCCGGAACCGGCGCAAGCTATGGTGCCTGGTATGAAATGTTTCCGCAGTATTCCATACCTATTCCAGGCATGACAATCACCCCTGGCGATTGGATGAACGCCTCAGTCACTTATGAAGGCAACCAAACTTACCGTCTGACCATGCAGGACACAACAACCGGCTCGTTGTTCACGATTGATCAGTTGCCAGTTCCTGGTTTTAATCCGTTGAGAAGTTCAGCCGAATGGGTCGGTGAATCGCCAGGCATCAATGGATCTCTTTCATCTCTGGCAAACTTTGGTTCCACAACTTTCTTAGGGGCTTCTGCCACCTTGGACGGTACGGATACTGGAACAATTGGCAGTTTCTCAACCAATACTGGCATCCAGCTTGTTTCCGGGGTTGGTGGGTTGAGTGCAACTCCTTCTCCGCTGAATGCTGATGGAAATGGATTTACTATTGCCATTGGCAGTACAGCACCGGCTGGAACAATACTGACCGCGTCAGGGAATGTAGGCAGATTGGCTTCGTCTGAGTTTGTTAGTTCAGCCGGTGCGGTGCCCGAACCAAGTGCATTGCCTGTGCTGGGGCTGGGGTTGATGGGGCTGTTGCTAATGAAACCCCGGCACCGCTTGCGTTGATCGCAGTAATGTCGCGGTGCGGAATGCCGGTAGCTAGTTGATGTTCGTATTTTTCATGTATCGATTTATTGGAGAGGCTCTATGCGACACCTTGGATTGACAGTCATGGCAATGTCTGGAATTTTCTTGGCTGGAAGCACGGCACATGCTGGCAGCACCTTTAATGTTATTCAACAATTTGAAGGTGGAATTGGCGGATACACCACACCCCAACCCGTGCCACTTTTCTCACAGGGTGCAGCCGCAGACGTAAGCGGCGCGGTCGGGATGAACGGCTCAAGCGAAATGATCGCCGAGTTACTTAACGGCTATTATGGTGTTTACTCGTCTACCGGCGTGCCAGTGACTCAAGAAACCGCAGGCGTATTTTGGGCCAATGCACTGGGTGCCACTACACTTAGCAGCACATTTGGAACTGCTAGCGCAACGTTTGATGCTCCACATATCCTTTATGATCCAACTTCACAACGCTGGTTCGCCAGTACTCAGGCAACAGGAGCATCAACCTCAATTTTGCTGGCGGTTTCTAATACGTCCAATCCAGGTGGGACATGGTCGGGGTTTGTCCTGCCAACCGACGGGACCTCAGTGGACAATTTTGATACATTGGCGGTTAATGGTCAGAATGTTTACATCAATACTCAGACTACAACTCGTTTCGGAGGCATCGGAGAAGATTTTATCGCCATTCCCAAAGCTGCCGTTACTGCGACGGTGCCAACCGTAAGTGGCTACCGCATTTTTAACGGAGTTTCCGCGACCGGTGGCTACATCGTTCAGCCTGTGCAGGAAACAGGGAGTTCCTCGGCGACAGAATATTATTACAGTGGCGACTCCACTAATGAGCTTAATCGCAGCGTCATGACTGGAACTTCTTTGTATAATTACCAATTAGCTCAAGGGCCTGGAAGTGTAACAGCATTCACCACCGCTAAGGCGGCCAGCACAGTGTCTGCCATTAGCCAACCGGGAACAACGGCTGGCACAATTGCTGGAGGTGATTCCCGACTTTCTTCCAATGTTTATATGGTTAACGGCTTGGTTTGGGGCACACAGGTCGTAACCAATACGGCCTTTCCCACACTTAATGCTATTCGCTATTTTGCAATCAATCCGAAAACCAATCGTTTGGTGGTTCAAGGCATTCTTTCGGATTCCACTGGTAAAATATCCTATGACTATCCATCGATAGCAGTCAGTGCCACGGGCAATGTTGTATTAGATTTCGTTGGAGGTTCTGCAACGCAGAACCTTTCCACATACGTTGCCACAGGCAGTTTTAACGGCTCAAATCTTTCACTTAATCTCAGTGCGGCGCAGATACTCAACACAGCGCCGGGTACTTACGGTAATGGAACAACTTGGGGCCAATACAGTACAATTGTAGCAGACCCTAATAATCCTAATGACTTTTGGATTTTTCAGGAATTGCCGGATGGAACTAATCCCAATCAATGGGATACATGGATAACACAAATCGATCCACCAGTTTCTGGTGCTCTCATAGCATCTGAAGTGCCTGAACCGGGTGTCTTGGCGTTGTTGATGCTCGGTGCCGCACCGCTGCTGCTGCTGACACTGCGCCAGCGCAGAAATGTAAATTAAATCATCACCGCCGCAAACCGCAAGAAAACTTTCCCCGCCATTTCAATGGTGCGGGAATAAGTTATTGTGGGAACACTACATCAATGCGGGCAGTTGATCCGGGGATCCGGTATCAAACCGCCGGCGAAGCCGGGCGGCTATGTATGCGCAGGCGGTTGTGGTTATTCCGCCGAGGTACCGGCCGGCAATAATTGCGCCGGGGCGATCTCGGACATAAATTCACCAAACGGCATACCATCCGGGGCCAAAGGCTTGAAGAACTTCACTTCAATGGCGGTAAATTGAGCAGGCGTAATGCCCATCTGGTACATCGCCGCTGTAAGCTCTTGCAGAGACACCATATAACTGGCCGCCTGAGTGAATATCTTGCTTTGGGTGCGGTTATGATCCACAAATTGCAGGAAGGTCTCATTGGCCGGTGATGCGCCCAAGGAGTCCTGATACAGGCTGTACGCCAAGGACAGCGTATTGTGAATATCCTTATGCCGCCCGGCTACTTCATACCAGGTCGGCCGGGTGAACCAGTCGCTGGGGTTATAAGGCGAATAATTAGCCGGCACTTCAAAGCTGAAGAGATTGTGATACACATTGAGGAAATGCTGGACCGATCCGGGCGTAAATTGTCCGGCGCTGGAAGTGCTGCTTTCGTAGACTACTGGCCCCATCATTCCAGCAAGAATTTGCCGGGCACCGATGTAAGACGCATTGACGCCAACCCCCTGCAGAATCGCCTGATCCCATGAGTTGATGACCGGCGGCATAACGGCGGTATATTCAACCACCGGATTATTTGATCCTTGCGGCGGAAACAGTGGAGCGGCATTCTGTGTGAATACCTGAACGATCTGAGCGGTCGGGCCGTCGGCAGTTAGTGCCAGAACGGTGCTTCCGTAAGTTATCAATTGTGGAGAAATAGCCTGGCCCGCAAATGGCGTTCCAGCACCCCATGCACTGATTGTGTAGCCCGGAACAGAGCCGGACGCTGTTACATCAGTGAAGCGGGGCGGGTTCAGAGATCCGGGGACGAGGGTCGCAGGTGTAAAGGTAAATGTGGTTCCACTGCCGGAGAGTGTTCCCAACGTGATTGAACCTGTAAAAGTAATGGGGCCATTAGAGACAAAATTTGTACCATCCGTTGCGGAGGAAACGCCGGAATCAAGCGAACCAATACTGGTCAGCAAGGCGCCTGGTTGCCGCAGCAGAATGTCAATGGCATTGGCTCCGACATTGATGCTGCCCAGAGAATACAGATCTCCGACAGTGGCTGTCCCGGTTGGGGCGTCTATCGCCAGAGAACCTCGAGCGGTGAATCTTTCATTCTGACCGATGGTGACATTTCCGCCAGCGGCATAGATGGTCACCGGGCCGGAACTGGAAATAGTGGCCACGCTGGGCACCACAGGCAGACCATCAGCGGAGAGAAGTATGTTGCCGCTATTGGAGGTAAGGTTGGCATTAATCGCCAGGACACCGTCGGGGCGGTAATCTCCGGCACCAGCACCACCGAGGTGGTAGCCGGAATTGGGTTGCAGTGTAATGTTGCCAACAGTGGTGATTGCACCATTGACCGTTACCCCGCCGGTGGTGACACCACTACCGGTGCCCGCATTTGCGGTAACACTGTTAAGTGCTGCGGTTTGTCCCAGCGGTCCATTAAAAGTGATGTCGCCATCTGTTGAATTGACATTCAGTGCAAAATTACCATTCATGGTACCCAGAGCCAAAGCACCTAAGGAATTTACCACCAGATTGGCTTCCGGTCCGGTTGTGCCGGTATAAGTACCCGTGAAGCTCAAGGCCCCGGCCAGATTCACTGTGCCGGTAGGTGTGCTTGGGCCTGGATTAAACGTTACATCCAACGGAAGGGCGTCCCCGCTTAGATTGAATAATAAGCTGCCGGTGGAGGTTTGAGTCAAATTGCCCGCAGCCGTAAACGTAATTGCTCCGGGGGTACCCGTGCCATTTCCCGGCCCCTGGGAATTGAACGTATCAGCACCTGAAAGTGTCAGCGTGCCTGCGGAATTAACTGCAATGGTGCCACCATTATTTGTGGAGGATGATCCGGAATTTATGGTGGCACCGTTGAGCGTAACATTGGCGGTGGAACCGGTGGTGGCAATATTGATGACACCTCCACCAGTCGCTGCGGAAGAATCCAGCGTAACCGCATTGACAGCGAGCATTCCATTGGTGTTGTTGATGGTAATTGACCCGCCGCCGGAAATGATATTGCCGGCGGTAAGCGTCAGTCCGTCAAATCCGGTCAATGTGATCGATCCGCCGGGGAAGCCGCTGGTGTTGATGGCAACACCCGGATCACCCGCGGTATTGACATTCACCGTACCGGTGCCGGAATTTAATACCACATTACCGCCGGTTGAACCGGCTGCGGTGGAAACCGTGGTGATATAACCGGTGCCCGCAGCGCCGGTGCTGTTACCAATGGTGATATTACCACCGGTCGTGCCGGCCTGGCCAATGGTTTCGACGGTGACATAGCCGCCGTTACCAGTAGTGCTGGAGGTGTCAATGGCACCGGTGATGTTGATATTGTGCGCTGTGCCGGCAACTGCGGAAGATTCTATCAATACTGAACCCGGCCCGGTTGGCGTGCCGGTGCTGGTTCCGGCTCCGCCGGTAATCAGTGATTCACCGGCGGAACTCATGACAATGCCACCGCTGTTGCCTGTGGAGGCAATGGATTCAATGGTAATTGAACCATTGGAAGTTGAGCCGCTGGTATTGATGGTGCTGGCGGTTGCGCCCGTGCCGGTAAGGCCAAGCTGAATATTACCGCCGCCACTGGCATCCGCCAGGAAATTACCACCGCCGGTATTGACATTCAGGCCAACATCAATTGCATAAGCACCCGAAGCATAAGCTTGGGAAGAGGTGAGACTGACAGCCAGCGGCTGGGCCGTGGTTGTTCCTGCTACCACACCGGTCAACGAACCGGTTAATGTGATCTCACCACCCGCATTAATGTCAAATGTGCCGGTCGAGCCGGTTTCTTCAACCAGAGTGGTACCACTGAAAGTCTGCGCACCGGAAGTGACGGAAGTAAAGTTACCGCCGCCGGAGAAAAGTTGGATCTGACCGGAAGTATCGGTAACACTCAATGAGGACAGGGCGGTGGAACCGGTGATAAAGCTGAAATTATTGCCGAAAACAATATTACCGGAGTTATCCACAACCGTCAGGCCAGCGGTGACACCCGGAGCCGTGCTGATGGTGGTTGGCGTACTGGTATTGTTGAAAACAATATTGCCGGATCCAGATTCAGTGAGCGTAGTGGGAGCAAATAGGACAATATTTGCATTGTATATCTGACCATTACCGTTGGTGGTCAAGGACACCGGCGTGGTTGAGCCTGTAACTCCAAAATCTATTTCATTTCCGGAGAAGGCCAAACTGCCCGCGGTGCCTGCGTTACCCCCGCCAGCGGTTCCACCGGCACCGGTGCCACTACCACCGGCGCTGGGCGCGCTGGTACCAGGCTCACCACCCGGGACGGCGCTTCCGCCGCCAGGGTAAACCGTTACACCATCAGTGAATAAACCACCTGCGATGCTGGGTGTACCAGTAAGTGCCACTCCGCCGCCAGCATAGCTGGAACCGGAAACACCGCCATTGGCACCGCCGCCACCACCCGCCTGTAATGTTGCAGGCGATGCGGTCAGCGCCGCACTGTATCCGCCACCACCACCGAAACTGGTGTTAGCGGTACCAGTCTGCAAGGATGTGAAGTTATTGGTGCTGGAGAATATGATCTTACCGCTGGCCGAGTTGATGGCTAATGCGCCACCACCATTGCCGCTGGCAATCAATGTGGATCCACTCATTGTAACATTGCCAGTACCGGCAATTAAAATCGCACCGCCGCCACCATATCCGCCACCGGATGTATTGATGTAGCTATTGCTGCCAAGATCAACTTGCAGGCTTGTTGATGATGCCAAGGCATTAACAGACACTGGAATCGTCGCGCCCGTGGTATTAGTGGAAAAAACAGCTACACCGCCACCACCGCCATAAGCGCTGCTGGCATTGATATTGGCCTGGTTGACATTAATCCAACCGCCTGAAGCGATGGATACCCCGCCGCCGCCGCCTTTACCGCTATTGATGCCACCGCGGGCGGATATTCCTCCGGCCACAATGTTCACACCCGTGCTGCCGTAGATATCGACATCACCTGCTCCAGTGTTACCATCAACATCCACCGCATAATTCGCGGCAGTGGTCAGGTCGATTGTGACAACGCCGTACGGCGCGTATACCGAAACATATCCGCCATGTGAGGTTAAGCTGCTGGCTTGCAGCAAGCCGGTACCGGCAATTGTGGTGCCGGGACTGCCGGTTACTGTACCGGTGCCAACATTCTGAATTGAAATGTTACCTGCCGACCCGGAGGATACAGTGGAAACCGTCCCGTTGATGGCAATACTTCCGGGTGAAGCTGATGTTGCGGTGGTATAAGATGAGTTCAGCACCGCTTCAGAGAATATGGACACCGGGCCGCCGGAAGAGGCAATCGTGCTGGACGTACCGATATATATATTTTGCCCTACATTGGGATTTCCGGTTGCGCCAACCGCACTGGCATTTCCAATGCTGGAATAGGAACCAATAGAAATCGAACCAGGCTGGAATGTTGCTGCTCCGCCTGATTTAAGGTCAGCGTATGCCCCGACACTGACATAACCGGCGTTACCCGTTAAACCGGTCAATCCGGTGGTGCGGGGCGCTGTGAATGCAATCGGAGGTTGCGTGGCCGGCACAATAGCTGGCGTGGCGGCGTTTACAGTTGCCAACGCATTGGTCATCCCGCCAGTTGGATCACCAGTGGGTGACGCCACCGACTCAATCACAATGGGATTCGTTACAGTGGATGTTGCCTGCGCTGCGAGAATCTGGAAATTGCTGCCAATGTTGATATTGCCAGCGCTACCCAGATAATTTCCAGAAATGATATCCGCTTGTTCATAAGCGTGGATAAAGCTTTCAGTTGCAAAATTGGTGGGCTGTGAGGACGATGAAATTGGATTGGTCAGGTTCAGCCATACGATATTACCACTGGTATATCCAGCGGTTGGATTGGCGCTGAGGTTTAATGATGTAATGGCCACGTCAAAGCCATTGATTTTTGCACCTTCTTCGAAGGTAATATTCCCGGCATTGCCTGTGGTGCCAATCGAAGCAACTGAAACCTCCCCTGAATTTTCCGTTGCTAAAAACACCGATTGCCCCTGCACAATATTTCCGGAGTTACCGGCGGGATTTTCGGCCAAAATCGATATCCCACCTCCTCCGGTTTCAACTGTGTATCCAGCGGAACTGATCAGACCTGTCGCAGAAGTAAATAATCCGGCGGTCGTTCCGGGTGCTGGCCCACCCATATAAATATTACCACCATTGGACGCAACGAGTTCCAAACCGCTATAAGTTACTGGCGTTGCCGTATCTTGATAACCCCCAGCCGAATTGATTTGAATGACCGGGGTGTACCCTCCAACTGCATAGATAGCTTCTACCGGCACGACCGTGCCATCAACGGTGATGGCATTATTTGGTTGCCCATTAAGCGTGGATGGTGCCGGTGAAATAAGGGTTAATGGAGCGGTAAATCCACCGGTTTGATTAAATGGGCCATATAGATATGCCTCAAGATCAATATCACCTGCGACAGAACCAGAAAGCGCGGTGGTATTAATGGTTACAGCACCCGGCCAGAATGGGGTATTAGTTCCGATGTTATTCGTATTGGCATCAACAACGGCACCCTGGATGAGGATGTTTCCGGTTGTAGTCCCATAGAAGAATCCCTCCCCAAAGGGAATATCAAAATTGGGCTTGCTGACACTGGGGCCAGCGGCAAGCTGAATCTGACCTAATCCAGTGGCCAAGGTATCCGTACCTGTTACCGGGATAAATTGTGATGTGGTAAGCGCTGTTCCAGCAATGGCTGTCCAATTCAGCAACGGAATATTCTGACCCAATGTGTAACGATAGCTGATGTCACCCGCAGCGGTGGTTGTAATCAGGCTGTCAACGCCAGGGGCGACCGCGTCAACCGTACCATCGAGGGTGATTGTTCCCGCTGCAGTTGTTCCTGTATCCGCAAGCGTCGCCGTCGCCGCTGTAGTTACACCTTGTGTGCCACCAATAATAATATCACCAACGATATAAGGAGCGGATTTATAGCCCGTGGGTGTAGGTTCGCCAGGTGGAAGTATGGCATTTTCATAATCCTGACCGCCGCCATCAGATGTAACAGTCGGCTGAATCGTAGTGTAGGAGCCTCCACCATTTGATTGCAGATAACTCTCAAAGTAAGTGTTAAATGCATCGAACTCTGAAGGACCGGCAATACCGGCCGCCACGCCTGTAGCGGAACTCCCCAAACTGCTGGGATTTCCGGTGAATGTATAAGTGGGCCTGAATTCAATCGAGATACCCCCTCCTGCCAGAGCCGTGGTACTTGCACCGCCAACATACGATGCTGAGCCACCGCCGCCGCCAGCAATCGTCCAAGTCACCGCTAACGGCTTCGTACCCACTGCAATGCCAATACCGCCGCCTGTACCCAAACCCGTCACAACCGGCCCAATTTGAGCTGTGCGGATGGTATTTTGACCGGCGAGAATCAGAAATCCGTCGCCCAAAGGATAAGAATTAGCCGAGTTACCATTGGGTACAATGTTTTGTGGATTAATAGGCTGATAAAAATAACCCGCTTCTCCTCCGCCGGGCCAAACTTGGAACTTACCGCCACCGTTACCCTCGGCATTAACGGTTATGTTTTCAAGAGTAATCTGACCGTTGGTCTGGCCATCAGGCGCTGCAGTGATTATTCCGATGGCACCACCGCCACCGTAAGCCCCTACTACACCCGCACCGCCAGCAGCGCCTTGCGCACCATTAGCGCTTAAAGTCGTTCCAGAAATTACAATATTTCCAGTTGTTGAGAAAATGGCCATCGCACCGCCCCCTGTACCAGGGGCAACACCTGATGAACTGATGTTAACAGTACCAAGAAATATCGATGTACCTGCAGGTGGCCCGCCCGCCTCAATGGTCAGGCTGCCGCCGCCTGAAAGTAATCCTCCGGGTCCCGGAACTGCCGGTGTTCCACTGATACCGGCAATATCGACATTTGAGCCGGCGTTGAGAGAAAGACTGCCACCTCCCAGAGTTCCTGCAGTATCAACTGCCCAAGTGGCTGTGGAATCAACAACAATGCTTCCGCCATTGGAGTTGGCGGAAAAATTGCCGCCCACGCTCGAAGAGGAAAACGTGCTGATTGAGCCAGCCCCATTGGTAGTTCCCGTGCCACCGATATAGATATTTCCTGCCGCATCAAGATTCACATTCATGATGCCTGAACCGGTGGAGGCAATGGTGCCTAAAATTCCAATATCATTGGATGAGTCAAGGATGAGCGTGACATTGGAACCCGCTGGAATAATTGGATTAATCGTGGCCCCCGCCACCAAAGTGATATCACCCTTATCTGTTCCAATATCTGGTCCCGTCGCGGGTGTAGCACTTACTGTTACGTTGTCCCCTGCCGAAAGCGCGACTGTGATTGAGGCTGCAGAAACAGTTGCCGGACTTGGAGTTGCGGCATTGGGAGAGAATTCCGTCAGACCGTTAGCCGTAGCGCTGGTAATATTTGTGGATGTCGAGCCTGTAATCTGAATATTTACCGGATCCAGCAGCCACTGGCCCGCGGCTCCGCCGCTGGCTCCCGCCGCCAGAATTGTTGCGGTGGGTGATACCGTTAATGTCGCACCCGATGTATCCACCAGACCGCCAGCACCGGAAACTGTGGCGCTAGAGTTTAACAGTGCATCGGCACCGATGTAATCATAATTGCTGGCATCGCTGTAACCGGTGGCGGAACTGGAATCCGCTTTTACACCGATGAGAATCTTGCCGCCGCCGTTGGCACCTGTCGCGGTCAGAGCTGTTTTTTCATCGGCATAACTACCATCAGCGTTCTGATCCACTCCCACGCCAATGTTGCCGCCGTTGATTTTAATCGTCCCACCCGTGCCATTGGCGCCCTGATTACTTGCATCAAGCTTTCCGGAAACCAGAACTGTGGAATTTGATCCGCCATGCAGCGCGATATTTCCGGCTGTCACGGTGCCGGTGTTGTGAATCGCCAGAGAAAACATATCGCCGGCGGACATATTCACCTGCCCGCCTTGGGCGTCCACGGTACCGGAGTTGCTTACCGCGGCATTGGCGCTATCCGATGCCGCAGCCCCCGCGTCGGAGACTTTAACGAACATGTTGCCGTCCATTTTACCAATCAGCACATCATTGCCGGCCGCCATGACCACGGTACCCTGCGGAGCGAGAATTTCACCCGAGTTGGCCACCATCTGGCCGACAAAATTCACCGCCGAAGCTTGAATATTGCCCGCATTGAGTACAGAACCTGTGACATCGGTGAAGTGAGGGAGGCCCTGGAGGAAATCGGAATTGCTTAAATTGCCCGCGGCGGCGTAAATCTGCCCGACATTAATAACCGCGCCCTGACCGAACATCACCCCGGCGGGATTGACCATGTACACAATACCGTTGGCAAACATGTTGCCGTCAATGGTGGTTGGGGTCGCGCCGCTGATGCGGTTAAGCACCGTGGCGGTGGCACCGGGCTGGATGAACCGCACGGTATCACCGGTGGGCACGTCAAATTCGGAATAATCAATAATGGTTTGATTAGCGGCAGTAATGGTGGTGGTGTTGCCGACGATGGAAAAGCCCGCCGTACCATGCTCCACGCCTGTAACCACAATGGGCGCCGCCGCATTAACCGTGGCGTGAACCGCCATGGACGCGGCCAATGTCAGGCCCAGCGAAAGCGCGGTTTTGCGGGAAAGTTTTTTTGCGCCAATGCGCCTGGAGTTTACAAATGTCTGTGCCGCCATGATGAAATCTCCTTTTGAATTCTGGCCGCCGGTAATAAAACGCGGCTGAATAAAATTCGTTGCGTGTTGAGCTTTAATAGCTCACGGTAAATACAAAATTAATCTGGCTGGATCCCGACGCCACATCGGTACCACCCGGGCTGGCGCTGCTGGCGTTAAGCCGGGTCAGCGCGACACCCCAATCCACCATCAGGCTGATGTTATGTTTGATGTCCAACTCCATACCAATACCGGTACCCACCAGCGTGGAATTGGTTTCATAGCTCAGCTTGTTGGAATTGACCACCTGACCAACATCCAGAAACGCCTTGCCAATGAGATCCCAGTCCGTCGGGCCGTAAGGTTCCTGCGGAACCCAGCGGAACGGCTGACCCAATACACTGCCGGCATTGCGATCCACCGGGAAAAGGTGCGGAATATGCAGCAGATATTCAATGCTGCCGATGCCGACCGAATCACCCGCCGTCACATATTCCGGATAGCCGCGCACGGTGTACAAACCGCCGGCGGTCATTTCATCTTCCGCGGGCAGGCGGTTGTTAAACGCCTCCTGCCCGGAGATGGAGATTTTAATTTGATTGGCCAACGTGCTGGTGCCGGCCTGATACCCCTTGGGGTCCAACAGTGGCTCAAGATAGAACTGACAGACTGAATCTCCTTGCAAAATCACCCAGTTTTTGTTGACATTCAGCCGGCCCAGTTGCTGCAATGAGGCCGTGGATGATGTGGTAAAACCGCCCAGAACCGTGGCATCCGCCCATGATTGCACCGTGGGCGTGTAATGATCCAGATGCACACCGGCATAAGGAATAATAAAATCGCCCGAGCCGGTCTGCTGAATCAGCGTGTTATCAACAAATATATGTTGATATTTAGCACCGGCAATAAAATCAATGAACAGCCGGTTATGTTGAAATACATTTAATATGCCCTCGCCGCCGGCGGTGGATTCATCACCGTTGAAAAACGCATTGCCGAAGCCCACATCCGAGGCGCTGAAATCATCATAGCCGCCATAAACCCGCAGCCGCAGGCGGTTGTTGCGCGTCAGGGGCAGATTGTATGAACCATTGACGGAATTCTGTTTGGTAAAACCCGCCGTGCTGTATTGCAGATTGAATATGTCATTAAAGCCCAGAAGCTGGTTATCCACCAGCCCGTATGTTTCCCGCCAGGGGTTGGTCTGTTGCGTGCCGGTGTTGGATAACTGGAAATACACATGCCACGGCTTGGATTCATGCACCAGATAATCCAGATTCACCCCATCGGGCACGGGAGAATTCTTATCCGGCGACACCGCCACGGCCACCTGCGTACCAGGCTGACGGTTGATCTGGTCAATATAGGCGTTGAGCACCTTAGGATTCAGTAAATCCGTCGAACCGGGCTTATTGGCACTGGCGGGTTGAATGGGGGAATTTTCCGCAATGGATGCGGCCATCGGGTTGTTGATCTTGTTTTTCTGCCCGCTGAAGCGCCCACCGGATGCCACCGTGCGGATATTGGTCACCAAGGCGGTATAAATTTGCAGGTGCAACGCCGTATCACCCGCCGGGCGGACATCGGCGCCCCCGGCAATATCTTTATTATAAACACTGACATATACGCCCACCTGTCCATGGGCGTTGAGGAACGCCACAATCTGCCGCGCTAAAGAGCGAATGGCCGTGGCATGAAAATTCTGTACGGTGCCCCGCGCCAGAAGCCCTAATTTGGCATGGATAATCTGTACATCCGTCCGCAGCGTGCGCTGTCCGCCCGCTCCGGTGTTGTACGCTGTAACATAACCCGATGGCGCCAACCCCAGCACGACCTTCATGGATTCAACTTTGCTAACCGGAACCTGCCCGCCGGCCGGATGGGCGTAGCGCACCACCAGCGGCGAGACCGCATACGCCATGCCGTCATTTACGGTCACCACCGGCACCACGGGGGAGGCTTTGACCTGCGGCGGCACGGGCGTGGGATTGATCTGCGCCTGCAGCACGCCACCGGTAACCATGGCCGAGAGAACGGCAACGGCACAACTCTGAATCAACCGCCGCCGCCGGCCGTTTTTTACATCATTTGAAGTTTCACCTGAGCTGACAAAATTGATCATGGCGTGCATTCCTCTTTTTCCGTCGAGTAAAATTCACCGTCTTCTCATTGTCTCTTTACCCCGGCCTTGCGGGAAAATTAGATGATAATTACACCGCACATAAGCGATACGGTTCCATCCGCGGCACAAAATTGTCATTATAACTGCGGACAATCCGCGGCCAGTTCAATATTTCATTTCATCATCACTAACCAGTTCCTACAAGACTTGGACGGCAGTATAAGGCCGTCTTATTTTTTTTACAATTCTTTTTTTGCATTTTTTCCATACGGGGGTGCAACGACATGTTTTGGCACATCCGCGTGATGCGGCATACCCTTTTCTGATGCGGGTTTTATGAGTTTATTACTAGAAATCGCCGGGGGACTGAATATCCTCCGCCAGTTCCCGCCCACAATTCCCTTAGGGATCGTGAAACAATAAATTCGCATTTTATGCCGCAGGAGTTTTGGCCGCTGGCAAGGCGCGAGCGACGAGCATACCTCGCCAGAGGGTCTGTAAGGAGCGAGCAACGAAGTCGGCGGCCAAAAGAACCAGCCAGAAAGTGCGAAGTTATTGTTTCACGGTCCCT
>JABEBX010022057.1_pt1 | contig 28056 bp, 26 predicted proteins | sample 7245971 | NCBI WGS metagenome assembly JABEBX01 (sample SAMN14506365, study PRJNA622280) | hot springs metagenome | biome: hot spring [ENVO:00000051]|acidic hot spring [ENVO:00002120]; feature: spring [ENVO:00000027]|sediment [ENVO:00002007]; material: sediment environment [ENVO:01001048]... | reverse complement strand
AACTCAGGGTTGTATGTTGCTTCAGCGGTTACCTCGAAGGGCGGTTCCTCTGTAGGTACAATGACCTGCTTGTCCTCTTTGTGTGTTAACTCGAGATCCACAATGCCATTGCCCAGGAGCACTTTAAGGATCGTATCCTCTCTGAGTTTTTTGCTGGTAGGTATCCATTTAAGGACATCAGCCCGTTTAATAGAAGTCCCACCCTGTAACTGTAGGTTTAAGGCAGCGTTGATATCTGGTGTGCCATCCCATGGTGTTACCTGCGTTCGCGGGATGTAGAACTCCTTCTGCCATAGATGCAAAATCGTGCCGTTTGTACGCGCGTAAGTAAACCTTCTCAGCCTGCCTTTTGCCTTTGATATGTCATAGGTGCCATTGAACCGTGGGCTTGTTATTTGAAACTCTGTGAAGTGCCGGATGTCCAACCTATGTATGGCTCTGTGCCTTTGTCTCGGTTGTCCTAAGATTGTATGTGGTGGCGTCTGTGTTTGTATTTCTGTTTTTGGTGTTTCGTTTGTTTCCATAATCTTTTTCCTCCTTTTTTTTAAGATTGCTTAAATGTGATAGCGAGCGGAAATGAAAAGGGGCTCAATGAAGAGCCCCTTATGTGTCCTTTGCTAAAACGGGTATTCGCCTTTTGAATAATCTTCTCCTCGATGTATTGGGCTGTTGTTATAGCCTTCAAGCAAATAATCCATCGCTGCCCTCGCCATACAAACTGTTGTAGCCATGATAAGGTTCAAAAGGATTGTTCTTGCCCATTGCCCCTTTGCCTGGGATGTTTCCGATTTGTCATGTTGTTCATCAATCCCACTTTGAATTTCTTTGTTCACTTGTCTCATGTTGTCATCACCTCATTTCGTCTTCGGGAAAATCCATTCAACGCCCTTGCCCACAAAAACCATAACTAACCCTGCAACGACTGAGCCGATTGCATTCTTCCCGATATCCTTCCAGTTCCAGAATGTGCTGTTGCCATTGCCGTTGCTTTTGTTTACGTCCTGCATGTTATTCACCTGCCTTTTGTATTAGATTTTGAGAGAGACATTGTGAGAAGTCTTCTCAGTATTCTTATACCAATAAATATGAAAAGTTCTGCCGAGGATACCTTACTTTAAGGCTGTTGCAGAGGGCAGGATAAGAAGGGGGACAGATAAAGGATATTCACTTATACATCCGATAGACCATTTTACAATTCAAACATATAAAATACCCAGCCGTGAAAATGCGTAAAACATACCAATCCTTTTCCTGGGGCTTAAAGTATAAACATTTTTACATATCAAACAGTTACTGTCTTACTCGGGTTAGAGGAAAAGGGGAGGAGCCTGCAATATTCATAAATAGGAAATTTAGTTATCGCCCCTCGTAACAAGATTTAACCCGGAGAATTACTGTCTTTCCGCCAGCATGAAAAGCATAGGTTCTCCGTCCCGCCCCCATCAGGGGGGCGGGACTTTATCTTTCTATCAAATTACCACCATTATTGCCTTATGAAACACGCTGAATTAGAAGATATAGAATCTGGCGAATACATAGGGACACGCATAAAACAAAGACGGATTGGAGAAGACCCAGAAATATTTCCATGGGAACGACGCAGATGTAGCCTGAGTAGGAAGAGTGGTTTTTGTATAGGGGCTTTCTAAATTCAGGATAGGTGAAAATTTCCATAGGAACCGAGCCCGAGGGGCTTGGTTCTATTTAAAAACAGCATTATTCTGAATAAACCACTGTTCCACTTTCTGTTCCAACAATAAGGAACAAACTGGGATACAATCGGATAAAACAAGATACCCTATGGAATGCCGCTAACGCAGTCTACAAAAGGGTTTGCTGGAGATTCACGTTACCTTTCAAGACCTTATGAAAATTTAATTTGCCGAAGGCGGGACTCGAACCCGCACGGTGTTACCCGCCACCCCCTCAAGATGGTGTGTCTACCAATTCCACCACTTCGGCATAAGATTATTTCTGTTGTGTTGAAGGACTCACAGGCATTGCATTTTGCGGAGGCATTGGCGTTGTTGCTGTCTGAGAAGGTATTAACTGGTTAAACAATCTGTTTTGTCCGTTTTCTCCACTGAAATATGCAAGGGTGAGCGATGTAATTAGGAAAAGTATTCCTGCAACTATGGTAGCTTTCTCGAGAAAATTGCTCGGACCAGAGGAACCGAAGAAACTCTCGCTGGAGCCTCCAAACGTTGCTCCCATACCAGAACCCTTACCAACCTGCAATAAAACTACCATAACAATTGCCACGGCAAGCATAATGTGAACCAGAAGTATTAATGTATACATCTATCTCTCCCTTTTTGATATATAGTTAAGTATACTTAAAAATTTATCAAGGTCAAGGCTTACCCCGCCTATTAGTGCTCCATTGATTTGGTCCTTATCTATAAGTCCAGCTATATTATCTGTATTAACGCTGCCGCCGTATAAGATCCTGATCTTTCCGCCGGTATCAATACCGAAGTGTTTTTCCAGTGATTGGCGTATGATTTCATGTATATCTTCTGCTTGTTGGGGGGTAGCAACGTTGCCAGTACCTATTGCCCATACAGGTTCATAGGCAATGGCAAGATCATCTGGATCCTTGATTTGCAGATCGAATAGTGCCGCAGAAAGCTGAAACTTTACGACATTATACATAATCCCTGTCTTACGTTCCTCAAGCCTTTCACCTACACATAGTATGGGTCTGATCTTGTTTCTTAAAAGTGCAGATGCCTTCAGGTTAACCATCCTATCTGTCTCATTGAAGTACTGCCGCCTTTCCGAATGACCGACTATACAGTAGGTAACACCAAGTTCTTTGAGCATGCCAGCAGAAATCTCGCCCGTAAACGCGCCCTTATCTTCCCAGTATACATCTTGGGCAGCTATGAAAAAACCATCCGCTTTTAAAGCTGATAAAGAAACAAACGGTGGTGCAATAACAACGTCTACATTCTTTATGGAAGCATTGCTAAGATACTTTGATAATCCCTCTGAAAATGCCCTTGCTTCTGCGGGACCTTTGTTTAGCTTCCAGTTCCCTGCAATTATATATTTAGGCTTCAAATCAGCTCTTCCTTAAACAGTCTTCGAGTGCCTTAAGTGCGGGCAACTCTTTTCCCTCAAGTAGCTCAAGGAATGCGCCTCCACCTGTGGATATATACGATATGTTTGCACTCTCACCAGCTTCGTGTATGGCTACATCGGTATCCCCTCCACCTACAATGGTAAGCGCATAAGAATCGGCAACATGGGAGACCATAGATAAAGTACCCTTTGAGAAACTCGCCATTTCGTATACGCCCATAGGTCCGTTCCAGATGATCGTTTTTGCACCTTGAATAGCAAGAGAAAACAATAGATTTGTTGCGGGACCTATATCCATAGCCATCCAGTCATGCGGTATCTCTTGAATCGTAACAATCTTTGAATCCGCTTTTGGATCATATTTGTCAGCAACAACGCAGTCAACAGGGAGATACATCTTAACCCCCTTTTCTCTTGCCTTCTGCAGCGTATCAAGTGCAGTCCTGAGCATATCATTCTCAACAATAGATTTTCCTACCTCATAGCCGAGTGCCTTCAGAAATGTGAAAGCCATTCCACCGCCAATGAGAAGCTTATCAACTTTATCGAGAAGGTTAGACATGGCACCCAGTTTACTCGAAATCTTTGCCCCACCTATAATTGCAATAAATGGCCTTAAAGGATTTTCAGTTGCCTTGGTAAAATAATTCAGTTCTTTTTTCATTAGAAAGCCTGCTGCACACTGAGGAACATACTTTGTTATGGCAGACACACTTGCATGGTTACGATGCGCAACTGCAAAAGCATCATTTATATAAACATCTATATCCTGGGCCAGTAGCTTCGCAAATGTATCGTCATTGGTTTCTTCACCGGCGTTAAAGCGAAGATTTTCAAGCAGGAGAATCTCTTCCTTGCCCAGGTGCTTTTTATACTGATCCACGGAAGGCCCTGTACATTCATTGGCAAAAATGACCTCTTTGTCGAGAAGCCGCGAGAGCCTTTTTGAAACGACCTGAAGAGAAAATTTTGGATCCTTTACCCCCTTTGGTCTTCCCATGTGGGATGCGAGGACAATGGAGGCGCCTTCATCAAGTGCGTAGTTAATAGTAGGTAATACACTCCTTATCCTTATATCATCGGATATTGCGCCATCCTGTGTCATAGGAACGTTAAAATCGACCCTTATAAAAAGGCGCTTATTTTTGATATCGATACTATCGATATATTTTAAATCTTTGTAATTTACCATGGTTTTATCCCGCTGCTTACGAATTCGATTAAATCGACCATGCGTGTCGAGAATCCCCATTCATTGTCATACCATGAAAATACCTTTACCAGTGTTCCGTTTATTACCTTTGTTAACAGTGAATCGAATACCGTTGAAAAGTGTGTTCCTCTGTGATCTATAGAAACAAGCGGCTGATCCGAATACCCAAGTATCCCTTTCATATCACCCTCGGATACCTTTTTAAAAAGTGCGTTTACCTCTTCTACAGAGGTTGATTTTTTAACTATAGAGGAGAGGTCTACGATAGAAACGTCGAAAGTTGGCACCCTAATAGACATGCCGTCAATTTTCCCCTTGACCTCAGGAATAACGAGATGCAACGCTTTTGCAGCACCTGTTGTGGTTGGTATCATCGATATTGCAGCGGCACGCGCCCTTCTCAAATCTTTATGCGGTAGATCAAGTATCCGCTGATCATTGGTGTAAGAATGTATGGTTGTCATAAAGGCGCTTTCTATTCCGAGGTTATCGTTTATTACTTTTACTATAGGAGCAAGGCCGTTCGTTGTACACGATGCATTGGAAATAATATTGTGTTTTTTAGGGTCATAAGCATTATGGTTGACACCCAATACAACAGTTATGTCAGGATCCTTTGCAGGCGCTGAAATGATAACCTTTTTTGCACCACCTTTGAAATGAAGCTGAGCTTTTTCTCTGTCCGTAAACAGTCCAGAGCTTTCTACGACAACATCAACACCAAAGTCCTTCCAAGGTATATCACCTGGATTTCGAAAAGATGTAATAGCAGCCCTTTTTCCATCCACTACAATAGCATTTTCCTCGACTTCAACAGAGGCGTTTAATATGCCATGAACAGAATCATATTTTAATAAATGTGCAAGTGTTTTTGGATCCGTAATATCATTTATTGCCGAAATCTCTATTCCCTTTCTCTGAAGGGATATTCTGTGTATAATTCTCCCTATTCTCCCGTACCCATTAATACCTACTTTCATAGTTCCTCCTTTAACTTTTCGTTACAATTACAGGTTTTTTCGTGTTTCTTATTACATATTCTGCTGTGCTGCCCAATACGAACTCAACGATTCTTGAGTGTCCATGCGCCCCCATTATCAAAAGATCGTATGCGGCATCATCCAGCATAGACTTCAGAACCTTTTCGGTATTGCCAGTTTTAATGGCAGTGTCAAAAACAATGCCGTAAGGCTCTACGTAAGATTTTACACTGTTCAGTATTGTCATAGAAGCGGTTTCGTCTTTGGTTACATTAACAATGCTTAAAGGTAAATTCATATCCTTACAAAATCCTACTGAAAACTCCATAGCCTTTTTTGCAGCATTACTGTCGTCATAAGCAAGAAGTATACGGCTGAGTTCCTTAAACTGCTCCGGGCTTATGAATAAAGGTTTTGTCAATCTTCTTGTCAGGCCTTCTGTAGTCGAACCGAGGATCTTTCTATCGAACTGCGAGTTCACGCCTTTTTGTCCTATGATGACAAGATCGACAAGTTTTTCCCGATCGCAGATTTCCTTTGTTACAATACCTGTATCAAGATATGTTTTACATTCAATAGCGGCATTCTTGCAAACAGCCGCTGCGTCCGATAGTATCTGATTCCCCCGTTGCCGCAGTATATCGTTTACCTTGCCTGAGAAATCCATAAATGGTTCGAATCCCATTGCACCGGACAGATCATGCAGAAATGGATTTTCAAGGAATACTACATCTATCACGTGCTGGATGTGCAAAGCAGCATTTAACTTTTTTGATAAATAAATACCATATGTCAAAGCCGTATCACTGTTTGCAGAACCATCGATAGAAACAAGTATGTGTTTTATCATGTAACCCCCGTTTCAATAAATCTCTGGAATTCAAATATAGTATTAACCACTACGTCCTTATCCATGTCTACAGATATAACATGAAAGGATTTATTAAGTACCACGATGTTCTTTATAGTAGACCCAATTTTTTTGTCAATTATTTCTACAGCATTATGTGCTATGGTATGGTCATTTATTGAATACACAATAAGTACAGGTACCGTTACCATGTAGAGTTTATCGAGTACCAGCCTCCTCAAGCGCTCAAATTCCGCCAGTGTTTTTAAGGGTATTTTATTGTAAGCCCAATAGTTCTTTTTTACTTCCGGGTTTGCAATATCTGCTCCGTTTACCTTTTTATAATAAATCTCGGGAATGGGTAAAATCATGGAATACATATAGAGTAAAGACATAAATAATCGGTTTAATCCACCGTAAAGCCTTATGGCAGGTGACAGCAGAACGACACCCTTTACCTTATCAGGATACTTTACAGCACAATAGAGTGAAAGTAGTGCACCCATTGACTGTCCTACTATAACAATTTTCTGTGCACAGGTATTTATCTGAGACTCTACTTCATCAATCCAGTTCTGCATGTTGATTGGAAGCAGGTCTTCGGGCTTTGTCCCATGTCCAGGCAAGGCAATGTTTGAAACGTTGTATTTAGCATCAATCATTTTATCAGCTATATATTGCATATCTGCTGTGCTGCCGGAAAGACCATGTATAAGAACTATATCCATCATACTGTATTCAGGAATAGGATCAAAAAAACGAATTATCAAGAGATATAATAGTAGAAACACATTGGATAAATAAGCTAAAAGTAATGGCGTTGCGTAAAAATGCAGCAGCCTTTATAAATGAAAAATTAAGGGGCATATAAAAGACACCCAACATCAGCATCTGTTTAATAAAGAAAAAAATACATATATTCATTACCATGAAAGGACGCAGGAAAGGTGTTGAATACAAACTCCTACATCATACGGCGGATATATGCATAGAGTTGAGTGCACCGACGCTCAAACAATTGTTTGATAGATCTGCATCAGCAATAACAGAGCAGATGGTAAGTAGTAAAAAAAATAGCCATGGGACAGCGAAAGATATATCTATTGCAGCATCCGATAAAGATCTGCTCTTTATATACTGGTTACAGGAAATTCTCTATCTATTTTATGTGGATGGATTGATATATACGGGCAGTAAGATTACCGTACTGAATAATACGGCTCTTAAGGCAAAGGCTGTCTTTAATAGATTTAATCCAAAAGAGCATGTCCCAAAAAGAGAAATCAAGGCTGTTACGTATCACAATATTCATATAGAAAAAAGACGCGGTAAATATGTCGTACGATTTGTGGTTGATATATGAGATTATGATGTTTGGGTTGCAGCATAAATATGGATGACATTAAACTGAAAAAGATAAACGAATTCAAGTGGCAGATACAGCAGGAACCGAGTATGAACGTACCAGGTATTGTGTATGCCGATGAGAAAATGCTCTCCATACTGTTGCATGACGAGTCTTTAAGGCAGGTTTGTAATGTTGCCATGCTTCCGGGTATTATATATGCATCCATTGCTATGCCAGACATACACGCAGGTTATGGCTTTCCTATCGGCGGAGTTGCAGCCTTTGACAGTGCAGATGGCATTATTTCTCCTGGCGGCGTTGGTTATGACATCAACTGCGGCGTAAGGCTGATAAGAACGGATATACCGAAAGATTCAATATTTAACAATCAAAATCCAATACTGGAAAGGCTTGTCAACAGCTTGTTTGAAAATATTCCATCCGGTGTTGGGTCTCACAGAAAAGACATACGATTTTCGAAGGCAGATCTCGATAGTATAGCTATAAATGGAGCGCAAGAGATCATTTCAAAAGGGTACGGCTTTCCTGAAGATGTAAATCGTATTGAGGAGAACGGCACGATATCCGCTGCAAACCCTGACAATGTAAGTCAGCGTGCAAAGGAACGCGGATGCGATCAGCTTGGAACTCTTGGCTCTGGGAACCATTTCGTAGAAGTTGGCTTTATAGAAGAGATCTATGATCAAACCGTAGCGAATGTTTTTGGCCTCATTAAAAACAATATAACCGTGCTTATTCATACAGGCTCACGGGGTTTTGGTTATCAAATATGCGATGATTATATCAGGTTTTTGCAGGGACATGCATATAAACAAAATATCGTTTTACCTGACAGGCAACTTGTTTGGGCATATTTTCAATCAAAAGAAGGCCAACAGTACTTTGGTGCAATGAATGCAGCGGCTAATTTTGCATTTGCAAACAGGCAATTGATCACCCATTGGGTAAGAGAATCTTTTGAGAAGGTACTGGATGAAAAGGCAAAAAGGCTTGGCATGCATATCGTTTATGATGTTGCCCATAATATTGCCAAGGAAGAACTCTATGAGATCAACGGTAAGCGTAAGCGGGTCATCGTTCATAGGAAGGGAGCAACCCGCGCATTCCCAGCCGGACATACTGGCATACCTACGGCATACATTAAAACCGGACAGCCGGTTCTTATTCCGGGTGACATGGGAAGATATTCTTATGTTCTCGTAGGAACAGATAGAACCATAAAAGAAACCTTTGGTACCGTTTGCCACGGTGCTGGCAGGCTTATGAGCAGAGGACAGGCAATACGTTCTTCGAAGGGTAGACAGGTCGTGCAGGAACTGAGGGAAAAGGGCATTATTGTACGGGGTGCAACAAGGGCAACAATCAACGAGGAGATCCCCGAGGCGTATAAGGACGTGAAAAATGTCGTTGATATTATTGAAGGTGCAGGTCTTGCTCGAAAGGTGGCACGGCTGCGTCCCCTGGGTGTGATTAAGGGCTAACAAAAAAAGGGCAACCGCAAAGGATTGCCCTTTTTAAGATTAAATTGTTTTACTTGCTTGCTGCTACCGCGTCCTTAAGCATCTGAACAGTTACGGATTTCGGCCTTTCAAGTGGTGCGCCGACTGCCCTGTCCCATACAATCTGGGCTGTAATGCCCATTGCTCTGGAAACACCGAAGAGTACAGTATAGAAATCTTCTTCTATTACTCCGTAATGTTGTTGTAAAGCACCGGAGTGTGCATCGACATTCGGCCAAGGATTCTTTGCCTTACCCGCTTTTAATAGCACATTTGGAACTACTTCAAACACGTTGCTCACGGTCTTAAATACAGGATCTTCAGGCAGATACTTCAGTGCAAACTCTCGCTGGGCCGTGTATCTCGGATCCGTTTTTCTTAATACTGCGTGACCGTATCCTGGAATAACCTTCCCGCTGTTCAATGTATCATTTGCAAATTTCTCAATCTGCTCTTTTGTAGGTACTCCATTATAAAGCTTCATAAGATCTACTATCCATTTAAGACATTCCTGATTTGCAAGTCCATGGAGCGGGCCTGCAAGTCCGTCCATTGCCCCTGATATTGAGTAATAAATGTCGGAAAGTGCCGTTGCAATTAAGTGGCCTGTATGTGCACTGACATTGCCGCTCTCGTGATCGCTGTGAAGTATCAGGTATAATCTCATAAGGTTTTTGTAATCCGGGTTGTCAACGCCCATCATATGAGCAAAATTCGCACCCCAGTCAAGATTTGGTTCTGCTTTTATAAATGTATCACCTTTATAAATGTGTCTGTAAATATAGGCAGCTATTGTAGGTAATTTAGCAAGTAAGTTCATTGAGTCTTCAAGCATTGGCTCCCAGTAATCTGTTTTTTTCATACCTTTACTGTATCTTTTTGCAAAAATAGATTCTCTCTGCATTGTCAGTATTGCGGTTGAAAACTGAGTCATAGGGTGGGTATCAATGGGCATTGTCCTTATGACATCGAACACGTACTGAGGCACTTCTGACCGTGCTTTAAACTCATTCTCTACGTCCATGACGTCATCTTTTGTCGGTATCTCTCCAGTTAACAACAAATACCACAACCCTGTAGGATAGGCTTCACTTTTGGCATCCGGTTTCGGCAGTTTTTCACGTACCTCTGGTATTGTATAGTTACGAAAACGAATACCTTCCTGCGGATCAAGGTAAGATGTTTCACAGACCATAGATTTAATATCTCTCATACCGCCGGTAACCTGATCTATAATAACCTCATCGAACTTTACCTTCCCGTGTTCTTTTGTCAGTTTGGTAACGTCTTCTCTCCATGATGGAATTAACTTTGCTAATTTATCTTTGACTTTGCTCATACGTTTTCTCCTTTCAAATTTTTTATTGTATACAATATACATCCATATATTCCGATGTCAACTAATACCATTTTTAAAGCACAAAAAAATTTTCAAAATGTTTGACATTATAATCAAATAAAGCTTGAATACACAAAGTATACAAAAATTGCAGAGTATTTCATAAAAAGGAGACAAACAATGGTTGGTATAGTTTCTTACGGTGGCTATATACCCAGGCGTAGGTTGAACAGAATGTCGGTTATTCAGGAGATGGGGTGGTATACACCGGCATTAATGATGGTTGCCAATGGAGAACGCTCGATGTGCAACTGGGATGAGGACAGTCTGACAATGGCAGTTGCGTCGGCCAGGGACTGCATCTCGGGATATGACAAATCAAAGATCGATGGCCTGTTTCTTGCAACTACAACCCCCTCATTTGCAGACCGTCAAAATGCCGGCATTGTTGCAGCGGCGCTCAATTTAAGAGAGGATATTGTTACTGCGGATTTCACATCTTCTTTAAAATCTGGAACCACAGCTTTGATCTCAGCAATAGAATCTTTAAAGAGCGGTGAAAAAAAGAATGTCCTTGTGGCTGCCTCTGATCACAGAAAAACAAAATCCGCAAGTTTTTATGAGATGTGGTTCGGAGATGGTTCGGCATCCCTTCTTATTGGTGCTGACAATGTTATAGCAGAGTACAAAGGTTCTTACTCTCTTTCTCTCGATTTTGTCGATCACTATAGAGGTGGATCGCGGGAGTTCGATTATACCTGGGAAGAAAGATGGATAAGGGATGAAGGATACGCGAAGATTATCCCGCAAGCGATCAACGGGCTTTTTAAGAAATATGGCCTATCAAGCAGGGATGTAACAAAGTTCGTTTATCCTTGTTTTATCTCAAGAGAACATAAAGGCATAGCAAAAAAAATAGGGGCATCAAAAGAACAGATTGTTGATAATATGCATGAGGTTACCGGGGAAACGGGTACGGCGCATCCGCTTCTAATGCTTACCGCCGTACTTGAACAGTCAAAGCCCGGAGACAAAATTGTCGTTGCAAGTTTTGGACAGGGTAGCGATGTGCTCTTGTTTGAAGTGACAGATAATATAACAAAGTTGTCTCCAAGAACAGGCATAAAAGGTTCACTTGCGAACAGGAAAGAGGAGGCGAGTTACGCAAAGTTTTTAAAGTTCAATGAGCTTATCAATGCTGAAACCGGTATAAGGGCAGAAGCTGAAACACAGACTGCACTGACAACCCTGTGGCGTAATAGAAAGATGATACTCGGTTTCGTAGGCGGGAAATGTAAAAAATGCGGTACAGTGCAATACCCGAAAACAAACGTTTGCGTAAATCCGAAATGCAATGCATTCCATACTCAGGAGGATTACGAATTTTCAGATAAAGAGGCAAAGGTTATGTCCTTTACAGGAGACTATCTTGCAGTTGCCGTAGAGCCCCCGGTCATCTATGGCATGGTGCAGTTTAACGGCGGGGGAAGAACACTTCTTGATTTTACGGATTGCGATCTTGAGAATATTCAGGTTGGCCAGGCTATGAAACTCTCATTCAGGAAAAAATACTATGATAAGGATCGCGGATTTACAGGTTATTTCTGGAAAGCAACCCCAAAATAATTTAAAGGAGAATAAAATGTCAACAGGCATTAAAGATAAAGTAGCAATAATAGGAATGGGATGTACAAAGTTCGGTGAGCGTTGGGATGCCGGGGCTGAAGACCTTATGGTAGAGGCATTTGAAGAAGCTATTACGGATGCAGGTATAGAAAAGAATCAGATACAGGCAGCATGGCTTGGTGATTGTTTCGATGAAATTCACGTAGGTAAAAGTGCACTTCCATTGTCCATGACACTGCGGCTACCGAACATACCGGCAACGCGGGTGGAGAACTTCTGTGCAAGCGGAACCGAGGCGTTCAGAGGAGCTGTTTATGCGGTTGCTTCTGGTGCCTGCGATATTGCGCTCGCACTCGGTGTAGAGAAGTTGAAAGATATTGGATATGGAGGGCTTCCAAATTCAGGCTCGAATGGCGGCTCATTGAATTGGTTATGGATGCCGAACATTACCGCTCCCGGTGCTTTTGCCCAGCTTGCAACAGCATACGCTGCCAAGTACAAGTATTCTATAGATGACTTAAAACGTGTGCTCGCACATATTTCGGTAAAAAGCCACGCTAACGGAGCATTGAATCCTAAGGCTCACCTGCGTACGCCTATTACCGAGGATCAAGCGATATCATCGCCAATGGTTGCACATCCGCTCGGGCTTTACGACTGCTGCGGTGTAAGTGATGGGGCTGCTGCAGCAATCGTTACAACACCAGAGATTGCAAAAAAGCTCGGTAAAAAAGATCTTGTGACAGTAAAAGCACTACAGTTGGCACTGAGCAACGGTGAAGAAGCGCAGTTCAACGAATGGGACAGTACCTATTTTGTAAGCACAACAAAAGCAAGCGCTGCCGCGTACAAAGAAGCCGGGATTAAGGATCCCAGAAAAGAGATCAGCATGATGGAACTTCATGATTGTTTTTCCATCACAGAGCTTATTACATATGAAGATCTCAGTATATCTCCCAGAGGCGGAGCGCCCAAAGACGTGCTTGATGGATTTTTTGATCTGAAAGGCGGGGGTATTCCCGCACAGGTTGACGGCGGTTTGAAATGCTTTGGACATCCGATAGGAGCGTCAGGGCTCCGTATGCTTTATGAAATGTATCTCCAACTTCATGGAAGAGCGGAACAGAGGCAGCTTAAGGATCCAAAACTTGGGCTTACGCATAATCTTGGAGGATTTCCATTCATGAATGTAGTCAGTATAGCTATTGTTGGTAAAGAAGGGGTATAATACCCGTGAGTAAAGATGTAGCTTTAATTCATGTTCCTTATAAAAGAACTATGTTCTTGCTTCCATAAATAGAGAAGCTTTCTAAGTGGGTAAAAAAAGCAGGGATTACATGGCGGGAAGTAAGGAATGGTTCCACACCTGATTCCTCCGAAGTTTGGTTTACTGAGTGAACAGCGCTGCTTATACTATAGTAAGAGGATTGCTCATGGGAATTTATAAATACACCCATCCAGAACTGGGTGAGGAGATCGAGGCAATATCAGGCCATTATTCGATAGAAAAGGAAGCTCAAATCACTTACAAAGGCCGGCAGGTCTGCTACTCCACGGGATATAGCGTGATTGACACATCATGTTGTGGGCCGGGCGGTTGTGGGTTTGCATTTGTGGTCGGTTACATTATGAACTGGAAGAACGGCAAGAACAACAACGGTACCTATACGTCGGATATCGAACCGATTAGCAACAACGAGGAAAAACAGGAACTTAGAAAATTACTAACCCAATTGTTGCATGTACTGCAGGTCAATTTCTGGTCCCCTCAGACCGCCGAATTTAAGCCGTAAATTTTTCTTAACCCAAAAAATGCATTTGCAAAATAAGGGAATTTTTGTAATGAGCGATAATCCTGCGGTTAAATTGACAGAGTGCTATTCGTTTTTTTGTTGACAATACGATTTTAATATGGTTTTTGTTCATTTATGAAAGTTCCCAGTATGCTTTTAATTTTGTTGTTTTTGAGTAGCTATGCCTATGCACAGAACGGCAGGCATTTGCTTGTTATCCTTCAGCCTCCATGCGACAGACTGCTTTCCGAATTAAAAGATGCCATAAGTCAACGAGTTCATAATCTTTCTTTTGATACGTACGAACCTTCTGGACAGTGCAGGGAAGCAATCGGCGTTACGGATGAGTTATCAAAGGGTAAAGAGGCATACGAATTTTTAAGGTTTGAAGAATCATTGGTTATCTTGAATAAAATCATTGCAAGACTCAAGATGCACCTTAATTCCAACGAGTCATTGGATATGCTGAAGGAGGCATATCTTTATAGTGCAATGGATTATCTTGCACTTGATAAAGCCACAGATGCGCGGGAAGCCGTTGACGCATATCTCTGTGTATCCGGCTCTCCAATACTCGATAAAAATCTTTGGCCCCCAAACCTCGTAGACCTTATAAAAACTGAGTTTAACAAAAAACGTGTTCCTGATAAGCAAGGCAGTTTTATCAGCGTAACGATTACAACCAATCCATCACAGGCAGAGATATTTATAGACGGGAATAATGCCGGCATATCTCCCCTACATATAGATCTATTGCAATGTACACATTATGTAAGTGTAAGTAAAAGGGCATATCTTACAGAAGGCATACCAATCACCATATCTAAAGACACAGGAGCAATAAATATTGAGCTCCTTCCGGATGCTTCGGTAATATCCGGCAATTTCTTGTCCATGGATCAAATAAAATACCTGATTGATCTACATAGTGCCGACGGTATTTTGATGTTATGGAGTAGTGTGACTCAGACGACCACACAAAAATATACGAAAATAAACGCAAAGATTATAGATGCCGATACTTTTATTCCTTCTTCTATTACCTTTGAATTCAAAAATAATAGTCAGGCAACCGATGAACTTATAAAGTTTATACAGCATGAACGAAATGTTGCAGTGCAGACCGATGTAATGCGAAAATCCATAGATAAAAATAATACCGATAAAAATAAACTATCATCAGCCCCATGGTATAAAAATAAATGGCTCTGGACAACTGGTGCAGCAATTATTGTTGGTGGAGTTATTTATGCGGCAACAAACCTCCGTACACATTCCTCTTCATCAACAACAGGAAGTATATCAATAAAATGGTAATTTCATGCTGAAACAGGAACAGGATGAAAAAACAACTATAATATCTCTTATACCAGAACAAGCTGCGGAAACAACCGCATTAGTATATGAACCACATAAGACCAGATTAAAAAATACCGGTTCGAAGGGTCATAAAACCAGCATAGTGCTGATAACCATCGCTATAGTCGTTGCGTTTTCGGTTGCAGCGTTTTTTGTATATATACTCTATGAACAAAAGAATCAAAGGCTTTTGACGGAAGAACTGAGGGATTCATTACATCAGGACGGCTTAAAAAGGGCACAAGATATAATGTTGGAAATAAAGAAGCATGGATACGAATCGGACAGTATTGCTATTCTCAAAAAAGAACTTATCCATAAGAAGGAACTCGTTGATACATGGGACAAGGTACAGCAGTATTATAGGCTGGGCATGTATAAAGAAGCACGTAACGCTCTTGTTCCATTTACTTCCAATACTACCTATCGCGATAGGGCACTTGCTCTGCTTGAAAACATGGAGACGAAAGCATTGGAGGATATGCTGGAGTCTGCGAGATCGTTGTATACAAATGGGAGTGTAGATAAAGCCTCGGCTTTGATACATCATGTACTTGAGATAGATCCGTCAAATCATGAGGCTAAAGTGCTTTTAGCAATGATGACACCTGCAGTACATGTACGAAGAATAAAGATGTGTGCCATCAAAAACAAAACCCCAATAGAAAACATAGGCGACACAGTTTATAAAAAAGGTGACTATAATACGGCCGTACGTTTATGGACAGATACACATAGAAAGGAAGAATCAAAAAAAATTGTAATAGCGGCGAATATAAAAAGGTATATAAATTTAGGGAAAAAAGCACTTGAATCGGGTGACTATCCATGGGCGATAAAATGTCTTGATAAGGCAAGGACCTTCATTGATTTGCTCGGGATACATGGTTCTACGGACGAAAACGCGATCCTGAAATATCTTTCCATATCTTATGGTTTATTGGGCAAACATGCAATTACAGACGGTTTATATAAACAGGCAAGCATCTACTTTCAGGAGTCTTTAAAATTCGATCCATTCAATGCAGAGGCAGTGCATGGGGTTTATGTTTTAAACAAAGAAGCTGAAAGGTTGTACAAAACAGGTTATATGATCTCCAATGCAAACATACCTGAGGCTTGCAGGCTTTACAATCAGGCATTGGATATGGCGTCAAAGGACGCAGATGTTTATAAAAAGATTAAAGAGCATATCACCATATGTAACCCATGATCCTTGCTTCAAACTTATCGTGGCTTATTCCCTGTACAGCAGACTGAAAGGGCTTATGTTCAAAAGGGAAATACAAAAAGATCAAGCCATGATGATAAATAATTGCAACTGCGTGCATACTTTTTTTATGAGGTTCAGCATTGATATCCTCTATTTAGATAAAGAATTTAAGGTCATTGCCGTTCGACAACTTAAGCCCTTCAGATTATCTATGCCTGTAAAAGGTGCTGTGAAGGTTGTGGAGCTACAAGCAGGCTTAATCGAGTATTTTGAAATCAAGGTTGGAGACACATTTGTTACAGAATAATCAGAGGCTGGGTAAATACAAGCTTATAAGGCTTATAGCACGAGGCGGCATGGCTGATATATATCTGGCTGTCATGACAGGTCCATATGGTTTTCAAAAAACAGTTGCCTTGAAGCTCATGAATAGACAGATCTCATGCGATCGATCATTCATGAGTATGTTTATCGATGAGGCAATGATTAATGCAAGGCTTGTTCACCCGAACATTGTCCAGATCCTTGATTTTGGAGAAATAGATAAAACTTTGTATATAGCCATGGAATACGTTGAGGGTATAGACCTTTCAGAATTTATCAGCGCTCTTATAAATAATAAAATAAGCCCTCGAATAAATGTAGCTGTTTATATCGTAACGGAGATTCTAAAGGCAATTTACTACACATCATTGATAAAAGATTTAGACGGAAATAATGCCGGTATTGTACACAGGGATATAACCCCACACAACATACTGCTTTCCTTTCACGGAGATGTGAAATTAACGGATTTTGGTATTGCAACGGCAAGAGGATCCATGACAACTACGGTACCTGGCACATTAAAAGGAAAACTTAGGTATATGTCGCCAGAACAGGCACGCGGCGATGCACTTGACTACAGAAGCGATCTTTATTCCATTGCCCTAATTCTTTATGAGCTTCTGACACACCGGCAGGCGTATGCCGGGGATACGGACATGAAACTGTTGAAACAGGTACAAGCGTCAAAGATCGATTGTTTCCCCTCCAAGTTAAATCCACTCATACCGCCAAAACTTGAAACAATTGTAGTGAAGGCATTATCTGCAATGCCATCGGATAGATTCCAAACATCGGAGTCTTTCCAACATTCTCTCTACGATATATATCCCGACATAATTTCTCCAAGGGCGACATTATTAACTCTTATGAAAAGTTTGTTCTGTGAACATATGAAATGTGGATTTGTTTCTAATACACCGCACGTAAATATAAAATCCGCAGATGAGAATATAAGGAAAGGTATACGTTTAAAAACTACAGCAACATATTTATTTACTGCAATACTGCTTCTTGCATGTTTTATGTTTATTGCATATCTAAAACAGTCAATACCATATCATAATGTCTGGAAGACGATACATTTTATGCAACAACCGTTGCCGAGAATGAAATCTGGAAATGTAGTTGAGAAAGGGAATAGCACCTTTGCGCAAAACATGGCAGACTCAAATGTAAAAAATATTAAACCCATAAATACTGTAGGCCTATCTTATTCAGAACAAACTGCACGCAGGATCAAAAATGTATCTCAAGCTACTTTGGCAATAAATGCAGTTCCATGGGCGCAGGTTCATATAGTCGACGCGGTCTCTAAAAAATTTGTCGGCACAACACCTATAACACAGTATAAAATTCAGCCGGGTAAATACACACTCTTATTTAAAAACGAGGCCTTAGTCCTTTGTATGCTTATATGCTATTACCCTGTGTTTTTTCCTCATCGTATTTTCGAAGAATACCTTTATTTGACGCAGGATTTTTACTAAAATTCCCTTATTTTGCAAATGCATTTTTTGGATTAAACAAGAGAACGCATTATTCTTAGATGTAAGATAGTTGTTGACAAAACTTTAAATATAACTATATTAGCTACATTCCCATCATTGATGGATACAAGAAAGGAGGGTAGATATTAATGGCAAGTGGAAAGGTAAAATGGTTCAGTGATGCCAAAGGTTATGGTTTCATTGAACAGGATAATGGACAGGATATATTCGTTCATTATTCAGCAGTTCAGGGAGACGGATTCAAGTCTCTTAAGGCAGGAGATCAAGTTAGTTTTGAAGTAGTATCAGGTCCAAAAGGACCACAGGCTTCAAAGGTTACGAAAGCTTAGTTAATAAGTTAGATTTCAGGGCCTTTTATTAGGTTATTCCTCAGTCCTGAGAGCAGGACTGAGGAAATTTTATTTTTAGAGTCTGATAGTTCATGCCATCTTCAGTTTTCAGCCCCATTGTTACATATTCCATTTCCCGGATTAACGCCTTGACTACTTTTCCTCTATAGATTAATGTTAACAGATAACATTATTCAACCACTTTATGCTTTTAAAATTTATCATAAAAAGAGTTTTGATGATGATACCCGTAATGATAGGTATTACATTTATTTCTTTTGTTATCATATCGCTCGCACCCGGTAATATACTGACATCGCTGAAAATGAATCCCTATATATCCCAAAAAACAATCACCATGATGGAACAGGCATACGGGCTGAACAAACCATTGCTTGAGCGGTACGGTTTATGGTTATGGCAGGTGGTACACTTAAATCTTGGCAACAGTATTTATTACCATGCACCCGTTCTCAGCCTTATCCTTTCAAGGGCAATGAATACGCTTATACTTTCTGTTTCTGCAATACTCGTTTCATGGATCATTGCACTGCCCTTCGGCATTATCTCCGGTATGAAAGAACAAAGTATGTTTGACAAGGTAGCAGGTGTAATAAATTATGTAGGTATATCCGTGCCTTCATTTTTTCTTGCATTCATAATGCTTCTTATTGCTGCAAAAACAGGCATATTGCCCACAGGAGGGACAACGAGCCCGCTCTACGGATTGTTAAGTCCAATGGATAAAATTTATGATAGGATTATACATCTTATCATGCCTGTGATCGCACTTGCTGTTCCGCAAATTGCTTCATACACGCGGCTGATACGTACGAACATTATAGAAGTTAAAAGCAGCGAATTTGTTACTGCGGCGAAAGCAAGGGGTGTGAACAATTCAAAAGTGATCTACATACACATATTAAAAAATGCAATTAACCCTTTCATTACGCTTGCGGGTTACGATTTTGCAGGACTGCTTGGGGGAGCAGCACTGGTAGAAACGATTCTTAACCTTCAGGGGCTTGGAACGCTTCTGTTGAAAGCTGTGATGTCCATGGATGTGTTTCTTATTATGGGTGATATACTCATAGGCGCAGGTATGCTCCTTATAGGAAATCTGATCGCAGACATTGCGCTTATTTATGTTGATCCACGGATCAAATCGCAAACATAAGTCGATCCATGAAAAAGAACCAAAAAACGATTGCCATAGCAGCGGTTGCAATACTCTTTCTTCTTTATATGAGTGCAATATTCGCACCCATTGTAGCCCCATATTCGTATCTATCGCAAAATAGGGCATTTCCTGACGAGCCTCCAACTGCTATTCATATAACGATCCATAAACACGGGAAAACGGTGTTTGTAAGACCATACATTTATAAATATGTATTAGCAGACATACATAGTGAAACATATAAAGAACTCAAGAATGAACGATATCCTATAGAATTCTTTACGCATGGTAAACTCTTTTATGTTCAAGGCGCTCCAATCCATTTGCTTGGGACCGACGCTCTCGGAAGGGATTATTTTTCGAGGCTTGTTTACGGCGGCAGGATCAGCCTTTTTATAGGACTGATAGGCGTGGGAATAAGTTTTGGTATAGGTATTATTGTAGGAACTCTTTCCGGATATATAGGCGGCGTTTTAGATACGATTATAATGAGGCTTACAGAGATCATAATGTCTCTGCCAACGTTCTACTTGCTTTTGACTCTTGCAGTAATAATACCCGCTGGTGTTAGTTCTGCAACGACATTTATGCTCATAATCGTGATATTGAGCTTCATAGGCTGGGCAGGTTTTGCGAGGGTTATACGGGGTATGGTACTGAGCCTTAAGGAGAGGGATTTTGTGAACGCATCCAGAGCCTATGGGGATTCTCCAGGGGGCATCATAAGAAAACAACTTGTTCCAAATCTTTTGTCGTATACCATTGTTTCGATAACGCTGTCTATTCCGGGATATATTATCAGTGAATCCGCATTGAGTATGCTCGGGCTTGGCATACGTGAGCCTGATGTAAGCTGGGGCAACATGCTCAGTGAAGCGACAAACGTGGAGGCCCTGACCTCAAGGCCATGGATGCTTTCATCCGGTATATGTATCATTATCACGATTCTCTGTTTGAATATTATAGGAGATTATCTAAGGGCGAACATCGATCCCCATATACGTTCATGAGCAATTGTTTATAAAAACTTTTTTCTGCATAATATAGTTGCAAATCAAAAGAAATTATTATAAAAAGTTAATACTTTACTGTTGTATACTTTTTGCACAGTATTGAATTGATAATATTTTAAATTGTTATGTTGACGAAATCAAAGGATGAAAAATATATAGGACTGGTGAATCAGGTAGGATTGCAGTTGTTTGAGATTACGGATCCAGAGCAGATTTTTGATGTATTTCTCAAAATAGTTGTAAACATTACCGGCATGGAAATGGCGGCAATCCATGCATACAACAAAAAAACAGGAAAGCTTGAAATTATCAAAAGCATCGGCGTACCGCAGGATATTTATGATTCTGTCCTGAATATACTTCCCAATGAAGGGGTTTCCGGTAAGGCTTTTTCTGAATCAACTATTATATTTTACAGCAGAAATTCAAAGGATAATCCTGCTATTTCTGTTATACCGGATAAAATAGGAACCATGATCGCAATCCCCGTCAAATTTATGGATCTTACAATAGGTGTCCTTGCCATTGCGAGTCAAAAAATAATATCGATAAAAAATATCGATAATAGTTTCATGGAAAATATTACCAGATACATTGGTGGTATGGTTGAGCATGTAAGGCAGAGCAATGATCTGGTAAACAAAGGCAAGGATGGATTTTACAATAGAAAGGTCATTGAGAACATTATTCAGAATTTACCAAGCGGTGTCATATATATGGATACAAACGGTAAGATATTGCTCTTTAATCCCGTTATGGAACAGATTACAGGCATAAAATCCCGCGATATTATAAACAAGCAAGTTGATGTTTTTATAAAACAGATAAAGTTATCGGGGTTTGATTATGCGGATGTTGTAAAAAATGAGGTGGTAAAGAAAAGGATGAACAGCTTCGGTATTCTTCCCGACGGCAGAGATATATATTTCGGCTTTACGATAGCTCCAGTAAAAAATGCAAATAATAGGGTTGAAGGCGTTATCGCAATTTTTGCAGATCTCACTCAGGTAAAAAAAATGGAGGAAGAGCAGCGTCGCATGTCTCATCTTGCCATGATCGGCGAGATGTCTGCAAGGCTTGCTCACGAAATTAAAAATCCATTGGCGAGTATTATTATCGGAATACAATTGTTCAAAAAAAGGCATCCCGACGATGCCGACTCAAGGTATCTCGATATGATTATCTCTGAGATTCAAAGGATAGATGATCTTGTAAGAGATCTACTTACGTATTCAAAGTCATCCATACCACACATGGCGAAGGTCAATATTGTAGAGGTTATAAAAAATGTTCTCAATATACTTGCACCGCAATTCGAACATTACAATATTCAAATCAATCAAAACATCGATGCGGCTGTAGAAACAGAGGTCATCGTGGATGAACCAGCCATTCATCAGGCCATAATGAACATAATGAGTAATGCGATAGATGCCATGCCTAAGGGTGGTACCATTACAATAAAAGTTAGTACCCAAAAGGCTAGCAAAAAAATAATAATAGACAATGATATAAAATATGAATATCCGGAACAGGAATTTTTAAAAGTAGATATACGCGATACAGGGATGGGAATCGAAGAGGTATATCTTGACAAGATTTACACGCCGTTTTTTTCGACAAAGGCACAGGGTACTGGACTCGGGTTAAGCATAGTAAAAAATATCATGGAAGAAAATATGGCTAAAATAGCCGTGGAAAGCAGCAAGGACAAAGGTACGACTTTTAGTCTTTTGTTTTTGAAGGGTGAAAGAAAGAAATGTTTTGAAATAATCAATTGTTCTAAAGAAGAAAGGGAAAAATGTGAGGCATATTTAAGAGGTGATACCTACAGGTGTTTCAAGTACAGGGATCTGTTAATTGGCTGTTGCGGGATTAAATGCATAAATTGTAAGATGTACACAAGAGGTGTTATAATTGTATGAACATACTTATAATTGACGATGAAAAGATACTGGTAAGCTTTATAGTAGATGCCTTAAAATTACAGAAACATAATGTATTTCAGGCATATACCGCGGAAGAAGGGCTCGGTATTCTTCGAAAAGAAAATATAGACATTATCCTGCTCGATATAATGTTACCCGATAAGAACGGACTTGTGTTTTTGAAGGATATAAAGTCAATGGATGAGTCTTATGAGGTTATCATGATTACTGCACATAGCTCAATAAAGGATTCTATAACAGCGGTTAAGATGGGTGCTGAAGACTATCTCGTTAAACCATTCGAGCTTGAAGAACTTGAGGTAATTATCAATAGAGTCATTGAAAAAATAAAACTCAAAAGGGAACTCAATATACTTCGTAATAAAGATGCGGAGATTAAGCTTAATTATTACATAGGTACATCAAAAAATATAAAAGATGCGTATGCCCTTGCGATGCGTGTTGCACAGGCGGAACAAACTATAGTTTTGATCGAGGGCGAGAGTGGGACAGGAAAGGAACTTCTTGCGAATTTCATACACAGGGCATCGAGAAGGGCAATGGGTCCATTGATAAGCATCAACTGCGCTGCGATACCTGAGCAGTTGCTTGAGGAAGAATTCTTTGGTTACGAGCCGGGTGCATTTACAGATGCAAAAAAAAGAAAGAAGGGACTGCTTGAGCTTGCCGATGGTGGGTTTGTTTTCCTTGATGAGATAGGAGAGCTTTCCCCCTTGCTCCAGGCTAAATTATTAAGGGTCATAGAATCCAAAAGTTTCATCAGGCTTGGTGGTGAAAAAGAGATAAAATGCGATATAAGATTTATTGTTGCAACCAACAAGGATTTAAAAGAGCTCGTCAATAAAGGTATATTCAGGGATGACCTGTATTACCGTGTTTCTGTTATGCCTATTAAACTGCCGCCTCTGCGCGATAGAAAAGAAGATATACCGGTTCTTATAAACGAATTTATTAAGTCTTTGAGTAAAACAATGCAAAAAAACATCAAAGGTATAGATAAGGATGCGCTTGATATTTTAATCAAGTATAATTGGCCTGGCAATATCAGGGAACTTAAGAACGTAATAGAGCGCGCAATTATGCTTACGGACACTGAAAAAATAGGGAAGGATCAGATCCTTTTACCTCAAGGTTTGGATAGCAACTATAAACAAATGTACATGGAAAATGCTACAAAGGCCGTTCTTGAAACAAAAGAGCCCCTTTACACAGTCATAAACCAGATAGAAAATGCAGTAATAGTAAACGCTCTCGAAAGGACACAGTGGAACGTGACAAAGGCAGCAGAGGAGCTTGGCATATCGAGGAATGTAATTAATTACAAATTCCGCAAGAAAGAAATTCCGAGTACACCCGACAAAAAGGTATAACCTTCGAGTTGTCAACCAAAAATATGCAATAGAAAAGTTTGCTCATTCGTTAACCCAAAAAATGCAATAAGGGAATTTTTTCATTCGCTCAATCCTACGATCCATCTAATATCGTTAAGTTTTCTTATAGAAACGAGGCCTTAGTCCTTTGTATGCTTATATGCTATTACCCTGTGCTTTTTCCTCATCGTATTTTCGAAGAATACCTTTATTTGACGCAGGATTATCGCTCATTACAAAAATTCCCTTATTTTTAAATGTATATTTAGGGTTAAAGAATTCATGCCGCTATGAAAGATATTGAAAAAAAATTGTAAATTGTATAAAGATAATAAAAACGTGGCAGAAACATAACGAATATGGATAAGAGCACATGAAAAACGATGATAAAAATAGGATTGCCGATAAGATTAAAGATCTTTCAAAAAAGTACAACACAGAAGGGTATGAAGCATATTTTTCCGAATCAAAAAATCTATCTATTTCTATTGATGATAACAAAAAGATAGAAAGGATTCATGCAGACGAGGAAATCGGTATGGCGATAAGAACGCTGAAAGAGCAGAGGATGGGATTTTCTTTCACCTACAACATGTCAGATCTTGCTATAGAAGAAACCTTTAAAAGGGCGGTGGATAGCGGTTCAATCCTCGATAAACAGCAGTTTTCTTTTATAGGAGATAAGCCTGATAGGCTTTCATCGGAAGAATTCTATGACAAAAATATAGAGACAGTACAAGAAACCCAAAAGATCGAAATATTGGAAAAAATGGCAGATGCTGCACGGATAGACAAAAGAATTGTAAAGGTCGAAAGGCCTTCTTATGAAGAGAGGGTTAATTCCGTGTTTCTAATCAATTCCGAGGGTATATCAAAAAAATCCAGAACATCAAGGTTCAGTATCAGCCTTTCAGTACTCGCACATGAAGGTAAGGAATCTCAGATGAGCTGGGATTTTCAGGGTGCGAATACGTTTTCTCATCTAACACCCGAGCGTGTTGCAAAAGGTTGTTCCCAACAGGCGCTTTGGACTCTTGGTGGTATTCAGCTTATAACAGGGTTTTATGATACCCTATTGACACAGCTCGTTACATCACAGTTTTTAAACGTACTTGCTGGATCTTTTAAAGCAGATGCCGTTTACAAAAGGACCTCAATGCTTGCAGATAAATTGCACCAGCGTATTTTTCCGGAGCACATAAGTATATTCGATGATCCTGAATTAAGCGATGGACTCGGCTCTGTACCGTTTGACGGAGAAGGCACGCCTGCCATTAAAAAAACAGTCGTGGATAAAGGCGTTGTAAATTCATTTCTCTATGACAGACAGTATGCAGTGATTATGAAAGCAGAAACAACGGGTAATGCTGTAAGGCATTCTATTACACAGCAGCCTGCAATAGGTATTACAAATTTTGTATTGAATTCCGAACGCTCATCTTCAAAAGATCTAAGATCTTCGCTATCCGACGGCCCTGTTATAACAGAGCTTATGGGACTGCATACAGTTAACCCTGTAACAGGCGAGTTTTCTCTTGGTGCAAGAGGTTATATGATAAGATCAGGTGAATTTTCATCTCCCTGTAAAGCTATAACCGTATCTGGTAATCTCTTTAAGCTTTTTGATAATATACACCTCGTCGGTAAAGATCACATCCTATATGGAAATATCCTTGCTCCATCGCTTATAATAAAGGCCCTAAAAATATCCGGAGCAGCAGGATGAAGCTCGTTTCTTTTGGGAAAACAAGTGTAGGGATGAAACGGGCTCACAATGAGGATGCATTTTATCGCAACGATAATATAGGGTTGTATATAGTCGCAGATGGTATGGGGGGGCATAGGGCAGGTGAGATAGCAAGTAACATGGCCGTGGACAGCATAAAAAGCTATATGCTGAATCAGAAAAAAATATCAGAAAATTCTCTTGTAGATGCAATATTTGTTGCAAATGATCTTATCTTTAAGTCTGCCGCTGCAAATGCACAATACAGTGGTATGGGTACCACCATTGTTTCTCTATTAGTTAATGGCAATGGTGCCATGCTTTGTCATGTTGGGGATTCCAGGGCATACATGCTTAACTCGGGTAAATTGATTAGGCTAACGGAAGACCATACCTATGTAAATGAACAATTCAAAACAGGGTTAATCACTGAAAAGCAAATGGAAACGCATTCAATGCGCAACGTTTTGACAAGATCCCTGGGCTTTTCAGAGCGAGTCAAGGTTGAATCTCAAAAAATCGACATCCATGCCCGAGGCAGGTACTTATTGTGCTCGGACGGACTTAGCCATATGGTTTCTGATGATGTTATATCAGAGATTGTGGGTATACCCGACGCTGTTCATGCTGTGTCGACGCTTATAGATGTAGCAAATACAAACGGCGGAGATGACAATATAACCGTAATAATTATAGATATGATAGAATAAAATAAAATGAAAAAAATTGATCCGCAAAAGAATAAAACGAAAATTGTCTGCACAATAGGACCGTCATCGAGTTCAGCCGGCATTTTGAAAAGGCTGATAAAAGCAGGAATGAATGTCGCAAGGCTCAATTTATCTCACGGTTCGATCGAAGAACAAATTTCAACACTCAATGCTATTAGAGCAGAAGCTGCACGACAGAATAAAACAATCAGTATTATGGTTGATCTTCCGGGGCCCAAGATGCGCATAGGCATCATTAAGAATGCCCCGATTGTTTTAAAAAAAAATGATATAATAACCCTGGTTACAGGGGCAGCAACCGTTGATAAAACTGTTATACCTGTTGATTACAAGGCATTGTCATCACTTGTTTCTAAGAACAGTATTATTTATTTAAATGATGGGTTCATACAATTGAAGGTGCTGAACGTACAGCCTCATAAGGTAGTTTGCCGTGTAATGATAGGTGGTACATTGTTGTCACATAAGGGATTAAATATTCCCAATATAAAATCAGATGCCATAGCTGTAACACAGCGTGATTTGCTCATTGTCGATAAATTCTTGAAACACGGAGTTGATATTTTTAGCGTTTCTTTTGTTGAGAACGAAAAGGACATCTATAAGATTAAACAGTTCGTACGAAAAAGAGGCAAGGACCCAATCATAATAGCGAAGATCGAGCGTGGTGAAGCGGTAAAACATATAGACCGAATACTCGATACTTCCGATGGCATAATGGTAGCGCGTGGGGATCTTGGTGTTGAAATACCTGTGGAGCAGGTACCGGTTGTTCAAAAGATGCTGATACAAAAGGCTAATAAAAAAAATAAGATTGTAATAACGGCGACACAGATGCTGCTTTCCATGACGGAACATATAAGACCCACGAGGGCAGAGGTTACGGATGTTGCAAATGCTATCCTCGACGGTACTGACGCGGTTATGCTTTCCGAAGAAACCGCAATGGGCGGTTTTCCTGTTGAATCAGTCGAGATGATGTCTAAGATAGCTATTGTTACAGAGGCAAAAAGACATGATTTCTTATGCTCCATCGGCAATCAATTTTACGACAATTACAGAGATGATAAGGATAAAGATATCGATGATGTGGTAGCATATAATGTTAAACATACAATAGATAACATGGATATAAAATTTGCCATAACGAATTCCAGTACAGGGAGATCGTCGTACAGCATATCGAGATTAAAACCAGATTGCTGGATACTATCCGTTGCTTTTGATAAAAAAATGCTTCACCTGTTAAACCTATCATATGGCATATATCCAATCTTCAGGGCAAAAGACGATATAGAAGTACACAGAGATATCATAAATAATCTATTCATGAACAGACAGATAAAACACGGTAATAAACTCCTTATCATCGAAGAATATGTTAACAAAAAGGGAGCTTATTACAACTCTATGAATATTATTACCGTATAACCGGGTATGGTGGTATACAAAAAAGCTCGGTTAAGAATCTCATTATATATAATTAGATAGCGTAGCCCAAAAAATGCAATAAGGGAATTTTTTCATTCGCTCAATCCTACGATCCATCTGATATCGTTAAGTTTTCTTATAGAAACGAGGCCTTAGTCCTTTGT
>JABEBX010022174.1_pt1 | contig 28059 bp, 24 predicted proteins | sample 7245971 | NCBI WGS metagenome assembly JABEBX01 (sample SAMN14506365, study PRJNA622280) | hot springs metagenome | biome: hot spring [ENVO:00000051]|acidic hot spring [ENVO:00002120]; feature: spring [ENVO:00000027]|sediment [ENVO:00002007]; material: sediment environment [ENVO:01001048]... | reverse complement strand
AAACTGCACTGATGCATAATAAATGATGGTCCCATGTTGTTAGCCCTTGAGACAGCTTTTCTCGCTTTCATAACGATGTTCATACCAGGCGTGCTGCTTGCGTATGCGCTGCTCAGAAAGACGGGCCTGCACACATTCGAGATACTGATCATAGGTTTCATATTCGGTCTGATAGCTCCTGCAACGCTCACATGGATAGATGCGTACTTAATGCCATACATCCATTTCTTCGCGTTCTCTCTTCCGCTCTTCGAGGCCAATGCGCTGATAATAACAATAGTCGCGGCGCTGATATGCTGGAAGGAGGGCGTATTCAGCGATTTCTCAAAGTACCTGAATGCGAAGGCCAAGCGCGCAGTAGAAGAGAGGCAGATAAAGTCTGCAGAGCATTCAGAGAGCATGGAGCTCTCTGAGCTCAGGTCGAACCTGAGGGGCTTTGAGGAGGCGCAATCAATAATAAAGCGCCACGAGGACGAAGAGAACTCTTTGAAGCAGAAGCAGGCATTGGAGTTCTCGAACGCATCCGGCTTGGCAGAAGGCGAAAAATCAAAGATAGAAGAACTGCACAGCAAGGCGCTCAAAGACCTGATCGAAAAGCATGTCGAGGAAGAGAAAGAGATATTATCAAGGCTGCATAGGGCCCAGGAAGAGATAGAGCTCAAGAGCGCGGCAGCAGACAAGTCGCCGAAGCATTCTGTGCCATCGTGGGTATGGTGGGTACTGCTCATTTTCATGCTGGTGACTTTCGCGACGCGCATGCTCAGCGTTCCAACAACCCCAACGTTTTTTGAATTCGACCCGTATTTCGATATGCTTGCCACAGAACATCTGTTGACATTCGGTTACCAGCCGCTCATGTCGCATTCAGCGTGGCCGGTCTTAGCATCGGGCTCTGTCATGAGGATACAGCCTTTGATACCTTATCTAGAAGCATATTGGTACTCCCTGGCGAACTATCTGGGGCCGCACTTCGCCGCGTTCAATACGACTCTTATGAGTTATGTTGGGGGAGTATATCCGCCGATAACTGCGGCGCTGCTCGTATTCGTAATATTCATGCTCCTGTACAATGAGTATGATGCATACATCGGTCTGATCGGCGCAGCATTCGTGATGGCGATGCCCATACTATTCACAACTTTCGTTTCGGGCGAACAGCTGCTAGAGCCATGGGGCATATTCTCGCTGTTCTTCTTCTTCGCGGCGTACATGCTCGCGGTCAAGAACATGAAGAGCAACAGGCTGGCCATATTTGCAGGCATCGCTTTTGCTTCGACGTTCTTGGGCGCCCACTACTATACTGTCGATGCAGGCGTATTGACGCTGTATATACTTGTACAGGGAATAATAAGCTACCTGAGGGGAGACCTGAGCCGTGACTTCTACAAGATGAATGCTATAGTGATAATCGTAATTGCAATATTCCTTGCATTCTATTCGCCATACCACGCAACATTGAGCGGAAGAATCCCTTCAGTTCTAGGAATACCAATAACGGTAAGCGGCCCTCTCTTTGCACTAATACTCATAGCTGTGATAGAATATTTGCCAAAGGCCCTAAAGCAGTACCATCTCCTATTCAAAAGGATAGACCTAAAGGAAAAGGCGCTTTGGCTCACTCTGATCGTTGTAATAGTCATAGCACTTATAGCATTTACGCCGTTGGGCAACCCGGTCAAGGGCTATATTAGCCTAAGCACAAAGTTCACGACGCCATCAACGCCACTATTCATGACGGTCCAGGAGTTCGAGCCAACGGGCCTGACATACAATTTCGGTGCGGCAGGACTGGGCATAATAGCTTCCAGCGCGTTCGGTGTGCCGCTGTTCGTGTGGCTTCTATCTGCCCTGGCGATTGTACTGATTGCAATCAGCATATATTACAGGAAGAGCAATACTGGCATATTCTATCTTATGATAGCATTGCCACTCATGGTTGCGGCGTTTTCAGAGGTTAAGTACATACCGCACTTCGGTGTTGCATATATAATGCTGTTGGGCATAGTGATAGGAGAGATAGCGATTCTTGCGGGCAACAACTTCAAGCTCAATCATGAGAAGGAGGAGAGCGTAAGCTCGCTCATAAAGAAGGCGTATACGGAGCACAGAGATCTAATGAGCTTCATATTCAGCATAGCGCTTTTCCTGTTCTCGCCGATAATAGCGCTTATCTATCTGCTGTTCCTGCTTTTCACTCACAGAGCCGAGAACAGGAATTATGTGTGGGCTCTCTTTGCGTTCTTCATAATCATAGAGGTAGCCGGAGCTGCGCTCGGCCATCCAATATTCGGAGAGAGCTATTCGCTTATAGAGGCAGTAGGATCAACAAGCCTGTATTTCAGCTCTCCCTCAACAGCCTGTTCCTCGCTATCTTCAGGCAATAACCAGATAGGCCTGGACCTGTACTGCAACGTTGTGCCTAGCTATTGGCTCTCAGCCCTCTCATGGATGAAAAGTAATATAGGGCCCGATGGCCCAAGAGTCATGTCTTGGTGGGATTACGGTGACTGGATAAACTGGTTCGGCCAGACTCCGACAGTAACAAGGGGCGATAACGCTGTGCCAACCTTGGATTTTGCCGTAGCGGCCAATTACGTCCTCGGGCCGAAGGATAATTACACACCTGCAGTAATGTCGCACTTCATGGACACGAACCAGACCAAATACATAGTGTTCGACCAAGGCCTTATAGCGAAATGGGGCGCACTCGATTTCCTTGCATGTGTAGACATAAATGAGACCTCAAGGGCATTCGCCATAGCTGAGGGCAAGGCCCAGGATCCCCCGGTGCCATACGCACTCGGGCTCTCGCCGTGCGAGCTCGCGCACGATCCGCAATACGCATTAGTGCCTCTGCCTACGCTCATACCAACAATCGAGAAGCCTACGATAGGCGAATACTGCTCGATATCAAATTCGACAACGCAGTATGCGTATTCATACCTGGTGGACAACAACTCCCTCACCAATAAGACCGTCTGCGTTGACCTGAATCCGACGAGCAGCGGCGCATTCAAGGTATATTACCAGAACGGCACGCAGATGAACGCATACATCCAGGCAGTGACGCAGTCGCCCCTTGGCGAGACAGAGCTCCAATCCGGCGGCCCTCTATACCTGGAGTACCTGATGGTATACACGCCCAACGGCCCTAATGACGCGATAACCGATGCGCCTTCAAACTTCTACCTGTCAAACTTCTACAAAGGATTCTTCTTCGGATCGCTTCCAGGATTCACTCAAGTATACCCCGCAAACGCTACGGGCATAAACTTCGTCAATGCGACATACCCGATACGCATACTGGCACTGGACAACTTCACCGGGCAGCTGCCTCCGAAGGCCTCAAAGCCAAGCTATGTGGTCAACAACTATACCTTCCCATGAAGCCTAAAAAGAAAGAATTAAATTACTGTCAGGCAGTAATCTTATTGCCTAATTGGATATGTGGGCTTGTAGCTCAGCCTGGTCAGAGCGGCGGTCTTATAAGCCGTAGGTCGAGAGTTCAAATCTCTCCAGGCCCACCACGAAAGCAATTGGGCCAGTGATTTGGCAACGCTGTAACGACTAAGCTTGGCATGTGGTTACATTATGAAACTGAAGTTCATATTGGACAGATATTGCGGCGTGAATCCCAAAGGGGTTAGTTCACTCATAGAGAGGTATGCGCCAAGCATTAGCGTATCTGAAAAGAATTATGATGCGGTTATAATAGTGGGTGGAGATGGGAGCTTCCTAAACAATGCACTTGATTATAAGAAACCTGTCCTACTCATAGAAGGCGTGCACAAAGGTCACCTTAAGAGCATAGGTTCTCTCACCGGGCACGAATTCTCAGACCTTCCGAAAATCCTGAAAAAACTTGCAGCGGGAGATTTTAAGACTTTGGAAGAGCCAATACTGGAGCTCAGATATACAGGCAAAACCTACCTATCAATCGGAGATTTCTATGTGGAGAGAATAGATACAAAAGAGGCATTGAGGTATAAGGCGATAATAACATATGGGATGAACAAGGCAGTGAGTTATGCGATATCCAACGGGTTCATAGTCACTACGCCCATAGGATCAACAGGCTATTTTTCCTATATAGACAAAATAGAGCACAGGCAGCCAAAGCGCATAAATGGGATAGGCTTTGCCCATATACTCCCATCTACAGTAAAAGACTTTATCAACGGAAGGAAGGTACCATATAAAATAAGAAGGGCTTTTCCGCCTCATTCAAGGATAGAGGTGCTTATGGAACGCAATGCCGCCTATCTGTTTGGGGTACCCGGCAGGAATTCAGGCATAAAAGTGAATGGCGGGCGCATTTCAATAAAAGCATCGCAAAACACAATTAGGAGGCTTGTGCTATAAACACAGATACGCGCCTTATACGCGCACGAATAAATAAATTGCCTTCAATGTGTGCATTTGGGCGAAAATATGAAACTATTTATAGATGGAGCTTGGGGCGATTCGAGCAGCGGCAGCACCATAGAAAAGCTAAGCCCTGTAACGGGCGAAAAGATGTACGATTTCCCTGCAGCTACAAAGGATGATGTCGGAAAAGCGATAGACGCAGCATACGACTCGTGGGAAAAATGGTACGCTTTGGGATCGGTAAAAAGGTCGCAGATACTGTACAAGGTAAAAGAGCTAATAATGAAGAACAGGAGGCAGCTTGAAGACATCCTTGTCAAGGAGAATGGGAAGATAAGGTCAGAATCGATAGGTGAAGTCGACGGAGTGCTAGACCAGCTGCAATACTACGCCGAATATGCCAGAAAGGTAAATGGCGATATAGTCGAAGGCGAAACATCTAGCAGGAAGATACTCCAGTACAGGGTGCCATATGGCGTCGTTGTTGCTATTACTCCATGGAATTTCCCTGCAGCTATGGTTATGAGGAAGATGGCTCCGGCATTAATCACAGGCAATTCGGTCGTGGTCAAACCAAGCAGCGATACACCAGGCAGCGCCGAATTTATTGTCAAGATGTTCGCCGCGGCGGGCATGCCAAAGGGAGTAGTGAACCTTGTTACAGGAAAAGGCTCTGAGATCGGCGATTATATAATATCTCACAAGCACGTATCATTGGTATCCATGACAGGTTCAACATCAACAGGGCAGCGCATAATGGAAAAGGCATCTGCAAATATGGCCAAACTGATACTTGAACTGGGTGGCAAGGCTCCATTTATAGTATGGGAAGACGCTGATCTCCAGCTTGCATTGAAGGTGTTCATGTGGGCGAAGTATTGGAATTCGGGGCAATCGTGTATAGCGGCAGAAAGGCTATATGTCCATGAGAAGGTATTCGATAAGTTCATGAGGATGGCAGCCAATGTGTCAAGAAGGCTCACTGTAGGAAGCCCGGAGAGAGCCAAAATGGGCCCGTTGATAAACAAAGCGGCGCTCGATACTGTCTCTAAGTACGTAAGTGAGGCCGAGTTGGAAGGTGGAAAGGTGATTGTGGGCGGCAGAAGGCCCAAGCTTCCGGGTGCCCTGAAAAACGGATATTTCTATAGCCCAACCATAGTTACGGGTGTAAAGCAGAAGTCGAATCTGTTCCAAGAAGAAATATTCGGGCCAGTCATAGGTGCAGCTAAGGTCTCTTCAATAGAAGAGATGTTCGAGAAGGCGAACGATTCAAAATATGGCCTCGCTTCGTACCTGTTCACCAAGGACCTTAGCCTTGCAAACAAGGCGGCCGAGAATATCCGTTTCGGCGAGCTCTACGTGAACATGCCAGGCCCTGAGGCTTCACAGGGTTATCATACGGGATTCAGAATGACAGGGCAGGCGGGTGAAGGCAGCAGGTACGGCGTAGCTGAATACTTGAAGCTGAAAAATGTATATATAGAATACTGAGTGGTGCAATGGCAAATGATATAAACGGCATATCAAGGAAGTTTTACGGCGGTGTGTATAAGGCGCCCAACAGGGGCTACCTGAAGGCAATAGGCAAGTCTGACGATGATCTGAAAAAGCCCATGGTTGGGATTGGCGCTGCCTGGAGCGAGACTGGGCCATGCAACATACATACATTGATGCTGGGCAGGCAAGCCGCTAAAGGCGTTTCAGCCAACGGGATAACGTCATTCCTTTTCGCAACCCCTGTGGTGATAGATGGTATAGCTATGGGCTCTGAAGGCATGAAATACTCATTAGTGAGCAGGGAAGTAATTGCAGATACGGTAGAGATGATGATAAAATCAAATGGCTATGACGGGTTCGTTGGCATCTCCGGGTGCGACAAAACCAGCCCAGCGATGATGATGGCCATGGCGAGGATGAACCTTCCCTCGATACTGCTCTACGGCGGCACTACCCTGAACGGCAATTTGCACGGCGAAAAGATAACAATGCAGGAAATATTTGAGGGCGTCGGCTCATATTCTTCAGGAAAGATGTCCATGGAGGAGCTCAAGGAGATAGAAGACAATGCGATACCGTCAGCAGGTACATGTGCAGGCCTGTACACTGCAAACACGATGGGCATGATGACTGAAGTGCTTGGACTTGCCCTGCCGGGCAGTGCATCAATACCCGCTGTGGACGGGGGCAAATCGGATTATGCATACAGGACCGGAGAGGCGATGCTTGGCATAATGGAGAACGGCATAAAACCCAGAGAAATACTCACATATGAAGCATTCGAAAACGCGATCACCGTGCTCATGGCTAGCGGTGGATCCACAAACGCGGTGCTGCACCTATTGGCAATAGCACATGAGGCAGCGGTCAAGCTCACGATAGATGATTTCGATCGCATAGGGCGCAAGACTGCTGAAATAGTTAATATGAAGCCGGGCGGTTCATTCACTATGGAGGACCTAAACAATTACGGCGGCGTACCTCTGATAATGAAGAAATTGATACACTCGGGCCTGATAAACTCCGACATTATAACTGTAACAGGAAAGACAATAAAAGAGAACTTCGAGAACATAAAGATTAGTGAGGATAATCCAGGCATAGTCAGCGACGTGAAAAAGCCATTCCATAGGTCCGGAGGCATACACATACTCAGGGGCAACCTCGCTCCGGACGGCGCCGTTATAAAAGCGTCTGCTTCTGGCATATTGAGCCATTCCGGGCCTGCCAGGGTATTTGATTCAGAGCAGGAGGCATTTTCGGCCGTTACAAAGGGCAAGGTAAAGAAAGGTGATACCGTAGTGATAAGGTACGAGGGACCGAGAGGAGGCCCTGGCATGCGTGAGATGCTATCTGTAACTGCAGCGATAATAGGCAGAGGCCTGGGCGACAGCGTGGCTATGGTGACTGATGGAAGGTTCTCAGGGGCCACGCGCGGTCTGATGGTAGGGCATGTCACTCCAGAAGCATATGTTGGGGGTCCAATCGCGCTGCTTAAGGATGGCGACCTCATCAATATAGACGTGGAGCGGAACACTATAAATGTGAAGATAAATGAGGCCGAAATGGAAAAGAGGAGAAAGGCATTCAAGCCCCGCGCTCCCTTATACACCTCTGGATTGCTCTCGCATTACGAAAAGCTAGTCACTGACGCATCACACGGGGCCGTTCTTATCTAATCCGATTGGTTGGCTCATTTTGAGGGTTTCCATGTGCCCTTAACCACCCATGCCGGCGCATCTGGATTGAACGGTTCCATCCCGTCAACTTTATACTCCTCCAATACGCGTTCGTCGATTTCCATGCCGAAGCCAGGTTTCCCATTTATGCGGTATACTCCATCCTCAAGCTTATAGCCGCTCTTTACTACCTTCTTCTTCCAATCTGGCCAGAAACTCTCGAAGCTCTCCTGCATGTAGAAGTTCGGTATAGTGACATCTATGTTGAGCGTTGCAGCAGTTTGTATTGGTCCAAAGGCATTATGGAATGCTATCTCAGCACCGAACGACTCGGCCATCGCAGCGACCTTCTTCCCCTCCATCACGCCCCTGAAATTCGTTATATCAGGCTGTAATATGTCAACGAGGTCATCGACCAGGTAAGGCAGGAAAAGGTTTCTGTTCATCACTCTCTCGCCTAAGGCTATGGGTATGTCCGTAGTGCTCCTGAGCCTTTTAAGCCCTACTAGACTGTCAGAATGGACTGGCTCCTCTATGAATGCAGGCTTTAGGCCTTCAAGAGCCCTAGCGATGCTTATCGCGGCGTTCGCATTGAACCTCCCATGGCATTCTATGAGCAGGTCATCGCCTTTGACCGCATCCTTTATTGAACTGACCACATCCACTGCATGCTCTATGTGCGTTTTGTCTATGGTGTCAAATGCGTCTCCGAACGGGTCGAATTTCATCGCCGTGAACCCTGCCCTATGGACCTCTTTTGCCTTCTTGGTGAAGCTATCCGCAGATACGCAATCGGAGTACCAGCCGTTTGCATATGCCTTTATGTTTTCGTTGAGCATGCCGCCAAGCATCTTGTACACAGGCATATTATACATCTTGCCCATTATATCCCATGAAGCCATCTCGAAGGCGCTGAACGCCGAAGTCGTCTCCATTGATTCCGGCATATAGAATGAATGCTTGTACACCTCAAGCGCATTCTTCTCTATATCCGTGGGATCCTTCCCCTTGAGTATCCTAGCTATCTCCTTCGCCTCCTCCATGACTGGCTTAGTCATCAGCGTCGTAGGCGCTTCTCCATAACCCACTATCCCATCCGAAGTGGTGAGCCTCAGTACTATTATTGTGGAGCTCCACGGACTCGACTTCTCACCATTGCTTATGTCCCCTACTTCCATTATATCAATATCCTTTATATTGCCCATGACATCACTCATAATGATGCTTGCACCAAAACCATAAATAACTTTTAGTAAATAGCGATACATACATAAAGCAGTGCAGTAGCACCAACAGCTCAATGTATCACTGTACCAGGCAGAAAGGTAATGCAATGTTGTATCAGCACAGGAAATATGGGCTTGTGACCCCAGCAATATCACTGATTAATAAAGGCAAGATAGACACTGACGCTGTGCCTGCTCTTATGCGCTTCCTAAAAGAGTCTGGTGTTAAGGGCGTATTTATCACAGGGTCTACCGGTTACGCCCCCATGCTCGCATTTGAAGAGCATAAGAAGCTGTTGGAGCAGTATGCGTCCAATGCGCAGAAAAGGCATCTGGCCGTATTCGCGGGCATAGGTAGGAATTCTGTCGAAGAAACACTGAGCTTAGGCAGGTACGCGATAGACATTGGCGCAGATAAGCTTGTAATAGTAACTCCCTATTACATAAAAGAGGACCAGGCGCAGCTGCATTCATACTATTCAAAGCTGCTAGCAAATCTAGATTCGAAAGTACTTATATACAATGTGCCATCCATGACAGGCAACAACATAGATGCTAGCACAGTATCAAGGCTAAGCAAGGAGAATAGCAACCTCGAAGGTGTAAAATCTACAAATTCTGATTTCGACCAGTTTCAAAGGCTGATATACTATACCGAGAAGGACTTCCTTGTTTTCCAGGGCTATGACCACCTGTTGCTGCCGTCATTGGAGATCGGTGCATCAGGAGGCGTATGCGGCACCACGAATTTCACCAGCCTGGCTGTAAAGCTATATGAAGCATACAATAGCAAGAATACGGTCAAAAGCATAGAGCTGCACAGAAAGCTTTCTGATGTCTACCATGCCCTTGAACAGTATGAATTCCCTGGCATATACAACTCCATGTTCTACAAGCTCATAATGCGCAGAACAGTGGACACCGAACCCGATGCATCTAGCGACCTGAGCGCAAAAGAGATAGGAAATGCCGCGCGCAAGCTGCAATCAATTATCAAAAGCTAACCATAAAGTTCACATGACGAATACGTTCTTTATCCTGGTCTTTTCGTTGAGCATATCATAAGTCTTAAATGCACTCACAGGAAACCTGGTTATCAATTTACCCAATATACCCTTATGCAATTCTTCTGCCTTGGCCATATCCTTTACCCCCATCTCGAAGTGGCTCTTGTTAGAGTTAACACTGCCGAACACTACCCGGTTGCCCATTACCATGTCATACCCAAACTTGGCCATGTCCAGGCTCTCCGTAGACGTGCCGCCAGTAACGCTCAATAAGCAATCAACGCCGTTGATTCCTGTAAGCCCAATCGAATCCCTGACCGCATCTGGATTGCCAGTGGCTTCAATCACAATGTCGGCACTTTTGCCGATTGTTTTCGGCAAAGTGGTGAGGCCATCCTTCGACGAATCTATATGCTCTATGCCGAACGACTCGAAGAGCTCCCTCTTTGCATCAACCGATTGGGACCTGTCAACAGAGAATACATCAATGCCCCGCAGGCGCAGCTGAACAGCTGCGAACAGCCCGACCGAACCCGTCCCCAGTACAATCGCCGTGCTGGGTTTCCATATCATGCGCTTCTGCAATGTGAATATCTGTTCTATGGCCTTCTCAGTTATGCTGAAGGGCTCAAGCATCACCGCTATTCCCTTTATGCTGTCCGGTACTCTGACTAGGAAATCCGGCACCTCTTTGTAGTACTCTGCCATGTAGCCGTGCTCGCCCTTTATACCCCTCTCTTTGTAATTCCCGGTCAGGCACATGTCCGATTCGCCATTCCTGCAGTTTATGCAGTCATCCGGCCTTCTCACTGTCGCGACCACTGTATCGCCCTCCTTGAAACCCTTCACTGTGCTACCTACCTCTTCAATCGTGCCTATGGCTTCATGTCCAACTACAAGGAAGTCGCTGCCCGCTGGGGCTTCTCCATAAAGGCCTCTGCCTATTTCCTTATCTGTACCATCCATACCAACTTCTATGACTTTGACAAGAACCTCATTTTCACTTATCTGGGGCTTTCCTATGTCCCTGACCATGAGGCTGCCATTGACTTTTGGCACAACTGTAATCGCCTTCATACAACCACTAAATCACTTTATAAGTATAGCCCTGGCCGGCCCGCCGTCGCATTTAATCTTCAGCGGCAATCCGACGAAAGTATACGTGCCTGCAGGCACTCCTTTAAGATATACGCCCTCAAATAGCGTCATGTTTTCTATAACCAGCTTATGCACTATATCATCAGCGTTGAATTTTTTAATGCTCAGGTAATCTATGCATAATGTCCTGATCTTTTTGGAGACCAAATACCTGGCTCCATCCTCAGAGAGGTGTGCGAAATCCTTTCTGAACCCATTGTATTGCTTAGTCGAATTGTTAGTTTTTAGCAGTATTATAGCACCTTTGCGAATATCAAACCCTGCAAGTTCCCTTTTACCTATTGAATCCCCATCTTTCGTGAGGTCAAGGACTTTGCACTTGCCGTAGAATGTCTCTACTGGAATAGTGTCAGCTGTCTTCCCTCCAAGCTTTATATGCCTCTCCGCATCGACATGGGTGCCAGTATGGCTGCCCATATGTATTAGCGATACATTCGTGGGGCTCTTAGGCATGCTCGTGTGCCGGTATATATGCAATTCTGGGTCGCCAGGGTATACAAGCATTCCCTCCTTCAGAGTCATTGATATATCATAAATCTTCATCTAACCCAACGGTATATATGTTTTAACAAATAAATAATGAATCTGTAAAAGAGTGTATACTAATATAGGGGTTTGCTTGAGCCTGGATTATGGGGTTATAGGAAATTGCAGGACAATCGCACTGATCAGCAAAAATACATCTGTAGATTGGCTGTGCCTACCACGCTTCGATTCGCCTTCGCTGTTCTCAAAACTACTTGACAATGAAAATGGCGGAAGCTTTAGGATAGTCCCAATAGGAAACTACCAGATAAGGCAGGCATACATAGAGGGCACGAATGTGATTAGAACCACATTCTACAACAGCGAAGCCGAATTTGATGTAATAGACTATTTTCCATACTACATCAAAGGCACTGTAACAATAAGGAACTCTGAAGTGCACCGTGTCATAATAAGGAAACGCGGGGAGCCCAAGATACAAGTTATTATAGATCCAAAGATGGAATACAACAGATATGCCCCCCAGAAGAGGATTGAAGGGAACAGGCTTGCATTCTCATACAAATCGGCAAATTTATACCTGTACTCGAACCTGGACTTGAAGGGCCTTTACGGCGGTTCTGAGATTATCCTACCGGAGAAGAGCTATCTGCTATTGGCGTATAACAAGCTGAAGTATACCGTCGATATTGGATATATAATGGGAGAGATGGAGAACACGATTAGCTACTGGAAATCATGGTCCTCAAATATAAAAGGCAATGGCATATACCGTTCAATCAAGGTAAGGTCCGCATTGGTACTGCGGCTTCTTACTTACGAAGATACAGGGGCGATAGTCGCTGCAGGCACAACCTCTCTTCCTGAGATTAAAAACTCAGTAAGAAATTGGGATTACCGCTATTCATGGGTCAGGGATTCATCATTCACAGTGCAGGCGCTGCTGCGCCTCGGCCTGGTAGGGCCTGCATATGATTTCGTGAAATGGCTCAACATGATATACGCTGAACATGGGGTAAGCCTGCAGGCTCTATTCAAAGTGAACGGCGATGACTACATAAGCGAGTCAATATTGACCAACATGCCAGGCTACTCTAATTCCAAGCCGATAAGGATAGGCAACGAAGCGTATAAGCAACGGCAGGTTGACATAATAGGGGAGCTCCTAAATTCCCTCTACTTGTTCTACCTTAAGCACAATGCCAGCCCAAAGATAGAAGAAATAAGCTGGGACTTGATATACGGGTTTGTAGAGACTGCAATAAATGAATGGACCGAAAAGGACCACAGCATATGGGAATTCAGGGGCACAAACAGGCACTACACATTCTCCAAGGTGATGTGCTGGGTAGCAGTTGATAGGGGCATAAAGATTGCCAGAAAGCTAAAGCATTATGACGTGATAGCAAGATGGTTAAAGGAAAGGGACAGGATAAAATCCAGTATACTAAAGAGGGGATGGAACAACAGGGTGCATGCATTCACGCAGTACTACGGTTCGAGCAGCTTAGACGCCAGCCTGCTCCTTATGCCTTCCTTCGGTATAATAGGGTGGAAGGACAAAAAGATGCTCAGTACAATAGACGCAATCCGCGAGAATCTCGTAAGCGGTCCATTCGTAATGCGCTATAAGAGCAAAGACGAGTTTGGCACACCGAAGAGCGCGTTCATTGCATGTACATTCTGGTTCATAGATGCACTGTATCATACCGGAAAGAAAAAAGAAGCCTTAAATATATTTAAGCACATAATATTACTTCAAAACCATATGGGATTGTTTTCGGAAGATATAGACATGCAGACGCATGAGCTGCTCGGCAACTTCCCACAGGCATATTCCCACATAGCTTTGATAAACACAGCAACCACTCTTTTCAAAAGAGGCTGAAAATGATAAACCTATACAATCCAGAAAACGTCGGCCTTATAAGCGCGCTTGTTATATCCTACCTGCTGGGTTTGGTTCACGGAATAACCCCTGATGAGCATACCTGGCCCATAACGTTTTCGTATGCGATAGGTAGCTACAGCGTCAAAGGCGGTGCCAAGGCAGGCATGGTATTCTCAAGCGGTTTTACCCTACAGAGAGCTGCCATGTCGGAAGTTGCATACTTTGCGCTGGCTGGCATATTCATGACAAGCTTCGCATTTGGCGTAACATACATATGCGTTGGTGCCGCAATGTTTGGTGCAGGCGTGTACATAAAGAACAAGAAGATATATCCGCATTGGCACTGGCTTGAAGAGAAGATAGCCAATCTGACCCACCTCCATAAGAAAGGGAGCAAGCTGCAGCGCGAAGAGATGGAGCACAAGCACAACCCAATAATGGAACTGGGGCCTGGTATGAAGCCAGTTCCATCCAAATTGGCATTTGCGCACGGCCTTATCGCAGGATTTGGTTTTGGGGCATTTGCGCTGATACTGTATACTACTCTAGCGCCTGTTATGCCCAATGCGTATTGGGGATGGGTTCCCGGATTCCTGTTCGGCATAGGCACAATGACAATGCAGATAATATTTGGCAGCATATTCGGTGCATGGCTCCTCAGAGTCAAAAAGCTGACCATTACTGGAATCAAATTTGTTGCCAGATACATAAGCTCAAACGTGCTATACTTTGGTGGTCTGGCATTTGTAGTGGCGGGCGCGCTTATACTCGCATTTCCGCAGATACTAACATTTGGCATAATCACCCCAATAAAAGTGCATAATCTCCATGATCTGGGCGTAGGGTTCTTCATAGTTATATTCGTTGTAGTAATAATCGGCATAATATCATACATGCAAGCACTGAAGAAAGTGGAAAAAATACCAGGATATACAAAATCATGAGCGTGAATTATATGGAATGGCATGACTTCAATTTTGAGCATATGGGAAGAATGCATGAGTCTTCGTTTGATAAGAACGAGATAGCCGAATTCATCGGCGTAAAAGATGGCTTGAGCGTCCTTGATCTCGGCGCCGGGGACGGCTTCTTCTCAAAGGCGTTCGCCGATAGGGGTGCTAAGGTAACGGCAATCGATATAAATGACCGATACTTTAAGGAAATGAATAACGCAGGGATATCAACAAAGAAGGCTGACATCTGTTCGTTTAATGAAGGCGCTTATGATATCATATTCATGGCAAACGTCCTGCACGACCTCGATTGCAAAAAAGCTGTTGCGAGCAACATATATTCAATGGCCGCAAAAAACCTTGCAATAATAGAATTTAAAGAGGATACGCCATTTGGGCCCTCGCGTGACATCAGACTCAACCCTGAAGATGTAAGGCGCATTTTCGAAGGTGTTGGATTCAGGCAGTCAAAAGCCAAAGAGCTCAAGTACCACTATCTTATTGTCTTCGAAAAGCAGTAACAAGCAAGTCATTTTTGATCATTAATTGGGTCTGCGCTATCTGAATCTGTGCTATCGATTTTTGCATCTTCAACTTCTTCGCCTTTGACCCTAGAAGCCTTTCCGCCCCTCTTCGTCTGCTTCTCCAGCCTTGCATTGGCGAATTCTATGTTGAGATCCTCATCGGTTTTGCTCTCCATCCACTCTTTTATGTACGTGGTTATATTCTTGAAAGGCCTGCTGAACCTATCCGTAAGCATATATACGTTATCCTCGTGCTTGAGAAGCCCTATCTGCACAGCGTAATCGAGGTATCTCTTTGCAGTTGCTATGGGTATGTCCTTCTGGACATCACGCAGCCTGAGCTGGCCTTTCCTCTTAGCTTCAAGCAACAGCATGGAGAACCTATACGCTTCTGTCTCACTGTCAAAGAATATCTTGGCGATATCCTTGACGTTAGGGCTTTTAAGCTTCTCTTTGAGTGGAGCATCCTCAAATTCCCAATACTTTATTGACATCCAATCACTAATACTTAGCAAGAAATCTATTTATTCCTAATGAAAGTGAGCACATCGCCTTCTTCAAGGACATGGTTTATGCCTACGCGCTGGTTCCTGAATTTGACGCTCTTTCCTTCCACATAGGCCGATTTGACCTCATCTGCTATCTCCTCATGCAGCTTCCTTGCAGCGTCTCCTACTGTAGAGCCCTTCTTCAATACGAGTGGCTCCGTGTCGATTTTGTCGAGCCTGTGCTTTAGGTATACTGTTATTATGCCCAAATTCCTGTATATGCCTCCAATTAAGGAGTCCACGTTCTGCTTGTTTATCATGCTCACCGGATATACTTCTATATCATGCTTTGACGCGATGCCCTCGGCAATGCTCTTATAATCGCTTACCAAATCTATCTTGTTGAGGGCAACTATGGCCTTTATGTATATCGAATGCCCGGCCAGCAGGCTTATGAGTTCGTCCTCGCTTATTGTGCTCCTTATTCTCACAATCGAATTGGGCATGCCGAGCCCGAAAAAGATCACCTGCAAATCCTTATAAGTAAGTGAAGACCTATTTACCTCTACGCGTAGGCCTTGCCCCTTGGAATCAAGCACCTGCACATCGGGCTTCTCAATGTTGACATATATGTTCAATGCCCTGAATTCATCCATAAGCATATCGAGCTTGTATGCTGCAGTTGCGTCTATAACAAATACTATGAGGTCAGATATCCGCGCAGCCGATATTACGGACCTGCCCCCTCCAGCGCCAAGGTGAGCGTTCTCTATCAGACCAGGCAGGTCAAATACCTGTATATGTGCATGGTTGTATATGAGCATGCCTGGCACTATATCCGTCGTAGTGAAGGCATAGCTTGCGGTCTTTGACCTAGTATTCGATATTGCATTTATGAGGGTGCTCTTTCCGGCGCTGGGGAAGCCTATGAGCGCAACAGTCACATCCCCCGTCTTCTTTACAAAAAAGCCTTTTCCCTTCCTGCCTTTGCTACTCTCTATTATGTCTCTTTTTGTCCTAGCAATCTTTGCCCTGAGTATTCCAAGGTGCTTGTTAGTTGCTTTGTTATACTTTGTGTTAGAGTACTCTTTTTCCAGCTCTTCAAGTTTGCTTTTAAACTCCTCTGCTTTATCCATAAAAACCAGGCTTCCGTATACAGACGTAAACACAGATACATTAAAGTAGAAACACTTTTACTATTCTTATTGATAAAATAGTATACGCTTAAATATATTAACAGTTAACCTTAAAAATGTTACAACAAAGTGTGAATAAAATGGCAGCAAAGAAATCTGCCGCTAAGAAGGCAAAAAAGTCTAGCGGCAAGAAAAAGGGGAAGAGTAAGAAGAGGTAATTGAGGCGGTTGTTACCGTTTCAGATTTTTTATTTTTTTCTAATTCTGTTTTTGTTGGTGCACAATATAGTGCATCATCTCTATTTCATAAGCTTTCCAAACCTTTTCTTGAAGTTCCTGTCGTTCTTCATGCTGTTGAACATCCTCTTCATCTTGTTAAAATCAGCTATGAACTGGTGCACATCCCGTTCTGTAGTACCGCTGCCCTTCGCTACCCTCTTTATCCTATCTGGATTGTGCATAAGCCTTTCATCTACGCGCTCTTCCTTCGTCATTGACCCTATTATCACTTTATATTTGTTCAGTTTTTCTTCCCCCTGATTTATCAGGTCCTTGGGTACATCTGCAGCACCCAGCATGCCGAAGACATTCTTCAGCGGACCCATCTTGTTTAATGCTTTAAGCTGATTGTAGAATGTTTCAAAGTTAAGGTTTTCCATGTCCACGTCTTCGGGCTTTATCGCTGCCTCCTCTATAGCTTGATTGACGCTATCAACTAACGATAGTATATCAGGTATGCCCAGCAGCCTGCCTATGAATTTGCCTGGGTCATACGGTTCAATGTTGCCGAGTTTTTCCCCAGTGCCAATGAACATTACTCTGGCATGTGCCGCATTGGCTGCGCTCAATGCGCCACCGCCCTTCCCCGATCCATCCATCTTAGTTACAATAAGCCCTGTGAGCTTTATGGCATTGTCGAATTTTTCAGCCTGCTGCTTGGCGACATGGCCTATGTCCGCATTTATGACGAGCACCCTATCATCCGGCTTGAATGCATCGTTTATGCTCTTCAGTTCATCTATCAGTTCATCGTCAAGTGCGCTCCTGCCGCTGGTATCACATATGATTACCTTCTTCTCAGCCTGCGCTTTCAATGCCTCCTTCACTATATTGGCGGGATTTTTACTGCTCTTGATTCCAAAGAAACCGATGTTCGCCTGCTTTGCAAGCGTTTCGAGCTGCTCGTACGCAGCCGGTCTTGAGACGTCGCAGCATATGACCGCAGCGCTAAGTCCCCTATCCTGGTAAAACTTCGCGAGCTTTGCAGCCGTGGTTGTCTTTCCAGAGCCGTAAAGGCCCGCTAACAGGATCCTTTTCGGCTTTAACTCGGGCGTGTATACGCTCCCTACGAGGTTTACAAGGCCCTCATAAACAAGGTTGGTTATATAGTCGCTTGGAGCGACACCCTCTGGCGGTCTGCTCTTAAGCGCTTTTTCCTCTATGTCATGCGTGAAGTTGAATACTAGCTGCACATCTATATCCGCGCTGAGCAAGGATTTCTGCAGCTCCTTGTTGAATTCCATTATGGTCTTAGCATCTATGATTGTCGCTCTGGTGAGCTTTGCCATCGCTTGCCTAAGACCTTCTCCTAAATCCATAAAATCACACTATGACGGATACGGCATATCAGCACTGCTGCTACATCCTAATAATATATACTTACAATATATAGCACTATAAATATTAACACTGCTACGATGAGAACCAGCGCCACATGCAGACGAATTAGGGCGGGATACGGAGCCAATAAATAAAAAGCAAAAGTATATGAAAACACACATAAAAATAAAGAGCGATATGGATGAAGTTGTTGCTGACCCAAGCCAACCTTACTCTTATGGGGGGCGCAGAGAGAATAGTACTCAAGATCGCGCAGCATTACAAGGCAGGAATATACACTGCTGAATATAGCAGGGGATCCACATTTCCCGAATTCGCCGATCTTGATATCCATGTAGTAGGGAAGCCGATGCTTTCGAAAATGCTACCCTACGGCCGCGTGATGCAGGGGCTGAATTACGGTATGAGCTTCTACAACCTCAAGATAAGCGAGGATTACGATGTGATAAATGCGCATATTGCGCCAAGCCATTGGATCAAGCATAAGAACGACAGGGTGATATGGTACTGCCATACGCCGTTGCGGGATATATACGACCTATATGAGTACAGGCTATCGTTGAAGAAGGCGTACCAGAAGCCTGTACACGTTCTGGGGGCCAAGGGCGTCAGGAGCATAGACAGGAGGATAGTTAAGCGCATAGACTTCATATTTGCTAACAGTTCTAATACTAAATCGAGGATAAGTAAGTACTATGGCAGGGAAGATGCAGTGGTTCTCAACGGGGGCATAGACTATAAACTCTACAAGGACATGGGAGATGGAAAATACTTCTTCTATCCATCAAGGATATCACAGAATAAAAGGCAGGATTACGCGATACGTGCGTTCTCCATATTTAAAAGAAAGGTAAAGGGATACAGGCTCATACTGTCCGGTGCCGTGTCGAAGGACGATTCCTATGCTTCCTACTATAGACAGGTAAGGGAAGAGGCGAAGGCGGTTGGAGATATCGATATAATCGAAAACCCAACCGATTCAAGGCTGAGGAGCCTGCTCTCGCATTCAACAGCCGTTCTCTATACGCCTATAAATGAGGATTATGGCCTTGTACCTCTCGAAGCGATGGCAAGCGGCAAACCTGTGATATCGGTAAACGAGGGCGGCCCACGCGATACAATAGTTGATGGCAAGACTGGATACCTTGTAAACGACGAAACTGAGATGGCAGAGAAGATGCGCCTCATTGCAGATAATCCGCAAATCGCTAAAGAGCTAGGCAAAGCTGGAATAAAGAGAATAAAAGAGCATTACTCATGGAGCAGGTTCTTTGAAGTATTCGACAAGAAGGCCAGGCAGGTTGCTAAGCTATGACATTATTTTGTCTTAGGTGTGAGCGATATCACATACTTTGATATAACGCCTGCAGCATAATTGAGCACTTTCTTTATGTTGGCCTCAGTATTGGTGCCTGTGCATATCATTTTCCCATTTTTGAAGAGTATTATCACAGCCTTTGGCTCGGCCACCTTGAATATTGCGCCGGGGAACTGTTCGGGCTCGTAATCTACAGCTTTGACATTCTTTGACAGCGCATAAAGATCTATTTCAGCATGCAGCGCAGCGCTGACAACTATATTTTCTATCTTTATTACGGGGTTGTTTAAGCCCTTAGTTGATGAGGTCTCCTTTGTCTGCGTATTACTTTTAGCTGCCGTCAAATCACCATCAAGATATAATGCTATACAACCTTTATATAGGTTTTGGAGGTTGAGACGGGCCTAAAAGCCCAATACAGACAATATATTTATATATGAAATCAGATAGCTCACACTATAAACGCTATACTTATATTATCGAGTTGAGCGATGATGTCAAAATCTGTTTGCATAGTCGGTGCAGGGGTTATAGGCCTCATACTAGCAAAGTCACTAGCATCGCGTGGAATAGATACGGATGTATATGATTCCAAGGTCAATGTATCAGACGGTGCCGAAAAGGCCTCTGGCATAATATCAAAGGCTGGGCTAGAAAGGATAGGTGTAGAGTATAAAGGCTCAATAATAAACAGGCTCAGCGGCGCAGTGCTGCATTCTGACAAAGAGAGCCTGACAATAAAGTCCAAAGATACGAAAGCGTATGTGATAGACAGAAAAAGCTATGTCGAAGAATGCTATCGCGAGGCGAAACATGCGGGCGCTAATATATACATGCGCACGCGCTTCAACCAATCTGATATAATAAGACTGAAGAATCAGTATAACGTAGTGGTTGGCGCAGACGGCGCAGTATCCACGGTTGCGAAGGCGTATGAGTTTCCGCAGATAGGGTCATATATACTGACATATAAGGCGGAATATGCCGGTGCCAAGGTAAACAACGAAAATATGGTTGAGCTTTTCTTTGATAGCACTCTGACGCGCAACTTCTTCGGCTGGAACGTGCCCTATAATCATGATACAGTAGAGTTGGGGTTGGGCATAGACTCAGCATATAGGAGGAACAGCAAGGCGGTTTTCGACAGCTTCAAGGAAAAGCCGATAGTGGCGGAATCAATAAAAGGATCTAAGTTAATTTCGGGCCATGCAAGTATCATACCTCTTGAAGCTAGGAAAAAGACCGTTCACAGTAATGTGCTGCTTGTAGGCGATGCAGCAGGTCAGACGAAAGCCACAACGGGAGGCGGCATAGTCTTCGGCGCGGGATGCGCTGTTCTAGCCGCGGACTCAATAGTGAAGTATATAGAGCATGAGAAGCCTCTGGCCGGCTACGAGCGCAGTTGGAGGAAGAGCTACGGCATAGAGCTGTATCTGCACAGGAAGCTGCACAGGTTATACTCCTCATCCAGCCCGGCAAGAATGGACAGGATATTCAGGGTTGTGCGTGTCCTTGGCGGGGAGAAATTCCTGGGTTCGTATGGGGATATGGATCGCCCTAGCCTGATGCTCAAGAGATTGCTGTTTCGCGGCCTGATAAGCGATTGACCGAATCAGATGCCCAAGGATACGCTTGCTGCACTGGCCGCGTTAATGATAGGTCCAGGGTAGAGCCCGAAGCCAACCACTACTATGAGGCAGATAAGCACAGCAGCAATTATGTAGCCATTCATATAGAGCTTGTTTCCCTCCTTTTTCGAGTACATAGATCCCATAAGCCTGCCGTAATAGTATATCGACATGAAGCTGTTCAGTATGCCGAGTCCCGCCAATACCAGCATGCCTTTGTCGACCGCGCTGGAGAACAGAAGGAACTTTCCCGTGAATCCTAGTAAGGGCGGCACGCCCGCCATAGAGAACATAAATACGCTGAGCGCAACTCCTCCGAATACGCTCTTATACCCAAAGCCGGAGTAGTCCTCAATGCTCTTCAATCCTTTCGATTCGAGCCACAGCACTATGGAAAATGCCCCTATGATCATGAACATGTGCGCCGCTATCTGAACTATGCTCGCCTCTATGCCGAAACTGTCCGCAACGGCTATGCCTATAAGGATATAGCCCGCCTGCGATATGGAAGAGTATGCGAAAAGGCGCTTGACATCCTTTTGTACAAAAGCCATTATGTTGCCAAAGAACATAGTCAATATGGCAAGGATCTCGAACATTGGGGAGAAGATCAAAGCGTATTTGTATAGCAGAACGAAGAATACGGTAATAATGGCAACGAATGCAACTTTCTTGTTCATGCCCGCCAGCATTGCTGTGATATTCGTAGGTGCCCCCTGGTAGACATCAGGCACCCATAAGTTGAATGGGAAGAGTGAAGCCTCAAACGAGAATCCCGCTATGAGCAATATCATTGCTAGTGTGATGATGTAGCTGCCGGATATGGCCCCGTTAGCCAATAAGCCCGAGAGCAGCAGTGAAGGGTCATAAGAGAATATCAATGACACTGCGAACAAGAGCACCGAAATCGCAACGGCACCCAGTATGAACAGCTTGACAGCGGGCTCTACCTTATCCTTGCCTTCAAGCATTATCATAAACACGGTGCTCAGCGATACCAGCTCAATCCCCACTACTGTGGTGACCAGTGACATTGACGTTGAGACAGCAACCGCTCCAAGCAGCACGAACCCAAACAGGAGTGAGAAATTATTGAAGCTTTTGGAATATCTGTACGATATCAAGTATACCGCGATGCCCGACGCCATGAAGAGAGCCGAGAACAGCGAAGAGAATGGATATATCCTGAATATGCCAAGGAGCGACATGCTAGATCCGGATGCGAAGACCGAGGAGAAGAGCACCAAGTCTATAATCATCAGCGGTAGCCCTATAAAGAACGTTATCTCCCTACGCCTATGCAATGCGGCTGCCAGCCCCGAGGCTATGAAAATGGCAAGCACTGCAAACGCAGCATACACGAGGCCCGCATTACCATTCAACATATACATAAATTACCACTATGAACCTATTATCTTAAGCAATATGAAAGGAAGCATGCCAAAAATGAATATGAAGAGCATCAGTACGGCATAGCCGGCCCTATTCTCTATGCTGGGCATGTACGGTGCCTCCATCTTCCCCCTGCCATTCACTATAGATCTGCTTATCACCAAGTACAGCAGGCCCCCCGCAATCAGGATAGCTCCGAGGGGTATGATGCCCCACAGGCCGAATGCCCCAAAGGCACCGATGAATATGAGGAGGTCAGCTATGAAACCCACGGTGAGCGGCACGCCCGTTATCGAGAACACACCTATCATAAAAGAATATGCCGCTGCGGCCGAGCTCTCGACTACCCCGCGTATGAACTTTATGCTCCTGGACCCGAACATGCTCTCAATACTCCCGGAGACGAGGAAAAGCAGCGCAATGCCAAGCCCGTGGGCGAGCATCCCATACACGCTCCCCTCCCTGCCAATTACTGTCGAAGAGGCTATCCCAACTAGTATTATGGACATGTCAAGCATGCTTATGTAAGATATCAGCCGCTTCATATCTGATTGGTTTATTGCTACAAAAACTGCATAGAAAGCCGAAACCGCGGCGAGTATGAGCACATATGTGCCGTACTTAGCAGATATCGGGAGCATGAGGAATAGGAGCAGCATTCCATAAGCTCCGAATTTAGACAAAATTCCGGATATGAGCATTGATCCCTGGGTGGATGATTCCGTATACGCGTCGCTCATCCAGGAATGGAGTGGGAATATTGGCATCTTTATGATGAATGCTATGAATAGCAGAATGAAGATGGATTCCTGGATGCCTGCCGGCATCAGGCTGCCGTGCGCTATTATGTACGCGATATTGAACGAATGCACCGGCGTGCCAAAATATATCAGTATTATGCCCAGCAGCAGCGCCGCGCTAGCCCCAAGGGAATATACAAGGAACTTCAGCGCCGCGGATCTCCTGTTGGCCGCTCCAAGGTAGCCTATCATGAAGAAGGTCGCAACGACGCCAATGTCCCAGAAAATGAAGAACATTATGAGATTGGACGAAGAAAACAAGCCTATGGCCGCGAGGCCGAAGAGCAGCATGAGCGTCGTGGAGCCTCTGCCTGTCGAGCGCCTTTCACTTGACAGGGCAGCAGCGAAAAGTACTATCGATGCCATTATCAGCAATACCGTGGATATAGGTGTAACTACGAAAGATATGTGCACGCCAAACTGCTGTATGTACATGTATGTCTGCGCCACGGTGCCGGTCCCGTAAAGATATTCGAATGAAGCCATTGAGAGTACAGACGCAAGCACAACCGCAGCTGCAGCGACACCTATGTAGTAGCTGAAGCGCCGCTTGAGCAGCGCCGATAGTACGATGCCTACGGTGAACGCTGCAAATATTATGCTAAACCCTTCCATCAAAAATCATCTTATCAAGTTCATTGCAAACACCAGCAGCAGGAATATCAGCCCCGCTACAAATGCCGCAGCGTAAGTGTTTATGCTTCCGTTCTCGATCCTCTTCAAGGCTTTACCAAGAAGTACGAAGCTGTATGCCCCTCCATTTATGATGCTGTTTATCGAGTCATTGATTACATCTAAGCCTTCGCCTACCAACTCTATGGCTTTTAGCGCGTATACATAGAACGCATTTATGAAGAAGCTGTTGTGCAGCAGCCTGTATTCAATCGAAGACGCATCGACATGAGGCGCCATGCCCCTCGAATAAAGCGCATATGCGCTTCCGAGGCCCGCAAGGACTACAGCAGTCTCTATTAATGCATCAATCGCGCCTATGCCGAATTTCAGCATTGCAGGGTAATACAACGGCAATAGGAAGTACGCAAGCCCGCTTGCCAGCACGAGCATTGCCGCAATGGCTATCGGGGCAAGCATCGAGCGCGGCAGCGTCTTGTACCTAAGGTTCGACTCCTCAGGGCTCTTCCTCGAGGGTATATACAGCCAGCGGAAGATATACATGCTTGAAAGAAAGTCCAGCGCTATCAGGGCTATATAGACATACATGCTATTCGCCGATATGTCAATGCCGAGCTTGCCAAAGAAGCCTCCTAACGGAAATATGCCTGCAAGCGATAGGACCCCTATGATTGTGGATACATAGAGCAGCTTGCTGCCCTTTAAGCCAAAGTTGTGCATCCTGTATATATCCTCCTCACCAGTGGCCTTCATGATCGACCCTGCGCTCATGAACAGTAGCGCCTTATAGAATGTTTGGACGACGAATAGGAGCATGGCCGCGAATATGTCGTTGAATCCGAGCGCGATGAACATCAGCGCAAGATCCTCCATCGTGGAGTATGCGAGTATCTTCTTGATATGGTGCTCAGACAGGGCATTCATCACCGCTATGATTGCGGTTACCAATCCTATCGCCAGTATGGGCATGAGCATGCCAGCCTTTACGTAAAGCGGCAGCAGTATAGCTATGAGGAACACCCCCGCCTTGACCATAGTCGAGGAATGCAGGAAAGCGGAAACTGGGGTCGGGCCTTCCATGGCGTCGGAGAGCCATTCGTTGAACGGGAATTGCGCGGATTTGGTGAATGCGGCTATGAGTATGAAGGCCAGCGCCACTTTAAGGTATAATGTACTGGATGCTATCGCGAGCAGAGAAGCTATATTGAGTGTATGGTAGGCGCTCCAGAGCACCACTATCGCAGAAAGGAACAATATGTCCCCTATTATTATGGTGCTTATGGCTTTCCTCGCGGCATCCGGCACGACCTTCTTGGCATACCAGAACCCTATCAACAGATAGCTCGTTATGCCTAGCATCTCCCAGGCTATAAACATCGTTATGAAGCTGCCCGACACTGCGAATAGCATCATAGCCGCTGCGAAGAGGCTCATCTCAAAGTAATACCTGCTCTGCTCGCTCTTCGTGTCCATGTAACCGAACGAGTAAAGGAATATGAGCGGAGTCACTATGCCGACAAGTGCAAGCAGAAGCGCATTGAGCGGCATGACCGTTGTGGTGATGTCAAATGCATAACCGGACACGCTGAACCAGCTTATGCTGTAAGTGCTCCCGACGTAATAGAGTACTACCATTGCTATTATGGCAAGCGAGAGCAGGCTGCCAGCCATGGCTATGTATTTTGCCGCGTTGTCGCGGCGCACCGCAAGTATGATCAGCGCCGCGGCCACCAGAGGCGCAACACTCAGTAATGGCAATGCCTGAAACATCTATTTCACTCCTTCAATTTTGATAGCTTCGATACGTCGAGACTCATATCCGCCTTGATCATGTGCCTGTATAGCGCTATGGCAACCACGACCTCTGCCGCTGCGATAGCCCATATCATGAACAGGAGCAGCAGCACGTTGCCTGCACCGATATAGCTGAATACCGATGCGGCTAGCAGCGCCGCGGCCACCAGCACTATCTCTACCGAGAACATCATGATTATGAAATGCCTGCTTGAGGTTATGCCCCCTATCCCTATTGCGAATAGCACCAGGCTCAATCCCAATAGGTATACAAATATCATTCCTTTTCACCTAATTTTCGAAGCGCTATGACCGCTCCGATGGATACTGCGAAAACGAATATGGTTATGAAATATAGGTATTCGACAGACGAGGATAGCGAAGCGGATATGCTGCCCTGGCTTAGCTGGTTCGGGGCTCCAACGGAAAACCCGGCCGAAAGCAGCGGGTATAGCAGCGCCGCCGATAGCAATGCGGCCACCACGGCGAGCCTGATGTACGAAGTATGCTTGAAGTGCGAGAAGCTCGGAGAGGCAACGCCCACGAATATGTAAGTCGATACTCCGCCTATCATGATAAACAGTTGCAGTATCGCAAGGAGGTCCTGGCCCATGAGCAGGAAGAGGAGCGAGTTGGCGAAGAACACAGAAGCGAGGGCTATTGCTGCATGCAGTATGTCCCTCAGAGTGTATACCGCTATGACTGAAGCTACCTCAAGCGCTGCAATAGCCAGAAAAATTGCCTCCATATATGCGATCATGCGAACATCACTCACTTCAGGTCCTCAGGCCTGAGCACGTATTCCCTCCTGTCATATTTCTCGAAGCTGTAATCCTTTGTGAGTATAAGGCATTTGGTCGGGCAAACCTCCTCACAGAGATCGCAGAACAGGCAACGCTCTATATTGACCTCTGGCATCTTCTTCGTGCCCTTGTTCGTCTCCACATCTACCATGGTTATTGTCTGGTTCGGGCATATGCGTGCGCATGCGCCGCAACTTATGCATGTCTCCATATCTAGCTTGTGTACGCCCCTGTAATTATCAGCTATAGACTCTTTGTCCTCAGGATACTGCAGCGTGCTCGGCCCCTTCGCCAGCGCCTTCACGGCGCGGTCTATAGATTTTATGAACGTCATACAACCAACCGCAATGCCTTTTCGGGCCTGATAACGCGCCGCTCCATGCTTCTGATATTCATCTACATCACTCTATATATCATTTCACAAATACAATAAATGTTATTAGTATATTAAGCAGAGCCAGCGGTAGCAGGTATATCCATCCAGTATGTATCAGCCTGTCCAGCCTCATCCTGGGCATTGATGTCCTCACTATAATTATGAATATCGTTACGAGTACCACTTTTAATATCATCCAGAATGCGGCAGGCAGTATCGGGCCCAGCCAGCCACCTAAGAATAACAGTGATATGAGCAGAGACCCGACGAACATGCGCGTATAGTCAAGGAAGAGCGCAAGGCCGTAATAGGGGGCACTGACGTCGGTCAGCCATCCCGCTATGAGCTCGTTGTCCGCTTCGCGGAGGTCGAACGGCGGCCTCTCGAGCTCGGCCAGCATGACTATGAAGAACACCACAAGCCCTATCGGCATGAGGATGCCGAACCATATGCCGTGCTGGGCATTGACTATCGATATGAGGTTGTAGCTGTGCGCCAGCATTGCTACGGCAACGACGACGAATAGCATAGGCAGCTCATAGCTCACCATCGTTATGACGGACCTCTGTGCGCTTATGGAGGCAAACTTGTTGCCGCTCGTCCATCCTGCGAGGAACAATATCAATGGCGAGAATGAAAGAAGAAGGAAAACCACCAGAAGGCCCAGGGTTACATTTATACCAACGAACGTGCTCGTTATCGGTATGAAAGCCAGCATGACCACCATCATTGCGTAGAACAGGGGCAGGACAAGGCCAAACAGCGGCTTATCCGCATTGTCCGGCATTATGCTCTCTTTCGAGAGCAATTTCAATACGTCAGCCATGTTTTGGAGTATGCCGAATTTGCCCAGGTACGTAGGGCCGTGCCTTGAATGCACGCGTGCCATGATCTTCCTTTCTCCCCACCCAAATAGATACACGAACCCGACTATCAGTATGGCGAGTATTATGGCGAACACTATGAAGGCTATAAGGAGAGAGAGCGCCTCGGCGTATAGACTCCCCACAAGCGGATAGAGTAAATGCTGCGCCTTCCCAAAAACCTCACTTATGAAGCCAGAATCTATGTACATGCAACCATATCGTACAAGTGATCAAACCGCTATCTCATGAAACTTATCACAAGCGGCGTAAAACCCACACGCTTTAGCGGTGGGATATAAGCCACCGCAATGTATATAGGCGTTAATAATATAATAAGTATGGTTGAGATGAAAAGAACATACAGATTTAGGGCATATCCTTCAAAGGAACAGCAGATTAGGCTGAACCGGCAGATGT
>JABEBX010016669.1_pt1 | contig 28128 bp, 23 predicted proteins | sample 7245971 | NCBI WGS metagenome assembly JABEBX01 (sample SAMN14506365, study PRJNA622280) | hot springs metagenome | biome: hot spring [ENVO:00000051]|acidic hot spring [ENVO:00002120]; feature: spring [ENVO:00000027]|sediment [ENVO:00002007]; material: sediment environment [ENVO:01001048]... | reverse complement strand
TACTTTTCAACGACAGAATACAAAGATTCAAAAAAATCATCATTCGTGTCAAATCTTACGAAGATCAAATTTTCTTCTTTCATGTCAAAAATCATTTCAATCACCTCACATTAAAGTTTCTTCAAACACTTTTTTCAATTCATCGAATCTGTCATTTCTGTACTTTATCAATTCTTCTAAAGCCTCTGCTGCGCTGAGCCCCTCATGAACTGTTTTGAAAACGCCGTAAGAGACCGCGGCGGGATCATCATCGCCGGGAAAGAGCACGTTCCGTCCTATCAAGGCCCCTCTGACGTTGGGCCCACTTTCGAGAGCCTTGGAAAGATTCTCCATCGTGTAGGTTGGATCCTCTTTTGATTCTCCCCCGAGTATAAGAATAGGCAACGTCGTCGATCTTGCAACTCTTTCAAAATTGGGAACATACGGAATCTTTATCCACATCTTCGCGCTGCTGCCGCCTATTGCCGATACCACTCCAACGATCTTTATCAACTCATTCGCATCTGCTATAACTTCGTACGATGAATTCTCATCCTTTCTTGTCACCGGCAATGGCTCTAAAAAGATCGGCAGTCCCAGTTCATTACATTCTCTTACCGCAGCGGCGCATTCCTCCAAAGTTTTCAAAGACCATCTCGAATATTTTCCCGTATCGAGTCTGAAAAGCAACTTTCCGGCATCAAGGTTAAATCTCACAAGATCTTTTGGCCAGTAGGAAGTTATGACATCTTCCATTTCGTATTCAATACCGGCAAGCCCAGATCTGTTCATGCTGCCCATTATGATCTTGTTGTCCAAAAAACTTTTCCTTCCAGATTTCTTGTAAAGATAATCTATCATGGCCAATTCGTCTATCAAATCAGGGGTGGCCATAACGCCGTCGACATATCCATACGTCAAAACTCTCACAATTCTTCCAAGATATTCGAGTCGGTCTCCTATTAAGGTGGGATTATCACCAACGCTGGTAACGCGTCTGGCTGGGTGGTCTGCTGCAAGGATGACTAAATAACCATCTTCTGTCAAAGATTTTCTTCTCTTTCTTGCCTTCAATGTTTCTTCGATTATTTCTGGATTTTTCACCCTTAAGTCCGTTAATTTGTAGAATGCCCATTCGGGAAAGTAATCGCGCGTTACGAATTTGTATTTACCGGCTGAATATATGACGTCCTGCCATGTGCGGGCATCATCGTAGAAAGACTTTGAATGTTGAAGAACGGGCACGCTTCCTTCACGACCGCGCGGCATCACTTCAAAGCCTATGGGACCAGTGTAATTCATTTCGTGAAGTGCTTTTACAAAATCGGCAACCTCTCTCAATTTTATTGACCCGTTTGGATAACCAGAATCAACTTAAGAGGTTTTCTCTTAAGTTTTTTTGCAATCTCTTGAGAATATTCGCAAAGTTCATGAATGGATCTCACCAAGGACAATTTTGCCGCATCTCGTAACTCTATTCCTGGATCACGCCCAGATCTGAATGTAAATCCTTCCGCGTTGAATTCATATGCTTGATATACTAATTCTTTGAGCCGATTTACCCCGTTAATTCTATCGAGTTCATTTATGGATGAAATGTCCGTTGGTGCGTATCCTTCTTCGTTCAAAGATTGTACAAACTGGGCTCCAAAAAATATGTGAAGTTTCGTTGTCTTTAAAAACTCAATGGCCTTTTTTCTCAGCGATGGATCTTTTATCCTCGTTATCTCTATTCCGCCAAAGTAATTGTCCTGGGCGAGAATTTTCAAAGAATCCATCAAATACTTTTCAGATGGTTCTCCTCTTTGCATCGAATTCGTATTTTGACGGCCTGGAAAGGCCATCGGCTGAACAACTGTCATAAGATTATCTTTTAGGATCATTTTTTTCCTCCTTTTGTGCAACGATCAAATCTAATCCTGCACTTACGAGTATCGATTTATCTTCATTTGGTATTTTCCAATCCGTTATAACGTGATCTATCTGTTCAAAAGTTGCATATATTGCAAAAGAAGGTCTTTCAAATTTAGATGAGTCGACTATGACAAAGGACTCGCTCGATTGGGAGATCATCAAAGATTTTATCTTTGCCTCATTCACATTCGGAGTCATGAAACCGTCTTTGGAAAATCCAGTCGCACCAATAAATGATTTGTCAGCGTATATCTTCTTTATGTTCTCTTCTGTGAATGCGCCTATCAGAGAAAAACTGTTCTCTCTGACAACTCCACCAAGCACTATGAGATCGATGCCTGTTCCGACTAATTCTGTCGCTATGAAAAAATTATTCGTAACAATTGTCAACGGAAGCAATTTCATTTTCTTTATTTCTCTTGCTATCGCCAGCGTCGTCGTACCGCTGTCCAAAATTATGCTGTCTCCTGGTTTTACAAATTCAAGTGCTTTTTTGGCTATGGCATACTTTTCTTCGACATGCTGCTGAGACTTTTGAATGAAACTCCATTCGACTTTCGTGTGCGACGGAAGCAAGGCTCCTCCATGAGTTCGAACAACCATACCAAGTTCCTCGAGATCTGAAAGATCTTTTCTTATGGTAGTGCCTGTAACACCGAGAACTTCTGACAATTCATTTACGGTTATTTCACCTTTTTCTTTTATAAGATCGATCAATTTCGCCTTTCTCGTTTCTTCCAGCATTTAAAATCTCCTTTTTAAAAATGCTTCAAATTCACCGCCAAAAAGTTTTTCAACGTCTCTTTTTATCTCCTCTTCGGAAATTGTCCATCCATCTTCTGCTATATCTGCGTATTTATCCGACAAAACTTTCTCTATAACCTTTTTGGAATGGTTCCATTTGTATATGAGTTGATCGAGCACACGTGCATCTGAATGCTGAGGGGTGAAACTCAATCCTAACATTTCCATCCTCTCGCGCGTTATTTCATCGACAACGGACGGATTGTTCAAAAACCACCAGCATCCGAAAATGTGTATATTTCTGAATTTTCTTGCGGCGACGACAAGTTCGTGCTGGTTTTCTCTTGAAAGCATGGTTATCAAAAATTTGTTGTGAGGATACATCCTTGCAAGGTATTCAACCGTGTTTATATCAGCCTTTCCAACGGAGTCTCCCGCAAGTTTTAATTGAGGATTTGTGAGTTTTTTTGCGCCTATCATCATGGCAAATGGCACATTTTTTTCGTAAGAAACTGGAATAATGGCATTTTCTATTATCAAGGCTGTTTCATTGTCTGCAGGTACTTTGAATTCAGGTGGCAGTGATGCGGCCATGTAGAGCGGTTTCATTCTTTCGATCCAATCTTTCAAAAATCTTTTTATCTCTGAAAAAGTCTTCTCTGTTAATTTTTCTTCAACATCGTAGCCCCATTCTTTGAGTTTAAGGTAAGAAGAAGGCCATTTAACAAGCAGAGGATCTATTCTGAGGGCACTTTTGAATCGCGGATCTCCCGCTTCGTCCTTTAGCCATACCTTTCTTTCATCTTCAACGAATGGATCGTTGGTCATGACAACATATTTTATGTGTGCCGTTTTAAAAACAAGATCGATATATTCGTCTACTTTTTTGGATTGAAAAAATTTTCTGTAACTTTGAAGATCTCTTTTGGAAGGATCGAGGCCAAGAGATTTTAAAACTGTTATGACCCCTCTCGTGGCTTCACTTATTGGAGAATTATCGATAAAAAGCGTTTTCCATATAAGATCTGCCTGCTCTTTTGTGGACATCTTCCAGAATTCTTCGTAATGCATATCTGAAAATCTCATAACTTCTGCTATCAAATAATGGTAAGTTAGAAGATCATCAATGCCCCATAAAAGCAAATTTTTAAATCTCAGATCGAAGATATGCGTGTGGAGATCGATTATTTGAACTTCATCAATGGCTTTCTTCGCAGCGCCAGCGAGGACAGATTCCGACGGGGCACATGCTGGAGCAGCAAGATATGAATGGAAATTCAAATTTTAAAGTTGGATCAGTATATGCTGTTTTCTCTAACCTCTAATCCCTAATCTCTATTCACGCCGTACGCTGTTTTTTACTTTGTATGATAAAATATGTTAAGTGGATCCTTAAATCTTTTAAAAGGGGGACTCAGAAGTTAACGGTGAATCTAAGAGTGAAAAGAAAAAACTTTACAGAAGCCTTTTCATAGCGTTGTTGTCAACTGCGTCCGTTTTAGCGGTTTTTTTGATATTTGCCAAGGATAGCACGCAGATACTCAAAATTTTATTTTTGTCTCCAAACGATATACTCATAGGCTTCGCACTTTTCATGAGCATAATATTCATAGATACCGTAAGAACGATGGTGATGACGCATTTTCTCGGAGAAGATGTAAAATGGCGAATTGCACTTTCAAATTCGATTCTCGGTTATTTTTACACCTATATAACACCTTCTTCTGCTGGAGGCCAGCCTTTTCAGATATATCATCTTTCGAAATGGAAGGTAAAGCCTGAAATTTCGTCAGCCATCATTTTAACCCGCTGGAGTACAATGATGATCTTTCTTTCTGTAGCATGATATGGATGAAAAAACCGCTTTTGATAGTTTTTGATGGAATAACTGGAATTTTGGATCTGGGAATTCTTTATTACATACTTTACAGATCTATAATGGCGGCCTCTTACGAAAACAACGCTCGTTTTTTTCTTTCATTTTGGTCTTTAAGCGCAATCTTTATATTGCTTTCTTTTATAGTTTATTATTTTCCGACTCCAGGCTCTTCAGGCGGCATAGAAGGTGCCTTTTATCTTGTTTTTTCTATGTATGGTGCTCCGCCGGCAGTCATGGCTGGAATTTTGATATGGAGAATATCAACGTATTACCTTCCCATTTTGCTCGGAATTGTGACTATGTTCTTTGAATTCAAAGCAAAAAGCAAGGCGGTTGAGAAAAATGCGGAAAAAACTTAACAGATCTCTTGGATTGTATTCAGCGACTATGGTAAGCGTCGGTTCTATGATAGGCGGGGCTATCTTCGTGCTTGCCGGTACAACTTTCAAAATAGCAGGACCGTCAGCAACACTTGCGATATTGCTTGCAGGCATAGCAACGCTGCTTACATCTTTTTCTTTTGCCGAATTCTCGACCTTTGTGCCAGAAGCAGGCGGTGGTTATTCTTACGTAAGAGCCGTTTTCGGAAATAATTTCATCGGATTTTTTACCGGATGGATCTTGTGGATTGGGTATGCGCTTTCTGCTTCTCTTTTTGCCATTGGGTTCGGAAGTTTTGTGAATTACTTTCTTCCTTTTTTACCTGGTATAGTTGGTTCTTTGATTTTGATAATCTACGTAGCGTCAAACCAAATAAGCGGAATTCGAAATTCCGCCCTTCTTCAGAACACAATCGTCACCATCTTTGTTGTCATTTTGATAGGATACATAATCTACGGTTTAAAATTCGCCGATGTGAAAAATGTAACGCCGTTTTTTTCAAAAGGTTTCATTTCGACCTTTCAGGTGATGAGTATTCTTTACATGACCTACATAGGGTTTGATGCTGTAACAACCCTTGGTGAGGAGGTCAAAAATCCGCAGAAGACCATTCCGCTTGCCATAATGATCTCGATGGCTGTTGTGCTTGTAGTGAAGACTTTGGCATTTTTCGTCGGCAGCGCTCTTATAAACGTTCAAACCATCACCGCGCAAAATGCCGGAGATTTCATGATAAACACGGCCAAAGTTATGGGAGGCCCATTTGGAGGTTACATCTTTGCGGGAGCCGGCATACTGGCCACGCTTTCTTGCATGAACACCTCACTTTTGGCATCTTCGAGAACCTCCTTTGCACTCTCGAGAGACAAAAGACTTCCATACTTTTTTCAATCCGTAAACCCAAAGACTCAATCTCCCATCTTCAGTGTAGTTGTTGCCTCTATGATCGTGGTTGTCGCTACCATCACACAAAACATCGAAGAAATTTCAATAGTGGCGAGTTCTATGACACTCGTTGGCTACGCTTTCATAAACCTTTCCCTTTTGTATTCTCGCAAGAGAAAAATGAATGATAAAAAAGGCTTTAAAGTTCCATTTTATCCTTACATTCCCATCTTTGCGATAATTTTCAACATCATCATGCTTTTGATTTTGCTTTACGAAGACAGATTGGCCCTTATGCTTGTCTTTGGTTTCATGTTAGTCGGAATCCTTTATTACCTTTTAAGTCCAAAGTTAAGAACGGCTCCTCGAGGGTTATCTAACGAACCCTTACCATTCGTGAAAACCAAAGAGAATTTGGATGTGTTTAACGTCATAGTCATGCTTGAAGAGGAGGAAGATGCTGAGCATCTTTTACAGTTCGGTTTGAATCTTGCCAATGGAAAGGTGATTCCGATGGGGGTTGTAGATGTTTCAGATGTTGTGAGCGAGGGAGATTATGAAACTTTGAAAAGTGCGATCAACAAATTCGAAAAGATTAGAAAACGCGTGTACGATTTTGGAAAGGCAAATGCGCTTGACATCAAATTGTCGGTAATCATGTCAAAGGACAGAGAAAAAATCGTCGACAAATTTGCAACTGAAAATAAGGCCTCTTTTATTTTAATGGGTTGGAAAGAGGAGAGTGGAAAGCGTACTTTTAGCAAATGGGAAAAAAGGATCATAGAAAGATCTCCATTTGATATCGGTGTTGTAAAATTCAAAAATGAAACGAAAGAAATGAAATTCAAAAAGATACTTTTCCCATACAGCGGGAGTGTTTATTCGCAGATGGCCTCCACCGTAATCAAAAAGTTATCGGATATCTACAAAGATACCGAAATTACAATTCTTAAAATAGTCTATGATGAAGATGAAAAAGAGATAAATGAGTACAAAAGCGTGCTTGATAATATTTTAAAAACACTCGACATAAACGGAAAAACGCTTGTTGAATACAGTCCTTCTTCATGGCAAAAGATCGTCGAACTTTCAAAAGATTACGATCTCATCGTGCTCGGCGAAATTTTGAAGGCCGACGGGTAATGTCCTCATCGAAGGTTCATTTGTGACTATGAGTACCCACAGGAATGCATTCCAACTTCCAACAAAGTTCAGAAGTGCACCCGTTATTATGACCGGTCTTGACAGCGGAACCATTATGGTCCACAAAAATCTCCATCTCGATGCACCGTCTATCTTGGCAGCATCGAGAAGTTCATCTGGTACACCCATGAAATTTTGCCTTATCAAAAAGATCGTGAATGCACTAACAGCCCATGGAATTATCAGGGCGTAGTAAGTGTTAAGCCATCCGAAGTGCACGATAGTTATGAAATTCGGCACAAGTAAAACTTCTCCAGGAATCATCATGGTTGCTATAAAGAGCATGAAAAAGAAATTTCTTCCCACAAAGTGTAATTTTGAAAAGGCAAAAGCCGCCATAACGCCAAAGATTATGTTCAGCAAGGTAGTAACTACGGCGACGAAGACGGTATTGATGTAGTATCTTGCAAATGGAGATGCATTCCATGCTTGAACGTAAGCCTCAAAAAGATTCGCAAAAATCTGAGAAAGGGTGAAATGAGCCTCTACTTTGATCGGTAACGTTAAAAGCCACACACTGTTTACATCTTTTAAGAATATCTTGGTGCTTCCATTAGATGAAAAATATTGAATGCTTGAAACTATTGAAGGTGCTTTAATGATCTTCATGGTGTAATACGTGTTGTTGTAAATATCTGTGACATTTGTCACGGATAGGTAATTTTCCCATGCAATTGAAAGCAATTTTTCTATCTCCATCTGATTTTTGTAGGAGGAAAATCCACTTCCTATGTAGGCAAGTTGGCCTGAACTTCCGGTTAGCACACCGGTACTGCTTGGATGTTCTAAACCAAAAGCATCTGATATCTTTTGAGAAAGTACATTCCAGTTGTCAGCATATTCTGAAATCATCTTATTCAACTCAAGTTGTTCAGAGGGATTCAAGACACCGTAAAGGATTTTCATGTTTGTCACGATGCTTGATATGCCTCTGAAAGCGTTGTCTGCTTCAGATTGATCTAAACCTGTCGAAAGCAAATCGTTTTTAACCGTTAAGTCTGTTTGATTTATAAAATAATCGATGAAATGAGAAGCATGTCCAGCCTTGATTATGTCAAGTGCTGTTTGCATGTAATTCGCAGAAAGATTTGAATTTTTTATCGCGCTTTCGAGCCTTACTATCTGTTCGGAAGGCGTGAAAAATGTGAAGATCATCTGTGGATCTTCGATGGTAAGATTTTTTGAATCGTTGTAGAAGTTGACTACAAGACTATAAGAATTAAGGAGATCGTAATAACCAATTATGGGATTCATGATCCTTTGCTCATAAAAATTGACAAGTACATCCAGCGACGGATCAACCTTTCCAAATTTGGAAATTAGGACCGTTTTTAAATCGAATTTGTTCAAGAACTCTTGCATTACCCCTTCAACGGCGGGAAGGTCTTGAGAAAGAGTCCCTACTCCCTTTTTGTAATTAAGAACGCTTGAAACCATAGAGTTAGCCCCTGCAAAAAAATCATTTGATGACAAAAATGACTTCACAAACTCTTTCTGCGCTATAACTGAAGATGCATCCTGATCACTCACATTTAGGGCCTGATTTCTCAAAAGTGCCGGCATGAACATCTTTGCCGTTGTAGTGGCAGAATCGACAGATTGAGCGAAATTTTTTGTGAAGTCTATCCTTGACAATATTGGATTTGATCCATATCTGAAAATGTTTAAAAAGGCTTTCATGTATTCATCTGGATTGCCATAAAGAGATTTAAGTTCGCTTATCTGATTTTGGTAATTGGAAGGATAAATCATGGCATCAACACTCGTTATGAGCGCTTCGGCTTTTTGTACGTCAACTTCGGTTGCGTATTTTATCTGGCCGCCGTTTCCGAGCGTAAGGTATATCGTGCCTCTAAGAGGAGGCGTTCCGGCAAAGTTAACTGTCAGCACATTTGAAGCGCTGGAAGTCCTTCCCTGTCCTACGTTTAAAAATTGTTGAAGGCTCAAGGCAGAATAATTAACGGATGAATAAGTCGAATGATCTATTGAGGCGTTTATATTTCTCACAGACAAAGCATTCACCGTTCCCCATGTTGGCGGAAAAATTTGAACTTCTTCTGGCAATTTCAAAGATGTGACGATCATCCATACGAATGGCATGAGCATTATAGCCGCACCTGCAAAGGCGATGATGTAAAGTACGATCTCAAAAACCGTTCCTTTGATCTTCATAAATACTCAACCCTTTTCTGACCGGCTCTGAATTGGACAAGTGTAAAGACCAAAATTATGGCAAAGAGTATGTATGCGGCGGCCGATGCAAGGCCCATTTGCTGATTGGTGTAAAAGGTTTGGAAGATGTAATAAACGATTGTCAGTCCTGAATTGTTGTAAGGGCCTGGAACTGCCTGATAAAGCACGTAAACTTCTGTAAAAACTTTAAATGCGCCTATGACAGAGACAATAAGGACGAAAAAGGTCATCGGTGAGAGCAAAGGCCAAGTTATGTACGTTAACTTTTGAGAATTCGTAGCGCCATCTATGTCAGCCGCCTCGTAATACGATTTATCTATGGATTGAAGACCGGCCAGGAAGATTATGGCGTTGTATCCTATCGTTTTCCATATTGACATTATGGCAATTGTTGGAATTGTCCACACATCGCTTTTAAGCCATGCAACGGGAGATATGCCTACCAGAGAAAGAAAGTAATTTATGAGTCCATACTGATCGTTGTAAAGCCATTGCCACACAAGACTTATGGCAACTATGGAGGTTACGAAAGGCATGAAATAAGCGGTCCTTAAAAATGCTTTGAATAACTTTAGCCTGTTCAAAAACAGAGCAACCAAAAGTGCGAGTATTATGTCTGCCGGCACATAAAGGATAACGTAGTAGGCCGTATTCCATATCGATTTGATGAAATCGCTGCTTTCTTTGATGGCATCTAGCCATTGATAAATTCCGTAATTGCTTGGAAAGGTAAATCTTAAAACAAGGGTGTTTAATTCAAAAAGTTGAATGTAATTTTGTAAGCCTATGAAACTTGGATTTTTGAGATGGGCGTAATCCCAGTTAAAGAAAGAAAGGTAAAAAGAATAACCTACTGGCCAGAAAACAAATACCGACATTATAACAAGTGCTGGAAGAATGAAAAGGTAACCGCTGACGTTTTCCCAGAAACGCATCTTGTTACGCATAAAATCACTCCATCTTCAAAAGATTTTGAATATACCAAATCTTTTTAACCGATTCTTGGCTCCAGCAGGTACCCCCTCGATGTCTGGTCCTCGCTTTGCTGCGGAGGCCATCTCGAGGGTATCCTGCCCTCCGCCATTACCACTCACTAATCCCTAATGTCTAATCTCTAATCTCTGCCTTTGCTATTTGCCATGGTACATTGGTTTTTTAGAATAAGTAGAAAATTATATCACAAATTCATTTAGTTCTGTAAAGTCTATCCCCAGCATCTCCTAATCCAGGCAAAATGTAAGCGTGATCATTCAATTCCCTGTCAACGGCACAGGTTAAAATTTTAACGTCATCGTATTTTGACTCTACAACTTTTAAGCCTTCAGGTGCAGCGACTATCGAAAGTAGGGTGATATGTTTTGCATTCCTTTCTTTTACAAGTTCTATGGCCTTAGCCGCTGAATTTCCAGTTGCAAGCATTGGATCGAGTATGAAAACTTCTGTATCATCGAAAAACGCGGGAAACTTTGCGTAATATTCAACTGGCATTTTCGTTTCAGGATCTCTGTACATGCCTGCGTACCCAACAGAGGCATTTGGAACGAGCTGAAGTACACCATCCAACATGCCAAGGCCGGCTCTTAATATGGGAACTACAACTATATTTTTATCGTTTATCTCGTATCCTTCGCATTCTTCAAGCGGAGTTTGAACGATCTTTCTTTTCAGCGCAAGGTGGCGCATCGCTTCGTAAGTCATAAGAGTGGCTATTTCTTTTATGAGTTCTCTGAATTCTTTCGGGCCTGTTGATTTATCACGCAAAATGGTCAATTTGTGAAGTATTAAAGGATGATCGACAATCAAATGCATAATTATGCCTCCGATTCATTGTATTTTACAATTCTGTTCTTGCCGGCTAATTTTGCACGGTAAAGCGCTATGTCAGCACATTTTACAAATTGTTCCATGTTGTTGCATGCAGGAGTTATTTCAGCAACGCCAATCGATATGGTGAGTTTCATCCACTTGTAGTTGTCTCTCACATTTTTTAGCATTCTTTGTGCACTTTTCATGGATTGATCAAGAGGCGTATGTGGAAAGATCACCAAAAACTCTTCCCCACCGTATCTTCCAATTATATCTATCTTTCTTGTACTCGATCTCAATGTATCTGAAACTTTCCTTAAAACTTCATCACCAACATCGTGGCCATAGGTATCGTTAATTCTTTTAAAATCATCGATATCGATCATGGCGACGCTTAAAAATTCTTTGTATCTTTTTGCCCTTTCAACTTCTTCGTGTAATCTTTCGAATATGTAACGACGCGTATAGAGACTTGTCAGCTGATCAAGATCTGATATTTTGGATGCGATAACTTTTTCAAGTTTTAATTTGTAGATGGGAACAATTGCGTCCAAAATTGCTATCGCTTTGTCAAGATCTATGTTTGTTTTGTCAATCTGAATAAAGACTTCCCCGCCTCGTATTGAGAAATCGTAAACGAATTTTTCGTCATCTATGATCCATGAATCAATTTTCACACCTTCATCTGTTTGATAAGATATCCCATCTTTATCACATGCATAACCGATTTCCTCTATCCCACATATCCTGCAAAGCACCCTGCTTTCAACATGCTTCGAAACATCAATTGCAAGAGATTCGATTACGTCGTTCGTTGATTCAAAATTTATGGAATAAAGGCATGAACTTGAGGTATTTAGTAATTCTAAAGTTCCTTGCGAATCTTTTAAACGTTTTTTTATCTCATTTGCACGATTTCTAAGGCCAAGGCTTTGAGCAATATTTGAGGCAACTTCAAAGTGAAGATCGGCACTTTTTTGCCATCCAAAAAGTTTGTAAAGTTTCGCAAGTTGTTCTTCATAAAATATGGCGTTTGTGAGAAATCCATCTCCGTAAAGTTTCTCTCCGTACTTTTTCATCATCTTCAAAGCGCGCGTTGATTTCAACCCTGAAACGAAATAAATGGCAAAAGGAGTTTGGGGAAATGCTATCGTCTCGACGATTTTCAAAGGATCGTTGGCGATATTTCTTAGATATTCACCATCTTTGGATTTAACCAATTTCAAAGTTTCAAGGGCATTTTTTTCATCATCCATGTAAATCAATTTTATGAATTTCAACATCATTTCATCGCTGGTTTTTGAATTTGAAGCGTCAAAATCAAGATTTTCAACCATCATTCTTGATCTCAACGATTCAACTTCTGCACTGAAATCATCTGACAAAGATTGCACCAAATCGAGGTTTTCTCTTGCTTTACTGAAATTTCCCATCTCCACAAGATTTTCTGCCATTGTAAGATTAATGACGAGAAAAGTTTTCCAAAGTCCTTCCTCAACGGCTTCTTTCAGGGCAATTTCTTGTCTTTCCTTTGAAGCGCGCGGAGACGTTTTTGAAAGTACGTATCCAACGTTCATCTCGATCAGTGGGATAAGATCTTTGAAATTCTCTTCGCGTGCCATCGAAAGTGCGGTTTCAAGTTCATCCATGGCTTCTTCATTTTCCATTTTTTGAAGGTGCAAAATTCCAACGTAATTTCTTACCATGACTTCAATTCTTCTTGCCATCTGCTCTTTGAAATTTTCAAGAGGGCGAAGGATCTGTTCGTATATCTTATCATAATCTTCACCATTTTTAACGAATTGCACGTATTTTCTGCACGTTTCTATGAAAGGCGAGGTAGATTCTTCAGACAGAACTGGATCAAAGCCATTCATTGCCATGACCACTCCAAAATAAGCATTTCTGAAGGTTCTATTTCCAAATACATTGGCTCTTTTGAGATCATTTATCATGACATTGTACTCACCAAGCACTTTATGAAAAAAAGCCCTTGCAGATTCAACGGATTCAATGCTTCTGTCCGCTATTCTTGATGATGTGTTGACAAGTTCGAGACCCAAGTATGGTTTTTCACCTGTCCTCATGAGTTCATGAGCTTTTAAAAGATAACAAGCGGCTGAAGGCTTCGAAGGAATTTTTGGCATAACGTGCCATTTATCGTCTTCAAATTTCCATTTCCCTTCTCTCACCAACTTTGATATTGCAAAATTTTCGCCGTTGGAAATTTCAAAAAGTGCTTTGGCATTACCTTCAAAAACAAAGTCAGAGGTAAAAAAGGTGTTGAAGAACCAATCGAGTTCTTTTGGAGAAAGAACGGGAAATTCCACCCTTTTTCCGTCTTCAAAATCGAAGATCGGATCGTGGATTGCTATGACCTTCAAACCTTTTTTGAATTTAACAAATGCTTTGACAAAAGTTACCATCTCGACTGATTCGCCACAGTTGAAAACGTAAGTTGTATTCTCGTCTGTTTTGAAAAAAAATGCAAGGACACTCGGATCGGCCGACTCAAAATTTAATCTGGGAGAAAATTTGGGATTTTCTTTCAGATGATCTGTTATCTCTTCGATAGACGAAAAGGTCTGACCTTCTAGGAATTTCGAAAAGATACCACCGTCATTTATAGGAATGTTGATGAATCCTTTATCAGACTGAATTTTCTCGAGAATTGGCCCGTGTCTCCATACACCAATGGAAGGAAGAAAGAGCGGAGTTGAAGGAATGTCTAATTTCAAACTCTTCATGATGTCGAGAATCGCAGGTATACCTTCTTTAAAAACTTTCATGAGAAAAGGAGAAGCACCTTTAAAGGCTTGGGCAAAGGTTCTAATGGTCGTAAAGAAAGATGAAGGATTCTCTATTCTTCCATTCACTATATTCAATTCTTCTTTGAAAGAAGGAACAACTATGATTTTTTCTTTGTTGACAAAGACGTTTTCTGGCTCAACAGGACCTATTGAGACGCCTTTTGTGGCACATTCGTAAACATCCTTGAAAAATTGGATAAACGCTTTTTCTGTTATATAGACAGGACGATTTTCAATGTCTTCGAATGACAACTCTATACATCCGTCACAAAATTTGAACCCCTCAAATTTTGGAATGGCACTGCAGTAAGAAAATTTCGACAGCATATCTCTGTTTTCAGGTCGATCTTTTATTCTAACAGTTGCCACTTTCTGCCCCCTTAATTTAATTTATCTTCCAGTGATCGTAAAGCGCTGGAGGAATTTTCTCCACAAAATCATACTTGTTACCATTTATCTCAATTCTATTTCCATAATAAGGCGTTCTCGATCCAGACATCTGCCTGCATATGAAAAGATATTTTCGTGCCCTCGTAATTGCAACGTAGAAAACACGCTCTTCTTCATCTATTTTCCCTTCTGATATGGCAAAAGCAGATGGAAAATCGCCTGGATTAACGGAGATAACAAAAACCACATCCCATTCAAGTCCTTTTGCCCTATGAATGGTCGTGAGTGTAACGCTTTCTTCTTTGCCTTTTTCTCTTCTGTCTATGTCTATCTGTTCCGTTATGGCAAGATCTGTCAAAAAATCGTTTATGTTCTTGTACCTGCCAGCCATTTCAATGACTCTTTTTATATCCATTTGCCTTTCGATTCTGTCTTCAAAGGTGAAGGCTATGTAATCGGAGTAAAAACTTTCAAAAACATGGTTTAGAGCATCGTCGGGTTTATCTTCAACGGAGATTTTTTTGAAGATTTCCTCTATTTTTTCGTATTTATCGCCAAATCGTGATATGTGTTTTGCAAAATCGATTGGATCTTTTTTGAAATCTTCGTCTGATATCACCCTTTCTATGCTTTTCTTTCCAATTCCGTAAAAGAGTTGAAAAATTCTCATCCATGAGATTGAATCTTTTGGATTTACAAGTACTCTCAAAAATGAAAGCACATCTTTAACGTGCCTTGAATCAGTGAATTTAACGCCAGATCGAACGGTAAAAGGTATCTTTGATTTTGAAAGTTCAATTTGGAGATCCATTGATTGACTGTGATTTCTGTAAAGGACTGCTATCTGAAACGGAGAAGTTCCGGAGTTGATAAATTCATTTATCTTTTGCGAAACGAAAGTAGACTCTTCAAGAGAATCCCAGGTGCTCACAACAACAGGCCTTTCGAAATGCATTTTTACTGTCTTTAGAGTTTTTGAAAAAATGTTGTTAGGTATCATGGCGTTGACAAGATTGACAATTTCAGGCGTGCTCCTGTAATTTGTCTGAATCTTGTAGACTTTTACGCCTTTTTCTTTTGACATTTCTATTATATTTTCATATCTTGCCCCTCTAAAAGAGTAAATACTCTGTGCATCATCTCCCACAACCATAAGGTTACCGTGAATTGAAGAGATTTTTTTAACAACATCGTATTGGATTTTGTTCGTGTCCTGAAATTCATCGACAAGTACCCATAAATAATTCGAGCCTTCTTTTTCTCTAACGGATTTTATATCGAGAAGGTCGTTGGCGTAGACAAGCAAATCATCGTAATCTAAAGACGATTGTTCGGTCTTGAGATCGTCATATTTTTCTTTTATTTTGATTATTTTGCCAGAGAAATTGTACAAATAGTAAAAGTCATCTTCAATTGTTTTTTCAACAGATCGCTGGGTGTTTGCAGCCATAGATATTATCTTCAAAACAACGGAAGGAGACGGAAATTTTTCGTTCCTTTCCACGTATTCGTTTATGGCATGTTTGACAATCGTCAGACTGTCTTCTTCATCCAGGATAGAAAAATTGGCATCAAGTTTAAGCAATGATGCATATTTTCTCAAAAGATAATTGCAGACGTGATGGAATGTGCCTGCGATCATACCATCAAGAGGATTTTTTGACACCTGTTGTGCTCTGTGAATCATCTCATTTGCCGCGGCTTTGGTGAAAGTAACAAGCAAGATTTGCCTGGGATCAATTCCCTTTGAGATCAAATAGGCTATTTTGTGAGTTATGACTTTCGTTTTTCCGGAACCGGGTCCTGCAATGACGATGGAAAACCCTCCTTCATCGAGGACGGCCGTACGTTGTTCCTCATCAAGACCAACAAGCGCTTCGTTTGATTTTCCCGTTCCATCATAACTTACATTGTAAGTGGTATCAAATTTTTTCAATTCTTTCGACAACTCTTTTCTTTCCAAGCACGTAAATAGATTCAAATAAGCCAGGAGTTACCTTTTGACCTAAAAGTACGATCCTTAAAATTTGAAATAAATCCTTCCGAGGCAAGTTGTTTACGGATATATCACGGAGAGCTTTTTCAACACTCTCCACAGACCAATTATCAAGAGATCGTATGCGATCCTTGAAAATCATAAGGAATTCTTCGATGTCATCTCTTTTTAAAATGGATTCAGATTCTTCATCAAGCCTGACCTCTTCAAAAAATGGTCTTGCAAATTCGTCAAGTACCTTAAGGGTATTTACCTTTTGCCTGCATATGTCAAAAACATTTTTTGAGTAATCGAGATCATCAAACCATTTGAGCGCATTTGGATTTTCAGATAAAGCCCATGCTTTGAAATTATCTATAAGTTCTTCAACGCTCATTTTTCTCATGTGCTGACCATTTATCCATTCTATCTTTTTGTAATCAAAAACGGCAGGCTTGTTAGATAAGGAATACAGATCAAAACTTTCGATCTTTTCAATAGGATTGAAGACTTCCTCATCAATGTTCCAGCCCAACAGAGAAAGATAATTTATGAATGCTACGTTGATTATGCCATAAGATCTGAAATAATTTACCGATGTTGCCCCATGTCTTTTACTCAAAGGGGTTCTGTCCGGCCCTAAAATAAGCGGTATATGCATAAATTCCGGTAATTCCCATTCAAGGGCTTTGTAAATCATGATCTGTTTTGGAGTGTTGGTAAGATGATCTTCGCCTCTTATAACATGAGAAATCTTCATGAGATGATCATCTACAACAACGGCAAAGTTGTAAGTCGGGAAACCGTTAGATTTGGCTATGATCATATCTTCAAAGGTTGAATTATCAAATTCCATATCACCTTTTGCTATGTCGTGAAAATACGTTTTTCCCTTTGGTATTTTGAAATTAACCGTTACACTTTTCCCTTTTGACCTGTAATCGGCCGCTTCATCATGAGAATTGAACACTTTTACGATTTCTTTAGAATCGCTGTCGGAATAAAGTACATAATAAGCATTCCCACTATCGATAAGTTCACGAAGGTAAATGTCATAAATTCCATTTTCGACCCTTTCAGTTTGCCTGTAGGGTCCATATAATCCACCTATATCCGGTCCTTCATCCCAATCGAGTTTACACCATTTTAAATCCTCAACTATGCTTTTCTCTGATGCTTTAGAGGATCTCTCCGTATCGGTATCTTCTATTCTAAGGATGAACTTCCCCTTTGCCTTCCTTGCAAATAGCCAGCCAAAAAGCGCCGTCCTTGCACCCCCGACGTGCAAAAACCCTGTTGGGCTCGGAGCAAACCTAACCCTCACTTCCATCTTTTCACCCTTTTCACCTTTTGTATTTTATGATCTGCCTCAAAAGCACTTTCCTCTTTGAGATATCTTCATCTTTTTCAACGCCCTTCGGTGGGAAGCCGTCTATTACGCCCATGACTCCACGACCCTGATCCGTGATCCCAACGACAATTTGAAGTGGATTCGCAGTTGCTGCGTAAACGTTACAAACTTCCTGAAGAGATTTTATAGCGTTCATAACACTTATAGGATAAACGTCACGCATGACCACAACAAAAATGTGTCCTGCTCCTATGCGATGCGCGTTTTCTATGGCAATTTTTTCAAGTTCTTCATCGTTACCGTCATGCCTTATGAGACAAACTCCAGAGGCTTCGTTGAAAGCTATTCCAAATTTTGAACTTGGAGAAACCGTCATCATCACTTCGTATAAGTCTTCTATCGTTTTTATAAAATGCGTCTGTCCGACAATTATGTTTGACTCATCAGGAATGGTAAGATTGACAACTTCAAAGTTCACCATATTTTACCTCCATGGTATGAAAATCGCTATTGATACTCCCAACGCAAGAAAAGGACCAAATGGAACACGCGTTTTTCTGTTTGCCTTTCGTGTTATCAACAAGGGTAAAGAAAAAATTATAGCCGATATAGATGCTATCAAAATGGCCCATACAATAGAAAATGGTACAAGATAAAGGGCTAAAGCCGCAAAATATTCAACATCCCCAAATCCCATTCCCTGTTTTGAGACAAGATGTATGATCAAAAATATGCCAAAACCAATAGCTGCGCTTATAAAAGATAAAAGCACCTGACTATTGACAATTGCCCATAAAATGCCACCAATTGCCGTCACTATAACTGCGAAATCTGGAATCATCATGGTTTGAAGATCTATGACAGTTACAATTATACCACCAGAGAAAAGAATCCACAAAGAAAAGACATTCCAGATATTTGTTGCGAGGAAAATCGCCAGTAAGAACAGCGCAGCGGTACTTCCTTCAATTAGAGGGTATACGGGAGAAATTTTGGTTCCACAATACCTACATTTTCCACCGAGAAAAACGTAACTCAAAATTGGAATATTGTCTTTCCATGCCAGTTGGTGTTTGCATACAGGGCAGAAAGATCTTTCGGGATTAATCAAGGAAATTCCCTTTGGTATTCTGTATATCAAAACGTTGTAGAAACTTCCCAATACCAATCCGAAGATAACGCCTATTACACTGAATATCAGTTTATCCCACACAGATTGAGTTCCTCTTGGCTCAGATTTGTCTCAAAAAGTTCTTTTTTGCCGTAATAATACCAATCTTTTTGATTTTTAAATTCGTTCAATATCTTTTTAGCCTCACTGTAACGCCCTGTCTTTGCGTAAGGAACGACCAGAAGTATTTTGAAGTGTGAATCTATTGGATATTTTTGAACATGTTCTTCTACAACTTTTATGACTTCATCGTATCTTTCATTTTTGAAAAGTACTTTAGCCCACGGCTCTATGTCTCCTGGGTAATAAGGCATCATCTTCAATATCTGATCTTCATAGTCTTTTGCCAAATCATATTCTCCAAGTTGAGTGTAAAGATCCATCAGTTCATATCTGGCAAGGATTGTTTTCTTATCCTCGCTAACGAATCTTTTCAATATATCGATTGCGCTTCCTATCTTTCCCATTTTTCTGTAAGCGTCAGCTATCATGAAGTATGCAAATTTATCATAGGGAGTGTATTCAAGTTCTTTTTCCCACTCTTCTATTGCCATTTCGTAATCTTCAAGGTTGTAATAAGCCTGACCAAGTTCAGAATAAGCCTCGGCGAGTGTTGGATCTATCTCTATCGCCGTTTTGAGAAGTGAAATTCCTTCTTCTTGGGCACCCTTTTCTATTAAAAATGTACCTTTCAATTCGTAAGCCTTGGCATACATTGGCCATGTTTCGACGACAAAATCCATCAATTTTATAGCCTCATCTAGTTCTTCAGATTCTGCTTCATCCTGGGCAAGTTCGTAAAATCCATCTGGTGTGGCATTTTTAAGTTCGAAAAGGTTAAGATTTAATTCTTTGAAATAACTTTTCATTTCTTCTGTGGAGATTGGAAGAAAAAGTGATCCAGAAATTTTACCCGTTTTATTTTCAACACTCTGTAACTTATGAATCCTTTCGATGTGGTCCTTATGAATGCTTACATCTGCAGCAAATGTTTCCCATGTACCTTCGTAAAAAAGATCCCTTATTAAAAAGAAAAACGGATCGAAAAAATCGATACCGTAATTTTGGCCTTCTATCTCTAAGATCAAAAAATTGTTCATACAGATCACGCCTCCTCCATTTCCGAAAATTTAAGTCTTCATTACTTATTCATGCTTATTATACACTGAGTTTTACCTTCCGTCAACATTTCAGATTAATCCTCTGAAATGGCGTTTTTTCTGATCATCATTCACTATTCCAACCCCTAATCTCTTCTGTTCACTGATCACGCGTTACGCGTCACTGTATTTTCTATGTGCCATATGCCATTCGCTGCTTTTTGATTGGCTCCAGCATATGCCCCGTCGGGATCTGTCCTCGCTTCGCTGCGAAGGATCCCTCTGGGGCATTATGCTCTCCGCCAAATACCACTCACTAATCTCTAATGTCTAATCCCTAATCTCTTCTGTTCACTGATCACGCGTTACGCGTCACTGTATTTTCTATGTGCTATATGCCATTCGCTGCTTTTTGATTGGCTCCAGCATATGCCCCGTCGGGATCTGTCCTCGCTCCGCTGCGAAGGATCCCTCTGAGGCATTATGCTCTCCGCCAAATACCACTCACTAATCTCTAATCCCTAACCTCTAATCCCTAATCCCTGTCTTTGCCATTCGCCATGGGCTATATGCTATGCACCATACGCTTACAGCCTTTACACATGTGATATACTAAAATGTAAAAAGAGGTGATCTTGTTGAACATCATGGCATTCGATACATCGGGAAAATGGCTTACAGTTGCTCTTGGATTGAACGGTGATATGGTGTTTGTTCAATCCCTTTCAAAAACCAGACAATCAGACACGCTTGTCCAAGAATTGGATAATCTGATGAAATCAACTGACATATCGATTTCTGACATAAACTTGATCGGTTGTGTGATAGGACCAGGTAATTTTACAGGATTAAGAAGTGGCATTGCTGTTGCAAAAGCGATATCTTTTTCTCTTTCAATTCCAATAATAGGATTAAAGTACTTTGAATGTTTCAAATCAGACGATCCAGTTACGCTGATCAGAAAAGCAAGAAAAGATTGGTGGTACGTCTCCGAGTTTGATGGAAAGAGATGGTCATCCGATCTAATTCCCACAGAAGCGCTTTACCGATTAAGAGGTAAGATCATATCTGAAGAGAAAATAGATGGATTTTCTTCTTACATCAACGAAGGTCCTTTGATTTCAGGATATTCACTTGTTCAAAGCACCATAGAATCATTTGAAAGATCAGAGAGAATTTATGATCATGTAAGTGTTAAACCATTTTACCTTCAAAAACCCGTTGCCCAGCAGATGATAGAGGAGAAAAGATGAGATACGATGCTAAAAAGATTTTAAGGAATGTAAAAGAAAAATTGATCGAAGAACAGATAAAAGTTGTATCGGCTGATTTGAATTCTTCTAACAGTTTAACAGTGGCCGTTGCTTTAAGTGAATTGAGGCGACTTAAAGATAGATGGCATGTGCAGGAAGCCATAAAAGCACTTTCCACAACTGGAGATGCAGCCATCATATCTGCGATAAGGTATCTAACCGCTATCGAATATCCCCTTTCTTTTAAAGAGATCAATCATCTTCTGAAAAAAAGTGAAAGTGTAAGAAAAGCACTTGGAAATCTTGCACAGTATATGTCACCTGAAGATGGATGCAAATTGATTTCTTTGCTTTTAGAAGATCGATCTTCTGCGGTAAGAATTCAAACTTTGAAGCAACTTGAAAAGATTCAATGTGATGAAAATATCCAAAAAGTAAAGAATTTTCTTGAAGATGAAGATCCAAAAGTAAAAATTGAAGTCATAAAGGTCTTATTGAATTTGAACGAGCAAATAGATGAGAAGATCGTTACCGGTATGGTTGAGAACACGAAATTACCTTTTGAAATTAGAACTGCGGCTTTAAGAATTTTTGTCACTCATTTTAACGATTCTCTAGATCTTCTCAAAAAAATGGCTGAATCGACTTATTCGAAAATGAATTCGGTTGCAATTTCTCTTATGGGGAAATTTCCTTGTGAGGAAGTTTGGAATAATTTAGAAACGGTTATTTCTAACGATTCTCTTCCCGCCGAGACAATTCAGGCGGCACTCAAAAGTGCCTCTAATGCGTGCAAAGAGCATAAAGGCCTTGAAGAAATGGCCATTAAGTACGTAAATTATCCTTCAACATCGTTAAAAATAGTGGCTTTAAGAGTGCTCATGAATACCAAAAGTCAAAATGTCGCCGGTATAATAGAAGATTTTCTTGAAAGCAAAGATAGGAATTTGAAGTTATCGGTTGTGCCTTTTGTGGAAGAATATCCATCAAAAACGAATGTAAACATACTACTTGAAACACTTGAAGACGATGATGAAGAGATGATGGAAAGAGCGCTAAAAGTGCTTGGAAGGCTGAAAATAAAAGATGACAGAATAAGAAACGGACTTTTCGATCACACGATGGGCGTTAGAATTCAGGCTTTGAAAGCGCTTATTTCTTCTGGCAACGTTGATGCAGAAGAACTAATTGAATTTGTGAGATCTGCTTCCGAACCTTTTGAGATAAAGATGGAAGCACTGAACGGCATTGCAAAAAGAGCACCTCAAAGATTGGAGGAACTTTCATGAAGACCTTGATGGTAACGAGCGGAAAAGGTGGCGTTGGCAAATCAACCATCGCGGTTAACATTGCCGTAGAAATGGCCTTAAGTGGTTACAAAGTTGGCCTTATAGATGTTGATATTCACGGTCCAACAGATCACATAATACTTGGTGTCGAACCACAAATCATGACTGACGGTGAACACTTCATTCCAATGGAAATAGGCGGCCTTAAATTCATGACGATCGCATCTGGAGTTGACGAGGACAAAGCCATTATATGGCGAGGACCATTGAAGGCGAAATTGATAGATCAATTCATAAAAGATACGGAATGGGGAGACCTCGATTACATGGTTATGGACTTCCCGCCAGGAAGTGGAGATGAACCACTTGAAGTTTTGAGTGTTTACAACAACAAAATAGACGGCGCCGTGGTCGTCACAACTCCGCAAAAGGTGGCCCTTGGCGATGTGGAGAAGGTCATAAATTTTCTCAAAAAGATGAACGTCCCCATAATGGGAATTTGGGAAAACATGTCTTACTATGTTTGTAAGTACTGCGGAAAGAAACATTTTATCTTCGGTCATGGCACAGACGATCTTGCGAAAAGAACAGGCGTTGATATAACGGCGAGAATTCCTTTGATCGAAGAAATAGGTGAAAATACTGGAATTTCAAAGTTGTTTTTGACAAGGAGTGAAGGAGCGTTAAGGGTTGAATTTGGCAAATATGTTGATGAGATCATGAAAAAATTGGGATAGAGAAAGGAAGAGGTTCCTATGTTTGTAAAACCTTTTGGTGGTCTGGAAGCAAAAAGTACGGAAGTAGACAGAATGAATTGTCCTCCTTACGATGTTGTTAGTTTGGAAGAGGCAAAGCAATTCTCGGTAGATCCTCACTCTTTCATGCGAGTTGTGAGGCCAGATGCCATATCAAAAGAGGGTGAAAACATTTATGAAGTTGCGGCTAAAGAGTTCAACAGATTTATCAATGAAAAATTATTTGTGAAAAATGAAAAGCCATCTTTTTACATCTATTCACAAAAGATGCCGTCTCATACTCAAACAGGCCTTATCGCATGCGTGCCTGCAAGCGCGTATCCACAACACATAAAAAGACATGAATTGACAAGAAAGGAAAAAGAAGATGAAAGAATGAAACATATTTTAGCAACGCATGCTCATACGGAACATGTCTTTTTGATGTACAGGGCGATAAAAGAGATAAAAAAATTGATGAGGGTAGATCTTGGAAATCATCTTTACAATTTCAAAACAAAGAATCCTGACACGATTCATGATGTCTATCGCATTGAAGACAACACCATGATTGAAGATATAGCCCAATCATTTCAAGAAGTTGACTCTTTCTACATAGCAGATGGCCACCACAGGGCATCTGCTTCTGTCAAAGTAGCACAACAGATCGGTGGCGATGGAGAATGGAATTATTTCATGGCAACGATCTTTCCGCACGATGAACTTCAGATACTTGGATACCACAGAATTGTTAAAGATCTCAATGGAAATGGATCTGAGTTTTTAAAAAAGATAAAAGATGCAGGTTTTGATGTCAAAAAAACATATGAGATGCCTCCAAAACTTTCAAAACACATCATGGGAATGTACATGGAAGGTGAATGGTACATGCTAAAAGCTGTTGATGTCGACGATTCAGATCCGATAAGTGCACTTGATGTCTCCATACTTCAAGAAAGAATTTTAGACAATATCCTTGACATAAAAGATCCAAGGACAGATCCAAAACTTGGGTTTATAGGAGGAGTTAATGGCTTTGCAGATCTAAAAAAAGCCGTTGATTCAAACGAATGCAAGGTTGCCTTTTACATGCACCCAACAGATGTTGAAAGCGTTATGGAGGTGGCAGATAAAAATATGATAATGCCTCCTAAGTCAACATGGTTTGAGCCAAAACTCAGAAGTGGTTTTCTTGTTCATACCTTTTAAGAGGTGATGGCAATAAAAGAACTGACTCAGCGTCAAAGAGAGATATACGAATTCATAAGAGATTTTCATGATAAAATGGGGTATCCCCCAACGATAAGGGAGATATCTGAGCATTTTGGATTCTCCTCTCCGACGGGGGCACTTGTGCACATAGAGGCTATTGAGAAAAAAGGATACATAAAAAGAGAGCACGCATCGCGAGGGATAAAAATTATGGCAAAAAGCCCTTTTGACATAACACTTGCTGAGCTGATCGGAAAGATGGACAAAAGTGGTAAAATTTTTAAAAGTGCAGAGCTAACCTATATCCCAGTTCCTTCCGACGAGGAACATCTTTTAGCTGTTGAATCATCTATTGATATTCCTGAACTTGGGATTTTTAAGGGAGATTATATTGTTTTCGCTCCCATAGGTCCTGTTAAGGATCTTGTACTTGTCAGAAAAGGTAAAGAACGTTTGGTTTGCACCTTTAAAAAAGGAATTTTGGAAAATTTAATTGGAGAAAAAATAAGCGATTGCAAGTTAGAATATGTTTTTTACGGCGTTTTAAGAATTCCGATTCAAGACAAAAAGATATACTAAATCTTTTTTAAATTCCGAATCTTAGCGGAGAGCATGATGCCCCAGAGGAATCCGGCGCCTTGCGAGGACAGATTCCGACGGGGTACATGCTGGAGCGGCAAGATATGAATGGACATTCGAATTTTAAAGTTGAATCAGTATAATGGGGTGATTTTTTGAATGTAAATTACGCTTTTTTTGAAAAGACAGATGGGGTATTCGAATCTTTTCAAAAGAGACTTGTTCAATTTGGCATAAAAATTTACACTGCCAGAGATTTCGATGATGTGTTCGATCTTAACGTCGAAATCAAAAAATCTGGGGGAAATGATTTTAAAGGGATAGATCTTGTTGTACTTGAAATGCCGGGAGAAAGTCAAAGGCTCGAAGAGAACTATATTCTTAATTCCATAGAGCCATGGAAAATAGCCGCTGTTTATTCGTGCGTGAAAAATTACAGAAATTCAGTTATCGTAATAGATCCCGATGATTTTGACAAAATAATAGAATCTCTTGAAGAATGTGGGGACGTGACACTTCAAGATAGAAGAATGTTTTCCTTAAAAGCCTTATACAGGCTTTTGAGATACAATTCTTTCATTCACAAGGAAATGAGTGAGCTTTTCGCCTCCGAAAAATTTGAAACGCTTATTCTTGAAGAAAAAACCCCTTTGAGGTATGGAGAAAATCCTCAACAACTTGCGTACCTTTCAAAAATCGCAAAGACGCAGGCTTTTTTTGATTTTTTCGATGAAGACGTACTTGCAAGTTTGAGTTATAACAACATCGTCGATGTTCATCTTGCGCTCTCACTTTTGAAATATTTGGAAGGGAATTTTGCCGTTCGTGTTCATCATGGAATAATAGTTGATGTGAGAAAAAATAATCTTAATTTTAAAGCGGCAAGAGGCGTTTTGGCAGCGAATTTTGTGAATGATGAGTTGATGGAAGGCTTGAATGGTAACGACCTTGATATCGTAATTCTTCCTGAGATGCCTGATCTTTCTAAGATTGAAATTCGAAAATTCATAATGATAAAAGATATACCATCTGTTGCAGTTGAGAAAGAATACAGATTCATGGATGGAAATTTTCTCATTCAAACTTCAGACGATCTTTCAAACATGAAATTTCTTTCTGATGAATTTGATGTCCAGTACAAGTTTGCCAACATCATTGTGGCACTCTCAAGATCAATGGCTTGCTGTATTTTCAAAGATTACGAGTTGATGTCCATTGACGCAGGTCAGGCCGAACAGATCGATGCAGTTGAAATAGCTTTGCGCAAGGCCGAGCAAAGATCTATGAACTTGGATGGTGCTATATGTGCCCTTGATGGACCTATAAAAAATATCGGTGTTGTAAATCGCGTTATTGGTACAGGCATAAAAACGATCATAGAACCTGGAGGAGTTAAAGAAGATAAGATTGTGAGAAAACAACTTGAAGAAAACGGGATAGAACTTATATTTTCAGGAAGAAGAAGGTACAAAATATCTTAAAAATGTATCTTTAAAAGATAAGGTATTGTGTTTTTGGTATTTTATGAGTATAATTCATAGCAGAGGGCATGGTGCTCTAAAAGGATCCAGTGCTTTGTGAGGACAACTTTCGAGGAAGCACATGCCGGAGCCGAGATTCAGAATTTAAAAAGCTTTGGTATAAAAATGAAATTAAAGGGAGGAATTAAATTGAGTTTTCTTTTTCTCTTTGTTATGATAATTGACCTTGTGATATCTGTTGCCCTTATCTGGGTTGTCATGATGAAAATGTCCAAGCATGGTGGATTAGGAGGCGCTTTCGGATCAGGATCGTTGTACACCGTATTTGGGCGTGAAAAAGGTCTTGATACGCTTGCAAAGGTTACCATCGCGCTTGCCGTCGCATTTATGGTTATGAGTGTAGTAACAGCTTACGTTTTAACTTTGAAATAAGGGGATTTTACGTTGTCTCCTGAAGATCAACTTAAAATTCTCAAAGAAAATACAGAAGACCTTATAGAAGAAAAGGAACTTCTGGAAAGATTAAAAAGCGGGCGGATTTTAAGAGTCAAACTTGGTGTTGATCCATCAAGACCCGATCTTCATCTGGGGCATGCTGTTGTCTTAAGAAAGCTCAGGCAATTTCAAGATTTGGGCCATACGGTTGTGCTGATAATAGGAGATTTCACAGCCCGAATAGGAGATCCGTCTGGCAGGTCTAAAACGAGGCCGATGCTTTCTGCCGAAGAGACGAAACATAACGCTATAAGTTACCAGGAGCAAGCCTTTAAAATTCTTGACAAAGGCAAAACTGAGTTGAGGTTTAATTCAGAATGGCTTGATCCTTTGAAGTTCGAAGATGTTGTAAGACTTACGTCAAAATACACGGTTGCGAGAATGCTTGAAAGAGATGATTTCGAAAAAAGATACAAGGCAGGCGAACCGATAAGCATAGTGGAATTGCTTTATCCAATAGCTCAGGCTTACGATTCTGTGGCTGTCAAATCTGATGTTGAAATGGGTGGAACGGATCAAAAATTCAACTTGCTCGTTGGAAGAAAGTACCAAGAAGAATTTGGGCAATCTCCTCAAATAGTTTTGACGATGCCGATCATAGAAGGAACTGATGGGACTTTAAAAATGTCAAAAAGTTATGGGAATTACATTGGCCTGACTGATCCATCTGATGATGTATACGGTAAGATCATGTCGATACCTGATTCTTTGATGTTCAAATATGCCAAACTTCTCACGAATTTAGACGTTGAGGAAGCAAAAAAGGATATAGAGTCTTCAAGACTTCATCCTATGGAGTTCAAAAAGGGCCTTGCCTTTGAAATCGTAAAATGGCTTTATTCGCAAAAAGAGGCCGAAAATGCCCAAGATAAGTTTATAACCACATTTTCGAAAAAAGAAGTGCCAGATGATATCCCTGAAGTAATGGCGGTTAACGGCATCAAATTAACGCAGTTTTTGAAAGATATAAAGGCGGTAGATTCAACGGGTGAAGCAAAGCGTTTAATAAACCAAAATGGTGTTAAAATAAATCAAGACACCGTTGAAGATGTTATGATGATAACAGATTTTAAAGATGGAGACATTCTTAAGATTGGAAAAAGAAAAATGTACAGGATCATTTTAAGATCTTGAATTTTTTGTGTTTGAGTGGTATAATTTTTAAAAATTACGTTTTTAAACGTAAGGGAGATCTTGCGTTGTTCCAGAGTTAAGATATAAGTTGTTTCAAAAAGCAAAGGAGGATGGTCAAGAATGCGAAAAACGCTGATCGTAAGTATAGTTATCGTTGCTGTCGTTTTGAT
>JABEBX010020509.1_pt1 | contig 28208 bp, 26 predicted proteins | sample 7245971 | NCBI WGS metagenome assembly JABEBX01 (sample SAMN14506365, study PRJNA622280) | hot springs metagenome | biome: hot spring [ENVO:00000051]|acidic hot spring [ENVO:00002120]; feature: spring [ENVO:00000027]|sediment [ENVO:00002007]; material: sediment environment [ENVO:01001048]... | reverse complement strand
AGGAACTGGTGGCCGAAGCCTTGCATCGCCTGTCCACGCGCAGCCGCAAGCCCTTTGTCGCCATCAACTGCGCCGCGATTCCAGAAGCGTTGCTTGAGGCGGAACTGTTTGGCCATACCCGCGGCGCCTTTACGGGAGCCGTGCAGGGACGCACCGGCCGCATCGAAGCGGCCGACGGAGGCACGCTCTTTCTCGACGAAATTGGTGAGATGCCCCTGGCGCTGCAGGCCAAGCTGCTGCGCTTTGTAGAGTGTGGCGAGTTGCAGCGCGTGGGCGACAACGAGACCGTCAAGGTGGATGTGCGTATCGTCGCCGCTACGCACCGGCCCTTGGCGCAACATGCGCAAAATGGCAGTTTCCGCCCCGATCTTTACTATCGGCTGGCGGTCTTCCTCATCCACACGCCGCCTTTGGCTGAGCACATTGAAGATCTGCCTCTGTTCGTCGAGCACTTTCTCGAGCAAATGGGCCGCGACATTCCGGTCAAGCGTCTCGATCAAAGCGCCCTTGACAAGCTCGCGGCGCACAGTTGGCCGGGCAATGTTCGTGAACTCGAACACGTCCTTGAACGCGGCGTGATTCTGGCCGGAGAAGATCCTGTGCTGACCGCGCGGGAGATCGACTTCGGCCTGATGGTGAATTGACCGTGGGAATCGTGTTGACGATGAGCAACAAGGCCTGGCGCGAGTTGGCGCAGCGCAACCAGACTCATCGAGGTTGGGTGTCATGACAGGAGTGGGAGCTTGAAATCAGCATGGAAATCGCAACCGGTTTGAGCAATGAGATCGCCCGGTACCTCGACCTGGCCACGGACGAGGCGAAGCTGACGGCCGTCAACATGGCGAATGTCGACACGCCGGGCTATCGAACTGTGGGGATGGACTTCGAGGGCGAGATGCGCCAGGCCCTCGACGAAGTCGAACAAGGCCGTGCGCCGCACAAGGTTCGCGTGACCGAGGTCGACGGCCTGATCGCGCGGCCGGACGGAAACAACGTCTCGATTGACCGCGAGGGCCTCCAGCTTGTTCAGGCGCAGTTAAAGTTTCGCGCCGGCGTGGCGCTGCTTCGCGACGAATATCAGCAGGTGCTCGATGCGATCCATGCCAAGTAGGGAACCAGGAGGGATGGTTCGCCATCGCCGGCTTGCAGTTGTCGACAGAGGAGAGACGCATGACGAAGGACGATCTCTTGCACGGCGGGGAGAAGAGAGCAGAGGCGGCGGCTGGTGATCGGAAAAGAACTTACCGCCGAATCGGAAAGGAGTCTGGACGATGAACTTGTTTGGCATGATGGAGGCTTCCGGCAGCGCCATGGAAGCCGAGCGCATGCGCGCCGAGGTTGTTGCCGCGAACATGGCCAACGCCGAGACAACGCGCACCGCCTCGGGCGGGCCTTATCACCGGCAGGAGGTGGTCTTTGCCGCCAACCAGGGCGATCCAGGCTTTCTCGATTCCATGGCGACGGCAACTTCGGGAGGCGCAGCGTCGACGCTGCAATCGCTTGAAGCGAGCGCTCTGCCTGGTGGCGCATCCATTGCGCCGGGAGTGCGCGTTGCGGCCGTGGTGGAAGATCCGACGCCGCCGCTAAAACGCTATGATCCGGGGCATCCCGATGCGGGGCCGGACGGCTATGTCGCCTATCCCAACATCAACCCCGTTACGGAGATGGTCGATCTCATGGGAGCGACGCGTGCTTACGGTCTCAATGGCGCCGCCGTCGAGGCCGAAAAGGGGATGATCACGTCCGCAATCGACATTGCCAAATCCTGACCTCCGGCAGGCATTGGAGATCGGCATTCGACGTGGCATTGGATCGGGCATTGAAACAGGCATTGAAACAGGCAAGGGAAGATGTGTCAATAGAAACGGGCGCGGAGCAGGTGACCAAAGGAAGGCAAAGCATGGTGTCGGGAGTCAATTCGATGGCTGCAGTATCGGGCGCGACGCTGGCAAATTCAACCGTGCAGCTGGGCGCGCGGGGAGAACCGTCTGCCACGTCCACGCCCTTCGCTGATCTGATCAACGATTCCGTTGGCGCGGTGAACCAGTTGGAAAAGCAGGCCCACGCAGCGGTTACGGGCCTGATGACCGGTTCGGGCGTCAACGTCCACCAGGCAATGATCGCTGATGAAAAGGCTGATCTGGCCTTCGAGATGGTGCTGGCCGTGCGTAACAAGGCGGTCGAGGCCTACCAAAGCATGATGGGGATGCAATTTTAGAGAAAGCTTTTCGTCCCTGGCCGGACCGTGGAGTTCGCGGGCCGGCCACGCGGCAGGATGACAGCGGGAAGACAGGAGCGAACAGCCGGTAGCTGACACAATGGCCACGGGAGCACAGTTGGAGAAGACTCCGCCCGATCTGGGACAGATCAAAAGTGGCGGAAAATGGTCTGGTCTGTGGGGCATCGCACGGGTGCGCTGGGCCGGAATGGCCCCGCGGCAGCGTAGCTGGGCCATTGCCGTGGCGCTGATGCTGGCCGGGCTCCTGGGCGGGCTAACGTGGTACGGATTGCGCCCGGACTGGCGGACTCTTTATGCCGGCCTTGATCCGGATGATGCGCGACAGATGGAGCAGATTCTTGCCCAGGCGCAGATCCCGTTTGAGCCTACCGGCGACGGCGCCGGCATTCTGGTTCCCGCCGCGCAGCTGGACAAGGCGCGGCTGGCGGTGGCCTCCAAGGGCGGCGTCAAGAGTGGTCGCATGGGCTTTGAGATCTTCGACAAACCGAATTGGGTCGGATCGGAGTTTGACGAGCAGGTGAACTATCAACGCGCTCTTGAAGGGGAGCTCGAACATACCATCGGCACGCTTTCCGACGTGGAATCGGCGCGCGTGCATCTGGTTCTGCCCCATGATTCGCTCTTCCGCGACGACGAGCGCCCGGCCAAAGCCGCCGTGGTTTTGAAGCTGCGCCACCGTTCGCTGGCCGACGGTGAGCCTGACGCCATCCGTAACCTGGTCGCCTCCGCAGTGGATGGTCTGACGCCCGATCACGTTGTACTGGTAGACGCCGCGGGGAATCTGCCTCTGGGTCCGAAGACACCGGAGGCGATTGAGTTGAGCGCCGAACAGGCACTGGAAGACAAGCTGATTGCGACCCTCGAGCCGGTGACGGGAGCCGGCAATGTGCGCGCCTCTGTCACGCTCGACTATACCACCGAGTCAACCGAGGAGACCGACGAGAACTACGACCCATCGCGGACGGTCACGCTGTCTCTCGAGCGGACACAGCAAAATTCGGGCGGCCAGGATGTCGCTTCCGGGGTTCCGGGCACGGCCTCCAACGCGCCAAATACGCAGGCGCTCCCTGTCTACCCCCATCAAACTGCTGTTCCGCAATCGGCGACCACTGAATCGGGAACCTATGGGGCCTCGAAGACGGTGCGCCATATCGTCGACGGTCCGGGAAGCATTCGCCGGCTGACCGCGGCTATTGTTGTCAACGATCGGCTGGTGCAGCCGGCGACGAAGAAACATGCAGCCGTTTGGCAGCCCCGGTCGCCGGGTGAACTGCGCAACCTGACAGCTCTCTCCCAGGCTGCCGTGGGCTACGACGCCACGCGCGGCGACGTGGTCACGGTGGAGGATCTGGCCTTTGACAATAATCGGCCTCAGCCGCCGGCACCCCTCGCCGAACAATTCCTGCAGAAGGCGGAGGGCGCGCCCGATCTGATGAAGGATCTGGCGCTGCTGGCGGGTCTTCTCGTGGTGCTGGCCTTCGGTATTCGGCCCGCAATCCGTCATGCGGGGCTGGCGCTGACCGGCGCGGGAAGCGCAAAGAATACGCGCGGCAGCCTGGCTTCAGCAGCCGCTCCGGCACAAGTCCCGTTAAGCCCGCCGGAGCCGGCCGAGATGGACCCGGAGCGGCTGCGCTCGCAGGAGATCTTCAATCAGGTGGCAGCGCACTTGAAAAGCGAGCCGACACAGAGTTCGCGGCTGCTGCAGAGCTGGATTCACTCAGAGTAACTCTGCGTTTTTACCTCGGACGAAGAGCGTTCGGGCGCATGTGGGTTTGAGCCGCGCGCGAGCTTTACAGCGGTCGGCACTGGCGAGACTCATAGCGCGCGGCGCGAGAGAACCGGGACGGGCGATGAAAGGAATGGGCCTTGGCAGAACAGGCAGTTGGGAGCGAAAGAGCGAGGAGGCGTCAGACAGCCGGAATGTCAGGACTGCGCAAGGCAGCGGTCCTGCTGCTGACTGTTGGCGAGGATCTGGCCAAGGAGGTGCTGCGCGCGCTGCCGGAGGCCGACGTGCAGCGCATCACCGAAGAGTTGGCCGACCTTCGCGGCGTCACTCCGGAGATCTCCGCCGAGGTGGTGGAGGAGTTCTGGCAGCTTCTCGATACCCACCACTTTATCGTGCACGGTGGACTGGACTATGCGCGGAAGCTGCTGACCGAGACCTTCGGCAGGGAGCGCGCTGACGATCTGCTGACGATGATGCGCCGGGCGCAGGAAGCTGCACAGGGGGATCTGGCGAAGCTGCAGCGCACCGATCCGCAGCAGCTGGGCAAACTTCTTGACGCCGAGCATCCGCAGACCATCGCACTGGTTCTGGCGCACCTCGATCCACGCCGCGCCTCGACGGTACTGGCCAATCTGAGCGAAGATCGCAAGGTTGTCGCCGTGCAGAGGCTGGCGGAGATGCGCCAGTTCTCACCTGAGATGGCGCAGAAGGTGGCGATGATCCTGCACCGGCGCCTCGAGAGCGTCGGCGACACGCAACGCCGCAGCTACTCCGGATTTAAGGCCGTTGCCGATCTAATGAACCGGCTCAACGCCGAGGAAGCCAAAAAAATTCTCGAATCCATCGAAGAAGCGCAGCCAGAGCTGGCGCTGAGCATTCGCAATCTGATGTTCACCTTTGAAGATCTGATCACTGTGCCGCCGGCCAGCATCCGCGAGATCGTCTCCGGCATCGACAAGCGGCAGTTGGCTTTGGCTCTGCGCGGGGCTAACGAGGATCTGCGCGCGCAGATCTTCAAGGCCATGAGCTCGCGCGCCGTCGAGATGCTCAAAGAAGACATGGAGGTGCTGGGACCGGTGCGCTCGCGCGAGGTGGCGCAGGCGCAGCAGGAGATCCTGAACCTGGCTCGCCGTCTCGAAACCGAGGGCAAGATCATTCTGAAGCTCGAGAGCGGCGACGAGATGATAGCCTAGCTGCGGCAACAAGCCTGGCAGAGCAGGGAAGAAGAGGCTGCCGGGAGAACGACGATGCCCGTACGGAAATAGAAAGTTTTCGAGTCATCGATGGAGATTGAGACGAGGAGCGAGGGCGCCAAGGCGCTGGAGAGATTTGAATATCCAGCTTGCGGAGATATGCCCTCGTTCCCCGAATGGAATGGGTGGGTCGAGACCGATGAAGACGCCGCGTCGGAGCTGACAGGCGGGCCGGTACGACAGGAAACCGTCACGACGAGCGCCGAATTTGAACAGAGGCTCGCAGAAGAGACGCAGCGCGCCTTTGAGGCCGGCCGCGAACGTGGGCGCGAGGAGGGCCGCCGCGCCGAGCGCGAGGCACAGGCCCCGGCCGCGGCACAGGAGAAGGAGCGTCGCAGCCGTCAAGTGGCCGCACTGGCCGATGAATTCCACCGCGAGCGCGAGCGCTATCTTCATGCCGTTGAGCAGGAGGTCGTGCGACTGGCGCTGGCCGTGGCGGCGCGCATTTTGCGACGTGAGGCGCAGATGGATCCGCTTCTGCTGACAGGCGCTGTGCGTGTCGCGCTGGGTCAGATCGCCGGCGCCTCGGAGGTTCGGCTTCGCGTGCCGGCAAAGGAGGCCGCACTGTGGAATGAAGCCATCGCGCTGGTGCCCAATCTCGCCGTAAAACCACTGGTGGTTGCCGATGACAACCTGCGGCTCGGCGATTGCGCCGTCGAAAGCAAGGTGGGAACGGTCGATCTCGGAATTCGTGCGCAGTTGGGCGAGATCGAGCGCGGATTCTTCGATCGCGCCGAAGCGACGGACGCGCCCCCACGCGCAGCCGCCGAAGAATCGCGGCAAGCTGAGGCGCGCGCATGACGGCTTTGCTCGAACGCTATTTCTCCCGTCTGGAGAGCCGCCAGCCCTGGCGCTGGCGAGGTCATGTTCTCGAATCGATTGGTCAGACGATCGAGTCGGCGGGGCCTCCGGCCTCGGTGGGTGAGTGTTGCGAGATCGAGAACCACACGGGACAGAGGCACAGCGCCGAAGTGATCGGGTTCCGCGGCTCAAATGTATTGTCGATGCCGGTGGAGACTACCGAAGGCATTCGCTATGGCGATCCTGTCTGGTCGCTCGGCGTGAGGCCCGAGATCGAAGTGGGACCCGCGCTGATGGGCCGTGTGCTCGATGCGCGGGGCGCGCCGATCGACGAGGGCCTCCCGCCGGCACTGGCAGATTCATTGCCTCTCGACGGCCAGGTGCGGCCGCCGCTTGACCGCGTTCCCATTGGCGAGCCGCTCGGAACCGGCATCCGCGCCATCGACGCCATGCTGACCGTGGGCCGCGGCCAGCGCGTGGGGATCTTTGGAGGCTCAGGCGTCGGCAAGAGCACGCTCATCGGCATGATGACACGCAACACCGAGGCTGAAGCGACAGTGGTCGGGCTGGTGGGCGAGCGCGGACGCGAGGTGGGCGAGTTTCTGCGCGACTCTCTGGGCAGGGAAGGATTGGCGCGCTCTGTGGTCGTGGTCTCCACCTCCGACCAATCGCCGCTGTTACGCATGAGAGCGGCGCTGGCCGCAACCACGATCGCCGAGTCCTTCGCCGCGCAGGGAAAACATGTTCTGCTGGTACTCGATTCGCTCACACGCTTCGCCATGGCTGCACGCGAAATTGGCCTTGCAGCCGGCGAACCGCCCATGGCCAAGGGTTATACGCCCTCGGTCTTTACGCGCCTCGCGCGCCTTGTGGAGCGTGCGGGCCGCTTCCGCAAAGGCTCGATCACGGCCTTTTATTCGGTCCTGATGGAGGGCGACGATCAGCAGGATCCGCTGGTTGACGCGATGCGTTCGCTGCTCGACGGGCATATAGTGCTTTCACGCGCGCTTGCCAGCGAGGGCTGGTATCCGCCGATTGCGGTACTCGACTCGATCAGCCGGCTCATGCCTGCCGTGACTTCCGGGAGACACCGAGAGCAGGCCGCACTGGTGCGCAGGCTGCTCACGGTCTATGCACGCTCGGAAGATCTTGTGCGCATCGGCGCATATAAGCCGGGTGCCGATCCCGATCTTGACCGCGCTCTCGGCGCGCGGGATCGCATCCGCGCCTTTCTCGCTCAGTCCGCCGCTGACGCGGTGTGCTTTGCTGATTGTTTGCGCCGCCTTGCCGCTCTGGCTGAGGAGATTTGAGCGATGCCGGTCTCGCACGCCATGCGGCGCCTTCAACAGGTTCTGGAGATGCAGGAGAGCGAATGCCTGTCAGCCATGGAGTCCGCGCGCGCCGAACTCGCGCAGCTTGAACAGGCGCTCACGCGCAGCACAGCCCGTGAGAGAGGCGGGCGGCTGTTGGTCGCGGCCAGCGCCACGACGGGCGAGGTCGTCGACCGGATCGCGGGAATCGAAGAGACGCGCACTGCCAGACGGTTGGCCGCCGCTCTTGAGCCACGCATTGCCGCGGCGCAGGCGGCCCTCGACGCGATGCGGCGCGAGTTCCTCTCGAAACGCATCGAGCGCCGGCAGACTGAAACCCTGATTGAAGAGGCAGAAGCCGCGGACAAGGTTGAAGCCGCGCGCCGCGCACAAAAGAATCTCGACGACTGGTTCCTGAGCCGGCGGCTCCGGACTTGAGGGCGCCATGGCTTCGGAATCGGGGCAAATCTGCATCCTCCTCCACGATCGCGTCGATCCGAACGGGCAAAACTTCGTGGAGAAATGAGCAGCACGTCAGGCGCCGATTCTGAAACGGGACGATGCTTCCCATTCCTGACATTTTTCTAACCGCTCTCAGCCTCTCTTTGGCACGCCATCTGCACTTAGCCTCCTGCATGACCACATCCGTCAGCAGCGATCTGCGCACAGGCTCCGAATTGGGTGGACAGGCATCCAGCGAACGCGGGTTTGGCGGGCTGACGTTTGCTGGGCAGACAGGATCGGGGTGGGATTCGACCACAACCTGGAACGGCGGTGCATGGAGCGCCCATCCACTGAGTGCTGCCAGTGACGATCCTGCAGCCGGTTCGGCATCTACCGCGCCGAGCTTTCGCTCCAGTTGGCAGTCGGCGGTCGGTACGTGGAGTGGAACTGGAAACGGGAGCGGCGACGGCGAAGAGGAAAAGGTGATTGCCGAGGGCGCGGCCGACGGAACGGGCGCATCAGCACCGGGTCTTGCCGGAAAGACAGGGAAAGCGGCGCTATCAGCGACTCCAGCGGCGGCAAGAGTACAGCCGGGCGTGGCACGGGCGCAGCAGACTGACTCCACGCAAAGCGCGGCCGCCGGTGTCCCGTCACAGACGGGCAAAGCGCCAGTGACAGCCAGGGCTGTGCAGGCCGCCATCACCAGGTCGGCAGAGACAACGAGCGATCTGTCTGTGCTGCGCGAATCCGCGGACAAAGCCGACCACACTGCCTCCACCGTCGCATCTGGAAGATCAAAGAAGAAAACGCGGCACGCCGTTACAGGCGCGCCGCTTCCGCTAGCCGTTATGCCGATGTCGATCGCGGTTCCAATTTCGGCATCCAGGCAGACCAGCGCTCTTTCGCTGCCGGGCCGGAAGGGGCAGGAGGCGATTGAATCGAGCCAGCTTTCGGGCGCGGAAGCGATGTTGAATGGTCCCAAAGGTGTTGCTGAAAGCGGAATTTCCGCCACCCCAACCGCGATCGCAGCCGCTGGGCAAGATACAAATGGAACTCCGGCATTGTTTCGGCACAATACAAGTCGGAGCCAGGCGACACAGAACCAAACTGCGCCCGAAGGTGTCGCAATCTCAGTGGATGAGCCTTCCATCGCGCTGTCTGAAGTTCCTTTGCAAGGCGCCCCGGTGGCTCGCGGCGCCCTGTCCGGTGAAGATCTCTCCAATCCAGCGGCTGCGGTCGTGCGCTCCCGCATGCTTTCCAGTGTTGCATCAGCCGCCGGCCCCGCGGGCAATGCCGTGACCGGCGCCGGGGTCGGCGTCGATCGCCCCATGACGCAGGCAAACACGCACACCGCCTCCGGCACAGTTTCGGATCCTGCAAGGTCGGAGGCGGAGCAATCCGTCTTGCACGCCGCACCGCGCGATTTGACCAGGGTCTCTGGCGCGCCACCAGTCGCGAGGTTTCATGCGCCTTCATCCGACATCTCCCTCGTGGCCCCACTCCCCACTTCCGCTGCTGTCCATGTCTCCGCGGCTCCCGCGGTACATCATGCGCAGGCCGTATCTTCCGCCACAACTTCCGCGCAGGACACATTCTCCGCCCTCGATGCCGGATCATTGCCGGGAAATCCCATCTGGACTCAAGCGGGAAGCCGTCATGCAGAGGCGGGCTTTCGCGATCCGGATCTTGGTTGGGTCGGGGTGCGCGCGGACCTGAGCGCGAGCGGCGTCCATGCAACGCTTGTTCCCAGTTCGGCGGACGCGGCACAGGCGTTGAGCGGGCATATCGCGGGGCTTGACGCACACCTGACTGAGCAGCACGCACAGATCGCGTCTCTCTCAATGGCCTCGCCAGGTGACGGCGGCATAGGAAGCGGCGCGGGCCAGCAGATGCAGCAGAATGCGGACAGAAACACTCAAGGGAACCCGCAGGAAAACCTGCAAACACGATCGGAAGGCGTCATCCATCGACCATCGAGCGCTTCACGCTTTTCCCCTGCGCCGCAGAGCGAATCTCCTGATGCGTCTTCACAGGGGGGAGCCATGCGCGGCACTCGAATCTCGGTGATGGCATAAAGGCGGCGTTTTTCTGAGGACGAAACAAGGAGGAAAGATGACAGCGGTAGCAGAACTTATCCATCGTCAAACAGCGACGGCGCAGGTGGCCATCCACAAGGCGGCATCGCCCTTGACCAGCTCTTCATCGGGCACAAGCGGCGCGGGCAGCACAACCAGCACAAGCAATTCGGCCAGCGATTCTGCCACCATCTCGGCCAACGACTTTCTCACTCTGCTGGTTACGGAGATGCAAAATCAGGATCCGACCGCAGACACCGACCCCAACGAGTACATCGATCAACTTGTGCAGGTGAACAGCCTGGAGCAACTGATCAATATCAATCAGACACTCACCACGGATTTGGGAAGCGCCTCCACCACATCGAGCGCCTCCGGCGCCGGATCATCGACGCAGCCGACTCCGGCGACTTCAAGCTCGGTCCATGCGGCCACCGCGCCCGTTTCCTCGGCGCTTCAGCCTGCAAGCTCTGCCCCTGCGGGGCTGCCCATCCGTCCGGAGTCCCGGATTGCAGGCAATCTGAGCATCCCCCAGGAGAGCCCCGCCGCCAGCCGCGTGGCGCAGGCTCTTGACGGCAGGATACATGCGCCTCTCACTCAGCAAACGTCGCCTCCCAGCCAATAGGCATTGCCTCCAGCCGACTGGCCGGGCGCCGCACCACCGCTTTTCATCTTAGGATTGCACTTCACGAGGAGATAAACCATGGCAAGTTTCTCGATTCCGCTGACCGGACTTGAGGCCGATTCAACGGCCTTGAACACGATCGCCAACGATCTTTCCAACATGAATACCACAGCCTTTAAGGCACAGACGACCAACTTCGCCGATTTGTTCTATCAGCAGGTCGGATCCACGGGTTCCGGCGATCAGATCCAGGTGGGAGCCGGCGTAACAGTGGCCTCAAACGACACTGACTTTACGGCTGGTACGCCCAATTCAACAGGAGTGTCCTCCAATGTTGCATTACAAGGCTCAGGCTTCTTTATCGTCGATAACGGAAAGACGCAGGATCTGACGCGCGCCGGGGACTTTCAAACCGATGCCAAGGGCAACCTGATCACAACGAACGGTTACAGCGTGATGGGCTATCCGGCGACCAACGGTGTGGTGAACACCAATGCGCCTTTAACGGCGATGAATATTCCGATCGGAACGGTGCAGCAGCCCCAGGCCACCAGTTCCATGAGCATGACCGCCAACCTCGACTCGGCCGCCACCACGGGTACACAATTTCCCGCCGAGATCACGGTGTACGACTCCCTTGGCCAGGCGCATATCGCCACGGTCACCTACCAGATGACGGCAGCCAACACCTGGACCTACTCTGTGCAACTGCCGGGGGCGGATTATACCTCCGGCGTAGCTCCTGCGGCGATCACCGGAACCATGACCTTCAATTCCAACGGCAACCTCGCCACCGTGGCGCAGGGAACCGGCGCCGCGCAGACCGTGGGAACCGCCGCAGGCGATCTCTCCACGATTCCCCTTGATCTCACTCCCGCGGGCTCAACACTGGCCGATGGAGCCGCAGGACTGAGTATCAACTGGAACCTGCTGAATTCGAGCGGAACCCCTAATATTGGCCAGGTGGATGCGGCTTCCGCCATCTCCACGACGAACCAGAACGGTTATCCGACCGGACAATATCAGAGCTTCTCCGTCGGCTCCGACGGAACGATCAGCGTCACCTATTCCAACGGGCAGCAGCAGAACGTCGGGCAAATTGCCCTGGCCAATGTCGCAAACCTTCAAGGGCTGTCGATGCTCGGCGACGGCGATTATGCCACGACGCAAGCCAGCGGCGCTGCGACCACCGGAATCTCAGGCGTGGGTGGCCTTGGCAGCATGGAAGGCGGCGCACTGGAGGCCTCCAACGTCAACATCTCCACCGAATTCTCCAACCTCATCGTTGCGCAGCGAGCCTTTGAGGCCAACGCCAAATCCGTCACTACCTTCGACACCGTCACACAGGACACCATCAATATGGTTCATTGACGTCTCCCCCTCCGGTACAAAGAACTTGCAGGGCGGCCTCGGCGGGCCGCCCTATTTTTCAGCTTCCTGCGCGCGCACGGTGATGAACAACCCCTTACTCCGCGCCAGTTCAGTGCCTTCAGCATCGAGAATTACGGCTTCGGTCACATGCCTTCGTCCCTCGCTGGCGAGTACCCGCCCCTCGACCCGCAATGGAGTCTCACAAGGCGCTGGCCGCAGAAACTCCACTTCGATCTTTCTTGTCATGGATGGTTGGCCCAGCGCGCGAACGGCTTTGCTCATCGCCTCATCGAGGAGCGTCGCAATCACTCCGCCGTGCAGATAGCCAGGGTGGCCCTCAAACGCCTTCGGAACCACCGGAAGGCTCACCACGGCGCCGTCTGACGCCAGCAGAAACTCCAGTTTCAGTCCGGCAGGGTTGTCTAACCCGCAGCCGAAACAGCGGTTCTGCGCGGAATGGGCAAAGGGCGTGAGCGACTCGTGCGTCTGAAAGTTCATGCATTCAGCATACGAGATTCGCGTCGCCGCGGCGCAGGCCGGCAAGGGAATCGGCAGCGGCACGCAGCCTGAAGCGGCTGCCGCTTCTTGACCTGCCCGGCATTGCCCGCGCAGACTGGAAGAGGTGGTCTTTGCGGGATCTCCTGCGTTCCCCGGAGGGTTGTCTCTTGCCTACCTGCACACCTGCTGACAGTTTCCGACGCGATTGTCGCCCACTCGCACGGCAAGCGAAGTCAATCGTGAGCTGCATCACGATATACTTGAAGGAGGTCGATGGCGCCCGAAAAAACATTCTATTTAGAGACCTTCGGCTGCCAGATGAATGCCCATGACTCGGAAAAGGTCATCGGCACCCTGCGGCAGCAAGGCTACCGGCAGGTTGAGAGCGAGGAAAAAGCCGGCCTGATCCTTTACAACACCTGCTCCATTCGCGACAAGGCGGAGCAGAAGGTCTTTCATCGCCTGAACGACTACAAGCGCCTTTACAAGGAAGGCAAGCGCTTTGCCGTGCTGGGCTGCGTGGCCCAGCAGGAGGGCGAAAAGATCTTCGACCGGGCGCCCCACGTCTCGCTGGTCTCCGGATCGGCCTCCTACCGCAGGTTGCCGGAGATGCTCACTCGCCTGGAGGCAGGCGAAGGCCGCATCACCGGTCTCGATGACCGCCGGACCGAAGAGACCTTCGAAACCGAATTCACCGCTCGCCAGAACCCCTACCGCGCCTATATCACCATTATCGAAGGCTGCGACAAGTTCTGCTCCTATTGCGTGGTCCCCTATACGCGCGGCAAGGAACGCAGCCGCACCTCGACCTCCGTGCTCGAAGAGGCGTGGCGCATCGCCGACCTTGGATACACCGAGATACAGCTTCTGGGCCAGAATGTGAACAGCTATCGCGATCCGGAAGGGAAGTTGAGCTTCGCCGAGTTGCTCGCTGCCGTCGGGCAGGTTCCGGGAATCCGGCGCGTGCGCTTTACCACGAGTCACCCCCGGGACTTCACGCGGGAGATCGTCGACGTCATCGACGCCGTCCCGGCTCTGTGCGACCACGTTCACCTGCCCGTGCAGTCGGGGTCGGCGCGCATCCTCGAGGCCATGGCTCGCGAATATACTCCGGAGTGGTACCTCGAACGCATCGCCTGGATCAAAGCCGCCAGGCGCAGGATTTCGCTCTCCACCGACATCATTGTCGGCTTTCCAGGAGAGACTCCCGACGACTTTATCCAGACCATGGATCTTCTCGCCGAGGTTCAGTACGATTGTGTCTTCGCTTTCAAATATTCGGCGCGACCGAATACACCTTCGTTAACCATGATCGACTCCGTGCCTGAAGAGGAAAAGGCCCAAAGACTTCAAGTGTTACTTGAAAGGCAGAGAGAGATACAACGGGTAAATTACCGCAAGCATATCGGAGAGATTATTGAGGTGATGGTTGAAGGTTCTAACCCCGCCCGTGGACAGGTTGCAGGACGCAGCAGCCAGAACAAGCCGGTAAACTTCGAGTGGCTCCAGCCCATCGCGCCCGCGCCCGGAAGCTATCTTCGTGTCAAAATAACCGCTGCTTTTCCCAACAGCCTGGTCGGCGAAGTCGTCTAAGATGGTAAGGCTAGTTCAAGAGGGAAGTCATGGACATAGAAGTTCGGATACGTGGCCTGATGATGGATCCGGCAACCAACATGCCGATCATTGTGCTCAAGGATGCAGGCTCCGATGCGGTTATGCCCATCTGGGTAGGCATCTTTGAAGCGAACGCCATCGCGCTTGTGATCGAGAAGATGGGCACGTTGCGTCCGATGACTCACGATCTGGTTGGAAACCTCATCCGACACTTGAATGCTGAGATAGAACGTGTTGTTATTACAGAGGTTAGAGATGATACATTTTATGCTGTTTTATGGCTTCGACAGGATGGCGAACCGGTGGCCGTCGACGTGAGACCCTCCGACGCCATCGCGCTGGCGCTCCGCGCAGACTGCCCAATCTACGTCGAGGAGAAGGTCATGGAAGCCGCCAAGCTCAATACGAGCGGGCCACCCGACGGGCCTACGGCAGAGCAGTTGCGCGGCTGGCTCGAAGGCTTGAACGATGAGGATCTCGGGCGCTACAAAATGTGATTCAGCCAGAGCGTCCAGAACCTGGCGGCGGCCTGTTGAAGGGCCGATTCGCGCCTTTTCGCGTCTTCTCTTAACTTGTTGATCGATAGACCTTTCTGGCGCAACTCGCAGCAGTGGCCCACATACCAGCGTTCCAGCCCCCGCGCCGTCACTTCGGGGTGAAATTGAAGCGCCAGAGCAAAGTCGCCCAAGGCAAATGCCTGGTTTTCGTAGCGATCTGTCTTGGCAAGATGCAGCGCCCCTTGCGGCAGGTCGAAGGTGTCTCCATGCCAATGGAAGAGCGCCAGATCATCAGCCAGCAGAGGCTCAAACCAGGCGGGCGCTGGCGCGCTGGTCGCCGGCAGTAACGGAAACCAGCCAATCTCGGAGCCGCGTTCGCCAGGATAGACCCGCGCGCCGAGGGCCGCGGCCATCAATTGGGATCCCAGGCAGATGCCGAGAGTTGGCCTCCGTGCGGCAAGCCGGTCGCGAAGCGCGTCCATCTCGCTGGTCAGAAACGGATAGTCCGCAGCGTCGTAGACGCCGATCGGCCCGCCCAGAACTATAGCCAGATCCGCATCCTGGATCTGCGCAACGGGGAAATTTGCTGTTGCCACGTCGAGCGTCACAGTCGAAAACCCGCGCCGCAGCAGCTCCGGTTCAAGCGTGCCAAGATCTTCGAAAGGGAGGTGCGAGAGAACGACGGACTGTAAGGCTTGCGCGGACATGGAGTGATTCCTCATGGAATTGGCCATCTTAAGTTAACAGAATATCTGTTATCAGACATTGTATGCCGGTTGTATGCCGGTTAACTTTGCTCCAATCGTTTTCCTTCATGCCTGCCAGGATAACCGGAATGGCCGCTCCTCAAAACCTCAGCAAAAAACAGGGGGGCTTACACTTTCTCGCAAAGAGCCTAAAAATCCCGCATGGCGGCATGATGTTCATCCGGCGCAATGCCAGATGAATCGGATGGGCACCGCGTTGACCACCAAACGATTGAAGGCTGAACCCGCAAATCTGGCAAGATGCGTGCCGAGCCCAGGTGCGCAGCGAAGTCTCTCGAAAGCCTTGTGATTTAAGTCACTTCCAGAATTTGCAGTCAATGGTACAACAAAATCACCGTTCCGATGGAGTAAGTTAAGAGTCCGCCAGGGGGCTAGAGGAACTGGGGGATTCCCAGTCAGGAACCCCTTCCTGGAGGTCGGCTCATGAAACGAATCGATGCGACAATCCCTGCAAACCAGGATTGCACCTCAGGGTGTTTTGGTCGTATACTGAAATCCGACCATTCCGGTCCGATTTTTCGATTACTGCCTTCCGGCAGCAGCAAAAGGGAGCGAAGCTGGTGAGCGCTCTGAGCGAATTGAAGGTTGGTCAACGGGGGATTCTGGAGTCTCTTGATCTCCCCGAATCCGTCCAGAACCATCTGATGCATATGGGTTTTGTGCCTGGCTCGTGCATCCATGCACTCCGCCGCGCTCCGGCCGGCGATCCCACTGTTTATTCCGTCGACGGCATGGAGATTGCCCTGCGTCGAGAAACCGCCGGCGCAATTCACGTGCGGCCCTGCACCGGAGCCATGACCGAGGTTACGGACACCGCGGAATTGCCACAATTCGTTGAGGCCACGCGATGAACGCCTGTTGCCAAACGCCGGCCTTCGAACCGCCCGCTGGCTCTTCGTCCGAAAGCGGACTGAAGACTGTTGCTCTCATCGGCCCTCCCAACGCCGGCAAGTCCACGCTCTTTAACAAGCTCACGGGTCTTCGGCAAAAGGTCGCCAATTATCCCGGCGTCACCGTCGAGCAGCGCATGGGGTTGATGGCCGGTATCGGCCGCGATGATCTCACGCTGATTGACCTGCCCGGAATCTATTCGCTCACTCCGTACTCTGAAGATGCGCGCGTCGCCGTCGACGTGCTCCGCGGCCGCATGCCCGGCACGCCCAAGCCGGATGCGGTTCTGCTGGTTCTGGATTCGCTGCATCTGACCCGTCAGCTGATGCTCGCCATGCCGGTGCTTGCCGTGGGCCTGCCCACACTCGTCCTGCTCAACATGACGGATCTGATGGAGACGCGCGGCGGACACATCGACGCGCTCAAACTCGCGCGCGAGCTCGATGCCCCGGTGGCTCAGATCAGCGCCGTCAACGGTTCCGGCCTTGAAGCCGTCTCGCTCTTCCTGAATCAGCAGAACGGTCAGACTCAGCCCAGGCGCGTCGAACTGCCGGTCATCGGCAACGCCGCCAGCACCCACCACTGGGCCGCGCAGGTCAGCCACCGTACCGGGTATCGCGCCCCGCTCTCGGCCGCCAATACGCGCAAGATCGATGACATTCTGCTGCATCGCATCTGGGGTCCGCTGCTCTTTCTGGCCGTTGTTGTGGGCGTCTTTGAAGTGGTCTTCTCCGTTGGCCAGCCGCTCTCCGACGGCTTTGGCGATCTGCTCGCGCAGGCTGCCAACCTCGTTCGTCCTCTGCTGCCCGTCGGGTGGCTGCAATCCCTGCTGATCGACGGCGTGTGGAAAGGCATCTCTTCGGTTCTCGTCTTCCTGCCGCAGATTCTGCTCCTCTTTCTCTTTGTCGGTATTCTCGAAGATTCGGGCTACCTGGCCCGAGCCGCACTCATCGCCGACCGCATGATGCGCACCATCGGACTCAACGGCAAGGCATTCATCCCGCTGCTTTCGGCCTACGCCTGCGCGGTGCCGGCCATCATGGCCACGCGCACCATTGAGAACAAACGCGACCGCCTGGCCACGATTCTCGTCACACCCTTTATGACCTGCTCAGCGCGGCTGCCAGTCTATCTGCTGCTCATCGCAGCCTTTATCCCCAACGTTTACTATCTACACGGATTTCTCGGTTTGCAGACGCTCGTCATGCTGGGTCTTTATCTCGCAGGTTTTGTGGCCGCCTTCACCACCGCGCGCCTGCTCAAGAGTTCCATCCTCAAATCCAGCGATACGCCCTTCATTCTCGAATTGCCGCAGTATCGCATGCCGACCCTTTACTCGCTCGCCCTGCGCCTTGTCGATCGCGCCCGTATCTTTTTGCGGAACGCCGGCACCATCATCGTTGGCGTTACACTGGCGCTCTGGGTGCTGGCGCATCTGCCCGTCATCCAGACCCCGACGGGCCGGCTTGCAGCGCCTGAACTTGCCCAGAGCGTCATCGGACGACTCGGCCACTTTATCGAGCCCGCCATTGCTCCGCTGGGCTTCAACTGGAAGATCGGCATCGGATTGCTCTCCAGCGTGCTCGCACGTGAGGTCATGGTCAGCACGCTGGGCACGCTCTACGGCGCCGATGCCAGAACCGAGACTCTCAACCTGCATACCGCGCTGCAGCACGATCTAACTCTCGGCGGCGCGCTTGCCCTCATGATCTTCTTCGCCTTCGCCATGCAGTGCACTTCCACAATGGCCGTCGTCAAACGCGAAACCAACAGCTGGAAGTGGCCGGCCGTGCAGTTCCTCTACATGCTCTTCCTCGCTTACGGCGCCGCCTTTGCCGTCAACCACCTCACCTTGATCTTCCTCCGCTAACGCTGTCGTCTTTCCTTGCATAGCTTCCGACGCCGCGGCTCAGGCGCGCCCAGATCCAGTGCCGACCATCTGTTATTGTGTTTTCATGACTTCCATGCGTGTCGCCGAACTTACCGCCCCTCTCACCTTCCGTCTCAGTGAAATGCCCAACGAAGACCCCGCGCCCGGCGAGGTCCAGGTACGCGTGAAGTCTGTCGGCGTCTGCGGCTCCGATCTGCACGCCTATAAAGAAGGCCAGGTCGGCGGCACGCCCAACGCGTACCCGATGGTGCTCGGGCACGAGCCCTCAGGCGTTGTCGTACAAACCGGCGCCGGCGTGACCGGCATCGCGGCCGGCGACCGCGGATTCTTTGAGCCGGCTCTTTACTGTTACCACTGCGAGTTCTGCATGAGCGGACATCACAATGTCTGCGCCAACATCCGCTTTCTGTCGAATCCGACCTATCCCGGATTCTTCCGCGAATTCGTCAATCTACCCGTTTCCAATTTCATTCCGCTCCCGGCATCCGTCTCGTTCGACGTCGCCACTCTGGCTGAACCGCTGGCCGTCGCTGTTCACTCGCTGCGCCTGGCCTCAATCGCAATGGGAGAAACCGTCGCCGTCATCGGGGCAGGCCCCATCGGCCTGCTCACCGTCGCCTCTCTGCGCGCCGCCGGCGCCGGCCGCATCTGGGCTGTTGAGCCCCTTGCGCACCGGCGCGAACTGGCGCTGGCGATGGGCGCTCACGCCGCGTTTGAGCCTGACGAAGCCGTCGCCGAGATTCTCCGCGCCACCGGCCAGCGCGGCGTCGACTGCGCCATCGACTGCTGCGCCGGCGCCGACACCGTGCCCCAGGCGATTCGCCTCACGCGTCATGCGGGCCGCGTGGCGCTAACCGGCATTCACTCCACGCCCACATTCACGGTGGACGCCAGCAGCATGCGCCGCAAGGAGATCACATTCTTCAACGTGCGCCGATCCAACCACGAGACCCACCTGGCGATGGAACTCCTCATTGCGCACCCCGACTGGTTCGCGCCGCTTATCACCCACACGCGCCCGCTCGATCAGATTGGCGAAGCCTTTGACCTCACGAGCCACTATCGCGACGGTGTGGGCAAGATGATCATCCAGCCGTAGGAAGCCGGCTTCCGTGGGCGAAAGACGGCAGCGGACAAAAATGGGCGCGGCGTGTCGCTACCGGCTCGCCGCAATCATCTGCGCGGCGTGCTGCAGGCTGGTGTCTGTGACTTTGGCCCCGCTCAACATGCGCGCCACTTCGTGCGTGCGGGCGCGGTCATCCAAAACCCGAATGCGCGTCGTCGTGCGACCGTCCTGCTCGCGCTTTTCGACGACCAAATGCTGATCGGCGAAGGCGGCGATCTGCGGCAGATGCGTGACGCAAAGAACCTGCTGAGCCCGCGCCAGTGTCTTGAGTTTGTGGCCAACGGCTTCGGCGGCGCGGCCTCCGATGCCGATATCGATTTCGTCAAAGACAAGAGTGCGTGGAGCCATTTTTTTCTTTGACTTGGACGAAGATTCTTCAACTGCCACCTTAAGAGCTAAAAGCACGCGCGAAAGCTCCCCGCCGGAGGCGATCTCAATCAGCGGCTTGAGCGGCTCACCCGGATTCGGCGCAATCAGATAGGCCACCTCATCCCATCCCTGCGCGGTCCACGCTGCCCCGGCCTCGTTCGCGGTGACAGTCACCTGAAAGCGAGCGTTCATGGCGAGGGAGTTGATGTGCGACTCGGCAAGTCTCCCGAGCTCCGCCGCCGCGGCCTGACGTTCGGCCGTCAGCGCCGAGGCAGCTTTCCTGTACTCCGCTTCAGCCCGGGCGAGATCGCCGCGAAGCGACTTGAGAATCCCGTCGCGGTCTTCGACTTCGGCAAGTTTGCGCGCCACATCCTCGCCAAATGCGATCACCTCGGCGACGGACTTGCCGTACTTCCTCTTCAGGCGGTCGAGGATCGCCAGACGGTCTTCGATCTCGGCCAGGCGATCGGGCGAGGCATTGATGCCCTCGGCATAATCGCGCAACGACGCGGCGACATCGGAGATCGTGGCGCGCGCGCTTGCGAGCTGCTGCGCGCATTCAACGAAGCGCGTATCGTAGCGGGCCAGTTCTTCGACGTTGCGGATGCCGGCATTGAGCGCAGCCTCGGCGCTCGCGCCGCCTTCGTAGAGTTCGTCGAAGGCGCTCATGGCGGCGCCGTATAGCTTTTCGGCGTTGGCAAGCACACGCTTCTCGGTTTCCAGGGACTCGTCTTCGCCGGCTTCGAGGCGCGCCTGTTCGATTTCGTTGCGCTGCCAGGTCCAAAGGTCAACATTGCGCAGGCGGTCCTGCTCGCCCTGAAGCAGATCGTTGAGTCTGTCCTGCGCGGCGCGCCAGTGGCCGAAGGCCTCGGCAACGGCGTCTGTGGAGATGCCGGCGAATCGGTCAAGGAGAATGCGCTGCTGCGTCGGATCGAAACTGGAAAGCGCCTCCGACTGCGCGTGGACAAGGGCCAGCTCCGGTGCAAGCTGCTTGAGCACAGCAACGGTGGCGGGCTGGTTGTTGACGAAGACGCGGCCCTTGCCGCCGGAGAGGATCTCGCGGCGGAGAATGATGTCGGTGGATTCGGCGTCGATCCCGTTGGCTTCAAGGACAGCTTCGGCGCCGGGCGTCGACTCAAAGACGCAGGAGACGACAGCCTTCTCAGCGCCGTGGCGAACCACGTCGGCCGAGGACTTGCCACCCATCAGCAGGGCAAGCGCATCGACGAGAATCGACTTGCCTGCTCCAGTCTCACCGGTGAGGAGGTTGAGGCCAGAGCCGAATGAGGCGATAGCATGGTCGATGACAGCGTAGTTTTCGGCGCGAAGTTCGACGAGCATTTTCCCTGGCCTTGGACGAAAGTTTGTCGGAAAACAGGTGAGCCTCCACCTTAACCTTCGCGCAAACCGCGCGCGACTTAAGCCGGACACCCGATTTTAGTTAGAGCGCCTGATTTCAGGAAATCGCCTAATCCGAGCGCAGCATAGCATGAATGGCCCGGCATACGGACAGCGAAACGGAAAACGGAGCGAGTGGGAGGCGCCCAAAGGATCACTTGGGCGCGGGAACTGCGTCTGATACCGTGGAAGTTGAGGTGAAAAGCGATTCTTACCGCAGCGATTGTGTTTCTTTTCCAGGCTGACGGCGGCGCGGGAATATCGCAGCCGACGCAGGGATTCAGCGCTTTGGCAGAAATGTTGAGCAACATCGGCCCTATTGCGGTGGGTGTGCTCGCGTTGCTGCTTTTGGCCAGCCTTTATTCGTGGACCGTCATCCTCGGCAAGTGGTCGACATTCCGCAACGCCACCGTGCAGAGCCGGAAGTTCGTCCGCGCATTCCGCAAGGCCACGCGGCTTCAGGAGATTGCGGCGCTGACCAGCGAATACAGCGCCAGCCCCCTGGCGCAGGTGTTCGAGGACGTCTACGAGACCTACCGGCGCGTCACGGGCGGATCCGGACCGCCGCGCAGCCTGACGCCGCTCGAACGCACGGCGCAGACTGCGGCCAACGAAGCCGTGACGGCGCTGGAGCGCAGGATGTCGTGGCTCGCAACCATCGGGTCTGTAAGCCCGTTTGTGGGGCTGTTCGGAACGGTGATGGGCGTGGTGGACGCATTCCATGGACTGGGACAGGCTGGCTCGGCCACATTGCGGGCCGTGGCGCCCGGCATTGCCGAAGCGCTGATTACAACGGCGGCTGGCCTGTTTGTAGCTGTGCCGGCAGTGGTGGCTTACAACCAGTTCACGTCGCGGATCAGAGTTTTTGCCGCGGCCATCGATGATTTTTGCCGGGAGCTGCTGAACTCGCTCGAAGAGATTCCGGTCCGCGCGCAACAGCCGCCACCAAGGATCTAGGAGCGGAGGTCCGGTTAGAAAACAGCGCGGGTTTCCCGCCCAGGACGCAACGAGCGCGCTTGGGATGGGCGCGGGCGATTGGCTTCCGAACGGAGTTAAAGCGTGGCATTCTCAATGATGAACGGGCGAACGCGCACGTCGCTGGCGGAGATCAACATTACTCCGCTGGTGGACGTCGTGTTGGTGCTGCTGGTGATCTTCATGATCACCGAACCGGTGCTGCAGTCGGGCATTGAAGTCAACGTACCCAAGACGCGAACGGTCAAGCAGATCACCGAGCAGCGCATGGTCGTGACCATCGACCGCAATCAGAATGTGTACCTGAACGATGAGCCGGTGAATCTGCACGACCTGCCGGCGCGGCTGCATCAGGCGGGCGTGGACCCTGCGCACCAGTCGATCTACCTGCGCAGCGACGAGACGGTGCCGTTTGGCGCCTTCGCCAGCGTGATGGATGCGGTGAAGCAATCAGGGATTACGAATGTCTCGATCGTGACGCAGCCGGTGACAACGAAGACCTCGGCGGGGAATGGGGACTAGACGGTCTGCGAGCCTGCGGATCAGAGGGGCTGGCAGACGCTATAAGGTCGACATGAGCATTCTCGACAGCAGCAATCATCTGGAACGGGATCTTGTTCCCGAGCCGATTGCAGGCCCGGCGGTGGGAGCCGTGGGACTGCATCTGGCCGTCGCGGCGTTCCTGATTGCTTACGGCTGGATGCTGGGTCTGTTTCACCACAACGTGTGGGGAAATCCGGGCGCGGGCGGGGCGATGGAGGTAACCATGACCAGTTCCCTTCCCTTGCCTTCCAACCAGCAGAACCAGAACGTACTCGCCACAGAGACGCCTAGTCAGGCGCCGGCGCAACTGAGTCCCAAGGAACAGCATCGCATGGACGAAACCGCGATCCCCATCCTTGGCAAGCACGTGAAACCGCAGAAGCGGAACATGACCAAGACCCAGCAGCATCAGCCGCAGACGCACCAAAACGTGGCGCAATATGGGGAACAGGCCGGCTCCGTGATGCCGCACTCCATGCAACCCGGCACCATCGGACAAACCACGGTAGGCGACAACAGCTTTGCCAGCCTCTACGGATGGTATGTGGACCAGATCAACCGCAAGATGAGCCAGAGCTGGAACAAGTTCGATGTGGATCCAAGAACGCCCAAGGGCGCGCGCGTGTATCTGATCTTTACCATTCATCGCGATGGCAGCGTAAGCAATCTGCGCCTCGATCAGTCGAGTGGCAGTCCTACGCTCGACAGGTCGTGCGAGCGCGGCGTGCAGCGTGTGGATACGTTTGGCAATCTGCCCTCTTCGTATCGGCAGAACTCGTTGAATGTAGGCTACTACTGCGAATATTAAAGGCCTTCGACAGCGAGTCGGCGGGGCAAGACAGCGGTATTGCCTCTCAAGAGCAGTGGAAATGAGCGAGATCGCACTGAGGGAAAAATTCATGTGCCATGGCAACCCAGAAAGCAGGAATCAGCATCGCAAGCAGAGTGAGGTTTGGTGTCGCGCCAGGGAATCTCAATCGGAAGGCACGCAACACCGCCTGCGTTACCAAGGAAGGATCTCTCATCGCATGAAGGCAAGTTTGCAAGTCTTGCCCTTGTTATTTCTCTCCCTGACGTGTCTGCACACGCCGCGAGTGGTGGCGCAGGATTGGGTTCATACCGGAACGAACCTAGGCAATCAGCGCATTCGATTGGCGGCTGCGGACTTTAAGCCAGTGGGCAGCGATCCGCAGGTGCCGGTGCTCAAGAACGTCTTTGACACCACGCTCTTCAACGATTTGAACAATGCAGGGCTCTTCGACATGGTCTCGAAGAGTCTGGCTCCGCAAGCTATGCCGGGCTCACCACAGGAGATGACGCCCGCGCAATGGACGGCGCCGCCGGCAAACGCGGCCATGGTGGCGCTGGGCGCGCTCGCGGTGGATAACGGACGGCTGATCGTCTATGGCTGGCTGATGGATGTGACCTCAGCGAACAGCCCGCCCGTGCTTACGCGGCAGTACAACGAAGTCGCCAGCGAAGACATGGCGCGGACCATCGCGCATCGTTTTGCCGACGCCATCATCTCGCGCCTGGGCGGCGGCATCGACGGCATCTGCGAGACCAGGATCTACTTCGTCAGCAATCGTACCGGCTCGAAAGAGATCTGGGTGATGGACTACGACGGAGCAAACCAGCATCCGGTGACGCATCTGGGAACAGTCTCGATCTCGCCGCGTATCTCGCCGGATGGTTCGCGGATTGCATTTTCCTCGCTGGGAAGAGACGGTTGGGCGATCCGCATGTTCTCGCTGGATCTGAACCGCCTGGTGAGTTTTCCTGGAGGTTCGGCGGGAGGCAGCAACCTGTCGCCTGCCTGGTCGGCCGACGGAACAAAGCTCGCGTTTTCCTCCGCGCGCTCAGGCCATCCCGAACTATGGGTGATCGATGCGAACGGTGGAACCCCTCACCAGATCACGGCCTTCGGCTCCGATGTCTCGCCGGTCTGGAATCCGCGCACGGGAGCACAACTGGCCTTCGTCAGCGGGCGCACGGGCGAGCCGCAGATCTACCTGATGAATCAGGACGGATCCAATGTGCAGCGCATGACGGACAGCGGCTACGCCATTTCGCCTACATGGTCATCGACCGGCATGCTGGCCTTCAGTTGGAACCGCAAGTACGGCCCCGGTGACCCCGGCGGGCAGGACATCTACGTGATGGACCCGGTCAGCAAACAGTGGTTGCAGGCCACACACGAGGCCGGAAACAACGATTTTCCATCGTGGTCGCCCGATGGGCGTCACATTGTCTTTCAGCGTGAGATCAATCATCGTACCCAGATCTGGACGATGCTGGGAGACGGAACCCATCAGCAACAGCTCACCTTCAAAGGCGACAATACGATGCCAAACTGGAGTTGGAAGTGAATACGCAACGAATCAACGAACAACCGCACCACCCCAAGCCCAAATATTCGGACCTGGAAAACCTCGCGATGTACTCGGAGAGCCTCGTGAGGCGGATCACAAGATCGGTACTTTGGGACTAGGTCGGCGCGCGGAAAGATATGGAAACCTGCGCGCAATGGACTATGATTTTAACTGGTACATCCTGACGGCGGCAAACACGGGGACAGTAAGCCGAGTTGCCCATAGGACTGAAGCGATCCATCGAAAAAAAAGGAGAACTCTCTTGAAACGACGGAACTATCTGTTCACCTACGCATTACTCTTGGTTGCCTTGGCGGCCGTCACTGGCTGCAAACATAAGAAACCCCTGCCGCCCGCAGCCACGCCTCCACCCCCAGCGCCAGCGCCGGCTCCAACCGCGCAACTGACCGCGACACCCACCGTCATTTCCTCGGGCGATCAGGTGCAGTTATCCTGGCGCACAATGGACGCCACTTCGGTCTCGATCGACGGAATTGGCGACGTTCCCACCTCCGGCGTAAAGACGGTGACTCCAACCGCGTCGACAACCTACCATCTGGTGGCGCGCGGCGAAGGAGGCACAGCCGAGGCATCGGCGCGTGTAACGGTCAATCCCCCGGTCGTGGCCGCTGCGCCCGCGCCTCAGATGAGCGAGGAAGAGGAGTTCAAGGCCAACGTGCACGACATCTTCTTCGACTATGACAAATACGACATCCGCACGGATGCCCAGAGCGTTCTGGCGCAGGACGCCAATTACCTGGTGAGCCACCCCAACATCAAGATCGTGATCGGTGGATACTGCGACGAGCGCGGCTCGAACGAGTACAACCTGGTACTGGGCCAGAACCGTGCGCAGTCGGCAAAGACCGCAATGGTGGCGGCGGGCGTTGCCGCAGACCGCATCCGCGTCATCAGCTACGGCAAGGAAAAACCGTTTTGCACCGAGTCAACCGAACAGTGCTGGCAGTTGAACCGCCGGGACGGATTTGAGATCGACCGGTAGAAACGTTCAGCAAGCAGCAAACAGCCCGCAGCAAGCAGCGATCAGCTCTCAGATTTTGGCTGTTTGCTGCTTGCTGTTTTCTGTCTGCTGTCCGTTATTCTGTAATCAGGAAGGTTTTCTCATGCACATTTCTGTTGCAGCTCGTAAAGGCATCTTCGCTTCTGCCGTCTTGAGTTTTGTTCTTTTTTCCTCCGCGCCGCGCGCACACGCGGTCTCAAAGGAGATCGTGCAGTTGCAGACGCAGGTGCAGCAGCTCCTCGATCAGGTGCAGCGGCTGCAGTCGACGCTGGATGCAAAGATGGGCGTTCTGCAGAATCTGGCGCAGCAGACGACCGACGAAGCCAACCAGATGACAGCCGCGGTGAACGCGATCCAGAAAAGCCTGAACGCGCAGAGCGAAGCGACCAATGGCAAGCTGGATGCGATCTCCGGACAGGTGCAGTCCCTAAACGATTCAGTGGACGAGCTGAAGGTGCGCATCTCCAAACTCGACAAGAAGCTCCAGGATCTGCAATCTCAGGTGCAGGCCATGCAGGCGCCTCCCGCGCAAGCGCAGCCGGGCGTAGCCCAGCCAGGAACCGCGGCCATGCCGGGAATGGCGCCTGGAACAGGCGCGATGCCGGGCGAGCCGGTTGCACCCACGGTACCCGCAGTTCAGCAGGCGCCGCCGCTGAAGGAAACGCTCGAAGCCGCGGAACGCGACTACGTGGCCGGCAAGTATAGCGTGGCGCAGGGCGAGTTCCAGGACGTGGTGCACTACTACCCGCTGGACAACCAGGCGGGCACGGCGCTGTTCTACCTGGGCGAGATCGCCTATCAGCAAAAGGACTACACGACAGCGATCGCCGATTACAACCAGGTGATCGAAGAGTTCGGCGGCAACCCCAAGGCTCCCACGGCGCAACTGCACAAGGCGTATGCCCTGCTGGTCAAGAACAAGCGCGCTGAAGCGATTCACGATTTGCGGTCGTTGATCCAGCGCTATCCACGCACACCGGAGGCTCGCGCGGCGCGGGCGAAGCTGAGCAGAATGGGCGTAGCAGCTAGCGCGCGCACGGAAAGGTGACAAGCGGAGAATCTTCGCTTCGCCGTCGGAGATCCAGGAAGACCGCAAACAAAAGCCCCGCGTTAAGCGGGGCCTCTTTTTTGTGAGCTGCTTTTGGCGAGCCGTTCACGGGCATCTCCGACCCATAATGAATGTATGAGTCCGTCGCCTCGTCAGCCTGCCGCCTCCGCCGCGGCGGATTACGGCGCGGGCGCCGGGCCTTTCGCGTCGGGCTGAGAAGAATCCGATCCAGGCGAGGCTGGAGCGGATGGAGTTTCCTCGGCAGAAGCTGTATTTGCCGCTGCTGCAGCCACAAATTTCGCCACGCTCTTGGCATGGCGCACATCATCGCCCTGCACCCAGAAGATGACATCCTCGGCGATATTGGTGGCGTGATCGGCGACGCGCTCCAGGCTGCGGGAGATCATGAGCGCGTTCAGCGCCTGGCGCGCAAGATGACTGTTTTCTTCCATCACGCGGGTGAGCGACTTGTAGGCGGAACGATTCATCTGGTCGACCGCATCGTCCATCGTGAGCACGCTGCGGGCCTGCTCGGCATCGCCTTCGATAAAGGCCTGCAGGCTCCTGCGTACCATGTCGGCCGCCATGACCGCCATGCGCGGAATGTCGACCGGGAGGTCGGCCTGCGCCATGCGCTCCATCCAGCGGACGCGGTCGGAGATGCTCTTCGCGGCATCGCCCACACGCTCCAGGTCGGCGTTGATCTTGATGACGCTCAGAATGAAGCGCAGATCGACAGCCATGGGCTGCTCCATGGCCAGCAGGTCGAGCGCGGCCTGATCGATGTCGCGCTCCATGCGGTTGATGGCAACCTCGCTGCGGCTGACGAGATCGCAAATCGAAAGGTCGCGCGTGCGGTAGGCCTCGATGGCGCGCTGAATGGCCTGCTCGGCAAGGCCGGCCATGACGAGAAGATTCTCCTTGAGATCCTCAAGGCTCTGCTGAAAGCGAATGCGTGTCATCCGAACCTGCCCGTGATGTAATCCTCCGTGCGCTTGTCGGAGGGATTGGTGAAGATCTTGTGGGTGGCATCAAACTCTACCATGCGGCCGTTGAGAAAGAAGCCGGTCTTCTCCGCCACGCGCGCCGCCTGCTGCATATTATGCGTCACGATGACGATGGTGTACTGCGACTTCAGTTGAAAGATCAGATCTTCGATCTTGGCGGTCGACACGGGATCGAGAGCCGAGGCCGGCTCGTCCATCAGCAGGATCTCGGGGTCGACGGCAAGCGCGCGCGCAATACAAAGGCGCTGCTGCTGGCCGCCGGAAAGACTGGCGCCCGACTTCTTCTTGAGATCGTCCTTTACCTCGTCCCAGAGGGCAGAGTTTTTCAGCGATCTCTCCACAATCTC
>JABEBX010017906.1_pt1 | contig 28374 bp, 25 predicted proteins | sample 7245971 | NCBI WGS metagenome assembly JABEBX01 (sample SAMN14506365, study PRJNA622280) | hot springs metagenome | biome: hot spring [ENVO:00000051]|acidic hot spring [ENVO:00002120]; feature: spring [ENVO:00000027]|sediment [ENVO:00002007]; material: sediment environment [ENVO:01001048]... | reverse complement strand
CGCTTTCTATTAAAAATAGAGGCAAAGACAAGCGGCCATGAATCTCCTGCCGGTTTATTTAATTTAAAACCACAGACAGGGCATTCCCTTGATCCTTGGTGGATTATCGAACCGCATACCGGACATATATCATCTTTAGCTTCCATATACCACCATTTATGTGTTTCCAGATTACTTATTTAAATATACCATTTAGGATTATACAAATATCTTATTTGAGACCTCAATGCAAATTAACTTAACTATTTTTTGTTTTCAGGAGGATCTCAACTTTTAACAGAGGAGAATTTTGGCAGGATCTATCTCCTACCCGGTCTCCTTGAGGATCCATGGAGGATGTGCCGTCTCTATAAGTAGCGTGAACACATGTTAAGCGTATTCAAGAATGACCCTAGGGCAGATCGATCATACCTGAGGGATGATTACATGATGTTCACTTACATGTTCCTGAAACTTCTCTCCCCCGTATTTACACTTCCGGATCCTGAACGTGATCAGCAAAAAATACAGTGTCAGAGATATTCTCTTAATCCTATAAAGGATCGAGATTTATAGATTCGTGAGACATGAGATCATCAGTGAAGTACCAAAAAATGAAAGGTCTGGTGTCAGGCCTGAACATTGATCTTGACATGTTATGTAAAAAAGCTTGAGTTGAGGTTTAAAATGAAAAAAAATTAAGTACCAGCAATTCGCAAAAAAATAGAAAAAGTTTAGAATAATTTTTGTGATTCAAAAACTTCGTATTTTGTAGGAGGGTTCACTTTCTCTATGAGTCCCTTAAAATCGCTGAGGCTTGGAGCTTCCCAGTTGCATATAGCCATTCTTTCACTGCCAACCACATTCACCGATTTCAGTGAAAACCCTGCTGGCAGGGTTCCATTCTTGGCCATGTCTATTATACTGCCAACTACCTTGAAGGCTGCGTCCTGATTCTTTTCTTTCCACCTGTGTTCTACAATTATGTAAACCATATCTTTCACCTGATTCAATATCTTGGGAGAAGGTATATATTTATAACCGGTATTTACCGGTAGTATGGAAGAAATAAAGATCCATCTTAATAACGATCTGCCATTCTGCAAGCTTTCAAAGTTATTTCCGGGTGTAAAATTCTACAGATGGTGCAATTCCACCGTTGATTATGTGGAATTTTACGGTGAAGAAAACGATATGAAGAAAGTAGAGGATTATCTCCCTGAAGTTGAGAAAGCCCTCAGCACAAATATAGTGTACAAATCCATGAATAAAAACCGGATGGCTATTATGCTTTCATGCAGATGCAATATCCATAATTCCACAATAAGGATGGCCGAATCCAAAAATCTGCTATGGCGTGCCCCTGTGTTTTATGAAAATGGGGGTGAGGACCTGACCGTCATATCCCCGACATCTGAAAGCATAAACTCACTGTTCAGGGATTTCACCGACATAGGCAACGCGGAGATAAGCATGAAGAGATCGATCGATCCGGAACTTGTAAGGGATGTTTACACCCTGTCCATCTCCGATCTTTTTTCAGGAATGACTGAAAAACAGCTCCGGTACATTATAAGTTCCATAAGCATGGGCTATTATTCTATACCGAGAAAGGCTTATCTCAAAGATGTTGCTGATGCAAATGCCATTTCAGATTCGACCATGCAGGAACATCTTAAAAAGGCCGAGAACAAGATCATGACGTCGCTTTATCCATACCTGAACCTGTTTCTTGAGAGCCGCGTAAAAAAATAATTATTGAAGTTCAACTGCATTGACATTTTAAGAATATTTAAATAAAGAATAAAATTATGCGGTTAAATGATAATAATTGCAATTTCCTTTATAATTTCGATTCTGGTCGTCTGGATAGTTGCTTCCATTCCATTATGGCTTGCATCAAAGGTGATAGTTGGCAAGCGTTCATCAATGGGGCAGGCCCTTGCTTCAATGATGCTGGCTTCCATCGTGTTTTTCATCTACTTTTTCCTGTTTTCATTCTTTACGCCTGTTGTAGGTGGCTTAATAGGCTTTATTGGAGTCCTCGGAGTATTCAAAAGTGTTTACCGTATAGGGTGGCTTGAGTCTTTTTATCTTGCCATAATCGCAGTATTCATGGCTGTTGTAATATTCTTCATTCTGAACCTGATCCTTTTCGTACCGCTGCACATCCCCCCGTTACACGTTATAAGGATCTTAATGGGATTATGACTAATATTTATGACAAATATCATTTCTTTTTTTCAGCAAGTGACCTGTATACTTCAAATACCGCTGCCGCATCCTCTTCTCCATACCCTGCAGCCATTGCTGCCCTGAACAGCTGGGATCCAATTGCCGATTCCGGGAGTGGAATATGATGCTTTCTTCCCTCCTCCTGTACTATTTCAAGATCCTTCAGCATATTTCTCACTGAAAACTGTACTGAATAATCCCTGCCTGTCATTTTCGGAACCTTTAGCTCTGATGTTGGAGACCTGATGTTTGAGAATTTCAGAAATATTTCGGATATTGTCTTATCATCAAGCCCCATCATTTCACCGAATACAAAAGATTCTGCAAGCGTTGACATATAAGTTCCAAGGAACAGGTTATTCATGAGCTTGGCATAAAGCCCGTAGCCATTATTTCCAATATATACGACATTCGCGGACGTCTTAATAAGAATATTTTTAATGTCCTCAAAATTTGAAATGTCACCACCCACAAGTATATTTGCAGTTTTCTTTTCGATCATAACCGATGTCCCTATAACCGGTGCATCATACATAAGCCCGTTGTGCTCCCTTACCTTCTCAGATACTGATATCGAAGTCTCCGGGGATATTGTAGACATATCCACAAAAATTTTCTTGCCTGAGTAGGGAATGATTCTTTCATATACGTCGTTAACCGAATCATCATTGTACAGGACGGTTATTATGATATCATTGTCCCTTACCACGTTTTCAATTTTTTCATCATACTTTACGCCGTATTTGCCGGAAAAATCTCTGGCTTTTTCAGGTTTTCTGTCATAAACTTCGTTGAGCATTCCTGCCCCTGCAAGATTAACCGATATGCGGGAGCCCATTATTCCAAGACCTATCAACGCAATTCTCATAGTATCACGTTTCGAATACCGAACTGTTAAATAAAAACATATCGAATATCCTGTTATCATTGGATATATTTTTAAATTACCTGTACATGTTTCATGGAATGAGATTTGACGAAAGCGATTATGAGGATTTTTTAAGATACTTAAAGGATGAAAAAAAGAGTATAAATTATTCGCTCCTGATTGGAAGCGATTCCGAAATGCAGCGTTACTACGGCGATGTCTTCAAGGATTTCTATACCAATTACGATTCTGAACCGGATTTCAGGTATGATGGAAAGGTAAGCGCCACGGACAGCAGTGAGTTCACAAGGGAACTTTATATGGGATCTGTTTTCACAATGGTACGCGCTTATACGAAAGTTTCTGACAACGTATACGTTGACTTCAAATCGGACATAATAAGGATAGACCCGGAGGGCGTTAGAAACTTTACGATACTGCTGATGGAAAATTCCGAACACCTTTCGCTGGGGAAGGCTATAGAAAGTGATGATGTCAGATTTGCATTTGTCGATGGATCCTTTCTGGGACGCATAAGCCACGGGAATGTAAAGGATGTTCCACCAGGATACGAAGACTATATGTCAAAGTATTACAGGAATCTTGAGATCATGCTTGAAAAGGGATTCTCGAATGGCACGACATTTATATTCATGTCCAAAAGTTCGAGATCTGTATCCCTAAGGGACATTATGCTTGAAAGTATAGATAACCATGAATTCACGGATCGTGAAAGACTTTCCGGGCATACGGATCATTATATAGTGAAATCTCTTGCCAGGTCCAGGGGGTATACGAAGAGCATAATAAAAAACGAAAGGGTTGGAAAGCTGAAAATGGTGGTACAGTCGTTTGACATCATGCCGGACGTAAATGACATCCCGATCAGGGTTGATGTTGTTACCCCTGATGAACTGGAAATTAATTCGATAATTCCCATGCTTTTCTGGGCATATGGGGGATACAGGACACATAATATATGGCTGTCGGAGATAGATAATATCGTCAAATTCAGAAGTGCCGAGGTGGAAAACCTTTATATGAAAACATTCGAGAGAGAAACGGGGGTAACATTTTATGAAACAAGAGGTGAAAGACGTGCAAGACTCAGGCTATGAAATAGGATATACAATCGGGAACAGTAAATCAGATTTTTTTTCATTCGTTATGTCACCGGATTCTGGCATAATGAAATGGGAATATGTGTATATTGAGGTCAACAAGGAAATTATACTTGGAAGGATAGAAGATCTGATATCAAAAAGCGATCTGCTCACCGACCACCTTGACTATGGAAGCATAAGAAGGTATACAGATACCGGTATAAATGATGCTGTTGATATATGCGAAGTCGGAATACTCGGAATACCGGGAAACGGGAATATAAAACGATCAAGATACCTTATAAGGGCCGGCATTCCGGTCAGGAGGGCAACAAAAGATATTCTTGGCACGATATTCAGGGTTGATGATGAAAAGGCACTGAATATAGGCCATTTGACGGACAATCCAGAAGTAGATGTTTCGGCCGATATCAACGGGCTGAGACGTCACCTGGCAATAATTGCCCAGACCGGTGCTGGAAAGAGCCATACCGCCGGCGTGATAATGGAAGAGATACTCAAGAAGGGCGGATCAATCATAGTCATTGATCCGCATGCAGATTACGTCCTTATGAAGAACAGCAAAAACCCGCTTTACAGGGAAAGAATTAAGGTTTTCAGGACACCCCTGAGCACCGGACGCTACATGGACAGGCTTGGAAAGGTAAGCGATTTCACAATACGCTTCCAGGACCTGAATCCGGACGAGGTCTCTGAGGTAATGGGCGTCAAGGAGAATTATACCAATCTCTCAAAAATAGTTAAAGATGCCTTTGAAAAAATGTCCGGATCAAAAGATGTTGATGAATTCATAAGCAGAGCAGAAAAAATAGATTCTGAGGGAAAGATAGCAGCGAGGATAAAGTACCTGAGGAGGATCAGGCAGATATTCGGATCCAGAAGCACCGATGTGAGCGAATACCTTTCACCATCGCAGCTCAGCGTTATCGATCTTTCCGGACTCGATCAGAGCCTTGCAAACTATTTTGCTTACCGGGTCATAAGCCAGTCGTATGATATGAAGACCTCTTCATCGTTCGAGTATCCGGTTTTCATATTCATAGAGGAGGCACACAATTTCGTACCGGCCGCCAAAAATAAGCCTGGAGGCGTATCCGGCCTTGTTTTTGACCAGATAAGGAAGATAGCTTCAGAGGGCAGAAAGTTTGGCATATTCCTTGTCGTGATAACCCAGAGGCCCGGCAAGATCGATCAGGACGTGCTGAGCCAGTGCAATTCGCAGATAATTTTACGCGTTACGAATCCGGGCGACCAGAGGGCAATTCTTGAAAGCAGCGAAAACATCAGCGAAAGGCTGATGAATGATCTGCCATCGCTTGACACTGGTGAAGCCATACTGGTAGGCGAAATCGTAAAAATGCCGGTAATAGCGAAAATAAGAGAAAGGGAAACCGACGAGGGTGGATCAGACGTAGATATAACAGAATTGCTTAAGAGATCACGGGAAGAGGCTGAAAAAAGAGAAAACCCGGAAGATATAATGCAACACGCGAGGAAGCTTGTGGAGTGATAGACTATGGTACAGTTTATTCATATGTCCGATACGCACCTTGGCAGCAGGCAATACATGATGGATGAAAGGGAGAATGATTTTTATGATGCTTTCAACGAAGCTATTGACCTTGCAATAAGCGAACATGTAAGTTTTGTTGTGCATACCGGTGATCTCTTCGATTCATGGATTCCGGGAAACCGGGCCCTTGTGGTATTCAAAAACGGGATGAGAAAGCTGGATGAACACAGTATTCCATTCTATACAATACTTGGGGATCATGACAGGCCGAAGAGGAATACCGATCCTGCGATAAAGATTTTTGATTTTCTCGGAGCTAAACTTCTTGGAGAGAACGGAGCTGAAAGTACTTCAGCCAGAATCGATGGGAAAGAAATACTTATAACCGGCATATCGAATATGAGGGGGTACAGAAAAACCCAGCTGATAAATGAATATAATACAGCCTCTTCAATCGCTGAAGGCCATAAGGATTCGATCCTGCTTTCCCACCAGGCAATAGATCCGTTCTTCAATCCGGATCAGTGCGATGCAAAGTACAGCGATCTCCCGCTCAATTATTCTTATCTCGCATTCGGGCACATCCATGATTTTTTTGCGGATAAAAGAGGCCCTATTTTTTCCTATCCCGGATCGACGGAAATCAAAAGCACGAATGAAATAAAGGGCTTTCTGAAGAACGGAAAGGGCGTAAACTTAATTTCCCTGGAAAACGGAAATGCCGATCTCTCAAGATTAACCCTTAAAAGCCCCAGATACCAGTTCGAAATAGAGAGCGATGTGAAAAGTTTCATGGATGATATAAACAGTACAATGAACAGGTATATGGATGCAATGGGCAACAAGAAACCATTGATTTCGCTTAAGGTGTATGGAGATACAAGCCGTGAAGAAATTGAGAGGCAAATCGGTACCGTTCATAATGCGATATTCAGGAGGGCCGAGATCATAAGGCCGGAGGAGATTCCGCAGATAGGAACAAGTGTCAGCGAACTGATAGAATACTTCAGGGCTTTCTTCAAGGATGAAGATATAGTGAATAAGGCAATGCAGGTATACCGGTTTATAAAAGATGATGATGTTTCATCCGTGAATAAATTCCTTCTAGGTGAAAAACAATGATAATAGACAGCCTAAAACTTAAAAATTTCATTTCTCACGCTGAAACCGAAATATATTTTGAAAAGGGAGTGAATATAATCATAGGCAATAATGGCGCAGGGAAATCCAGCATAGTTGATGGGCTGAAATATGCACTATTCGGAGAGAAGAGGGGAAAATCCATACAGGAACTTGTCAGGAAGGGATCCCGTGAACTTGAAGTCCAGCTCAAATTTAAAAACAATTCACATGATTATGAAATCAGAAGATCCCTGAATATCAGGGGAAAAAGCATGGAGAGGGATGCAACCTTCTCAGAGGATGGAAATGTAATTGCCACCGGAATAACGAACGTGGATCGTGCGATAGAGGAGAAGATAGGAATAAGCAAGGATCTGTTTCTCAATTCAGTTTTCGTGGGCCAGGGTGAGATGGATTACCTCATTTCAAGAGACCCGAGGGAAAGGAAGGACCTCTTTGACAGGATACTCGGGATCGATATCCTGACCAGAATTTATGAAAGGCTTAAAGAACCAATTGATGAACTTGAAAGAGAAACGTTCAGTTATGATGATATAGTTGCCCAGATCGATGAGGCCAGAAGCAGGATAAAAACAGAGACAGCGGAAATTAATTCCCTTGAATCAGAGGTTGCTGAAGAGGTTAAGATCAGGGAAAAGATGTCTGCAGATCTGGAGACCATAGACAGCAGGGTCGAAACCTTCAGTAAGCAGGTGGCTAAGATCGAAACGATCAATGAAAACATGAAAAAGGACGAGGCCGACAGATCAAAGGCCATGGAAGAGATAGGAAAGCTGGTTTCGGAAGGAAAGAAGATTTCTGATTTTGTCAGGAGGAAACAGGAGATAGAAAAAAGCAGCTTATTCATAAACATGCAGGATGCCAGAAAATATTTTACGTATGTGGATAAAAGGAGATCAGTTATGGAGACGATCTCAAATCTTGAGAAGCAGGTTGAGAATCACGAAAAAAATATCAGGAATCTTGAAAACCTGAAGGAGAAGCACAATGATTATCAGAATTTTATCCAGAGGAAAAATGCCATAGACCAGAGGCTGAAGGAAATTGAAGGCGACGAAAGGGATTATACAGTAAAAAGCGACAGGTTAAATAAGCTGAAGGAGGAGATATCGTTTATCAACAGGGACCTGGAAGGGCTGAAAAAGGCCATTTTTGACAATACGGGCATAGAGTACCCGTATGAACAGGCAATTGAAAATGCAAGAAGGGAAGCAAATGCTGAAAATAAGAAGCTCCAGGATGATATAAAAGAGGCAGAAATCAAAATAAAGGAAGATGAAAGGGATAAGAAGCTTCTAAAGGAGTATTCGTCAATGCTGAATGGAAAAGGCATATGCCCTGTGTGCGGTACAGGCCTTGGATCGGAAAAGGCCGAAAGCATAGTCGAACACTACGGGATCGAAATAAGCGGGAAGGACAGGGAGATCCAGATATTAAGGAAAAAAGCAGAGGATCTTTCCAGCATTCAGGGAAAAAAAGAGATTCTTTTAAAATTTCTTGATTCATCCGTAGTCCATAGTTTTTTGATGAAATCTGAAACGATAAAAAACAGGAATGATGATCTTAAAAAATTGCTTGCTGATTTCGAGAGGCTGGAGAAAATTCATGAAGAGTATGTAAAACTGAAGGGGGAGCTTTCAGGCACAGATCTGGAATCTATGAGGGAATATGACAATACGTACAGGTCAATCATGCTGGAAATTGACAGGACAGATATCAACGCAATCAGGCAAAATCTGGAGAATAACAGGAAAACACTTGGAGAAATTAATGATTTCATCTCAACAGTTGAAAGGAAGATTCCTGGAATAGCCAGAGAAAATGATCATGATCTGGTTAAACTGGAGGATGAATACAGAATAGCAAATGAAAAGGATTCGCAGTTCCAGAGCTTGCAGGCCAGAATTAAGGCAAAACAGGATGAGGTTGAGAGGATCGATAATAGAATTTCCGAAGAGAATGCGGCTGCTTCCGAGTACGATCATATCATGGAAGAGAAGAAGCTTTACGAGATGAAGCATGACGAAACAGCAAAGCTTATAAATGACGGCCTGAAATCGATCTATGGCAAGAATGGAAAGATAGAATCCATCAAAAGAAGCGTTGGCGATCTTTCGGATAGCATCAGGTCCCTGGAAAGCAGAAAACAATCAATTGAGAATGTAATGCAAGCCAAGGAACTTCTGGTAAAGATAAGAAAGGCGTTTGACAGGGATGGGATTCCGGCCATGATCAGGAAGGATGCCTCGGGTTTCATGACAAACAGGACAAACCACTACCTGAATTCGTTCAGTCTAGATATAGACGACCTGGACATAGATCAGGACTTTAACATATCAGTATTCCGCGGAGGAATAAAAGAATCCGTCGACAACCTGAGCGGAGGGGAAAAAACTGCCATAGCCTTTGCAGTTCGCCTTGCAATAGCGGAATTCCTGCTCAAGAATGTGAGCGTTCTTGTCATGGACGAACCAACGACATACCTGGATGAGGAAAGAAGAAACAGCCTGAAAGAGATCATAGAGTACTCCCTCAAGGATGAGGACATAATACCGCAGATGATAATGATATCCCACCACAGAGAAATGATATCGGCTGCAGACGCGTCCTTTGAGGTCAAAAAAATCAATGGATCATCCCATGTTGAATCAATAAGGTGATGCATTCGTGTATCATATTTCCTGAAATGGTCATTGATCTGCCGGCCTGATGCGCACATGTTTGCTCAGGCAGTAAATGCCCTTGGTAATATTCGTTTCCCATAAGCATTCTATTTTATATATTAGCATGTAATAATGAAGAAAGATAAAAAACAAAATAGATGTTTATTTTGATTTTTATTAAAAAGTGTTTAAAATGGTAGGATTCGAAGAATTTAATTTGAACAAAAACCTTTTTGATGCTCTTAAGCGGATGGGTTATTCCGAAGCTACAGAGGTTCAGGAAAAGGTTATACCGGTCATTATGTCCGGTAAAGATGTTGTAGTGAGAGCAAAAACCGGTACAGGCAAGACTGGAGCTTTTCTTATACCAATAATTGAATCGATTTCTGATACGCGAGGAATATCAGCGCTGATTATATCTCCAACCAGGGAGCTGTCCCAGCAGACTTTTCTTTTTCTGAAAAAAATGGTTGCGGGATCGAACCTTAAAATCGGGCTTGTTTATGGCGGGGCTTCAATAGAGGCACAGATGACGTTTCTGAGGAGAGGCATAAATATCCTTGTAGGTACGCCGGGAAGAATAATAGACCTGGCTGACAGGGGAAAATTAAATCTTTCCCACATAAAATATTTTGTGCTTGATGAAGCCGATCAGATGCTTGATATGGGTTTCATGGAAGATATAAAATATATAATTTCAAAAATGCCGGACAAAAGGCAGACGATGCTTTTCTCAGCAACCATGCCAAAGGATATCCTTGATCTTGCGACCAATTACATGATCGATCCTGAGTATCTTGTTGTGGGCAAAGAGGAGGAAATCATAGTTAGCAATATAACGCACAGATACACAGTGGCCGATAAAAGAACAAAGGTACAGACGCTTATAACGTATATCGATCGCTACAATCCCAAAAAGGCGATAATCTTTTCCCAGACAAAGAGGAATGCAGACTATCTCTATCGCATACTTATGGATAAGGGATACAGTGCAGTGGTCATCCATGGTGATCTCAGGCAGTCCCAGAGGGAAAGGTCCCTTTTGGATTTCAGGAACGGTGCAAGATTCCTCATAGCTACAAACGTGGCGGCAAGAGGGCTTGATATCAGGGACATATCAGAGATCATAAATTATGATATCCCGGAGGATCCGAATGTTTATGTACACAGATCCGGAAGGACAGCAAGGATGGGCGCAGACGGATCAACTTTTTCAATAGTATCAAGGGACGATCTTTACATGGTGAAAAACATAGAAAAATTTGCCAGGATAAAGATGGATTACCTTAAAGTTTTTGATGATGAAACCTCAAACCCGGAAAACTTCAGGCCTTCTAAAAACAGAAGTACCGGAAATTACGGGCATAACAACAGGAGATTCGTCAGATCAAGAAGCCGCAGGATACAGAATTAATATATTCTGTGTTCATTGCCTTTTTTTGAATTCCGTGAAGATGCATGATAACATTATATAAATGGATAGTATGACTTTTCTTCGCATGCATGTCTGACAATAAATGGTTTTACAGCTACCTGTTCTCCAGTATGGCCTCAGGTGTAACGAACCCGATGATACCGCTATTTGTCGTGCTCTATCTTAAATCAAATGTATTTTATGTTGGGCTTGCGTCAGCAATATCCTCTGCTGCATCCGTTCCGGCCCTTATTTTATGGGGTAATCTGTCAGATGCAATTTCAAAGAGGAAAATATTTGTTGTAGTAGGATTTTTTGGTGGTTTCGCCTCACTGTTGCTGATAGTTTTCGTTCACACAGTCTATCAGTTTATGGGAATCCTTATTCTGTTCCAGGTAGTTGCAATGGCTTCTGTACCTGTCTCCACGATAATGATCCTTGAAAGTAATACCATTGAAAAGTGGGCAGGGATGATATCCAGGTTTAACATGGTATCCGGCATCGGATCTGTTCTCGGCCTGGCGATTGGAATTGTCTTCATGTCCGTTGACAGCGATCCCATGTATCTGCCCTATGTTTACATACTGTCATCGATAATCTACCTGGTATCGGCAATACTTGCTATCTTTGTAATAAAAGAGCCGTCGAGGATACTGAACAGGAACAGGCTTGGCGGGATACATACTTTCAGGATACTTGAAAGAACCAGGTATTTTCCGAGTTCAGTGATACATTTCATGGCAGTTCCTTTCCACAGAAATGGTGAGAAAATGAGTGGAAACCTGAAATTTTTTCTCTTTTCAACGGCATTTCTTATGTTTGGATTCCAGATGTTTTTTGTTCCGTTTCCTGTTATGGTTATAAAATTTGATGCTTCAACGCTTGACATATTTGTAATGTATATGCTCAATTCATTGCTATCCACAATCTCTTTCATATACGCAGGCAGATTCGTGAATAGATTTGGAGGAAAATTTTCACTTGCAATATCCATTGTTGCCCGTATCATAGTCTTCGGGCTGGCTTCGCTAATACCGGTTCTGCTGTTCGGGATCTCTGCCCTTCTGGTTTCTATAGCGGTATATGCTCTGCTTGGAGGTGTGTGGAGCGTAATAAGTGTAAGCCAGGTCAATTATGTTTCAAAAAATGCAGGACAGAAAAACAGAGGTAAGGCCGTAGGATGGTACAACTCGCTCCTTGGAGTCGGGCAGATTTTTGGAGGACTTGCATCCGGCTATGTTTCCGTCATAATGGGTTATTCAATGGATTTCATAATCTCTTCGGTAGTTATTACAATTGGCCTTGTTATGATACTGGCCGGTTATCGCGGCGAAAGCATAGTGAAAATGAAAAACAAGGCGCAGAATATTTAGGCAGGATAAATCATAATGACAGAGAACCCCGGTATTTTTCCCTGTCTATCCTTATGCCTGAAGGAGTTATCATTATCATGTTTTTTGAAATCTTAGCTATGTCTCCATTTATTTCTTTGCTAACATTTATTGATTTATCAATAATTTTCTTTTCGTTTAAGTCATCCGAAACAGCGGATATGTCCAGTAAAAGTATGTTTCCATCATATGAAAATTTCAGGGCTTCAAGCATATCTTCATAACTGTAGATTTCAGCAACTTTAACTATTTTTTGATCTTCGGCGTCATTTGGAATTGGTATATTGGCTAGATCAATGAATTTTATCTTATCATCTGTCGGCTTCTTTTCCTGTTTCTTTTTAAAAAGCATTGGTAAGTAACATCATAGTTAGTATTTTAGTTTTTTGACTCCCTGTTTTAAACCTTAACAGCCTTAAATATATCACATGATTTTTATAAGTCTGGCATTTTGTTTCGCATATAAAAATGCCATCAGCGGGAAACCCTCTTTATGAAAAGTTCGAACAGATTTCTGAACCCGTCCTTCCATGTATTAAGTTTAGGCTTTGAAATACGCATTCCGTACTTTATCGGTATTTCCAGGAACTTGCCGTTTCTAATTGCTTCTATCTTGATGTTCTGTGAAAATGACATGCCGTATCCAAGATTTTTCATTTTTCTGTACAATGAAGAACGGAATATCCACATCCCGCTTTGAGAATCGTTTATATTCACCTTGAAGAATATTCTCATCGTAAAATTCAGGACCATGTTTCCAACATAATGCAATGTTGTGTAGCTTGTGCTTGTACGAAATTTCATTCTATCACAGGATATAAAATCAACATCATCCAGAAGCATTATTTCTATAAGTGGCTTGATGATATCTGCTGGATATGTCCCATCACCGTCAAGGCACACGATTATGTCACCTGTGGCCCTCTTCAGGCCTGTATGATATGCTCTCCCGTAACCCTTTCTTGGTTCCTCTATAACTATTGCCCCCTTGGAGGCTGCTATCACACGGGTATTATCGGTTGAATTTGTGTCAACAACTATTATCTCGCATTTTTTAAAATTTTCCAGTATACCGTCTATCACTGTTCCGATAGTCTTTCCTTCGTTGATTGTCGGGATAATGAAGCTGACATTGTGTTCTTCCACTATTTCCATATGACACCTTTTTACGATGCAATATTATTGCGGTTTCGGTTATAGGCACATAACATTCGTAATATAATAATATTTACGTATCGCCCGTAAGGCTGAAATATTTTTATTATAAATTTAATGATAAACATTATAAACTACTTTGCAATTAACCATTTATGTCATTAGTAAATAAGTCTGCGCCGGATTTTGAATCAGACGCATATGCGAACGGACAGGTAAAGAAAGTAAGGTTAAGCAGTTACAGGGGAAAGTGGGTTATTCTCTTCTTTTATCCCGCAGATTTCACCTTTGTATGCCCCACTGAAGTCGAGGGTTTTGCTGAAGACTACGAAAAATTCAAAAAGAAGAATACGGAAGTCATATCAGTGAGCGAGGACACAGTATTTGTCCACAAGGCATGGGTTGAAAACGATGAGAGAGTTGCAAAGGCAAAGTATCCGATGGTTGAAGACAGGAAGGGCATAATTGCAAGAGCATATGATGTCTACAATGAGGAAACCGGAAATGCACAGCGCGGCCTTTTCATAATAAACCCGGACGGACTCATTAAATACCTCGTTATAACTGACGACAATGTGGGCAGAAGCACGGCCGAAACCCTGAGAGTTCTTGAGGCCCTTCAGGCTGGTGGGCTCTGCCCGGTGAACTGGAAAGAAGGCGAACCTTTGATAAAGGTTTAAGTCTATTTCCTTTTTTTATAAACATAGTTAACAGAAGCTGGCACACCAAGTATAATTATTATTGAAATAATGAGATATTCATAAGAATGGGCCGGTACTTCATTATAGTAGGGCCATGCGCCATAAAGCCTCATGATGTTCAATTTTATAAGGCCGAACCACGGGATGTTCCCGAAGGCTATCCCTACAATACTCGAATTTGAAACGGGGGGGTATCCGAATATATTCTGATCCGCCGCAACATAGGCATCATATTTCTTTTCAAAGAACGGGGATGTGGCAAGATTATTATCTCCGACCGTGATAAAGCCGCTTTCATTTTTCATGCCGGTGATATTTACATATAAATTTCTTCCATTGTAGCTGCAGTTGTAAATGATGATATAGTCTTCATTTATTTTTATCCACTTTTGCCCGTCATAATCTCTAATTTCGGGAGTTCCGTTCTCCCAGTAGAGGAAGAATATTGCACGGTGTATTATTGTCTGTCCATATGGACTCCTGTACAGTATCACATTTCCATATTCTCCATATGTTTTGTATCCTGTTTCCCTGCCCTTAACATAAGTTATGACATTTTTATATGGTGAATCCGCCTTTTTAATGAAAATTATGCTTCCTGCCACTATAGTTCCATATTCCCACGTGGTTGAATGCTCCATGCTTTCAGATTCCACAACGGATGCTGGAGGCCACACACCTGAATAAACTGATAGCGCTATAAGGATCATGATAACTGCCAGCACAAACAGCATGCTTGCATTTTTAAAAACCCACTTCCGGATATCCATTTCCAGAGAAAAGTAAATTGTAGTATTTTAAATGTTAGCAAAAAATTTAAAAATGGTGAGATCTTGCTGGACTCTCACAATACCAGGTATATCCACCCTTCTGCCTGTTTCCTTGCAATTTCAACAAAACTCGCAGGAACAGAAGTTACTCCTGGAACAAGATCTGCATTGGTGAGATTCCTTTCCTTCATTGCAACTCCGCATGCCACAACCTTGACTTTTTTCATCCCAAGTACCGGTGAAATCACGCCTTTTTCTATAACCGCGGATATTCCGCTTTCAAGGTACACAACTTCTATCGCCTCAACATCGTCCAGCTTTGACATATTTGTTGCTGCTATTATAGATATGGGAATTTTATATTCCTCTGCCACTTCAAATATTATTTTCATATATAGGAATTATTTTCACATATTTAAATTATTGCATAATATCAATATAATAATAAAAATAAATATTATAAAATTTTTGAACATATTTATATTTATGCTGTATTTTATTAAAAAAATATATTAATAAAATATTTAAGATTATTTTGTGTATCCCTGCTTATTTATTTTAAGATGAAGTACAAATCTCAAAACGAACCATGCGCTTAATAGGACAAAGATAAAGAATACAAAACTGGATATTGCCATCTGTATATCCCCTGATAATATATGGCCGGACGCACATCCATTCGCCATTCTTGCCCCGAAAAGAACCATGAAAGCTCCAAAAAATGAACCATAAACTCTTGATTTTGCAGAATAACTGTGAAGCCAGACCATTGGAGTTTGCTTTTTGAAATACATGTATCTTCTTGATATAAATATTGATGATATCAATCCTCCAAGGAATGTGCTTAAATCAGTAAAAGGCTCCCAGCCTATTTCACTGAATACCTTATCCACCGGGACACCGTTAACTATATGAAGACCTCCGAATAGTTCAAAATATGGATTTGATGCTGCCCATAACGGGTTTATCCCGTAAGATAATTGAGCGCCTATCCATGAAAAGGTTGTCGATTCTCCAAATATTTGGTGAAGTATTATCACACCAACGGCTGCAAGAGTAAAGGCCAGTCCAAGAGGTATTGTCATCTTTGCATTAAATGGACTGCTTTCATTTATAAGCCCTGTCAAGAATTTATTATTATTGGGATATTTTATATCTTCTTCATTTACCGGTAGTTCAAATTTTACTATTTCTTCACTTTTATTGGTCATATGCATAGCACATGAGTTTTTTATAGATTCCTTTGGATATCTTGGCATCCAGAGAAAAACCATTAATAAAATTATTCCGAAGACCAGTGCTGCAAGGAATATCCCCACTTTGCTTGTTATTCCAAGAATAGAATACCATGTTATAGGCCCGTAGTTTAAAGTATCCCAGAAGAACCATTTCACATTTCCAAATATAACTGACCATGCAAATGCTCCCGACAAACCCCCTAATACAGCATATATTGCATCCCTTCTTCCCTGTCCCAGTGCTATCCATATAGTTCCTGGAAAATAGCCGGACAATGCAACTCCAGAACCGAATATAATACCTCCTATTACGATTCCTGGAACAAAAAAATCTTTTATACCAAAATTTGGATGGACAAATATATTTAAAAAATAAAGTACAATTGCACCCACTCCAATGGCGAAACCAAAACACACCATCAAAAACCTGTCCTGAAATGCCATTGTCCTCTGAAGAACATCAGGATCCGAGAAATTCCATAATTCAAGGGGAATTGCTAATGGCAAACCTACTATTAAACCGACAAGCAAAGGTGCTTTCGTTACGTGGAAAACCGTTTGCATTATAACACCCCCCGCTATTATTGCTACGGCAAGTATAAGCAGCCCTATTGTTGCAATTATCACGGTGTGCCTGTCCTTTTCCTTCTGTGATTCCGGATATTCCCTTTCCGGACTTATTGTAAATTTATTTCCTGATTCATTTTTTTGCATATTTCTATAGATTATATTATATATATAAATATTGGCGAAAACCGTCATTTTTTCCCCAAAAATATTGCAATAATGCATATTTTTATCATAAATTATGCATCATAAACAATCTTTTTATACTGTTTTTTCATAGAAGTGCATGAATATTTCATATGGATTGGCGATTCTTGATCTAAACCCTTCTGTTATTACCAAACCATTTCTGGAGAATATACCAAAAATAAGTAAATTATTCATTATAGGATCACAAAAAGAAAAATATTTCAGTTCTTTAAATAGTATACAGAATTTTTTGATTTCCATAAATATTGATTATGAATTTATAAATATTGATGATATTACAGATTTTTTTGAAATATATCTCACTCTTGAGAAGATATGTGAAAAATATGGAATACCTGAATGGGTTAATGTATCATCAAACCAGGGAATCGGAATTTCAGCTTTTGCGGTACATGGATACATAAAGAATACTCCTTTGATTTTATATGACAAGGAAAAAGATACCACCATTTTTACAACTATAAAAAAATTGAAAAAAATAAGGATATACAAGAATAAATATTTTGATATAATAGAGGAACTGAAAACCGGCGAAAAAACAATTAAGGATTTATCAAACAAAATTGGAATTTCGAAATCTGCAATGTCAAGACGATTAAAAAACATGAAAATACTGAATATTGTTAAACTTAGAGGTTCAGGAAGGGGGAAAACTCCGTATAAATACAGTTTAACATCGTTTGGAAAAAAATTATGAGTTTCCGTTTTATCATATAAATGAGTTTATTACAAGAAGGAAAAAGTTATCAAAATTATTGAAAGCTGATCACCGGGCATCAATATCTGGAATTCAGATGCACATTATAGTTTGAAACAAAAAGATATAATTTGAAAGTTGCATATACATGTATGCAAAATCAAAAGTTGAAGAGTTTTGATGCCGGTGGGAAGAAATACTATTACTATCCCATATCCAGTGCGGGCAACGAGGAGAAAATAAAGAAACTGCCAAGATCGCTCAGGATAATACTCGAATCGATGATAAGAAATCTGGACAATAAAAGCATAACAGATGATGACATAAATGCAATTTTAAACTGGAATCCCGGAAATGTTAAGGATGAGGAGATCCGGTTCAAGGTATCAAGGGTGGTTATGCAGGATTTTACCGGTGTGCCTGCAGTTGTCGACCTTGCCTCCATGAGAGATACCGTAAAGAAGCTTGGCAGAGATCCAGAATTGATAAATCCGGATGTGCCAGTAGACCTTGTTATAGACCATTCTATTCAGGTTGATTACTATGGAGAATCCTTTGCGATTGAAAGAAACGAGGATCTCGAGTTTTCAAGGAACAGCGAGAGATATAAATTTTTGAAATGGGCACAGAGCGCATTCAAGAATTTTAGAGTCATACCACCTGGAACCGGGATAATACACCAGGTCAATCTTGAATACCTGGCCAGTGTCGTTCATGAAAATGAAAAGGATGGTAAGAATTACGCATTTTTTGATACCCTTGTAGGAACTGATTCGCATACAGTAATGATCAACGGGATAGGCGTACTTGGATGGGGTGTTGGTGGAATTGAGGCTGAAGCTGCACTTCTTGGACAGCCTATAACAATCTCATTGCCAGAAGTTATAGGCGTGAGGCTTCATGGAGAGATGAAACCTGGCGTAACTGCTACCGATCTTGTGCTGACGATCACCGAACTTCTCAGAAAGAGGAAAGTTGTCGATAAATTTATTGAATTTTTCGGTCCCGCAGTTAAATCTCTTTCTGTTCCGGAGAGAGCAACCATATCAAATATGTGCCCGGAATACGGTGCCACACTTGCAATATTCCCAATAGATGAACAGACACTTGAATACCTCAGAATGACTGGCAGAACGGAAGATCATATCGCCATGATAAAGAAATACCTTGAACTTCAGAATCTTTTTGGTGATGAACAGGAGATCGAATATTCGGAGGTTATAGATTTTGATCTTTCCAGCGTGAATATAAGCGTTTCTGGCCCAAAACTTCCGCAACAGAGGACGGATATCGACCATATAGAAGATTCATTTCTGGATTATATAAGTCAGGAAACCGGAAACCGTCAGGTATCACTTAAAAGTGTTCCTGTTACCATTAAGGGAAACAGGGAAACTTTACATGACGGAGACATAGTGATAGCAGCGCTTACAAGCTGTACAAACACAAGCAATCCGTACGTCATGATAGCCAGCGGCCTGGTTGCAAAGAAAGCTTATGAACTTGGGCTGAAGGTCAATCCAAAGGTAAAGACAAGCCTGGCCCCGGGATCAAGGGTGGTTACTGACTATCTTCATGAATCTGGACTCCTCTCATATCTTGAGAAACTTGGATTTTACCTTGTGGGATATGGATGCACCACATGCATTGGAAACAGCGGCCCGATTGATCCGGAGCTGGATGAAGCGATAATAAAGAACAACATCAGCACTGTATCCGTATTATCAGGAAACAGGAACTTCGAGGCAAGGATCCACAGGGACGTAAAAGCGAACTATCTCATGTCCCCGCCGCTAGTTGTGGCCCTGGCAATCGCTGGCAATATAACGATGAATCTGGAAAAAGATCCTATAGGAAACGGAAAAAACGGACCGGTTTACCTTAAGGATATATGGCCTTCAAACAACGAGATCTCTGAATATACGAATAAGTATGTGAACAGAGCGATATTTGAAAAAAGGTATGGAAAGATAGAAAACAAGAGGTGGGATGCCCTTCAATATCCGAAAACCCCTGTATATGAATGGGAGGACGATAGCACTTACATAAGAAATCCACCGTTTTTTGATAATTTCAAACTCGAGGAGCTTGCTTCAGATTTTAAAATAAAGGGCGCATTTCCACTTCTCTTGCTTGGAGATGCAGTTACGACGGATCATATCTCGCCGGCCGGATCAATACCAAAGGACAGCCCGGCAGGAAAATACCTGATGGATCATGGCGTAAAGCCAGAAGATTTCAACTCATACGGGTCAAGGCGCGGGAACCACGAAGTCATGATGAGGGGAACATTCGCAAATGTCAGAATAAGAAACCTGATGGTCAGCAGGGAAGGAGGCTACACTATTTATGTTCCTGATGGAAAGGAAACAAGCGTTTATGAAGCAGCTATGAAGTACAGGAACAGCAACGTGCCCCTTGTGGTTCTTGCAGGGAGGGAGTACGGAACAGGAAGCTCCAGGGACTGGGCAGCAAAAGGGACTTACCTCCTTGGAATAAGGGCAGTGGTTGCAAAAAGTTTCGAAAGAATACACAGGAGCAACCTTATCGGGATGGGTGTTATTCCTATGGAATATGAAAACATCAACCCCCAGGACATAGACTTCCACAAAAAGATCGATATAACATTCTCTTCAATAAGCCCGGGGTCAAAAGCAGTCATGAATTATACAGACAGGAACGGCGAAACCCACTCTACAGATCTCAGGATAAGGATTGATACCATCGCCGAGGAAGAATACATAAGAAATGGGGGAATACTGCAGTTTGCATTGAGGAAACTCATGGCGTGATAGTTAATCAGCCATGAATTTTATTTTTTATTCAATCTAAAAAAATTTTGTCGATGAAAATAAGGAAAAGAATAAATCATACTTATTTATGCAATTTCATGGAAGATAAAATTAAAGAGACTCTTGCAAGGATTGAAAATGATAGGGTTGAATTTCTTCAGATGCAGTTCACAGATATTATAGGAAATGTCAAGAGTTTGACGATTCCAAAGAACAGATTTGAAAACGTACTTAACGAAGGGGTCGTTTTTGACGGCAGTTCTGTTGCTGGCTATGCACAGATTGAAGAATCCGATATGAGGGCCCATCCAGATCTCAGAACCTATACGCTGCTTCCGGATGAAATCAGCAAAAGCCGCGTTGCACGCTTTATTTGTGATATATATACGCCGGACATGAAACGGTTTATGGGTGATCCCAGATATGCGCTTGAAAGGATTCTTGAAAATGTCCACAGGGACGGCAATGAATTTTTTGTTGGCCCGGAGTTCGAATTTTTCCTGTTCAAGAGAGATTCTTCAGGCAGGCCCACCACAGAGCCAAGCGATTACGGGGGGTATTTCGATAACACCCCGAAAGATGCTGCAAGCGAAATAAGGCAGGAGATCGTCAGGGAGCTCTATGATCTTGGATATTCTCCCGAAGCGGCACACCATGAGGTTGCATATGGGCAACAGGAAATAGATCTCAGGTACGCCCCTGCTCTCAGAATGGCTGATCAGATTGTCATGCTGAAAAGCATAATAAAGAATATAGCTGAGAAATTCGGACTGTACGCCTCTTTCATGCCAAAACCGATAAATGGCGTGAATGGTTCTGGAATGCACATACATCAGAGCATAATGGCTACAGATGAGAAGGTGAACATGTTTTATGATGAAAAGTCAAAATACGGACTGAGTGAATACGCAATGCACTATCTTGGCGGCCTTTTGTCGCATATAAACGAGGCATCTGCGATCCTTGCCTCAACCGTGAATTCATACAAAAGATTGATCCCGGGATACGAGGCCCCGGTATATATTTCATGGGCAAACAAGAACCGGTCAGCTCTAGTCAGGATACCCGCAGGCGAAAGAAACAGAAAACGCATGGAACTCAGATGCCCTGATCCATCCGGAAACCCTTATCTTCAATTCACTGCAGTCCTTGCAATGGGGCTTGACGGAATTGCTCATAAAACTGAGGCACCAGAACCGGTAGAAAAAGACATATTCCATATGACACAGGAAGAAAGGGAAGGCAACCGCATTCAGTCAATGCCTGAGAGTCTCGGGGAGGCCCTGCATCATTTCAGAAACAGCAAGCTCATTAAAAATACGCTCGGTGATCACATCTTCGAAAATTATATAACTGTTAAACAGCGCGAATGGGATGCTTTCCGATCCTATGTCACCGACTGGGACATATCCAGATATCTGCCTGTTCTCTGAATTTTATAAATATATTCATTTTTATGATTCCATGCGGGCATATTTTTTCCCAATGTGTTATGAAGCAAATAATTCTTGCAGAATAATATTTTGCCTGCACGAATATTTATATAAAACAAAATCGTTAGAATGACAGCGGGATTGTTGCGAAATTTGGACCAATGAGGCATGACCGGGTTCTTCGCTGTTAAGGCCCTGGTCGAATGTCGTGGAATGATCGATCCCCGAGCAATGGAATGAAGAGGATGTTGGAATGAATAAAGCTGCTATTATAGGATACGGAATATCTAAATTTGGAAAGAGAACTGACGCTTCCATGTATGATCTCATCTGGGAGGCGGGAAATGAGGCCATCAAGATGAGTGGCGTGGATAAGAATGAAATAGAGAACCTTGTGGTTTCGAACATGGGGATGTGGAGTTCTGAGGAACTTCCGGCTGTTGTGGCAGGAGAAGTCCTTGGTATAAAGAATGCAGGAAACATGCGGGTGGAAGCCGCATGTGCAAGCGGAAGTTCTGCAATTGCAACTGCAAATGACATGATAGTCTCCGGCAGGTCCAAAATAGTGATGGTTGTCGGCATTGAAAAAATGAATGAGGTGAATTCGGAAACGGCCATTGAGCTGATAGGAAGAGCTGGAAATTTCCTCTGGGAATACGAAATGTTTGGGCTTACTTTTCCGGGATACTATGCGCTTTATGCGTCGGCATATATGAACAGGTACAGTGCAAGGGAAGAGGATCTTGCTCTTGTTTCGGTCAAAAATCACCATTATGCTTCCATGAACCCGATTGCACATTTCAGGAACGAAATAAAGGTTGAGGATGTTCTGAAGAGCAGATATGTTGCATGGCCTCTGAAGCTGTATGATTCATCGCCCATCAGCGACGGTGCTGCTGCACTTATAATTGTTTCAGGAGACATAGCTCGAAACTATACGGATTCCCCTGTGTTCATTGAGGGGATAGGATCGAACCTTGGAACGTCTAATTTGAGCAGGAGAGATGACTTCACGGGAATAGAAGCTGCATCCAAGGCGGCAGGCAAGGCTTACATGATGAAAAATGGCGGATATTATCAAAAATGATGAAAAAACAAACATGCCCTATCTGGATGATCTTAGGCAGCTGACAATAAGATATAAGGTTCCTGTGAAATATATTGAAAAATTTTATAAGGGCCTGGAAGATGGAAAGATTTACGGGACTAGATGCCCCGTATGTGGAAAGAAGTATTTTCCACCGGAGGCATGGTGTTCTTCATGCGGTTACAGTGGCGAGATGGATTTCTATGATCTTGGCCGGGAAGGCACTTTACTGACTTTTACCGTTATATACGCCAAGCCTGCATCATTTTCAAAGTTTGATAACTACATCGTTGGAATAGCCCATCTAGAAAAAGAGGATTTGAATGTGCTGGCGTGGATAGATGAAAAGGATGCCTCGAACGTGAAAGTGGGAATGAAGATAAGGCTTGAAGTTAGAGAACGGCCAATAGATGGAATTAAAATATATACAATAGTAAAGTCATGAAATTTTTAAATGCTATCCATAAACTTTTTTTTCTGCCTTTTTTTCTCCCGCCTTATAATATAATAATGCAGGGCAATCAGAGCTATTCCTATTGGAAGGAGGACAAAGCCCGCAAATATTGTTGCGATAACATAATATGAAACAGCCTGATAATCAATTTCAACGGTTGCATTCGTTGTTCCTATATTCTTCACGTGAAGGTACCACAACCCCTGCTGGTTTCCTATTATGCTTCCCGTGGTATTTCCATATCTGTTGAACTCATTAATGTATTCCTTCCCCGAGGGAGATTGCATATATGTGGATAATGATGTTGTCGGACCGTTGAATATAATGTAAAATGATATATAATCTCCTGAAGATGCTTCTTTGCTCAAATTTATTGACTGGCCTACATTAAGGTAATTCTGTGAATTTGAAGATCCCTGGGACATCTGGTAGGCTGAAAGAGTGAAAAGAACGATAGAAATGACAATCATCACTATTCCAATTTTTTTAAAGATTCCGGTTTTTATTTGCATCTATTTTAGTAAATTTTTATATGAATTTAACCTTTTATGAATAATATCATATATATATTAAATTAGTAATATATATTGTGCGATAACGACAATTATAAAGCCGGATCTTCAGAAGGGTTGTTAAAGTTATGAATTCTGTTAATTACGCTAACGTCTATCTTTTACCGTTCAGGTTTCAGGGCTGCTTCTGATCATTAAATATCTTGCCTGGATTTTAAGCTATTCCGGCGATCGTATACCCATTTTCATTTTCGCTTTAAAGAAACTTTCACTTCGGTTTACCGTTTTCCTGTACCACTATACTGAAGGACTTATTATCACAGATGCATTTTCATAAAAACTGTCATCATGTTTATAATCCAGCTTACCAATCCTTATGCTGGCTGTGATTTGACAGCCTGGAAACTTTCGTGCCGTTATCCTGTTTTTGTACTGGCGGTGTCTGGTGAAAATATAGATCGCGATAAATCGTTAGCAGGCCGGAACTGAATTGGTATGCCATAAACATTATATAGCGTTAGAAAATATCGCTTATACTAAAGAAAAATGACTTATGTTATAATTTTATTATAACATTAGGGCAATAATCAAGTTTAAATGGTGATATAGTGGCTAATGGGATGAATGCAGGTAAGAAACTTTCGAACAACCGGAGCAAGTTCAGGTGGTCCGATCGTGATTATAAAAGGCGAATATTGCAGTTAAAGAGAAAAAGTGACCCCTTGGAGGGCGCGCCCCAGGCGAAGGGTATAGTTATTGAAAAAGTCGGGATTGAGGCAAAACAGCCTAACTCCGGTATACGAAAATGCGTAAAGGTGCAGTTGATTAAAAACGGGAGGCAGATAACGGCCTTTGCAGTGGGTGATGGTGCCATAAACTACATCGATGAGCACGATGAGGTTACCGTTGAAGGAATAGGTGGAAGAATGGGAAGAAGTAAAGGAGATATTCCCGGAGTTCGTTATAAGGTCATAGGTGTTAACAGCATATCGTTGCACGAACTTGTGAAGGGAAGAAAAGAAAAGACGGTGAGATAAATGCTTATGCTTTTTGATAGATATGATGTGAACAATATTGAAGTACACGACCTCGGCCTGTCGAAATATATGAATATAAAATCTGCCCTGAATCTTCATACTGGTGGAAGATTCTCCTCATACTACGCGGGAAAAATTAATATGAACGTAGTTGAGAGACTAATTAATAAACTGATGAGAACAGAAAAATGGACTGGAAAGAAATACAGTGCTTATAAAATAGCTAGGGAAGCTTTTGAAATTATAGAAACAAAAACGAAGCAGAACCCGGTCCAGATACTTATAAATGCAATTGAAAATGCCGGCCCCAGAGAAGAAGTCACAAGGCTGAAATACGGCGGAATAGCAGTTCCCAAATCTGTAGATGTGTCTCCTTCAAGGCGTCTAGATGAGGCTTTGAGAAATATAGCGATAGGAGCAACAAATTCATCATTCAAAAACAAAAAATCTATCATTAACTGCCTTGCCGATGAAATAATGCTGGCTGCAAAGAATGATGCCAGTTCATATGCAGTAAGCAAGAAAGAAGAGATGCACTCCATGATGCGTTTTCCGGCTTCCTGTAGTGCACCAGCCAGTATCCTTTCCGGGACCTTCACTTTCATCTCTGTGAGTAATTTACTAGAATCCGCAGTATTGATCGGTACACAACATGAACGGGTGATCTTAGGGGTATTGCCTTCATTCTTGATAGTGAGATGTGGCTCTGCAGGCCTATTCAGGTCATGCACCATACTGCACGGCTCATAATAACAAATCGCCAGAAACGCAGGCTCAAATCAAAAATACATTGCGAAACTCAAGCTTGCAATCCACGAAAACAAGAAAAAGGTAGTGGAATCACTGCTTAATCGTAAGACCTGTCGTCTGTATTGCTGTAATTGAAATAGCTATCCTTCTGAGACATTGTATTTTCAGAGGAATAAGCAGCTGCGAGGTTTCCGTATTGTTTCATTATTTTTTCTTCAACTGGCAGATAGAGTTTTATTGCTTCCTTTACATCCTCTGCTTCTATGAGTTTGCTTCCCTTAAAAACAGCTATGTCGCCGGAAGCCCTTATCAGACCGCCAAGTTCCCTTAGCCTGAGGGTTAGTGAATCATTTTTATGTTCTATCATCTTTGCGCGTTTACGGCCTTCGGCAATTATAAGCTGAACACCTTCCATCGTCATGTGCGGTATTTTTCCGTCCATGGTGATTTCCTGCGATATGAACTGAAGATACTTTACACGGTTTTCCGGCGTGTCTTTCATTGTGGTTTGCATGAGAATTTCGTAGCCGTTTCCCACCATTCTTGATCTCAGGGGGCTGAGAATATACTGCAGGTCATTAATGTTGCAAGCAGCAACCAGTATAAAATTTGCAGGGACGCTGTCGACTCTGACGCTGGCACCGGCACTCTGTGGGTTTCTACCTGTTATAGGAAAAATTTTTTCCTGCATTGCTGTCAGTATAAATCTTTGAAGGTTCCCAAGATGCGTTATTTCATCTATAAAGAGCACACCTTCGTGAGCTTCGTGAACTGCCCCGGCAATAACACGCTCATATGGGGAAGTCCCTAGTTGTGGATGCCCACCGTATGGATCGTGCCTTACGTCACCCAAAAGTTCTGTTTCACTTGCTCCGGTAGCAAGCACAAAAGGATTTCTGTCAATAGGGACTATTGTCTTGCTGGGACTTTTTTTCTCTATTCTTCTTCTCCGTTCAAGAGTCCTTTCATCAAGCACCCTTATTTTATCGTTGTATTTTTCATATACGACAACTTCGTCCTTGTCTCCGTTCTTCCGTGTTACAGTGGCCCTGTCCACATTGCTCTGCACACCGAATGCAGCACCGATAACATTAAAAACATCGCCAAAAGGACCCTGTGCGCTTATCTGATTTTTTGGAGTATTGCAGTTAGGGCATACCATTTCCGTCGGGGGAGAGTAAAATCCGCATTTGGTGCATCTGTAGCCTAATCTTTCTGCTACGCTTACGGGAGCATCCTTAGGATCAATCAGATCTCCTTCCACAGAACTTTCATCCTCGCGCTCCCTCATAACTTCGCTTCTTGTCTTTATTTCAACAAAAGGCCTTTCAGGATACTGCGGATTATGTACAACTCTAATTTCCTCATTGGGCATTCCGATATAAAACGACATTGCCTGCGCAATCATTGATTTTCCAACTCCTGGAGGCCCAACAAGAAGCAAATGGCGCCTCTGCTTCGCAGCTATCCTGGCTATTCCCACTGCCTCGTCCTGTCCAATAACCCTTTCAAGCGGGTTAGACGGTATTTTTATATACGAAGTGTCCGAATACTGATCAAAAAAATCTACGTAGGTCGATCCCATGCTATCACGTTAATATCAACCGGTTTTTTGGTTATATGGCCTAGTTTTATTCCATATATATTCTTTATGCCAGCATTGTAAGCAACATCTATCAAACGCTGTGATACTATACCACCAGTTATTATAGTATTTCCATGCATATCCGGTGGCATTTTTTCTACTGTCTCATTTACCGGAATTGAATATATCATTTGCCCCTGAGCATCATAAATCTCTGTTGTTTTAACCTGTGAAAGCGATTCTATTCTTCTGGAAACTTCACGCGGATTAAGGAGATCCAGATAACCTTTCTTTGAGACTTCTATTTCTTCCTGTACGAGTTTTTCCTCGATGATTTCTTTTTTTTGAGGTTTTTCTGTTTCCAGGACTGTTTCAGATTTCTCGTTGTTCTGTTGCGGCTGCTGATGATTATTGGTAACATTGTTAGAAACAGTGTTCCTGCTGGAATAGTCCTTAAGTTCGTCATTCATTCCGTGCATTGACAGGTACTGATCGAGAGGGGTCTTGTATCTCAAAGCTTTGACAATCTGCTTGTATGTGAGTTCTTCAACTTCTGTTCCTGGAGGTGCTCTTGCAACGAAATCAACCTCGGCCACCTGGAGCATTTCCTTAAGTATGAGGTCACCACCGCGATCACCATCGAGAAACACAGTAACTGTGCGCTCTTTTGAAATTTTTTTGACAGAATCTGGAATATTCGTTCCCTGAACAGCAACAGTATTCTTTATACCGTATTTCAGAAGATTCAAAACATCGTTTCTACCTTCTACAACAATAATTGAATCTGAATCATTTATGGCTGGCCCCGCTGGAAGTTTTTCCTCCCCGTATGAAATAATCTCGGATTTTTCAACTTCCTCCCTTACACTTTTTACAAGGCTTTCACTTAGATCGTCCCCCTTGCTATTCATGTCCTGATATATCTTTTTAGCTCTGTCGACTATTTTCTGTCTCTTCTGCACGCGGACATCTTCTACATTTGCTACTTCCACTTTAGCTTTGCACGGACCTATTCTGTCTATCGTTTCTAGAGCGGCAGCCAGAATTGCTGTCTCT
>JABEBX010020508.1_pt1 | contig 28606 bp, 22 predicted proteins | sample 7245971 | NCBI WGS metagenome assembly JABEBX01 (sample SAMN14506365, study PRJNA622280) | hot springs metagenome | biome: hot spring [ENVO:00000051]|acidic hot spring [ENVO:00002120]; feature: spring [ENVO:00000027]|sediment [ENVO:00002007]; material: sediment environment [ENVO:01001048]... | reverse complement strand
GAATCGCGCGCTTCTCGTTGGCCATGTTCGCTCCTGAGCCTCGTCGTTCCGGCGCCGCCACCTCTGACCGTGGCCTTGCCGGCCCGGCGCCCGAGTCTCTTGGCGCCGGCGCTTTGCGTTAAGAAATCGAAAAACCGGACGGGCAAACCTCGCAGTTCACTTCCCGTCCACCTGCTCCCGGCGCGCTTGAAGACCTGCCCCAAGCGTTCCAGGCGTTATCCGCTCAACCCGGTGTCTCGTGAAAGTCACATCAAAAATACGTGGTGGGTATTGCCATGCATCGGGACCGTGCGCTACGCTGAGTGCCATCGGTAGAAGCGTGCTGAGCGATTCTTCCCGAAGATGCGGGAAAATCGCGCGGGGGGGTGTGTGCGCGGAGCAGGTCAGGATAAATATGCTGCCGCCCCTCCCCTCTGGCAAGCAAACGCAAATCGCTCGCAAGGACACAACGCCTCACGAGCGCGGCTCACTGCCTGTGCTCCCTCCGAATTCTCTTGCCCTACTCTCGCTGATCCCAAATCTCGCTTCTGCCGCTTACTCGCCAGCCGCTCGACCGTCGTCAACGGCCATCCGTCTGCTCATCATGCAAACCGTTGACCCTGATGCTCTTAACCACCACTTCGCGTCCTTTCTACCCCAGCCGCCCTCGGCTCGGACCCACGGACGCTTCCACGCCACTTCACGATTTCCTAAACGCGCACTGCCCCCCACCCGTCCTGGGAAAACCGGAAAGGAACCGCAGGAACGCGCAAAATATATTGTAGCGCGGCCCGGCCGCCCTTGCAAGTTTGTTTCCTTACCCCAAATAATCCGTTGATAAGCTCCCGGGCGAGCTTGCGCGACGGCGTTTGGGAGCGCCCAAGCGGATTTTCACCGGATTCCGCTTGCCGGGCTTTGCTCACCCGCCACTCGGGATCCATCTCCAACGGCAGGCAGGGTTCGGTCAAGGAAACCTTCTTCGGCTAGATTGGCTGGATCATGGCCTCATGCTACCGGGACTCAGACCCCTTGGGTGAGGAAAAATCGTCCCCAGTACCGGCCTCTCCGCCGCGCTTCGCCGCTCTGCATGCAGCTTCCGCGCACCAGTCCAAAAATCGCTCCGGAATTACCTGCGGATTATGGCCCTTCAGGCTCATCTTGTGCTGGGATCAGATCCCCCCATCCAGGCTCATCTTGTATTAGAAAAAAGTAAGAGTATCAATTTCCATATCTGAAACGAACACAAAAAAGGGTGGGAAGACCGTTCCCACCCGGGATAAAGCTAGAAGCCCGTCGAGAATAGATTTTTCGTCGTTTTGAATCAACGACTTACAGATGGTGCATCTTTTTGTAAGTCGTTGATAATAAATACGTTACGCAATTAAACTTTCTTATTTCGGACAGACTCCTAGAACATCTTCAACCGAATGACGAGGTACTTCTTCGGATTCTCGCGAATGCCCTTAAAAAGCTGCTGGGCCTGAACCATTGCCTGATCGGCGTGATCGTATAGCGCTGTGTTCTTGACGAGCTGGCCGGCGCTGCCTTCTCCGGCATTGATGCTCTTCAGGATTCCGTCGAGGTTGGTGACGGCATCGTCGAGTTTCGCTGCGAGCGCCGGGTCTTTGGCGAGCTTGCCCAGCGTCCCGTTGCCCGCGTTGATCGAAGCCGTGAGCTGGTTGAGATTCGAGACGGCGGAGTTGAAGTTGTTGTAGAGGGTCTCGTCCTTGAGGAGCTTGCCGGCGGTGCCCTGGCCGGCGTTCAAATCGGTCGCGATGGCGTTCAGCTTGTCAACGGTCGAATCGAGCTTGGTGTAGAGCGAATCGTCATTCACGAGCTTGCCGAGCGAACCCTTGCCATCGGCCAGAGCCTGCGTCACGGTTTGCAAGTTCGTTGCGATGTTCACGACCTTCTTCTTCAACGACGGGTCGTTAACAATCGCGCCAAAGGCGCCTTGCGTGGAGTTCATCGAGTCGATCAGTATATCGATCTTCTGCATCAGCCGGTTGATCTCCTGGATGGAGACCTGACTGGTGGCGACCACCTGCGCGATCGTTGGAGAATTGGAGACGGCAATCTCGGCGTTGTTGGCCGGTGGCGGACCGCTGGCGTTCCGGGAATCGATATCGACAAAACTTTCGCCGAGCACGCCGGCCGGGGTGATGCGGGCAACCGAATCGGTATGAAGGAGAGGCCAGAACTTTTCACCGATCCGCATCGTGACTTCAACCGGATAGGGATTCCGCTCGGGCACTACGCGAGTCTTGGTTACGTTGCCCACGGTGACCCCGTCGAGCGAGACCACGGCGCCGACTTTGAGGCCGGATGCGTTGGCAAAGTAGGCGCGCAGAACCCGTTTCTGCCCGAAGCTGCCGCCCGTCGTGCTGTTCATGAGGAAAATGAGGGCAATAAGCACCGCCATGGCGGCCAGCACCAGCAATCCAACCTTCAGTTGTGACCATTGAATCTCTTTACGGCTTGGCACGATCCTCCTCGCACGAGAGCATAGCCGGTTGACGCCTAGAGAATAGCAGAATGGGCGAGCTTACCGCGCGTCTTCCGGCACGACGCTGGCCGCGGCAAAGCCCGCCCGGAGGCCGCGCCCGCAGCTCACATTCGTTTACCGAAGCATGTGACGGAGGCGCTGAGGTTGCTAAGGTTGTGCCAAAGGCGGTCAAGTGGCGTTCGACTCCGCGACAGCTTTGATGTAGTCCTGTTCGCCTCCGATAAAGGCAAAGTGAGAAGCCGGAATCAAGAGCGGGGGAGCATTCTACCGGAGACCATACCTTGGGCGATGCAGTTGAAAGCAGTCAGTATGGATGAGCCATCGCATCTGGTACAGTCTCTCACCGGGGCAATTCTCGGTTGTGGAGGATGGGTGCTGAGTCGCGGAGCCAACGACACAGGCACCATCAACATGCTTTTTGAGTTCGAGCGCCGGGCGTGCGTGGAGATCTACAGCGTGCTGATTGCGGCGGGTATCGAGCTGAGTCCAAACGGACACATGTGCTTCACCGAACTCTGCCAATGCACGCGCAGCCAGCAGCGCAGTTGCGGCGGCGAGATCGCCAGCGTCGACCTTGAGGTCCAGACCTATCCCGCGGAGATTGTCGGCATGATGCCTTACACGGGACAAATGTAAATTTGATATCGCAACCATCCCGAGTTCATTCCCTTTTTGCGCCCGAAGTGACACATCTTTCACTGAAAGCAAGCGCGATGCAACAAATTGTTGACGGCACAAACGGTGTACGTTGACGCGAGGCACGCGGATCAGCCTGCTTCCACCAGGCCGTAGCGGCGTTGCCAGGATTGTTTGAGCTGGGCTCGGACGCGGGCGCGTTCCTCCGCCGTTACGTCGGGACCGGGATCGATCGCAAAGCGCGCTGCCTCCTGCTTGGCCAGTTCCAGCAACTGGCGGTCGCGGAGGAGATTGGCCACGCGAAAATCAGGCAGACCCGCCTGCCGGGTTCCGAAGAACTCGCCCGGTCCGCGCATCGAGAGATCGAGTTCGGCCAGCTCGAAGCCGTCCTGGGTGCGGACCATGGCGTTGAGCCGCTCTTCGCCAACATCGGAGACGCGGTCGCCCGTCATGAGAATGCAGTAGCTTTTCGCCGCGCCGCGGCCCACGCGCCCCCGCAACTGATGCAACTGCGCAAGGCCGAAACGCTCGGCGTGATCCACTACCATCACCGTCGCGTTGGGCACATCGACGCCAACTTCGATGACAGTGGTCGAGACCAGAACGTCAATTTCGCCGCGCTGAAAACGGCGCATGATCACGTCCTTGTCGTCGGCGTCGAGGCGGCCGTGAAGCAGGCCGACACGAAGCCCGGCCAGCGGGCCGCTGCGCAGCTTCTCATACATCTCGACGGCCGAGCGCAGGCCGGAACGTCCGTTGGGATTGGCCTCCTGCGCGGCCTTCGGAAACAGCTCCGCCGTCCTGCCTTTCCGCGCAGATGCGCCCAGCGCGCCATCCTTTCCGCGCTCCTGGCGGCCAGGATGGGCGCCCACGCCGCCTTCCTGATCTTGAGAGAAATCCAGCTCCGGCTGGTCGTCCTTCGAGCCTTCGATAACCGGATAGACGATATAGGCCTGGCGGCCCTGCGCCGCCTGTTTGCGTACAAACTCCCAGACATCCGGCGCGCGTTCGCCGGCGACGCGGCGCGTGACGATGGGCATGCGGCCCGGTGGCAGTTCGTCCAGAATGCTCAGATCGAGATCGCCGTAGAGCGAAAGCGCGAGCGTGCGCGGAATCGGCGTTGCCGTCATCACCAGTACGTCGGGTTCGGGCTGGTTGGGCTTCTTCATCAGCTTGAATCGCTGCAAAACGCCGAAGCGGTGCTGCTCGTCGACCACCACGAGGCCGAGCCGGTCGAACTCGACCTTCTCTTCGATGAGCGCGTGGGTGCCGATGACAAGATTCGCCTCGCCGCGATTGATGAGGCCGCGATTCGCGCGCTTGCGGTCCTCGTCGAGCGAGCCCGTGAGCAGCACGATGCGCGGCTTGCGCGAAGATCGCTCGAAGAGCTTGCGCGCGGCGAGATAGTGCTGGGTGGCGAGAATCTCGGTGGGCGCCATGAGCGCGGCCTGGTAGCCGTTTTCCATGGCGATAAGCATCGCCTGAAACGCGACGATGGTCTTGCCTGAGCCCACGTCGCCCTGCAACAAACGGCGCATGGGGCTGGGCGCGCGCATGTCAGCGACAATCTCGCCGAGAGCGCGTTTTTGCGCCGCGGTCGGATGAAAGGGAAGCACCTCGCGGATGGCCTCGCGCACCTTGTCGTTGGCGACGAAGGCGATGCCGGCGCGCTGCTTCATGCGCCGCCGCTTGAGTTCGAGGCCGAGTTCCAGAAAGAAAAGCTCCTCAAAGATAAGCCTGCGATGGGCAGGTGTCGAGGAACTCTGCAACTGTGGAAATGGCGTTCCTTCCGACGGAAAATGCACCTCGCGCAGCGCGGTTTCGCGGTTGGGCAGGCCCAGGCGCTCGATCATCGACTGCGGCAGACACTCCGGCACCATGCCGTGCATGCCTTCGAGCAGATTGAAGATGACCTTCCGCTGCCAGCGTGAGGCCAGACGGCTGCCGCCCAGCGACTCGTAAACGGGCGTGATGCGGCCGACCTCGAGCAGCCGAGTCTCGGCATCGGCGCTCGCGTCGGGCAGAATCTCAAACTGCGGCTGGATCATCTTGAAGCTGCTTGTGGAGCGGGATGCCTCAACTTTGCCGTAAACCGCGACCGATTGCCCAGCCTGAAACTTGTCGCTGAGGTAGGGTGCGTTGAACCAGATGCACTTAAGCGCAAAGCGTCCCTGGCCGATCGTAACCTCTAAGAGCGGCATGCGGCGCGTGCGCAGGAGCGCCGAGCCGCGGACCTCGCCGATGACGCTGACCACCTCGCCGGGCTTCAGTTCGTCGAGGCCGCGCGGATTCTGCCGGTCCTCGTAGCGAAAGGGCAGGTGGTACAGCAAGTCCTCGGCAGTCTGGATGGACTTTTGGGCGAGCTGGTCGGCGACCCGCGGACCCACGCCGCGGACAAACTTCACTGGAGTGTCGAGAGCTGGCACGTATCGATGCTACAGCGGCGCCCTCGTCAAGCGCGAGGCGAAGGGCGCCTTTGAACCGCCGCGAATCCTGGCTTCTCTACCGTCGCGAGGGGTCTCTCAGCCTCTCAACTGAACCCGAGCACCGGGTGCGGCACATACGGTTCTTCGAGCGCGGCCATCTCCTCGGGCGTAAGGCGCACATTGAGCGCGGCCACGGCGTCTTCGAGGTGGTGCGGCTTGCTCGCGCCCACAATCGGCGACGTGACGCCGGGCTTCGCCAGCAGCCAGGCCAACGCGACCTGCGCGCGAGCAATGCCACGCTTCTCCGCCACTTCGCCGAGCCGTTCGACGACACGCCGGTTGGCTTCTTCGGTGCGTGAGTAGAGCGTATTGCCGTAGACGTCGCTCTCAGAACGCCGGGTGGTCTCCGACTGCCAGGGGCGGGCCAGACGGCCGCGGGCGAGCGGGCTCCAGGGGATCACGCCGATGCCTTCGGCAATGCATAGGCCCATCATCTCCCGCTCTTCTTCGCGATAGAGCAGGTTATAGTGGTTTTGCATCGAGACGAAGCGCGTCCAGCCGTGGCGATCGGCGAGGTAAAGGGCCTTGGCGAACTGCCAGGCGTAGGTCGACGAGGCTCCGATGTAGCGCACCTTCCCGGCCTTGACGGCGTCGTGAAGGGCTTCGAGCGTCTCCTCGATGGGAGTCTCGTAGTCCCAGCGATGAATCTGATAGAGGTCCACGTAGTCGGTTTGAAGCCGACGCAGACTCTCGTCGAGTTCAAACAGGATGGCCTTGCGCGAGAGGCCGCCACCGTTAGGCTCTTCGCGCATGAGGCCATGGACCTTGGTGGCGATGACGACGGCTTCGCGGCGCGCGTTGGCCTTGAGAAAGCGGCCGAGGACGCGTTCGCTGTCGCCGCTCGAATACACATTGGCGGTATCGAAGAAGTTGATGCCTAAATCGAGAGCCAGGCGCAGGAATGGCCGGCTGTCAGCTTCGTTGAGCGCCCACGCCTGACGGCCCGGAAGCAGCCTTCCCTGGGCAGGGCTGCCGTAGGTCATGCAGCCAAGGCAGATACGCGATACTTTCAACCCGGTGCGGCCAAGATGAACGTATTCCATCGTTGCTCCTGAGTCGAGTTTAGCACTTGGCATCCAACGGGCGGAGAGTTGTGTTTGCAAGCCAAATTGCTCACCGAGAGGGCAGGGAATGCGCCGAAGATCATTTTGCAGTGAGATTCCAGTGAGCGTATACATGAGGTGGGGCGTTTTCCAGACCTTGTGGTCAACTTTTTACAGTTGACAAGGTCTAAAAAGAGAGAGCATTTGTGGTCCTTTCGAGAGGTATCTCCCGGAGCCGAAAGGGTTTGCCGACGTTCTTGAACCAGAGTTCTTGAACCGAGTGGACGCATTCGGCCCGAAGAGTTTGGCCGAAGAATCGCCCCGCGGCCTCAGCCGGAAATCGAAAAGAATGAGAAAGCAACGAAGAGACATCTCAACCTGGATGGATGAGCGAAGCAATCGGTCTTCGTTGCGGCGATGGCAAGTGCGCGTCTTTGCGAGTGTGGTGCTGCCGGCGCTAATGGCGCTGGCCGGTTGCGCCAACGGAACGGTTGGCGCCGCTTCGGGAAGTTTCGCGATCTCGCCTGGCGCGGCCGTTATTGACACCAACTGCACGGGGTGCAATGCCACCAGTGGTTCAGGCGTTGCGGTGGAGCGGTTTCAGGCGAACCTCGGCAGCAACTCGGCAAAGGTCCAGTGGTCGGTTTCGGGCGGCGACGCAAGGGCGGGCGCGGGGATCATTGACGCCAACGGGCAATACACTCCGCCAAGCTATCTGACGGCCGACAGCGTTCAAGTGACCGTCACCGCATCCCTGGTCGGCGACGCATCAAGGAAAGCAAGCACGGTGATTACGTTGACGCCGGGATTTCTGCAGCCCCTGGCTCCGGAAAACGTCGCCCTCGGCGCAAGTGGTACGACGACAATCTCGGCCTATATTGCGGAAACCGGCGGCGCGACGCGCGTCCATTTCGCGCTGACGAACTCTCCCACGGGATCCAGCGGAGGCGCGGGAACGCTGAGTAACCCGGTCTGCACACGCAGCAATAGCGCCTTTACCCATTGTGCTGTTACCTACACGGCGCCGGCTTCGTTGACAGCAAACCAGGCTACCTACGTTGTGGCAAGCATCGGCGGATCGGGATCGAAAGAGGCCACTGAAATACTCTTGAACACGCAGGGGATTTCGAGCAATCCGGCCGCACACGAAAAGCAGTTGGCGACGCCGGCGTTTCTGGGCGTCTCCGGCGGTAACAACAACGATTTTGACGCCAAGGGCAACCAGATTGTGGATTGCTGCGGAGGCACGCTTGGCTCGCTGATCCAGAACAGCAGCGGAACGCAGTATCTGCTGAGCTGCAACCATGTGCTCGCGCGCAGTGACCAGGCCAGCGTGGGCGAGATGATTGTGCAGCCGGGGCTGATCGACAACAATTGCACGCCCAACGGCGAGGGCGCGGGAACCACGCCGGCAGGAATTCTGACGACATGGCTGCCGCTTGGCTCCAGCTCGACCAACGCCGATGCCGCAATCGCCCAGGTGGATTCGAACGCTGTGAACGCAGGCGGCGCGATTCTCGAGTTGGGCGCGATGCAGGGCGATGGAAAGCTGGCGCCGGCGCCGCCGGGCATTTCCTCAACCGGCGGCAAGGGCGAGGCGGGCTCTCTCAACCTGACAGTGGCCAAGAGCGGGCGGACCACAGGGCTGACCTGCGGCAGGATCTCCGCGCTGGACCTTACCGTGGCTGTGGACTACTTCAAGGATTGCGCGGAAACCGTTCCGTATCTGACCAAAACGTACACTGGCCAGATTGCTCTTGAAGGCAGGGAGTTCAGCGATGCGGGCGACTCGGGATCGCTCGTGGTGGATACGGGCAATGCGGAGCCGGTGGGACTGTTTTTCGCCGGCGGTGTGACGGGCACGGGTATCAGTGAAGGCGTAGCCACGCCTGCGCCCGCGGTGCTGGCCGAGTTGAGCCGCCAGGAGGGCACAGACTTCACCTTTGTGGGCGCGGCCGACCATTCTGTGAACTGCCTGAACTACGGCGCGGCAGACGCCGTGACTGCGCCGGAAGGCAATCTCTCTGCCGGGCAGCAGGAACTGGCGCAGCAGGCCGTGGTCCAGGCGCGAATGCTCATCAATCCCACGCTGGGCCTTTTGGGCGTGGCGGCCGGTAAAAGCAGCGACCACGCGGGAGAAGCGGCAGTGATCGTCTATGTGGATCAGGACAAGAGCGTCACCGTGCCGCAGACGATCGATGGCGTGCGGACCGTGGTGATTCCCACAACGGCGCAGGCCGTTGCATCCGGCGCAGCTCCGCAGTCTGCGGCGAAGCCCGGCGCGGCAACATCGCTCAGCAGCGCGGTTCTCCAGCAGGCAATCTCTCTCAAAGAGCAGATCGCGCCCAACCTGATGCGGCAGAATTCCGCTTACTTTGGCGTCGGCGTAGGTCAGAGCCATGACAATCCGTCCGAGGCCGCGCTGGTGATCTACGTCGATCGCAGGCAGGTTCCCGCCACGCTGCCGCCCGTCATCAACGGTCTGCGGACGCGGTACGTCATCATGGACCGCCTGCATGTGACGCGCTCCTATCTCAAAGGGCCGGTGCGCTCCATGAGCCACTGCATGGCGCGCCCGGCGCCGCGCAACGCGAAGGGTTGGGGCGCAACGATCCTCCGCCGGCAATTGGGACTCCTGCCCTGAGCAGGATGCAGCAATCCTGGGAAGATTACGATGCTGTTGCCGCCGAGACCTTTGCAGGGGCTGCGGTGATCTCTTTGGCAAAGTCGGGATTGTCGGGAATGAATACCTCAAAGACTGTTCCGGCGCCGCATCTGGGCGCCACATTTACCTTGGCCGCGGGGCGGCTGCGCACGCGGATGGAGCCGTGGTGTTTCAGGATGATCTCGTGGCTCACCCAGAGTCCCAGCCCGGTTCCGGTTACTTCCTTGGTGGTAAAGAAGGCCTCGAAGATGTGCTCGCGGACACCGGGAGCCATACCCGAGCCTGTGTCGGCAACGGCAAAGCGGATTCCAGCCTGCGCGGGATTTCTCCAATCGTGGGAGCGCCGGGCGCGCACCAGCAGCCGGCCGGCGGTTGAACTGGCGTCGATCGCATTGCCGATCAGATTCGCGAAGACCTGGCGGATCTCGCCGGCAAAGCAGAAGACGGTCAACTCCGGATCGTATCTCCGCTCGACATGAAGATCGAGGGAGTTGATGCGCCCCTGATAGAGGCTCAGGACGGAATCGAGCAGTTCGGAGAGCGTGGCGCGCGCCGGTTGCGTCGGCTGGCGATAGAAGCGCAGCGTCTGTTGCGTAATTTCGGAGATCCTGCGCACCTCGTACTCTGCCATGGTTGCGTATTGTTTGGCGGGTTCGGGCATGTCGCTGAAGTTGCGAAGCAGGAAGAGCAGATTCGTGATGGCTTCGAGCGGGTTGTTGATCTCGTGGGCGATGGACGCAGCCAGGCGACCCGTGACGGCGAGCTTTTCGCTGCGGCGCAGGGCCTCTTCCTGGCGCTTGCGGTCGCTGGCGTCGAGGGCGATGACCCCGGCCCAGCGCACCTGACCCGGAGTGGTGCGCACAGGGTAGGCGCTCAGCAGCCAGGTCCATGGCCTGCGGTCCTTGCCGCCCTCGCCACTCAGTTCCAGATTGCGCACCGGCTCTTCGCTTTGAAAGACGCGCTCCACCGCTCTCCCCACTTCGTGCGCCGTGTCTGGCGGCAGTAGATCCGCGAAGGTCCGGCCAAGATGCCGGCTGACGGCGACTCCGGTCAGGTCGGCGAAGACGCGATTGACCCGGACAAACCGCTGGTTGCGGTCGACAAAGGCCAGGCCGATGGGCGCATTGGCCAGCATGGAGTCGAGCAGAGAGAGTGTGTCGTTGAGGCCGGCGCGCTGCTCGGCCAGTGATGCGACCATGCGGTTGAACGTCTCAATCAGATCGCCAATTTCGTTATGAACCGTGATGGGCAAGGGAAAATGGCTGATGTCTTCGGGCGCGTGCATCAGGGCTGTGGCGCCACGGTGAAGCACGGAGATCGGTCGAGCGATGGAGCGACCCATGACCAAAACCAGAATCGCCGAGGCGATCACCCAGATCGTGCCGAAGATCGCCGTACTGCGGAGGATCGAGGCTACCTGCTGGTGCATCCAGAGCTTGTCGTAGGTCACCCATGCAAAGCCGCGCAATACGTCGTTTGTGTAGATGGGATAGACGCACTCCCAGCGATCGCCGGCGAGCGTCAGACAGTTGGCGGCGTCGCGTTTGATCTGCGGGATGAGCTTGCGCTCGACGGGTTCTAGGGTGGGATCGTAGGTTTCGATTCCGCTGCTGAAGAGAACATCTCCCGCCGGATCGGTGACCTTCGCCTGGGCGACAGTCGGCGAATGGCCCATCATCCTGACTGAAAGGCCAACCCATCGGGGCTGCTGCTGCAGCAGCGCCTCGCCTGTATGCAGGGCCAGGGATCTTGCTTCGTATGCGATGCGCGTGTGGGCCTGCTCGGTAAGCTCCTTTGTCTGCTGCCGGAAGAGCAAAAGCGCAAAGAGACCGAGGGAAAGCAGCTCCAGAGCCAGTAAGCCGGCCAGCAACTGCCAGCGAATCGATCGTGGCCACCAGCGTATGTGCAACGCTCTACCTCCCGCAATCCCTAGCTTGTTGGCACGCCTGAGCGAACCGGCTTGTGCTCCTCATTCCGCTCGTTGAGCCGGGCGACAAGCGAAGCCGCGATCTGCCGCCCATGAAAACGTCCGTTCTCAATAAAGATCTCATTGGTGCGCGCGCCCGCCACAACGACCCCAGCCAAATAGATGCCGGGAACGTTGCTTTCCAGCGTCTCGGAGTCGCAAACGGGCAGCCGGTCCGGTCCCTCGAAGCGGATCCCCAACTGTTCAAGAAAGCGGAAGTCGGGATGATAGCCCGTCATGGCGAAGACAAAATCGTTGTGTAAAGTTTGAGGACCGGAGGCGGTCTCCAGCACGATGGTATCCTGCGTGATCTCCACGACGCGCGATTCAAAGTATGCCTTGATCTCGCCGTTCCTGATGCGATTCTCGATGTCGGGCTTGATCCAGTACTTCACATGCGGATGCATTCCCGATTCCCTGTGGATCAGCGTAACGCGCGCGCCATGACGCCAGAGTTCGAGGGCCGCGATGGCCGCCGAGTTTTTGCCTCCGATCACGGCCACATCCATGCCGTAGTAAGGGTGCGGATCGAGGTAGTAGTGGTAAACCTTGCTCAGGGTTTCGCCGGGAACCTCCATCCAGTTGGGCAGATCGTAGTAGCCAATCGAAAGGGCGAGCTTGCGGGCTTTGAGTTTTTGATGACGCCCAAAGCGGTCGGAGGTGTGCACGGTGAAATCGCCGTCCGCGCCGCTGATGCGCTCGACGCGATGATATTGGCGAACGTCAAGCTGATAGTGGTCGGCAACCTGTCGATAATATTCGAGCGCTTCGCTTCGCGTGGGTTTGGCGTTGGGGCTGGGAAAGGGAATGCCGCCAATCTCCAGCAGCTCCGAGGTGGTGAAGAACGTCATGTGCGAGGGATAGTGAAAGATCGAGTTGCAGATGCAGCCCTTGTCCACCAACACGACGCGAAATCCGGATTTTTGCGCCTCAATGGCGGTGGCCAGGCCGGTGGGCCCTGCACCGACGACAAGAAGATCGAAGACAGCATCCTGTTCTGCGCGTATCGTTTTATCGCTCATGCTTCTAGTGTAGTGTCTCAAGCAGTTTGCAACTCGATTGACAACGCAACACCTTCAAAATAGAATTTGCCCACCTGTCCCATGAACGTTCGATGCTGGAAGACCATTGCGTGGCGTATCCCGTTAGCCATTCTCTCCACGTACCTATGCGCCGCCGGTGAACTCCCGACAATGGCCATTGGCAGCCCAATTACTCACGCATGACCGCCAGCCTTGCGGCGGGCGCCATCTCAAACCTGTATTATCCAGCCGGAGACCGCAACGGCTTCTCCTCGATCGTGATCAGTTCCGCCATCAGCAAAGCGATGGGCGCCGGACAGAATATTTTGCAGGAGTTTCTTGTCCCGCGCCTGACCTCACGAAAGCCTTCTTACGGGCAGTCGGGCGGCTCTCGCAAGCCGTAGCGTCCGGTGGCTGGAAATGCGCGCAATGCAGATGAAATGAATCTGGGGCGGGAAGCAGAGTCGCGCATGCTCATCGTGCTCGATGCTCTCGGGAAAGTTTTGTCTCTTTCGGGGATTAACCGTGGCCACAATCCGTGGCTCTTCCTGTATTCCCTCATAAAAGGCTTGCCCAGGTTCCGAATTCGGAACCCGGGCAAGGAGAAAACCAAGGCATGGGTTGCACGCGGTCCGCAAACTACACGAACGCGTGCGCAGGCTCCATCAGTACGACCGGGGAGCTTTCAGTCGCGCATGGAGCCGGCGTCGGGGCAGGGACTGAGGCCGGGGTTGTAGCCTGTGCCTGCGCATGAGTAGAACGGGTAAGTCGGTGAACGAAATGATAAGGCGGCCACGGACCCGAAAGCTGCATGTGGCATTCGCGCATCACGGCGCTGGTCGTGATGAACTTGTTCTGGTAACGTTCCACGCATTTGCGATCGATAAGGTGCGCAATATCGAGCAGCAACTTGCCGTTTTCCATCAGGCGGCAGCTCACCTCCTCGTCAAGCGGCTGGAAGAGCCGGTGCATCTGGAAGCTGACGGCGCGACCCTTGGTCTGCCGCTCACGGGCGCGCGAGGCGTTCTCCCGGAGATGGCTCAGATATGAGCGGCCCGCAGTCTCGCCCTTTGCTTCCTTCTCGCCCTCGCTGCAGCTGCAATCATCGACGAAGATCTTCAGGTGCATCTCGGTTTTACCACGCAGTTTGTCGATATTGCCGAGAAACTGGCGCTGGTTGGAACGGATGGACTTGCGCAACGCCTCGTCGTCGTGAAAGACGGTGCCGAAACGGAATGGAAGCACGGTGGAATGCCGAAAACAGTCCGCGATCACCCGTGCATGATCGACTCCGGACTTTTGGCTGAAGGCTTCTTCCGGGTTGTGCTGACTCACAACCACCGCAAGATCGCTTGCCGGGTAAAGAAAAACCTGATTGCCGCTGACCCCCAAGACCGATTCCATCGGAATCGGCTTACGATGACGCATTAACTCTGGAAATGCTTGCTTTTCACCGATGCAGTAGGCATACCACGCCATATCAAGATGCTCCGTCCGCGCGCGCCCGCAGAATCAGACGCCGCTGGTTGTTCGATCTCTGGGAACTTGGGAATAGCTGTGTGCATAGTGGTACTCATGCGAGGGTAGGTCCATAATCCCCCGAAACTATCCGGAATAGTAGTCCCCTGAAAATACGACTGGCAACACCTCAATGGAAAAAGTTAGCAAGAGTGTCCACGATCGATGAAAGTTGTATTTATGGAATGAATATAACGTTCGATAATATCAACAGCGCGCCTCATTGTGCATCGAAAGGGGAAAACAGCGCACAAACAGCCTGACGGCGCATGACGAGTGGAAGGCAGTCATTTCGATCTGGGAGCTACCTTCCGCAACGGAATTCTCCGTCAGCAGCGTGCTGGTGGCCTGACAGTTCCCTGCAATCGCTTTGGAAGCGGTGTGGCCTCCAAACTCTAGTAGACTCAACGGAAGAATGCTTCGCTCTACTGGTTTCTTTCGCCGCTCACTCTTCGCTCTTGCTTCTCTCGTGCTTCCGGCGCTCCTTGCTGCTGCATTGATGCCTGGAACCCAACTTTCTGCGCAGGGCACGCACCTTTGGGTGCAGTCGCAGATGGAGCAGTTCGAAAAAGGCACGCCCGATGGCGTAGCCATCGACAGTAACGGCGAACTGCGCCAGGGACCTGGGCTTACCGATGAATTGACTACGCCTTCAACGTTTGTTTGGGCCGTCGCCGCGGATAAGGCCGGTCAGGTCTTTGCCGCGACCGGCACGCCGGCTTCTGTGCTTCGGCTGGCGGCGAAGAAAGACGGGAATCCCTTCACCCTCTTTGAGACAAAGGATCTGAGCGTTCAGGCTCTATGCCTGGGCCCGGACGGCTCACTTTATGCTGCGACGCTGCCCAGCGGCAAGGTCTACAAGCTGAATCCCAACGCCACGGAGAAACAGAACGATTCGAGCGCGACGGTGGTCTTTGACGCGGCCAAGGCCGAGGCAGCGGAAGCGAGCAAAGCAAACTCTGTGAGGCTGACCTCCCAGGCGCATTATCTCTGGGCACTGACCTTTGACGCGGCGGGACGGCTGTATATCGCCACCGGCAACCCGGGCGCGATCTACCGCGTCGACCCCGCAAAGCCGGGTGCAGCCCCGGAGCTCTTTTTCAAGAGCGATGAGGCGCATATCCGCGCTCTGGCGTGGGACGCCAAGGGCAACCTCATCGCCGGCTCCGACGGCTCGGGGCTTGTCTACCGCATCGATCCGAACGGCAAAGGCTACGTGCTCTTCGATGCGCCCCGCCGCGAGATCACCTCCATCGCCATCGGCGCGAACGGAACGATCTATGCGGCGAGCGTGGGCGACAAAAGCCACAATCCGCTGCCTCCGCTGCCCGTGCAGGGCGCCGGCTTGATGAGTATTACGTTTGTGCAGCCGGGTTCTCTGCAGGCGGCAAATGCGAGTTCCTCGGCGCCTGAAGGGACCGAGATTTACGCATTGACCGAGGGCCAGGCGCCGCGCAAGCTGTGGGCCGGGAAACAGGAGATCGTCTACGCTCTGGCGGCAACTCCTGACGGGATTATCGCTCTCAGCGGCAACCGCGGGCGCATCTTTCGCATAGAGGACGACGGCAGCTATGCCGATATTGCGCACCTGCAAGCGCAGCAGGGCCTGAGCCTGGCCGCAGCCAAAAGCACCGAAGGCGCCGCGGGCCTGATCATTGGCACGGGAAATACGGGCAAGGTTTACATGCTGGGCGCGTCGCAGAAGCATGAGTACGCCAGTGACGTTCTCGACGCCGGCGCCTTTGCGCGGTTTGGCCGCGTCGAGATTGATCCCGGCTCAGCGGGCTATGAGATACTGACCCGCTCCGGCAACGTCGAACAGCCGGTGCGCGGCTGGAACGACTGGCAGCCGCTCAAGAGTGGCGAGGTAGCCTCGCCGCCCGGTCGTTTCCTCCAGTGGAAGGCCGAGCTGAAAAGCGACGGCGTTCTTGGCAGCGTGGGCGTCAACTATCTGCCGGTAAACTCCGCTCCGGTTGTCGATCATCTGGTCGTGGTTCCGGGAGCGCGCCTGAATCCGCAGGTTGCCATGCCCCAAAACGAGACGGTGAATATCGCGTTCCCGTCCTCGGGCCAGGACGAGGCTGTTGCCTTCGACGGTGGTTCGAACTCCCCGTTGCAGGCAGCCAGGAGCCGGACCAGCGTGACTGTGCGCTGGGCGGCTCACGATGATGACGGCGACAAGCTCATCTACTCGCTCTACCTGCGCGGCGACGGCGAAACCGTCTGGCGACCGCTCAAAGACAAGATCTCCAGGACGGCGTACAGCTTCGATGCCACGCTGATTCCCGATGGTGGCTATCGCATCAAGGTTGTCGCCTCCGATGCGCCTTCACACACGCCTGGCGATGCGTTGACGGCTGACAGGGTAAGCGACCGCTTCGTCATCGACACCACGCCGCCGGCAATTGCCCAGTTGAAGGCGGTTCGGCGGCAGGGAAGCTGCGCCGGCGCGAATTGTCAAAAGGAACTTGCCGTCAGTTTCGACGCGGTCGATGCCACCTCGCCCATCGCGCATGCCGAGTACTCGCTGGATGCGGGGCCGTGGCAGCATGTGGACCCGGTAGGCAAACTCTCCGATTCCAGGACGGAGCACTACGAATTCCAGGTTCCGCTGAAAGAGGATGCAGGCGCAAAGGCCGTCGAGCACCTCATCACGGTCCGCGCCTATGATCGGTACGAGAATGTAGGCGTGGCCAAGGCGGTGATTCCCGCGCAGGGACAATAGGCGCGATGCGATTCGAACTTTACGTGGCGGCGCGGTATCTGAAGGCCAAGCGGCGGCAGGCCGTGGTGGGCGTTGTTACCACCATCTCAGTTGCGGGCGTTACGGCCGGCGTCGCCTCGCTCATCATTGCGCTCGCCATCACCAACGGCATGAAGCGCGATCTGCAGGATAAGCTCGTCGGGTCGGTCGCGCACGTGCAGCTGATGCAGACGGAAGGAAAGGGAATTCCCAACTGGCGGCCTCTGATCGAGCGGCTGCGCAAGTTGCCGCATGTGACCGCTGCGGCGCCAGGCTTGTACGAGCAGGTGGTGGTGGCCCACGGCGCGCGCGACGGTTATGCGCTGATCGATGGCATCGTGCCCCAATATGAGCAGACCGTAAGCACTCTGCTCACGAGCGCCACGCCGGGATCGGTGGCTGCGCTTGAGCCGCGGGCGCAAGGGGCATCCGCGGCGGGCGAGGCGCTGCCGCCGATTGTTCTGGGCAGCGATCTGGCCGAGAGCATCGGCGTGTTGGTGGGCGATTCCGTCATGGTGATCAGCCCGCAGGGGGAGCTGACGCCGATGGGCGGCATCGTTCCCAAGTACATGAGCTTTCGCGTGGCGGGAACCTATCACTCCGGCTTTTTCCAGTACGACTCCGAGATGGGCTTCGTGCGTCTGGCCGACGCGCAGCGGCTCTTCGACGAGCCCGACCTTCTTTCTGTCATCAGTTTCAAGGTGGACGACCTGAACCGCGCTCCGCAGATTGCCCGCGAGATCGAGAAAGCCGCCGGCCACGGCTACATGACAACCAACTGGACCGACGAGAACCGCGCCCTGTTCCGCGCCCTCAAGCTCGAACAGGTGGTCACGTTTATCGTGATTGGACTCATCGTCATCGTTGCCGCGCTCAACATCCTCATCGCGCTGACCATGATGGTGATGGAGAAGACACGCGACATCGCCGTCATGATGAGCTTTGGCGTCGCCCCCGGCCAAGTGCGGCGGATCTTTCTTTTTCAGGGCCTTCTGATCAGCGTGGTTGGCACGGCGCTGGGCCTGGCGCTTGGCTACCTGGCCTCCTGGGCCGGCGGCTACTATCACTTCATCCATCTTTCGGCAGAGGTCTACTCGATCGATACTCTCCCGTTTGCGCCGCGCGTCCTCGACGGCGTGATCGTCTCCGTGGTTTCGATCGGGATCTCACTGCTTGCAACGTTGTATCCCTCGTCGGCGGCAGCGTCGGTCTTGCCGGCTGAGGCCTTGAGGTACGAGTAGCGGCCCGGCTGTGATGGTTCAGCAGAGGCTCAATAGAGACTCCGGACCAAAGTGGTTCAAACGTTTCGTTCTGAATATCCTGATGACCAGTCTGGCCTACTGCGGTGTAATAATTCCGCCCAGCGCATGACGCCGAGGCAGAACGATCCCGCGATGGTCCACTTCGACGGGCGATTTGCGCGGCTGATCGGATTCTTTCAGTGTCGCGCGTTCGACGAGTGCGCCGCCGCACGCAGGGCACCAATCTGCCCGCGTCGATTCAGCCAGCACGGCGTGGCATTGGCTGCAGATTCGCTCCATACCACGAGCTTACTCTACCAATGTCGCGTCTTTCGAGCTCTGCCCCTTGCTTTCGTACACTGAAGGTATGCATCCTCCTGTGCGCCTCGTAGCGATCGATATGGACGGCACGCTCTTGCCGGCGCTTTCTCAATCCCTGAGCGAGCGCACGGGCCGTTCGCTGGTGGCTGCGCAGAGAGCTGGCATCACGGTAGCGATCGCCACCGGGCGGCGGCTGGCCTATACGCTGCCCATGATCGAGCATCTGAGTCTGCGAGCGGATACGCCCCTGATTACGTCGAATGGTGCAGTGACCTGCACTCTGGGGGGAGGAACGATCGACTGCTGCCACATGGATGCGCGTGTCGCGCGGGGAATTTGCGGAGTGCTTCGTCCGTTTGGAGCCGTAGTCTTCACCTTCAATCGGCCAGGCCGCGGCGAACTGGTTCTCGAAGACCTGCATCAGGCGCATGGGCGCATCACCCTGTGGATTGAGGCAAACCGGGATGCGATCGAGGTAGTCAAACCTCTCGAAATGGCGTTGATGGATGGTGAAGACCCGATTCAGGGAATGGCGGCCGGCACTGTCGAGCAAATGCGTGCTGCCGAGAGGGCGCTGAAAGCAAGCGCGTGGGCCGCGGATTGTGATTGTGTGCGCACGGAGTATCCGGCGCGCGATCTCTCAATCCTCGATCTCGTGCCGCCGGGCGTGTCAAAAGGAATGGCTCTGGAGCACCTGGCGGCGCGGGTGGGCGTGGACCGCAAAGAGACCATGGCCATCGGTGACAACTGGAACGATCTGGGAATGCTGGAGTGGGCAGGGCAGGCAATTGTGATGGCGAATGCCGCTCCCGAGCTGCGCGCCCTGGCAAAGACGCGCGGATGGAAGCAGGCGCCATCGAGCGACGACGATGGCGTGGCCGCGATTCTGGAATCGATACTGAAGAAGAGGGTGGTGGCGCAGGCATGAAGAGCGGGCTTCAACGCAAGCAAAGAGGGTCAGCGAGCAGCAGGGTCGTGACGGCGGCTCTTGCGGCGCTCATGAGCCTCGGCGTCTACGCGCGCGCGGCCGAGCAGGCAACGCTCGAGAACGGATTCACGCTGCGCTGCGATCATCATGCGCTGGTCGCCGGGCATCTGCGGCTTTACCTCAGCTCTGGCGAAGACAACTACATTGAATTTCCGGCCGATGAAGTTGCAACCTTCGAGAAGGTTGCCGATCCGCCGTCAGCTCCGGCGGCTGATGCCGCGAAGCAACAGCGCCGCTCAGAAAAGCTGACTGCGGCCGACCTGCACCAGATGCTGGCGCGCGCCGGCGCCGCGCATAACCTGGACGTGGACCTGTTGGCTAGCGTGGTGAAAGCGGAAAGCGGTGGGAACGCGCGGGCCGTGAGCCGCGCGGGGGCGCGGGGGCTGATGCAACTGATGCCGGGAACGGCGACCAACCTTGGCGTTCAGAACAGCTTCGCGCCCGAGCAGAATGTGGGTGGCGGTTCAGCCTATCTCGACGCGCTGCTGACGCGCTACCACGACAATCTGGCGCTGGCCCTGGCCGCGTATAACGCGGGGCCACAGTCCGTCCAGAAGTACCATGGCATTCCGCCCTATCGTGAGACGCGGCTCTATGTGGCACGCGTGATTCATGAGTTCAACCGCCGCGTGCTGGCGCGCGAGGCGCGGATACGCAGCGTCCAGGCTTCTGCGCCGCATGTGGCTTCTCGATAATCTCAAGGCGGTGCTTTCCATTCGCTTCCAATGAGGCGCCAACCCGCCAATCGGCGGATTCATTCGAAGGATGGGCATTCTTGCCAGTTGAAGTCCCATCTCTAGTCAACCCATACTCCACCCAGCCATGAGAACATAGATTCATCATCCGAGTGGGGGAACCGGGATCGCTTGAAGCGGCGCGAATGGATTTTGGGTCTGGTTGTGCTGGCTGCCTTAGTCGGCCTTTTTGTCTATGAGCAGCATCGACACCCGTTCGACTGGAAGATGTTTCTGCAGGAGTTCCAGAAAGCTCGATGGACAAAGGTCGGAATTGGCGTGGCGTGCATCTACCTGGCCTTCGCTTTTCGCGCAGCGCGCTGGGCAAGACTGCTAAGACCGAACAAGCACGTGCCGCTGTTTTCTCTTTTAGGCACGCAGATCATGGGATTCACGGCAGTCGCTCTTATCGGCCGCATCGCCGATCTGGTGCGCCCGTATCTGATCGCCCGAAAGACCGGTCTGCCCGTGAGTTCGCAGATTGCCGTTTATATTGTTGAACGGCTCTTCGACGGCGGCTCAATGGCAATCCTGTTCTGCTCGGCCATCTTGCTCGCACCGGCCGGAACCTTGCCCCACCAGGATGTCTTCAACAAATTTGGCAAGGGCGGTCTGGCCCTCACGTTGGCAGGGGCGCTGTTTCTGGTAGCCGTGCGGCTTTCTGGAAGGGCGGTGGCTGCATTCTCCGAATCAGTGCTTGCGCTTCTCTCGCGCAAGCTCGCCGAGGCCGTGGGGCAGAAGATTCGCGCCTTTCACAGCGGCCTCGATACCCTGCGCACGCCTGCGGATTTCGTCATCACGCTTACCATCTCGATTGCCATGTGGTGCCTGATCACATTCGCTTATGTCGAAGGTGTTGAAGCGTTCATACCTGCCGGGGTGGAGACGTCCCATCTCCCTGCCCGGTGTCTGGCGCTGATGGCTGGCGGCGGCGTTGCCAGCATTGTTCAGTTGCCGGTTATCGGCTGGTTTACGCAGATCGCTGCGCTTCAGGTTATGCTGCGGTCACTGTTTGACATGTCCCCGGAGACGGCCATGGCCTGTGCCGCGACATTGCTTGCAATCACCTTCCTGAGTGTTGCGCCCACGGGATTGGTCTGGGCGCAGTTCGAGCACATCAATCTCCGCAATGTGACGATCGAAAGCGAACATGCCACGGAAGATCTGCAATCCGCCGAAGACACCGATCCCGCGGTTGCTCCCTGATGCCGTTCGGGCGTATGCCAACGTGCTGAGTCCGTCCACCTGTCTATCTTCCACTCCCGGCCGCTTTGGCAGGCCGTTTCACGCGTCGGCAGTCGTGTCTGTCGCTTTCGCTTCGTCCTCTCCCCATGGCGCGTAATGAATCGTTTCCGGACCCACTGCGCCGCCGGTCAGAATCATGCTCATCGCCTGTTCCATCGTTAGCTGGGTCTCAACCACGCGCTCAGTGGGCAAAATCTGGAGGAAAGCCGATGTAGGGTTGATGGCGTTGGGCACCAGCACGGCTGCCAGCGGGCGACCGCTCGTGGCATCGCTGAAAGTGCGCGTAAGAAAACCGATACTCTTCTGGCCGGCGATGGGAAAATCGATCAGCACTACGCGCTGGCTCGAACCCTTCTTTGCCATCATCGAGTCAAGGAGTTGCCGCACGGAGGTGTAGACCTTGGCGACAAAAGGCAGTCGCTCAAGAAGCGACTCAAAGAGGCCGAATAGCTGGCGGCCGATGACAAGGGAAGTGACGCGCCCGACGACGTAAAGCATGGCCAGCGTGAGCACGACGGCGAGTGCGGGTTGCAGCCAGGGGTTGTCGAACCAGCCGCCGCGAAAGTGGGCAGCCAGCAACCGCACCGCGGGCAGCCCCGCCTTGGCAAGCGACTGCAGAAGAAAGCTGAAGATCAAATATGTGACGAAAAGCGGGCCGATCGTGATGATTCCGGCCAGAACATTGCGCTGCAAACTGCGCAGGCTGCGGCTGATGGGTCCTTTCACGAGCATCACCTCGATACGAGCATACGCTACCCAGGATTTGAACCATCGCCTGACGTGAATCAACCCGGCGACCGGCGACTGCCAATGGCCATTCGGTCAAAAAGTGCAACTTCGTGATACATTAACTCAGGAATTCCGGTAAGAGAAATGAAATCGCGAAACGCTGGGGATACTGGAGAAGATGTTCCCCAAGCGGCTCAAAATCAGCTGGATATGAGGATTACCACGTCGAATTTCGGCAGAGAGACACGAATGAGCGAACTCGATAGCATCGACTTGGGCGAAGAACAGCGGAAGGTGCCGGAGCCGGTCGCACTGCGGCCGCGCCCCGTCGGATCGCCGCTTTCGCCAGGCGTGAGCCGCCGTGCAGGGCATTCTGCTCAAGAGGGCGGCGCGAGCCCAATCACTCCGCCTCCACCGGGACGAGCTTTAGAGCAATCGTCCGAGGAGTCTTCCAGCGCGCAGGGGGCAGCAAGTCTGGTGCACGCGGTTCTTCCCATTGTGCAGCGGCTGATGCCATTGTTCGACGGCAGCTTTGCCTCAACGATCGGTAATCTGCTGACGCCACGCGCCCAGCCTCATCTGGATGAACCTCCGGCCTCGACGAAGCTTGACTTGGCGCCCATTGAGGACGGCTTGGCGGAGTTGCGCTCACAGCAGCACGGCCTGCGCATTCAGGTAACGGAGCAGAACACCTCTCTCAAGCGCGTCGAGGATCAGTTGGAGATGGTGCGCGAGGCCACCGACCGCAACACGCTGGAGCAGCAGGAACTGCTCGAGGATCTGAAGGCCTACGGCGCCAAGATCAGGATCATCGCCGTTGTTGCCCTCGTGCTAGCCGCGGCAGGCCTCGTCATGACCGCGGCGCTCTACCTGCATATGAAGAAGATCCTGCCGTAGGGCGCTGCCGCGCTAGAGTTCCAGCACGTTGTCTTCAATGGCCTGGCGGACATTGCCGTCGGATTTGGCGAGTCGCCGCACTGCCTCGGGCTTATCGACCCCTGCCTTCAGCATCACAAGCGCCACGGGAACGCTGCGTCCTGCGCTCTTGATCGTCTCAACCGCCGTCGCGCGATCAATGTTGCAGGCGCGCATCAGGATCCGGATGCCGCGCTCCACCAGTTTAGAGTTCTGCATGTGCACGTTGACCATCAGGTTTTCGTACACATAGCCCAGCCGCGTCATGGCGCCGGTGGTGATCATGTTCAGAATCATCTTCTGGGCAGTTGCGGCCTTCAGGCGGGTTGATCCCGCAACCACCTCGGGGCCGACCTCGGCGATGATCGTCGTGTCGGCGGCTTCAGCCAGGGGCGTTCCCTGATTGCAAGTGACGGCTGCGGTGCGTGCTCCGCGTGTGCGGGCGTACGCCACTGCCGCGACGACGTAGGGGGTACGGCCGGAAGCCGAGATGCCGACAATCACATCCTTGCGCGTGGGACGGCGGCGCGCAATATCGCGCTGGCCCAGTTCCTCAGAGTCTTCATTGACCTCGACCGCCGAGGCAAGGGCCTTGGGTCCGCCAGCCATGATGTACTGCACCTGGCCCGGAGCCGTGGAGTAAGAGGGTGGACACTCCGAGGCGTCGAGAGCTGCGATGCGTCCGCTGGAGCCGGCCCCGACGTAAATCAGCCGGCCGCCGTCGCGCAGGCTGCGCGCCACCTCGTCAATCACTTCAGCGATTTCCGGGAGGGCCTTCTTGACCGCCGCTGCCACCTTGGAGTCTTCGTGGTTGATAATGCGGGCGATCTCGAGCGCGGATTTCGTGTCAAGTCCCCGAGAAGCCTCGTTCTGGCTCTCCGTCGTCAATTGTTGAAGCAGTGTGGCCTGATCGTTGTTGGTCCCTCTTGTTCGAGCGTCGGCCGTCTCCTGCATCGTGGTGCTGGATAGCATCGCGTCTGTCCCCATTTTGATTGTATCGATAAATGCAGGCAATGATAAAAAATTGTTGCATCTTTGTCATCGCGGGGAAGCTCACGCTATCCTTGTGGTCTGGAATTGCATCTCTTTCGGAGGAGGCTGTATGGCGACATCGCGCGCATGGTCGAGGGCGGCATCGCGCGCATGGTCGAGGGCGGCATCTTTTGTCTGCCTGATCTCCTTGTGCTCCGGCTTGGGGGGCGCCCAGCAGGCGGTACACTCCCAACCCGCCGCGGCGGCCACGCCGCCCGGGAATGTCTACAGAGTACCTGCCGGCACAAAGGTTCTGCTGCAACTGCGCAGCGCTGTGAATACCAGGAGCGCAAAGCCGGGCGATGGGGTTTACCTCGCCTCAGTCTTTCCGGTCGTGGTTGGCAACCGCGTCATGATTCCTACGGGCGTTTACGTGCAGGGGGTCATCGACCGTGTCCAGCGTGGAGGGCGCATCCACGGCAAGGCGCAGCTCGATATGCACTTCACCACGATGATCTTTCCGAATGGCTCGGTGGTGGAGATTCCCGGCGTAGTGGACAGTATGCCTGGGGCAAAGGATCAGTCCGTAAAGAACGACGGCGAGGGAACCATCGAACAAAACGGCGACAAGGGACGTCACGCCGGGCAGACGGCCGAGATAGCCTTGCCTACCGGCGCGGGCGTGGGCACCATCGGCGGAGCCGCGTCAGGACACCCCATTGAGGGCGGTCTGGCAGGACTGGGAGCCGGTCTGGCTACGGTTGGGGTGGTCTCGCTCTTTACCCGCAATGCCAGCGTCGACATTCCGGTGGGAACGCAGGTGGAGATGGTCTTGCAGCGGCCACTTGAGCTGGAGGTGTCAAATCTAGCGGGCGCAGGTCAACCGGGAACCGCGCCAGAGATGGTTCCTGCGCCCTCCCAGCCCAAGCCCATCACCTCGCATCGTCCAAAGATTCTGTGCCCTCCGGGAAGCCTCGGCTGCGACTAGCCCACAGCTGCTTGCAACCCTGCCGCAGTTGATTCGATGCCGCGTTTGACGCCGCTTATCCCTCTGTTCTTGTTAAATCAGTCTCGCGTTCGGAGCGAAGATTCCCGATCCGGACAAGGTGCAGTTTCCGGCCTGGTTGCAGCGGTAGTGAACGTTTGAACTGGAGTCATTCCATGTATTCGCGTTGCCGGCGACAACTGTCATTCCGACTGCGAAAATTCTGCCGTCGTTGGTCTCGATTGTTCCATGGCTTGCATCGTACGAGGCTACGGTAAAATCCCCTTCGACGTATACAGCGGAAGGCGCAACCTGGTTGTCAGAGGGCAGAACCTGATTGCGGAAGCTGAGCTGCTCAACGGCTGCCATCATCAGGGGCAGGGAGGCGTCGGCAGTGCTCGCCATAACGGCTCGCGCCGGTCTGATTCGATGGCCTGCCGCCAACCGCAGACGGTGCATTCTTGCGGAGGCGATTCTCGCGCTCCGGCTCCTTGCCTCCGCATGCGCTTTGCTAAGAGCAGGATGCGAAGCGGCCGCGTGTAACACAAGAGCTTGCCGATTTGCCGTGGGAGCTTCTGTTGCTGCCCTGGGAGCAGCCAACGGCTGCACACTGGTCGCGGGGTTGCTGGTGCTGGCCGTGTGGACCGTCGCCGCAGGATGGGCCACCTGTTGCGCAGGGGCCGAGGCTGTTCCGTTGAACGTCTGAGAGACTGAGGCGCCTGCATTGCCCGCTGCCGCGACGAGGGGAAACCATGAATTGCCCGCTGACGGGTTCATGATCGCGACAGTAAGGCCGGTCAGGGTTCCGAGCGCTATGCCTACCATGGCGTAGAGCATGGGCAGAATCAAACGGTATTTCCACGCCCCAGGAATCTCTGCCGGCCTGTGGTCGCTGATCAGAAAGTCTTCAAGGGAAAAATTCTGTGTCGCCATCTCGTTTTTGACCTACGGTTTTTGCCAGCTTCGCTTTTTGTTGCGCAAGTTCATTGGACTATAGATGTGAGCCAGCCAACAATCCACCAAACAGGGAGCAGTTCTACTCCAAAAGGGTGATTGCTTCACCTCTCGGAATCGTGAATTCCTGTAGTGTGTTCGTTCACCGCTGAGGCGGCAGAGGTGCAGCCGGGCGCGGTTCCGGGTAATCTGTATGTAACGCAGATGCAATTCGAACCCAGCGATCACCCTGCCTCTCAGATACGGGCTGCCGCAGATGCCGGCCAGCCGCCCGCCGGCGCGGCGACCCCTCAGCAGAGCAGACCCTCAGGATTCTCTCTTTGGCTGCGCGACCTGCTCATCGCAGCAACCGCATCGGTCCTCATCATTACCTTTCTTTACCAGCCTGTCCGCGTGGAAGGCACCAGCATGCTGCCGCAGCTCGAAGACCGGGACCGCTTGTTTATCAACAAGTTTGTCTATCACTTCGAATCCATTGAGCGTGGCGACGTGGTGGTGTTTCTGCATCCGTCGTCCCTCGACCCGCGGCGGAGCTACATCAAGCGGGTCATCGGCATTCCGGGCGATCACATTCGCATCGAGAACGGCCGCGTCTATCTCAACGACAAGCTCCTGCACGAGCCTTACGTTCCTGCCCGGTACCGTGACAACCGGTTCATGGCCGAGATCGTGCTTCCGCCGGATGAATATTTCATGATGGGCGACCATCGGTCGATCTCGTCCGACAGCCGGGATTTCGGGCCGGTGAACCGCTCCCTCATCTACGGAAAGGCGGTTTTTGTCTATTGGCCGGCCCACGATGCGGGCGTAGTCCATTAAATCGGTGGAAATTCCGACCGAATCGGTCTGCAAAACCTGCTAGAATCGATTGAATCCACTCCTCGGAGAGGCGATGCAGGCGATTCTCGCGCTCGAAGACGGGCGTATCTTCCGCGGCCAAGGCTATGGACACCCGGGCGAATGCCAGGGCGAAGTGGTTTTTAATACTTCCCTTACCGGTTATCAGGAAATAGCGACTGATCCCTCCTATGCGGGGCAGATCGTCGTCCTGACCAACCCACAGATCGGCAACTACGGCACCAATCGTGCAGATAATGAGGCCTCGAAGCCATTCATCGAGGGCCTGATCGTGCGTGAGTTCTCAGCTATTAGCTCCAACTGGCGGTCAGAGCAGGTGGCCGACGAGTACATGGAACGCTATTCGGTGCCTGTGCTTGCCGAGATCGACACGCGGGCGCTGGTGCGGCATCTGCGCACCAAGGGCGTGATGCGCGGAGTTATGGCAACCGGCGCTCCCGATCCCGACGCGCTGGTTCAAAAGGCTCGAAATATCAGGAAGATGGACGGCACCGACCTGGCGCGGGTGGTCTCGACCAAGACTCGCTATGAGTTCAGCGCCACGGACCCGCGCAGCCAGATGGGCGAATCGCTGCTGCCCGGAGGATTGATCCAGAGTTTGGCGCCGGAGCGGGAAATTCTTCATGTAGTAGCTTATGATTTTGGGATTAAGCAGAACATTTTAAGGATGTTGACTCGCGAAGGCTGCCGCGTGACGGTGGTTCCCGCCGAGACCACCGCGGACGAGGTGCTTGAGCTTAAGCCCGACGGGGTCTTTCTGTCGAATGGCCCTGGCGACCCCGAGCCGGTCGACTATGCCGTGCGCGCCATCCGGCAGATGATGGGCCGTGTGCCGATCTTTGGCATCTGTCTGGGCCACCAGTTGACGGGCCTGGCCCTTGGCGGCCGAACCTATAAGCTCAAGTTTGGCCACCACGGAGGCAACCACCCGGTGCGTAACAACTTGACCGGCAAGGTCGAGATCACGGCGCACAACCACAACTTCGCCGTTGATCCCGACTCGATCAACGCCAACGAGGTCGATCTGACGCACGTGGACCTGAACGACCAGACCCTTGAAGGCCTGCGCCACCGTACTCTGCCGCTATTCAGCGTGCAGTACCACCCGGAGGCGGCACCGGGGCCGCACGACTCGCATTATCTGTTCCACGACTTCCGGCGGATGATGGAGGAGTGGAAGGGATGACTGACGGACGCGGCTCAATGACCGACATCCATTACCAATGGATTTCTGTTGAGTCAGATCAGGGAATTCCCTTTCAATTATCAGGTGAAGTGGCGCCATCCTTGGTCTTTCTTCAAGAAAAACCGGCCATCTATCGATGGCTTTTCTTGAAGGATGGTGTACCGAGAAAGGCCTATATCGGCAAAACAGAAAATCTGCGTCGACGTATCCGTGGTTACCTAAATCCGGGGCCATCTCAGGGGACAAATAAACGCATCAATCGCGAATTCAAGAGAGCACTTGAAATGGGTTTGACCGTCAACCTTGAGGTCTTACGCGTAGAACCCGTGCGAATCAACCGCGTTTGGATCAACACCGATCACCTTTTCGATCCATTCGTACGCAAGATGTTGGAGAGCTTTATTTTGGCAGACTTCGATGTTACCAATTGCGAGCTTTTGAACGCCGCTCTGAACCCGATGGAGCGCCGTCGACTTCGGGCAAGCAAGGACGATTTGCCTGGATTGCTCGCTTGACTTTGAAAGGGAACGGCTTTGGGCGTTGAGGGAATGGGCATTGTAGTTTCATGGTGAAGGGCACGGGCTTTAGCGGTGAAGGGCACGGGCTTTAGCGGTGAAGGGTACGGGCTTTAGCGGTGAAGGGTACGGGCTTTAGCCCGTACATGGAGCCAGCCACAGAAGCGGGGCTTTAGCCCCCGAGGGAGTGGGATGCGTCCTCGGCGAAAGACATTCAGAACCAACGAGTACGCCTACTTTGTCTCAACACAGACAGCAGGCCGGAAACCCTTCTTCCGTCATGATCGCTGGGCTCGTCTCATGATGACGACTCTGGCTCATTATGCCGAAATGGATTTTATCCTTCACGCCTATGTGATTATGCCCGATCACCTTCATGTATTGATTACGCCTGTGGAG
>JABEBX010022038.1_pt1 | contig 28801 bp, 26 predicted proteins | sample 7245971 | NCBI WGS metagenome assembly JABEBX01 (sample SAMN14506365, study PRJNA622280) | hot springs metagenome | biome: hot spring [ENVO:00000051]|acidic hot spring [ENVO:00002120]; feature: spring [ENVO:00000027]|sediment [ENVO:00002007]; material: sediment environment [ENVO:01001048]... | reverse complement strand
GGTGTCCACTGGGTTTGATATTGAGCTTGATTGCCATAGCTGTCCATAACCCCAATTGACCAGTTATATGTGGTCCCACTGCTCAGGCTTGGCTGGGATGCATTTCCGTCAGAATTATATGTGGTCGAGGTTACACCACTCGATAGATAAATGTTCCATATATCATTCCCGCCATTGTTGGGTTGTATCCACAGATAATATTGATATGGATTAGGCGGATTCGATGGCGCACTCCATTGGAACGTGGGCGTTAAATCCTCATTCCCATCGTTCTCTGCGATCGGATATATGGGCGTCGCAAAGCTGTCCAATACACCGGTAACAGAGGCATTAAGCGTACCTGTGGTGGTATCCGCGTATGTTACTGCAAAGGAGTATGTGTCCCCTACACTCGGCCGGTTCGATAAATTAAACCAGCCCTGATAGTATCCCATGCCACCATTGGTTCCGCTGTTCCCTAAATCCACAGGAACAAGTATATTTGGTCCTGAGGTGAGCTCTATTGCTACAGGCAGTTTCATCTCTCCGTCGATCTCGGTATTTAAGTTGTATCCGTTGAATGTTGTTGAGGTGTAATGCTGTGTCGTAACAACTGCAGATGCATTCACACCGTTTAGGCTGACATCCTGAACAACATTGCCATTGTTCACTGTAACAACCACACCATTCCCGTTTATGCCACTTGTGATATCTCCAACATCTATTGCATTATCATTGTTCATGTCCTCTATAGCAACAAGTGAATATGTGCCGTTTGGAATACCAGATATGCTGTATGCCTGGTTTTTAGACGGTGATGCAATACTTTAACAACGCCTTCTATAGAGTAATAGTATGTCGTCCCATTGTTAAGACCTGTTTGTAAAAAGACACCCACATCATTCGCAACCACAGTCGTAACGCCTTCACCTGAGGTAGAGCATGTTGTTCCGCTTGTATTCCAGTATACATTGTATGAATCTGGTATCTCTGCTCCGTTGCTGTCGTGCGGTGAATCTATACCCACTACTACACTCCCATCACCCCCATAAGCCATCAAACCAGGGGCTGTTAACGTTGGCAGCGAGCCTGGGTCAGTCAGATTGATTGATATACCTGTAACATCTGTTGATGTAATTGAGAATGCAGTGGATGTTCCGGTTGGGTTAGATGCATGCACTGTACCTGTACCAACGTTGTCAAGCCATGCACTCAATACATACGTGCCAGAAGGTACACCATGGATCGTAAATGCACGGGAACTGGTGCTGCTGATGCTTGTCCCGTACATCGTGTTCCCGCCACCGGCATTCTGTACATTGATATATATCCATCCTGCCTTGCTCCCGCTGTACGTGATAGTACCTGAGATGTTGTTTGTTATGGTAAAGGCAGCAGGGTTTGAATATGGAGTGTTTGGATCAATGGTCTTTACAATTACATTACCGCTTGTTGCATTTGGAGGCGCTGTTACAACGATGGCATTATCTGTCCAGCTCTGCACGGTTGCAGGAATGCCATTGAATGTAACCGAACCTTGTGTTGTAGAAAAATTATAACCCGAGATCGTAACCGTCGAACCAGTCAATCCAAATGCCGGATTTAAGCTACTTATTATAGGTACATTGGCGTAGATATATACCAATGCAACAAAGTCAGAAGTTGCATAAAAACCAATAACCTTATTAACAGATCGCCCGTTTACAGGAATAGTGTAAGCAGCTCCTGCGGTTCCTGATGTAAATAGCCATGCCCATGCGCCATTGACAGGATTGTTTGTATACCAGCCTGTTCCAAGGTCTGCATAAGCTACCATAGGACTTCCGGAGACAACGGTATATGCCTGCATCTCAACCCCTGTCCATGGAACAGAGTCATTGTTGGTTATATAAACCGGGGCTGTTACCAAACTACCATTCAATACTGCATTGCCTATCTGAAATACGCCTGCCTTGGCGGCTATGTTCTGCCCTGCCAACGGTGGTGTCACATTGATTGAAGTAATACTGAATCTACGGGGATTGGCATTGTATTGTATTTGATATATTGCAACAGCATTATGCTGATTGAATAATTGATGTTGGTTATTTGAAGAGGTACAACTGACAAATAATACCGATATAATTATTACCAAATAACCTATTGTTATATTTTGTACAAACCTTCCTATTTTTATACCCTTGTTTAAAGAATTCATATTTTTCCCTTTTTATTGTTTTGTAAATTTACACTGATTTAAATTTAATGACTATTACCGCATTGTTTTGCGGGTAGATGAAACCGAAACTATTTACATATCGGTTGTATTGATAGGTGGGGAACGTTCGCCGGCCTCAAAAATAACTTCCGTGCTGCGTTTTTTATCGTGCGGCATCATGTCGGCTCGAGATAAGGCGAATGTGTCCGGCAGCGAAGGCAAGTTTGTCAAATCTAATTCTCTTTGATGCCTCAAGATGATATAAGCTTGCCGAGTTTTTGAAGTTTTTATATAAGCGTTAGCCTTGTATGAAATATTCTTCAGATGGTTTATATTTTGTGATGGTAAGGCTGGCTTTGAATATAATAACAGGCTGAAAAGTAATAGGAAAAATAAACCTCTTCTTGGTGTTAGAAGAGTAGGTAGCACTAAATTGTAGTTAGATGATTTCATTGCCACTCCTTCATCTGATAATATAGATATATTAAAAGAAAGCTGATGTCAATCAGTTTTAATTTAACCCAAAAAATGCATTTGTAAAATAAGGGAATTTTTGTAATGAGCGATAATCCTGCGTCAAATAAAGGTATTCTTCGAAAATACAATGAGGAAAAAACACAGGGTAATAGCATATAAGCATACAAAGGACTAAGGCCTCGTTTCTATAAGAAAACCTAACGATATCAGATGGATCGTAGGATTGAACGAATGAAAAAATTCCCTTATTGCATTTTTGGGGTTATTGCATTTTTTGGGTTTTCGGATTCTTATCTATATTTTTATTAGACGTTTTATCCGTTGACGATCGCACCCACCAGATTGAGCTTACGTAATGACGCCAGGCCCAAAAGTGCCTGTACCTGTTTTGCGTCCCTGAAGCGTTTTTCCTGGCCATAATCCTTCATATAGCCATTGCCGCCCAGGATCTGAATTCCATCTGTTGTAAGCTTGCAGGCAAGCTCTGACAGGTGAAGCGCTGCTGCCCTGGAAGAAAGCCTCCACTGTGGAAAATCCTGTTCAACAGCCAGAGCGGCCCCGGATACAACCATGTCCGCTATCTTGACCTTTACTGCCATCTCACCGAGCAACATACGCAGCCCCGACCAATTTATGATCTCCCAACCACCCTGGAATCGCTCCTGGCTATAGGACAACGCCTCTTGAAATGAACCTTTCATGATACCGTACTGTATGGCCGCAACAGCCGGGAACATGTGATCGGATGCCTGGTCAAAATACTTTGCACCATCCCCCTCCTGACCTATGAGTGTACCTCTGGTGTTTACCAATGTAAGATCTACAGCAGGACACGCATGCAGGCCGAGACTGAATATTGGTTCACTCTTTGTAAGACCTTCATCGTTCAGATCGATAAGGAAAAAGGTATACCCATCTTTGCCATCGATGTGTGTCGGCACCACTGCATGTGCTGCAATACCACCCAATACAACGTATTCTATCGTGCCGTTGAGCATATAGGTATCCTTATCCTTCACAGCCTCCACAGAAGGTTTTATTTCGGCAGGATTTAAAAAGACCGGGCTGGAGATCAGAGCCGAACGGACATCAGCACTCTGTCTAACGATATCCATCAATAGGTCTTTGCCTCCGGCAGAGAGCATAATTTCCTGAGTCATAGCATTTGTAAAGATAATACCAGCCAAACTTGCATCAACCTCACTGATATTTTCGAGGATAACGCATAAAGCAGCTATACCCTGGCCAATGCCGCCGCAATCTTCAGGCAAGGTAACCGCAAGGAGTCCCACATCTTTTGCCTTTGTCAGTACCTCATCGTAAAATGCCCCAAATGGATAACGATCATTTGTTTTCCTGTTTGGTATAAGTTCTTTCGTTGCAAAGTTTCGAGCAAGCGATTCAAATGATTTCAATTCATTTTTTATAGTTGTTAACATATTTATCCTCCTTTTATTCTTCAAATGTCCGGACTTGATTAAAAGAACGGCCGATCAGATTTGCAAACAAATTTATACGGTTCAATTGATTTGTACCCTCATAGATCTGCAGTAGTTTGGAATCCCTCAGGAATTTCTCAGCACCGCGATCATGTCTCAGTCCGGCCTGCCCCATCATCTCAAGGGCCATCTGACTGTTTTTCACGCCCATATCCGTTCCTACGATCTTGGCAAGCGATGCCCATCCTGAAACACGCCGCTGATCTTCAATAGATTGTCCTTCCACAAAAGACTTGAAAAAGAGCCTGTGGGCTATTTTCGTGTTTAGAAATGGGCTTACAAATCGATCGAGAATAACTCTGGGTACATATTTAAGGTAATAATAGAGCAATTTTAACTGGAGGATATTGTAGATGCCTCCTTTTAGTCCATTGGCATAGTTTGCTTCAACATAGCTGAGCCTGCCAAGGATAACGTTCTTATACATATCAGCCAACATAGCCTGGGCCCACTCATGATTGATGAGCAGTTTACCATTAACCTCGGTCTCGCTGGCAAACTTAAGGGCGGTCTCATAAGCTCCTCTTGCTACACCAGTACCGAATGCCCCAACCGCGGGTCTGGTTACCTCTACCACGTAGTGTATGTACTGCTCTACCATGGCTGCAGTCGAACGTTGTTTGGAGGCTGGCAGTGTATGGGAATCGGTAAGAACATATTCATCCGGTATAAAACAGTCTTCAAAAATTAGCTCGCTCGCAGGACAGGCCCTTTGTCCCATTTTATCTTCGTGTCTGCCAAAGGTAAATCCCTTGGTACCGGTCTTGACCGCAAATGTAACGGTGTTTTCCGATGCCTTCTTCAGATCCGTGTAAGCGATAAGGCAACACCACGTTGAAACATGCCCCATGGAAATAAAGATCTTGCTACCATTAACGATATATCCGCCTTTGACCTTCTCAGCATAACAGTTCAAGCGGCCACGGTCTATCAGCTCATTCTCCTCCACATCGGTACCGGCGTTGGGCTCCGTGATTGCGAGCGAAATAATGCATGGTTTTCCGGTTTTCTCACCTTCGGCAACATCGCGGAAGATCTTGTTTGCCAACGATACGTTCCATGAAGCCAGTATCCCTGCAACTCCGAGATAGTGCACAAACACGACGTTTGCAATACCCACACAGGCAGAGGAAAGTTCTTCTACCACATAGGCAGAAGCAGGCATATTAATTCCCTGCCCCCCGAAGAGCTTCGGTATGAACATGGTGTAAAAGCCCCATTCATTGGCCTTCTTTACCAAATCCCATGGCAGATACTCAGTGTCTGCATGCGTTTTGCGGTCAACCTCCAATGCTATCGGCTTAATCACTTCGTTACTGAACTTTCTGGCCAGGGCAATAGCGGATTTCGTTTCTTTCAGCATACCCTTGGGCAGATGCGGCATGGCCTGCAGGCTGCAAAAACTATCCCCAAACCGTGGTTCACGATCCAACAAGGATAGATTCCCCTTTAGTGAAATCATAGTACCTCCTTTTAAAAAACTTTTTTGAGTATTCTTATCAGTTTTTCTCTACACCCCGGCTCCTCGTACTTCATACAATATCATTCACCTACACCCTGCATCTTTTCCATATCGATTGTATCGGGTGTAACCCCCTCTTTTGATAAAACACCTTTTATAACCCGCTGAGTTTCTGTCTTCGGCAGTTCCTGCATGATTCGGAAGTAACGCGGGATCGCAAACCTGGCAAGATGCTCTTTCAGAAAATCATACACTTCTTTCACATCCAGCATCTTACCCTCAATCGGTACCACGGCAGCCATGACATCATCCTCGCCAAGCTCGGATGGAACAGCATAGACCGCGCATTCAAGAATGCCGGGATATTGTAGTATTGCATGTTCAACCTCGTACGCAGATATGTTCTCGCCACGGTGTCTTAAAGATTCCGTTTTTCTGCCGACAAAATAGAGATATCCCTTTTTATCTGCATAAACGAGGTCTCCGGTATGCAGCCATCCATCCGTAACCTTGGAAGAAGTTGCCTTTTCATCTTTATAATACTCCATTGGCCTCTTATTCTTTGTGCCAGCATAAAAAATCAGTTCACCTTGCGTTCCAGGCACTACATCTTTCATCTCGCCATCGACAATGCGATATTTTGCACCTATAGGCTTGCCCATGCTGCCGACAGGTGCCTGGCCGAAATTAATCACAAGAAAACTGCCGGTATCCACAGCACCATAACCTTCGATTATTTTCACCCCGAATCTGTTCTCAAAAGCCTCCCACATGTCCGTCGGGCAAGCTGCCGAAAGGATATACCTAACCTTATGCTGCCGGTCTGTGGGCTTCTCCGGTTGTTTCATGAGAATTGGTATAATAGCGCCTATGGTATTGAACACTGTAGCACCTGTGAAACGAACATCATCCCAGAATCTGCTGGCACTAAATTTTTCGCTGAGTGCAACCCGGGCATTGGCATTCAGGGCACCGGTTACCGTGAGGATAAGTGCATTTGCGTGAAAAAGAGGCAGACATGTGAAGTACACATCACTCGGACGGAGTGTAGCTCTATTTATTACGCTCATCAATCTTATGTTGGTTCTGCCATAATAGGTAGGTACCCCCTTGGGAAGGCCTGTTGTACCTGAGGTATACATCAACAGACATGGATCGCCCTGCCTTGGAGTAATACCAGGGTCTTTATCACTCCATCGCTGATCATAAACTTCATCAAGCACAGAATATTTCGAGGCTAATTTAAGATCAGGGTGCGCACGCTGAAGATTCACGATTACCTGAACGGGGTTGATAATCTTTACCTTAATCTTTTCAAAAGCAGGGATAAGATCGTGATCAATACATACAAACCTTGCATCAGAGTGATTGAATATGTGTGCTAATTGATCGCCTTTTAGGGCTATATTCACCGGGACAGCACACATACCGATTCGCTGTGCTCCGAAAAAGACATCAAGCCAGCGCGGTGAATTTTTCATCATAATGGCAAGCTTCTGACCCGGGACAGCACCCATACTAAGCAAATAGTTGGCGACACGATTGGCATTTTGATCCATCTGTTTATAGGTAAAGGTCTTATCATAAAAATAAAGGAACGGACGATCTTTATTGGCTTCAGCCTTTTCTCTGAGGAGCTCTGCATGCGATACATCGTTTGCAATTGTTAATCTTCCGTTTTTACGGGTAAGGTTAATGGTCTGCAAAAGTGTGCCACGTTTGAACTCATCAGCAACGAGGTGTAAAACGCCCCACATAAGATTAAAGCTAAATTGGCTTGTCGCCGCCATTCTTTTAGTAAACGATCGTTTCATCTTATTTTACCTCTATTTATGATACCTGACTATGGATTACTCAATTTTAAACCTTTTCAAATATGTGAATACACATGGCAGCCTCTTCACTACCAAGTGCTCCGCCACCATTCTCCGCAAGGGCAAGTCTGGCATCCTTAACCTGTCTCTTACCCGCTTCACCCCTTAGTTGTGTTATAAGCTCGTGTATTTGTGCAAGCCCTGAAGCACCAATGGGATGACCGCGGGAGAGCAGTCCACCCGAGGTGTTTATAGGCTTGCTGCCGCCGATCTTGGTATAACCTTTTTCTGCATATATGCCTCCCTCTCCTTTTGGAAAAAAGCCAAGGGATTCGCTCTGTAAAAGTTCTCCGAATGCGGTTGCATCATGAACCTCTGCGATGTTGATATCATCGGGAGCAACACCTGACTGTTCGTAGGCAAGTTTCGAGGCCCTTTCTCCTATATCGGGCTCGTCCTCACCCCTCGCCCTGCCTGAAGCAAGAATAGATGCCTTTACTTTAACTGCTCGCGAAGTCAATCCAAGCCTTTTTACTACCTCTCCTGATGCAAGTATGGCCGATGCTGAGCCATCGCCTATAGGAGCGCACATGCTCCGGGTTAACGGGTATGCCACGAGTCTGTCTTTTAATACATCCTCTATAGTCAGATTAAAGGTATACTGAGCATTGGGATTCATCGTAGAGTGCCAGTGATTCTTTGCAGCAATCGCTGCAAGCTGGTGCTGGGTACTACCGTATTTCTTCATATGCATCTTTGCTATGTGAGCATATACGTCCATAAAAGGAGATCGATCGCTGCCCAATCCCTTCTTTGCGATCTTTCTGACCGTACCATAACCAAGTGCCTCTCCGAGGATGATGAAAATAGTAAATTGATCCCAGTAATTCCTTATTCGTTCTTTCAGGGTCACAGCTTTTTTGGATCTCTTGGTTTTTTTTGCAGCTTCTATCTGCTCTTCCGGAATATCAAATGACTGCTTGTTCATTCCTTCTGCAATTTCTATCATTCTGAGTATCTCTCCGGTATCCATACCGCTTATAAAACCTGCAAATACCGCATATTTGTTTTTAGCATAGATTTTTTCCACACCTATTGCTAAGGAGATATCAGATATACCAAGGGCTACATCCTCCCATGCACCATGAAATGCGGTAGAACCACCAGCGCATGCGTTTTCGACATTTGTTATCGGAATACCGCCAATACCGGCAGGCCGCAATGCCACCTGTCCCCGTATGCAATGCTGGTAGTTTCTCGCACCCCAACCAGAGTTCGAAAACCATGCAGACTGGATATCCTTTTTACCGATTCCTGCATCTTTAAGAACGCCTTCCAATGTCCATGCGGCAAGTTCTTTGATATCGTTATCAAGGTATCTTCCAAACTTTATGGTGTGAACCCCTATAACATAAACGTCTCTCACCTTAAAACCTCCTAAAATTTACGCGGCGGCTCAGAATTTCCACGGTCGAGGTAGGAAAAATGTTTTTTAAATTTGATAAACTCTTTGATCTCTATTGAATTTTTAGGACATATTGCAACACAATCCCCGCATGATATACAGAATGGCATTTCTTCGACCATCTTTGCCTTTTTATTCTTAACTTCAATGACATTTGCCGGGCATGGTTTAATACAATAACCGCAGCCATCGCAGGTATTCTGATCTATAACGACAGCCCCAAATGTAACATCCTTGCCAACCTTTTTAAAACTCTCTATACTTATCCTTTGTTTTATCGTTATGCGTTCAGTCATGGTATGCTCCTCAGTAAACCACTTTAAAGGTTCCATTCTCGCCGAACCAATCAATAGCCTGTGTTTCCCGCGTAACATTGCTGTCAGGAACTCCACGCGGATAACCGAGAGCAATGGAGGTAACAAGCTTGTACGGATAACGGATGCCAAGACGCTTCCTCCACTTTGAATACATTGCAAGCGGCGTCATAAAACTAACCCAGCATGTTCCCAACCCATAGCTATGTGCAGTAAGCACCATGTTCTCTCCGGCAATACCTACGTCGAGTGACGGATCACCCGGAGAACGCTTATCCACAAGCAAGATGATAACTGTCGGCGCACCGTGCCATACCCCAAGTTTACCGTCGATGATAAGTTTCATGGCTCCAAAAGGCACAGGATGAAACATATTCGGCATAAAACGCATGAGTACCTTTGCAATCCATTCTTTATGTTTGGCCCATGAATCAAGATACCATGCAAACTTCATGACGAGTTTTAATTTCTTTATTACGTCATTCTCCATTTCTTTGATCATCTCCTGATCCTGAACCACAATAAACTTCCACGGCTGGCCATTGCCTGCTGATGGCGCAAACCTCCCGGCTTCTATGATCCTCCGAACGAGATACTCCGGTACCTGTTTATTTTTTTCATAGAATCGAATGCTTCTACGCCGATAAATAACATCTTCGACAACATTGAACGATGCACCAGGCTCAGGAATATAACGTTGAACCTTCTCTGATTCTTGATTTTCTTTTAAATTTATCACCATTATCCCCTCCCTCATTAATTTTTATCGAAGTGCGCACCCCAAGGCTTTCCACCATCTCTATAAAGGCTTCTTCTGCTGTTTTTGTCGGGTTCCAGTGCAGGACCTTTTGTGCCTTCTCTGTGCTTATCTCCATTGGATACCTGCCAAGCTCAACCCAGTGGCTGGAGAATTTCATAATACCGAGTTTAAAATTGATATCCGCAAGGATCTTTGCAAGTCTGTATGGTATACCGATAGCTTTTTTGTTCAGTATTTCTGACATTCTCTTTATCGTAAGAGAACCTACGTGAAGGTTGAATGCACCCGGATGATCCTCTATAATAACCGTATAAAATGCACTCGCAACATCGCCCTCATAAACAAGAGGGAATCCATTGGGGTTACCTTTCACATACGTTATTACAGGAAATCTAACAACATCTATAAAAAAATTATTGACGTTCTTTCCGCAAAATATGGATGGACGCATTCTCGTAAGAATTATTTTTGGATTTTTTCTTTCAAATTCATCAAGCATCCCCTCCACAATCCTTTTTGTATCTGAATAGTATGATGTCTTATTACCCTTAAGCTCTGAATTCTCGGTAATGACGTAATCCCTTTTGACACACCCGTATGCCGCTACACTGCTTGCTATGACGAGTTTTCTGGGTTTGTTTGTTTGACAGGCATTGAGCACACTCTTCGTCCCGTTGATATTTATATCGTAAGTAAGTCTTTTATCCTTGATCTCCTGAACTATGAAGGTCAAGTGTACAACAGTATCACAGCCTTTGATCGCCTGGACGAGTGCATTATGATCCCTTACATCGCACTTTACAAACTTTATTTTATCATGCTTGAACGCAGGCTCCTTTAGATCTATACCTACGATGGATTCAACCTTTTCATTTTCTACAAGAAGCCGGCACAGTATTATCCCAAGATAACCTGATATGCCTGTTATTCCCACACGCATGCTACCCCTCCTTTTTTATACCGTTTAGTGTAAAAGTAACCAGTGTTTTGATAAGATCTTCAAGTTTATAGCCGTCTGCTGCAATATAAAGTTGCGCCACCTGTGAGAGCATGCCTACTATTGCCCATGCTATTATTTCTGCATCTAAACTACTCAACGATTTTATGAAACCAAACTGTGACGTCGTTAAAAGCCTTATGCGCGTATCCTGTGCAAGATTTTTATAAGTTTGTTCTAACGTTGCAGCAAAATCTTCATTATGGCTCAACCCTTCTCTGAACAAAACGAGAAAATTGCTTTTGTAATTATCAACATAATCGAAGAATGCACTATAAATAGCCTTTAATGCGGATTCGAGTTCTTCTTCTCCTCCAACTTTATTTTTAATCAATTTCAATTTTTTTTGGAAAACATCATCTATATAACTTCTCAAATTGGTGCTGACCTGGATGATTGCCTCATTAAAGATGTGAGATTTGTCTCTAAAGTATAAATAAAATGTCCCAGTAGCCAATCCAGCCTTCTTTGTGATCATAGGAACGGTTGTTTTCCTAAACCCCTTTTGACCTATTACCTTTACAGCAGCATCAATCAAACGCTGTTTTACTACTTCTTTCCTGTTAAGCATAAAATAGTTACTACCCCTCTTAGAGGTGAGCCTACATATATTACATCGTTATGTCAAGAAAAATTTATTCATTTTTTTAATTGACAATTAGTATTTATTTTACAATAAGTTAAATCATAATAATGAAATTTATTTCATTATTCTAAAAGGGTTGAAACGGGGTTAATTACACACACGTATGTTCAGGATAATTATAGTGATTGCTGCGTTCTGCGGACGAGCCGTTCTTTTTGACGTATTTCACCCTGCTTCCATCGCTCGCGTTCTTCTTCTGTCTCAAGAGAGAGACACGGAACTTCTACAGGGCGTCCCTGTCCATTGAGCGCAACGTAAACAATATACGCACGGTTTGTTATCCTGCGCCTGCCGGTAAGAATTTCTTCTGCCTCCACAACAACCTCTGTTTCCATAGAGGTACGGCCAACGTAAGTGAGTCTTGCACTAAAGGTCACAAGATCGCCTATATGTACAGGCTCAAGAAATGTAAGGGAATCAACGGCTACTGTAACGGCCGGTGCCCTTGCATGCCTGGTTGCACACATTCCACCAGCCTCATCCATGAGCTTCATGAGCACACCACCGTGTATATTGCCGAGGTTGTTCGCATGCTCAGGCTGCATAAACTGGCTCAAAACAAGTTCTGAATCTTTCACTCTTTTTGTTTCCATATTTAAAGCACTCCCTTATTTCTTAATATATAAACCTGTTTTTATATCTCCAATTACGATCTCTTTTAAAGATAATCCTAAAAATCGTATTTGAAAAGTGGCAAAATAAATCAACAATTTTCCTTATTGCATTTTTTGGGTTGATAAGATTACACATTCATCTGCAAAGAACACTGTCTCCTCTATGTTGTGGGTAACGAGACGGTTAGCCACGGGAACAGAGCAAAGTTCTGAAACACAATCGATATCTTTGGATCCGGTGCAATTAGAGGCTTACACAGGAATATAACCTCACCGCTTGTCGGCTTTTGTAAGCCTGCGATAATCTTTATGAGTGTTGATTTGCCTGAACCAGAAGGGCCTAATAGGGCTGTGATTTTATTTTTGTAAAGCACATACTCCGCGACTATAGAGGCATTCCATGCACCGCCTGCCGCAGTTATTATACCCGTGATCAATTGAGGGGCGATTGCCGGTATAATAATCTCTTTCCACAGGATCAAACCTCTTATATTGAACAACTGTTTTACGTCTATCAGATCCTCTGATATGCTCATTGTTCCGGAGATTGTGTTATACAGAATGTACCACTGAGAGCCAAGCAACATAAGGGCAACGGAGCCTGTCCACGAGAACTATGATTATTCCCATTGCAACAAGCGAATAAAACAGAACTATTGCAGGCATGAGGCTTAGCACGTGTATACCCTGAAGGATATCAAGCAGCGGTACAAGAATTATCTCGCCAAATCTCGTTCGAGCGGCCATATAGCCATAATTGTTGATATTTTTTAAGCTCAATATTGAGCATTGCATAGTATCCATAGGAGGTTGTAGTCGTGCGTAAACTATATTTTGTGTTGTGTCAAAATAATGTGGGAGTCCATAACATATTGGACTGAGCGGAACGAGCAATTCTTTTGTCACATGTCAACATGCTGACCCCTTCTTCTCAGTTTCGGCAAATTGGAACAATGGATAATCTCCACTTTATGGATTTGTTCCCATAGTTTAAAAAATTTGCTAATTTTGAACCATGAGGTTGAAATATTCTCTTTTATTTTTTATTACACTTGTTGCGATTGCAAGCTGTGCTACAGTACCTTTCAATAAATACGGTGACACAATCACAGGTACAGCCTCCTGGTACGGTGGAGAGTTTATAGGCAGGAAAACAGCGGACGGCGAGATATTTACATCCCAGAGCCTGACAGCAGCCAACAAAACTTTACCGTTCAATACCCGTGTACTTGTTACGAATTTAAACAACAATAAGAGTGTTATCGTGAGGATCAATGACAGGGGACCTTATGTCGGCGATAGAATAATAGATCTCTCTTATGCAGCGGCGAATGCAATAGATATGATAGGCACAGGGACAGCGCCCGTAAGACTTGAAATAGTTAAACCCGGAGAAGGTGTGGGTATACAGGAAAACAAGTTCAGTACGGGTGCGTACTATCTACAACTTGGCTTCTTCTCTGTTAAGAGCAACGCCGATAATCTAAAGAAGGAACTGTCGCAAAAATTTAACAATACTCTCATAGACACTGATAGAATCGGCGGTACAACATATTACAGGGTTTTCGTGGGTCCATTCGAAGATCAGATCGCCACCTACATAGAGGCAGACAAGCTTAAAAATATGGGGTATGTAGTAATAGTTAACAGGAAGTAATCAAGGAAAGAATTTTTTTAGTTCTTGAAAAAAATGCTTTTAGCTAATAGTACTGGTTATAAAATGGAGGCAGCATGATACGATATTGTATAGCACTATTTTCGACATTATTGTTTATATTTACAGGGTGCAGCTATAGCTGTGAAGCACAGAAGGAGCATCAAGCAAAACAGCATATCAGTGCAGATGAATTGAGAAAATTATCTCCAGATCTCTCGAAGATATATAATAATGATGCTCCCAACAAATGGATCAGCGTGCTTGTAAGGACGCCGGCACCGCTTTCTCCTGAACAGCGCATGGAACTGAGCAAACGGAATATAAATATAGGCACTACATCAGGCAATGTATTTACGGCATATATGCAGTTAAATGACGTGCCCTTCCTTGCTGAAAAGCCCTATGTTATTTCTATAGAACTTTCTAAAAAATTGAACCTTCTTAACCCAAAAAAGGTAAGCGAATGAATGCACAAACTTTGCTATTGTTTTTTCGAGTTAACCCAAAGAATGCATTTGAAAATGAGGAAATTTTTGTAATGAGCGATATTGAATTTTTCGGATCAATGGAGTTCGAAATTATAGTTGCCGTCAAGGAATGCCTTCACAAACCATTCTACGCTTGAATCCGATGTCATTAGCATGTCAAGGTGAAGGGCACAGAGAGTAAGCCTTCCAAGCATATCGAGTTTATTTTCTATGATTTCTTTATCATATTTTCTCAAATAAGCCATGACGCGATCTCCTTTTGTATCCGTCGAAAAATCGAGTGCGGTCAGCACCTCTGTAAGAAATTTTGCCCTTCGTAACCTTCTTATATCCTCGGACGCTCCCCCTTGAAAGTAAAAGGTTATATAGTTGTTGTTTTTTATATCGTCACAGTAAGCATCTATGGTGCTGAAATGATATCCCACCCGTGAGTTGAAATTAAAATAGTCTTTTGAAATAATTGCATAACTTTTTTCACCAATGGGTTTCTCATGATCTTTTATACGTGTAGCACCGGAGGATAAAACAGAAAAAAAACCTTTAAGGTCTATTCGTTTCGGCTCCCACCATCTTATATCGCTATGGGTAAAACCCTTCATGAAAGCATAAAAAGGCACGGATGAGATATTTTCCATTCTCATTTTGCCCCTTCTAAGTTCACCTTTTATCCCGTTTCCCATATCGAGGACATAGAGATCTACAGGCAAAGGTATGCCTACTTTTATTATGGGAGCGTTACCGGTTACCCCCTCTCCTATGGTAAACATGGAGGCGATGGCTTTTTCGTGACAGTACCTTGTAATATCGTGGATCGTTTTACAGAAATCAGGCTCGAAATCCTTGCTCATTGGATCTGTAAAGTTGAGCGGTATTATGTATCTGGAAACCTTTTCAAGTACATCATAAACCATCGTACCTCTCATAAGAACAGGCTTGGCATTTTTTGCCTTTGAAAGCTGTTGCACCGTTCCTCTGTATACATAACCAGAATCAGCATCAACGGTAATGGTTTCCCCATTCTTTATTGCTGAGGTGGCATTCTTTGTATCTGTTATGGTCGGGATATTAAACTCTCTTGCCATCGTTGCCATATGCCCAGCTATACCTCCGGTCTCTGTAACAATTGCGTTTATCCTATCCATAACACTTACAAGGGCTGGTGACGGATGTGATGTCACAAGTACGGCTTCCGGCGGTACCTGTGCTACATCTTTTTCATTTTTTAGGATAAAGGCCTTCCCAGTACCGACACCGGGACAAACGATATTCCCATTATCCAGAATTACATGATATCCATCGTATTTTTCCCTGCTTTTTGCAACACTGGAAGAAAATCTCAATTGTCTGGATTGGAGGATAAAAAATTCATTCTTCTCATCGATACACCATTCTATGTCTTGTGGAGCATTATAATACTTTTCAATTTGTAAAGCCTTTTGTACCATAAGCTGGATCTGGTCATCGTCTAAACAAGGTTTATTGTTTTCATCGGGAAGCATTATTTTGTAAACACCGCCTGAAGGGTTTATAGCTAACAAGCTCCGTTTTTGTGCAATCTTTTTTTTTACTATATTTTTGCTCATGCGATCCATTACATAGACATCAGGCGTTCCAGTTCCGTCAACCGCGTACTTACCAAGTCCCATAACTGCATTTATCAAAATGGTATCATTCCATGGATTGTTGGGATCTCTTGTATAAATAATCCCTGCGGTTTTCGCATTGATCATTGTCATGCATCCTACCCCCATCTTTTGTTCGATACCTGCCAATCCTTTATGCGCAAGATAAAAAATCGCGGATGGATAATAAAGGCTGGCGATTACGTGTTTGTATGCGGTTGCTATATCATCTTTGCCTACGTTGAGCATACTTTCGTACTGACCTGCAAAGGAAAGAAAGCTATCTTCGTTTATAGAGCTGCTCCTGATAGCCAAACGAACTAATCTTCCTGCTGACTGTTCCAATATGCTATAGGCACGGTTGAAAGCATCAAGAAGGCATTCTGGCAAATTACTCTCATTTATTATGTATTGTATTTTTTTGCTCGTAGATTCTATGCCTTGTTGATCGCTAAGGTCGAGTATACTTAATTCTTTACGGATCTTTTCATAAAGATCGTTTTCTTTTATAAATGTATCATACGCATACGTTGTTATGGCAAACCCATCCGGTACCATCAAACCAAGATTATTTTTTATCTCACCAAGTACTGCATTTTTACCCCCAACAGCGTCAACCATGCTGCCGTTAATATCGTGGTACGGTATAATAAACTTTTCGGTAGATGATGTTTTACTTAAATTTAGTTCTTGCTGTATCATGCTGCTTACCCGTTCAAGTGCACCATACAAAGAAGGATACTGCCCGTCCGCAATATGATTCGTAGCCTTTATAAGCTGAAAAGTATCCAGACTTATCTTATCAATAATAGCTTTTATAAAGTCGAGGCCGAAAATCTTGTTGCCAGAAAGTTTATCCTCGAGTTCGCTGATAAGTTTTAATATGTCATCATTATAAGAGAGTATTTCCTGTAAAGAATGGTATCTATGAATTATAAATGGCGAAGGATCAGAAGCCGCTTTTTTATTCGTAACCCTGAATCCGTTTATTAATCTTAAAAGTTTATTAAAAATATTACGGATCATGAGTCATATTGATTAGGAACAAAATCATAAAATACTCATGCTTTCTTAATAACAGTCTTAGACTTCTTTTCTCTTAATTCTTTTCGTGCACCCTGAACCATTTTAACCGTTATATAGGTACATAGCAGAATAACAAGACCGAAGATAATGACTGTAGAGATATCTAACAGTAGATGTTCGTAACCGGGAAATTTGTCTGCAAACTGTTTCAGAAATATTGATATAAAAACACCGATAACGGACAGACCAAATGCATATTTTATTGCAAAGCCTTTTATGTATTTCGTCGCAATCGTTCCGATCTGGGCACCTACTGCTGCACCGAGTATCATGATTAATGCTGCGGCAAGTTCTGTCCTTCCTTTCATCGTATACGTAAAAGTACCATATAACCCGGAGAACATCACACCGTAAAGGCTTGTACCGACAGCAACATGCGTGGGACATCCAATAAGGTATATGAATGCCGGCAAAACAATCAAGCCTCCTCCTATTCCGAGTGTACCCGATATAAGACCTATAAAAAAGCTGATCACTACTGGGAGCCATAATGAACAGTATACCCCTGCTGTTTTAAAATGAACCATGGGTGGGATCTTTATCTTGTGCAGTCTCTTGTACCAGTCTATCCCGACTGCCGTTTCTTCTGTCGCACCTACTACAAATTGCTTTTTTTGCTTGGCTATATCTACAAAAACCGTCCAAGATATAAGAACAAGCAAAATCATATAACAATACCGTATTACACTTCCTACAACTCCAAGCAGTTCAAGGTACATGACAAGTCGTGCACCCATTTCAACACCTGCAAGAGTACCGATGATCATGATCGTTCCAAGTTTATAATCTACGTTGCCAAACTTTGCATGTCTCATTGTCGAAACAATGGAATTGGCAGACATCTGTGCAAGGTCTGTACCTATTGCAAAACTTATTGGGAAACCGAGTATATTCAAACCAGGTGTTACGAGCCAGCCTCCACCCATACCAAAAAATCCACCGATAACACCCACGCCAAATCCGAGTAAAACAAGTCCGGGCCAGAATATAGATACTCCTGATATAGGCATGTGCATGTAGTACCATTCCATAATATCTCCTTCTGCTACTTAGCCCTTGATTTGAGATCAAGACCTATCTTGCTTATTAAGAAATCCGCAATTGTGCCGAGTATAAAGCCTACTACCGGTATGACAATTATTGTAACAAGGGCGCAGTAAAACCTATTTGAATTGTAAAGATTTGCATACCAGAGCTCTATGCCTGAAAGTCCCTTTGTGTTTGCAATGAAATTAAGCGGCTGGGCCTTTTCTGCTGCAAATAAAGAAACAGGAAACCAAAACAAGAGATAGGGAAGCACTATCACTCGAACGACGACCAATCCTAACTTTTTCATGTGTGTGGTATACATTGATATTACCTCCACATATTGTATACTGTATACAATATGGTATGATAATCAGAAAATATTGTCAAGCGTTATTGATACTCTCGTCCTTACTTATTTGTATGACGACATTTTGGTTTCTGCTCTACCAATCCGGTCCTCTTGTTGCCTCTTCCTTTCGTAAGCATCCCGTATCTTTTTGACAAGTTCATCGATGTCCGCGGGCTTCATAATATAATCGAACGCACCCTTTTTCATGCCTTCTATACCGGATTCAACGGATGCATAACCAGTCAAAAGGAGCACTTCAATGAGCGGTTTTATCTTTTTTATTTCCCCGAGCAGCGTTATACCATCCATCTCCGGCATTCTGACATCAATTATCGCCACATCGAATTGTACTGTTTTTATCTTTTCAACGGCATCTCTGGCGGTTGTTACAAAGACGGCATTGAAACCCCTCTTGATAAGCCTTTTTGAAAGTGTCTCTACAAATTCAATTTCGTCATCAACCAATAATATATTTATACCTTCCATTTTTTCCTCCTAATTTATATTTGCAAATTGCTATGGTTGTTTATAGGCAGGCTTATGATAAAAGTCGTGCCTTTGCCCTCCCCGCTTTCCACAAGAATGTCCCCTCCAAAACTTTTGACAATCTCATAGCAAATAGAAAGTCCCAGTCCTGTGCCCCCCTTATTCAGCTTTGTTGAAAAAAACGGTTCGAATATACGGGGCAAATATTCTTTTGGTATGCCGCTTCCTGTATCACGGATGCTGATCTCTATGCTGTTGTTAACTTTACGGGTTATCAACGTTATATTACCCCTACCGTGTATCGAATCCATCGCGTTGGTGATTATATTGAGGAACACCTGCTCTATCTGCGAAGCATTACCATACCATAGAGGTAAATCGATTTGATAATTCCTTTTGATCTCAATGTTTTCATGTTTTGCTTCTTTTTCAAGAAAAAATATCGCTTCATCGATCAGTTGGTTTATATTGACGGGCTCTGTACCTTCACCAACGCGTCTGGAAAAGCCGAGCAATCTCGATGTTATATTTTTACAACGATCTACCTGTTTTTTTATTTGTTGTATACTTTTCTGAAATTCATTGTAATCAAATTTAGATCCATCTTTTATGTTATCCTTCATTAGATCGCTCATCCAGCCTGCCTCATTATTTATTATGGCGGCAGGATTGTTAATCTCATGAGCAATACCAGCGGCAAGTCTACCGATTGCCGCCATTTTTTCTGCCTGGATCAACTGGTTGTTTAACGTAGCCCTCTGCGTATCAGAAGCATATAGCTTATTTGTAAACCATGTCGAGACTATATATGATAGGATAAAGATACACAATATGCCGCTTATGAACAATATCTCTCCAACCTTCATTGCACTGGTAAGCGGTTCGATATTGTTTTTCATGGACTGTAAAACAACGACGACCCAGTCACTGTCCAAAATCCATGACTGTGCACAATAAAACAACTTATTATTGGTATCCCGTACCTCTATTATTTTTGTTCCAGGAACAGGCTGTCCCGGCACTATAAATGACTTTTGCGCAATCTCTCCATTTTTTGTTGGAGGGGTTTGATAAATTCCGTCTTCATTCAAAATAAACGCCTCTACCGGTGCCTCTACCTCCGCTACTCGCATAAGTGATTTCAGTGCATCTATATTTATCGTACTTCGTATTATAAATGTCTTGCCGTCGAAAGGTTTTTTCACGGCTATTATGAAATGGGGGAATCTTCTAAATCCAAGAAAAACGTCGCTTTTGTAAACGCCTCTTACCATTGCTTCTTTAAACCATTTTTCATTCAGGTAATCCATACCGCTTAAATTGTACGGCCCCACATAACTTACTGCCTTACCATTTTGATTCACTATACTTATATCGACATAATCTCTACCTTCTTTTTGGAGCGACTCGAAAACCCCTTCAAGATTTCTTTTATTACTCAGGTAATCATACGTGTAAAGGTTACCTATTACGGATAATTGCTCTGTTTTCTCCTTTAAAAAAAGCTCTATTGCATCCTTGCGATTCTCCGCTATATTTATGAGAACGCTCTCTATTTTGCTGCGTATCGCCTTGTTATAATAAGAGGAACTCATACTATATATAATGGTTAATGGTAAGATACTTACTATAAAGACTATCAAAAATAATTTATACCGCAGTAGTTTGTAATATCTTGGTTTCATAGTATTAATATAACTCCATTACAGGATCAAAGTGCATTGTACCTCTGTTCTTTAAACGCATTGTAGTACTTATCTATATCGTTGTCAGTAACCATGGATATATCGAGCCTGTTAACGAAGCCAAGTAATTTTCCGAGATATTCAAGTTTATACCGCATTTGCTCGGCACTAAGATTCTGAATGCGGGAATTGATTATGTCCATTGTCCTTATAGAAACAAAATCCTCGTCATCTAAAATCTTTTCGATAAGTGTTGCTCTTCTGCTTCTCCTATCCAGTGCATTCGCACCTCCGCTGAATCTGAAATTTATGTAATTCGATTCAATTTGATCACCTATAAAAGCATCTATCGTAGCGAAGTGATATCCAACCCGTGAATTAAAATTCATATAATTTTTTGAAATAAAAACATAGCTTGGGGCACCGAGACCGCGCATCGAGGCACCTTCGTCAACCATGTAACTTGTCATGGCAGAAATGAGTCCTGAGATATTGATGTTTCTCTCGCCTGACCACTTTATACCCTTGTACATCATGCCGTCCCATAAGGCTTTCATAGGTATCGATAGTACATATTCGAGAGGCACATCGCCTTGTGGCGCATCCTTTGCTATACCACTGCCGAGATCAAAGGCTATAAGATCCATAGGTATTGGCGATATAATCTTTCTGGTGTGGTAGCCCTTGGATACCTTGTTATCGCAGGTCTTAAACATCTCCTCAATAGCAATCTGATGTACAAAACGTATAATATCATGGATGGTTTTACACTTTAATGCTTGAGCGTTCGAGTTCACAGGATTGGGCACGTTTAATACAGCGATATCTTCGAGTAAACTCTCAAGAAGCAACACGGATGGAGATACCTTTTCTTTGCCGTTTTTAATACCAGCAAGCTCCTTGACTGTACCAAGGTATACCTTTTTGTTTGCTGCATCGAGGGTAATGTTCGTCCCATCAGGTATTGCATTACTACCGGTGCCAAATAAAGCGGGAATACGAATTTCTCTGGCAACTGTTGCGAGATGGCCGGTTATATCCCCCTTTTCGGATATAATTCCCACGGCCTTCTTTAACAAAGCAGCGAGCTTCGGGTTGGCAGTTTTTGTTATTGCAATAGCACCAGCAGGGAATTTCATGATATCGAGATCGGTGTTCACATTAAAGGCATTGCCTGCAGACACACCAGATGATGCCGTTATGCCGCCATCGAGTATAATCTTATTCGGTACCTTATTTGGGAAAACAGTCTTCTTTAGTCTTAGTCCTTTTTTGTCTTTCTGTACGTAATCAAGGATATACGGCTCGCCATGCTCATCGATAGCCCATTCTATATCGAAGCCGTATTGTTCCTCATTTTTTATATCGTATTCAGGTAAAGTGAGCAGATGTCTGCATTGCAGAATATAAATATTCGATCTTGCATCTATCGCCCATTCAATATCGAGCGGCATCTTATACGTATTGCTGAGCCTCTCACCGATTGCTGCAAGGTCCACAATTTGATTGTTATCGAGACTCGATCTCATTGTATCCTGTTCTTTGACTTTCTGTTCTTTTGTCCCATATCGATCGCAGATCAACATAACAGGTTTTTCACCCGTGTTTTTGGAAGTAATCCTTTTGAGCTCGCTGTCATAAATATAGGTGTCCGGCATCAGTGATCCGTTTACGATATATAAGCCGAGTCCATAAATGGATTGAATCATGATCCGAGGATATCCTTGCCAATTGGTATACATAATACCGGACGTTCTGGCGTCTATCATCTGCTGAACACCTACACACATGCTCAAATCACTTATCTCGTATCCGTGGATCATTGCATAAACCATTGCTTCTGGCGTATATTTGCTTGCTATAACACGTAGGTATGCCTCCTGCACTTCCTCCTCAGCTACGTTCAATAAAGAACGGTACTGGCCGGCAAAACTCGTATAGAAGTTGGATTCAAAGAGAGCGGAACTCCGTACCGAAACACGAAGCTCCGGAGAAGAATGTGCCTTCAAAACCTTTAAGGCATAACGTATTTCCTTGTCCAATTCATCAGGTATCTTGAAACTTACTATGAGTTGTTGAATTTGACTGCTTGTCCAGTATAAAGATTCCATGTCAGTAAAGTCTACAGTCGATACCATGAAGTTGATCCTTTCATAAAGATTGCTGTTCTTTACGATAAGATTATAAGCAGCTTCAGTAAGAGCAAAGCCGTCCGGAACAGAGATCCCGGTCTTGTTTTTTATATCACACATAAAGGCTATCTTTTCACCCACGGTATCAACGCATGAATTATCGATATCTGAAAAGGGTATGACAAGTTTGTTTATTATCTTCTTATCCTTGAAATCCAATTTTTCTCCGAGTTTATTTTTTATTTCAGCAGCAATCCTTTCGTATGCATTAAACAAGTGAGAATACCTGTTACCACATAGCTCATTGATATTTTTGATCATTTTGAAAGTTTCTATAAGTATGCTTGTAATTCTTTTTACTATGAACGGAAAAGTTACGGATTTTTCTTCTTGAAGCTGTTGTTGTAATCCGGCAATCTCCGCTAATGCGGTATTGTTCGCATCAAGTATATCGCTGAATTTTTTTATCTCGAATCTTAAATCGCTTGTGTATTCAGATTTGATGTCCATTTATTTCGGTCCCTCTGTAATGATAGCCCTGTGCTTTACATCTGAAGATACTGCCAGACCTTTGAAACACACCTTCATCAACGGACAATCCTTTTCATTGGAGTTTTTATGGGCAGATTCATATATCTTCTCTATAGCAAAGGCAACATTCCTAAACATATGATCCTCCCCGATCTTATCATACAAATTTGTACGCCTTATAACGTCCAAAATAGAATCATTAAATCCGCTAAAAGAAATATCATAGCCGGCATCACGCAGTCTTGTTACAAGCATTGAAAGTGTTTCTTCACCGGAGGCATCCAGTTCATTGATGGCATTGGCCACAATCAAAATATGCTTGAGTTCCGGCATGGATGACACGACATTCAGTATTTTCTCCTCAAGATAATTTACGTTTGAAAAAAACAGAGATCGGCTGAATCTAATCACCGCTATATGCCTGCATTGTTTAAGATTGAACCGTTCGGCGTTCCTGTAGGTGCCGTCCGTATACTTTGACAGCATGGCTATATCCGGATTCATCGTCCTTATAAGGAAAAGGACCAATGACAGTGAAACTCCAACCGTTATGCCAATATCAAGATTCGGAGCAAAAACGAGGGTACATGCAAACGTTATTATGGCTATAGCACCGTCATACTTCTGTGCCTGCCAAGCATGGATAAAACTTTTTACGTTTACGAGGTTTACGACAGCCATCATGATAATGGCGGCAAGTACAGACTGGGGCAAATAGTAAAGCAAAGGTGTTAAAAACAACAGAGATACCATGACAACTCCACTTGTAAATACGCTTGACATGCCGGTTACAGCACCAGCTTGAAGATTTACAGCAGAACGTGAGAATGAACCAGAAACAGCATAGCTCTGACTGAATGAACCAGCGATATTTGATAACCCTTGACCTATCAATTCCTGATTTGGGTCGAGTCTTTGTCCGGTTTTTGCTGCCATTGCCTTAGCAATAGAGATGGCCTCCATAAAACCAAGCAGGGAGATAATAGCTGCAATTGGAAACAGATTCAATACAACCCTAAAATCAAATCTTGGTATCTTAAAAGCCGGCAATCCTGCCGGTATATTCCCAACAACTGCACCCCCGCCTGCAAGCTGGATTGCTTCATCGTTTATTTTTTGATTACCTATTTTTATGCACCAATTATAGCCATCGATTCGAGCCGCCGGGGGTACTTCTTCCTTTACATAAAAAAGTAGTGTGCCGTCGCTCTGTTTCACCCCTGTGAATCTCAATGCGCGAAGTTCTTCCCTTGTCATTTTTAATTCTTTTTTTTGTTCATCGATCCGAAGATTCAATAAGGCTAATTGGAATTTAAGTTCCATGATTTCAGAAGAATGTTGACCGTATTTTTTTTCTTGTTTTGCAATTTCAGAATTCAGGGCTGTCTTTGAGTTTGTTTCTTGATATATTCCGTCAATAGTAGTGTTAAATTTATTTATAAGGGGTCTGACCTGAGAAGATGTGATTTGTCCGATCTTACAGGTATAATTATGTTCGAACCCTATGGCCCAAGAGATCAGGGTTGTTATCACAACTGCCACAAGGACGTTCGGAATACGGGGATTGATACGCCTTAATATTATCATTATAGCAAAAGCCAGTACGGCAAGCCCGAGTGTAATCCAGTGTGTCGATATCAATGCAGCCCTTAATACGTGATAAACGGTTTCGTATTGATGCGCTCCACTTTCCACTTCCACACCGAAAATGCTTGAAAGCTGTGATGTCGCAATAATAATTGCTGCGGCATTGGTAAAACCGTTCACGACCGGATGGGAAAGAAAATTGACAACCAACCCGAGCTTCAGAACGCCAAGAAGCAGTTGAAAAATACCGACCATCAGGGCAATAAGTATGGCGTATGCAATAAAACTCTGACTCCCTGCTGTTGCCAATGGTTCCAGCGCCGCGGCTGTCATAAGTGACACTACAGCAACCGGACCTGTTGCAAGCTGATAGCTTGAACCGAAAAGAGCGGCAATCATCGGGGGCAAAAAAGCTGCATACAAACCATAATAAACAGGCAGACCCGCGAGCTTTGCATAAGCCATAGATTGAGGTATCAAAACCAAAGCAACGGTAACACCCGCAATTAAATCTGAACGCAATTTGGATATACTATAGTGTTCAAACCAAGAGAGAAATGGAAATAGCTTTCTTAACATTACAACACCCCATATCCCTTACGTGTTAACCCAACAAAAGCCTTGCAACTTCATGGAATACATCCTCACTCCTGAGCGCACCTACCACCCTGTTATCCTTTAATACAGGAATAACACTGACATTATTGTCTACCATTTCATAGATTATGCGTATGAGGTGATCATCGTAATTTACTGTAGTCTTTATTATACGCATGATATCACTGACAGGTTTCTGGGCACGATCGAGTATACTTTCTTTTAATTTATCTATGTTTGAGTGTGTTGACTCCTGACCTGTTTTTGAATCAAAGAATTGCTTTCGTTCTTCTATCATAAGGTTGGAAAGGAACTCGGGCTCAAGTCCTCTCAGGATATCCCTGCGTCTTACAGTCCCAAGTAATTGGTATTTTTCATCAAAAACGAGCAATACCCTGCATGGACATTTATTTCCATTAACGTCAAACTCGGCATTTTCTATCTCAGCCATTGCCTGACGCAGGGTAAACCAGTAAGGTATATGCGGATACTTATCAAGAGAGATCATAATATCTCCTGCCTTTTTAATCTCCATATCTTCCTCCTCTATAGTTCATGTATTTTTTAAGCCTATAACCTTTTGAATTCGGTCCTGTAAGATGCCAGCATTATCTGACATGAGCTTGATATCGCCTTTATACCGTTCCGAAAGTTTGAGTATGTATGCCTTTTCAAATGCTTCTAAAGCCTTTTCATAGGGTTCCAATTCAAATATAGCTGATATATACTTTGCAGTACTTTTCATCTTTTGCCATTTTATAGCCCTATCTACAGTAAAAATAATCTGTTCTTTTTTGAATGGTTTCGTTATGTAATCAAAAACACCAAGGGACAATGCCTCAACAGCTGTCTCAAGAGAACCGAATGCAGTGATAATGATTACCTCTTCCTCTCGCTTCTGTTCTTTAACCATCCTGAGTATATCCATACCATCCAAACCAGGCATTTTGAGGTCTGCTATTATCAAATCGAATGTATCGTGCTCAAGCAGTCGAGGTAATTCGAGTGAGTTGTTTGTCGTCGTTATGGTGTATTGAGTTTTCTCTTTTATAATCCTTTCAAGAAGAAGCAACATGTGCGGCTCGTCATCTATCGCGAGTATATTGTATTTCATATATTATCCTCCTTTGCATGGTTCTCTGATCCATTTTCTCTAACAACCGGCAGTGAAACAGTAAAGGTGGTGCCGCTTGGCTGATCCGGGTGGTCCTCTTTCGAGATGCTCGAAAAACTTATCTTACCGCCATATTTTTTCACTATACCATAGCAAAGAGATAAACCAAGACCAGTACCCTCGCCGACCTTCTTGGTTGTAAAGAAAGGATCGAAGACCCTTGATTTGATCTTATCAGGTATGCCATGCCCTGTATCTGACATATCTATGATTACCCAACCATTATCATGGCGAGCAGAAATTGTAAGTGTTCCTTCCCTTCCATTCATAGCCGCAACAGAATTATTGATAAGATTAAAGATTACCTGCTGGAATTCTCGGCTGTCGCCGCGTATCTTCGGCAGGTTCTCAGGCAATTTTAAAACTATATTTATTTTTTTAGTCATCAATGTATTCTTTACGATATTGACTACGGTATCTACGCAGTAATTTACATCTACTGTATCTTCCAGCCCCTCCGTTATCCTTGCGAAACCAAGCAGGTTTTCCACGATCTTTTTTGCATGACTTGCATGCTGTTCTATAATCTTGAGGTCCTCGTATTCCTGAGTACCCTGTTTGAACTTCTCTTTCAGTAAGTCGGAAAAGCCAAGTATTATCGACAGAGGATTGTTAATCTCATGGGCAACACCAGCCGCAAGGGTACCGATAGATGCAAGCTTTTCCGTGTTGTATATCCTGTGTTCCAGCTCTATTTTATCTGTTATATCTTTTATAATTGCTGTACTTCCTATAATCCTCCCATCGCTTGTTTGGACAAGTGTACGGGATATATCCACCGTGATTCTTCTCCCGTGCTTAGTAATGCGCGGGGCTATATAATCCTTTACATAACCATGCGTCAAAACTTGTTTTTCTATGTCTTTTATCTCTGTTTCAGCATCGAGTTCAGGAGGTACGAGTCTATGAAAACTTTGGTTTATCATCTCATCTGCAGTATATTCGAAGATCAGTTCTGCTCCCTTGTTCCATGTTTGTACTTTATTATCATTGTCTATAAAGATTATTGCATCCACTGAGTTCTGCAGAATAGTAGATAGATACCGTTCCTTTTCGCTCACCTGTTCTTTCAATGTACTGGATATCCTTTGCTGATATGTGATTACAATAAATCCGAACAAAAACATACCTGCTATCAGAGCTACTTCTGCAACAAAATGTCTTACGTACATGGAGTGAACCGCCTCCGCAACCTCGATAATCGGAGCAACAACCGCGACCGACCACATATCTCCAGCAGGAAAAAGCGTGCTTTTTACGGGTGTGAAAGCTATCAATTTCGTTATTTCACCTTCATGTATTCCTCTGTGCCATCCGCTTATGTATATACCCGTGCCTTCTTCGCCGTTCAACATGCGTTCACGCATAATCCTGTTAATCTGGGCGAATGTTATATAGGGCTTCCTTTCTTTTCTGACTGAAAAGGCGTTCTTGCCTATAAATTCACCTTCCGGATGATAGAGAAACATACCTGTTTTGTCTATTACCCATGCATAACCCGTCTTTCCTGAACGGATATTGCTCGTTACACTTCTTACAAGTTTTGTAACATCGATTGTGGCAAAAAGTTTTCTAATGTGTGTATTTGGAAAATTTATGTTTGTATAAAACATACCTGTAATTGCCAGGGTATTATCGGGCGATTCGACTATCCGAAGATGACCGAGCACCATATTGCCGGCATCGTCCAGATCCACGATTCTCATAAATCTACCGTATCTTGATGCAAATGAATTTTTTAAACTATATACTTCAAAAACTCTATCTTTATCATCAACATATCCAATGTTGATAAGCCCCTTGTTTTGATTTTGCTTAAAGACAACCTCGACTGCCTCTCTGATAGCGTTAATAGAGCTTCCCTTGATGAGCTGTTTTAAACTCCGTATGCCGGTTTTTATGTCGCTCAGGTTTGCCTGAATCTGATATGCTGCCTGCCTCGCAAGGATAAGCTGCTGTTGATTAAAATCATCGTTTATTTGATTTCGCATGATGTTTGCGTTTTGATAAACCAAGAAAAATGCCGTTCCTATTATCAAAAGGAACAAAATAAGCGTTATCACTGCAAAGTATCGCGAGCCAAGCATGGTATTTATGAAGTTTTTTATACGATTGATTGGGGTATTCATATATTTTTTTTAACTGGTATTTTTA